>Ga0210101_1000554_pt1 | contig 12251 bp, 10 predicted proteins | sample Muzzi_PWC_D1_FD_185534 | JGI IMG/M metagenome (GOLD analysis project Ga0210101, IMG submission 185534) | Wetland microbial communities from San Francisco Bay, California, USA, that impact long-term carbon sequestration - Muzzi_PWC_D1 (SPAdes) | ecosystem: Environmental > Aquatic > Marine >...
CCGAACTGCGCCTCGCTACAGCCGCCGAGGCCGTTGGCCGCGGCGGGGTTGACCGCGACCCCCTCGGGCAGCTTCACCACGGCCTTTTTCAGGTGCGAGGTGACCAGCCCGTTCGGGTCGCTGTTGTGCTGGGGTAGGTGCACCGTCGCGCTCAGCCCCGCGGGCTGTGCCGCGCCGGGCGGGTCCGATTGCAGGTCCAGCGACGGGTCGAAGCTCAGCTTGTCGCAGCCGTCCGCGCCGACCGGTTCGTTGGCGGCGTTGTGGCTGAGGAAGCCCGCTTCCTGGGCGTTGGTCGGTTCCTGCCAGGAGTTCATCCGCAGGGTGGTGAGCACCGGCCCGGTGCAGGAGGTCGGGTTGCTGAGGAACGGCCGCACCGTTCCTTCGAACGGGCCGCCGCGATCTTCGTCGTGGCTAGGGTCGCCGGGCACCCCCCAGAAGCGGAGTTCGCTGCCGACGATCGGCAGCCCCTGGGCGGAATTGGGGATCGTCACGGTCAACCCGTAGTCTTCCCCGGTGCGAACCGTCGGGCGCAGGACGACCGTCGTGATCACCACCAAGAAGCCGAACCTGGCCGGTTCGTTGGGCCCGGTCGTCAGGTTGTAGACGAGCCCTTCGTAAGGCAGGAAGAACGAGTTGCCTCTCAGCGTGAACGTTCCGATCGCCGTGTCACTCGGGCAATTGGTTTCTAGGAACCCGAGAGCGAAGTCGACCTCGTCACAGGCTGGCACCGCGTGCGGGTCGCCGACGACGCCCGGCGGGAGCTTCACCTCGACGTCCTTGAAGGCCCCGTCCGGGACTTCGCAGATCAGGGTCGGAAGGCAGGCGCCGAATTCTTTGTGCTGGTTGACGTCGAATTCGGTGAACGCTTCGTAGGGATGGCTGCCGGCCTGGGTGGCAGCTTCGGTTTCCGTGCAGGCGGGTGCGTCTATGCATTTGGTCACCTCGCCGTCGAAGTCGGTAATCCCGAAGGCCGCGCCGGCGTTGCCGGCGCCCAGCGCCAGGATGCAGGCAGCCGCCGCCGCGAGGGCGCCCAGGAAGCGCGGCAGGTTGCGGTGGGTTCTCGGGGCCTTCATCTGTGTTCTCTCCTTGTCCACGATTGAGGTCTCGGTTCGCTTTCTCTCTGGGCGCCCGATCATTTGCTCGCCCTCCGGTTGCGCTTCCTACACTTCTTGGCGCTCTTGCTCTTGTTCCTGGCCCGCTTCGCCTGGCGGGTCGCCTTGCGGTTGCGCTTCTTGGCGACCGCGGACTTGCCGTTGCGCTTCGCCGTCTTGGCGTTCTTGCGCAGCTTCTTGGCGCGCTTGCTGAGCTTCTTCGCTTCGCGCCCCAGCTTGTTGCAGTTCTGCTTCGAGGACAGGTTCCCCTTGCCGACGAAGCCGGCCGAGGCGGGGGCCGCCAGGTCGGGGGAGCTGGACTCCCCGCGGCAGGCATCGCCCGTGCAGGGCGCGGCCGGCGGGGCCGGATGCTGCGAGGCGAGACCGCCGTCCACCCGTGCGTCGTAGACGTCGACATATTCGTCTTCGTCGACCGGGACGAGCGGTTCGCGCGAAAAGAAGAACACGTCGCTGCCGTCCGGGGTTGCGTCGCCGAAATAGTCGGCTTCAACGCCAACATTTCCGGGGGCAATGACATCGGTTCCAGGTGAGATCAACGCCACCTTGCCGCTTGCCGCGTCGTACTCGTAGACGTCTTCCAGGCCGTTGGTGTCCTGCGGTACCAGCGCTTCAAAGCTGAGGAAGAAGAGACGGGCACCGTCGTCGGAGAGGTTGCGCGGCAGACGTTGGATTAGGAATTCGGACCCTCCTAGAATGTAAGTGCCGGATTCCGGTTCCGCGACGGTGCAGGAGGCGCAGACCAATTCGTCCGTCGCGGCGCTGTAGAGATAGACCTCAGATTTTTCGTTGTTGGGGAAACCGGTAAGGCTGTTGTCCGCCTGGAAGGCAAGGTGCATCCCGTCCGGCGTGACGCGGGAGGCAAGCCGATGAACCAGTCCGCCGTAGGTTCCGGGCGCCGTATCTTCCCAGTTGTTTCGGAAGAATTCGCTCGTGCTGCCGGTGGCGATGAACCGGAGCCCGCTGCCTGCGGTCCACAGGTAGACGTTGTTTTCGCCGGGCGTCGCACCTGGGGCGAGCGCCCCTTTGGCGGCGAAGTAGACCCGCGAGCCGTCGGCGGAGGTGCCGAGCACGCCCCTCACTTCGCCTGCCGGCGTGAGATCGGTCAGTGCTTCGGTGGCGACGTCATAGCGTTTGAGATCGCCACCCTCGATCACGTAGGCGACCGATCCGTCGTTGCTTGCTTGCTGGAAGGTGCCCGTTTCGCTGACGATCTGAGTGGCGGCGCCATTGATGCGGACGCAGACCCCGCAGCCTCCGCCGCCGCCCTTGAAGAAGATCCGCGAGCCATCGTCGGAGACCGGATGGCGGAAGTTCGGCCCCGCTAGCTCGACCTTCGACCCTTTGAGGACTTCGTTGGTGACGGGCGCTCGTCCGATCAGGCTGACCATGCCCGTCGCCGCGCTCGAGTCGTAGAGATAGGGCAATTTGGCCCCGGCGGAATCCGGGGTCAGCGCTTCGAACGACGTGAAGGCCACATGCTCTGCGTGAGCAGACAGTCCTTCGCCACTGAACACTTCGATTTCGAGCGTGTTCGACGGCATCCCGACGCTCAGGAGCCGGAAGGAGTCGCTGCCATTGTCCCGCAGATAGAGGTTCGGGCTATGGGTGGAGGCGTCGGGGGTGAGGGGCGGTTCCAGCCCGCTTTCGATCACCAGCCCCTCCATGTCGTCGGTGAACCCCTGGGTGACGCTGGTGATGATATGGCCGTACGTGCCGAGTGGGGGAGAGACGTTCTTGCTGGTCCAGCTCGCGCCCCGGCGGGAGAGGTAAACGGTGGAGAGACCGTTGGATTCGGCTTCCCCAAACGCGGCGAGCGACCCCCAGGCCACCGTGTTCCCGTCCGGGGACACGGTCGGGGCGGGCGAAATGGTGGCGGTGGAGATGTTGACCTCCTGCCCTTCCATGTCGAGCGGCGTGACCTGCTCGTAGGCGCGGCAGTCGGGGAGGTTGGCGGAGGGGCCCTGGCGGAATTCCTCGTTGGGGCAGGCCTGGGCGCCGGCCGAGGGCGCACTGCTCCCGAGGAAGGCGGCGAGGCCGAGGACGCAGAGGCAGACCAAGCCGAGGCGGCCGCGGCGGATGCCGCTGCCCAGGGTCGATCCCGCAAACGATGCTTTCGCGTGGCGTCTCACGTAGCTCTTCTCCTCTGTGTCCCTTGGCCGTCGTCCCCCGCCTGACCGGCTTCTCGCCTGGTCCCCTGACCGGGGCCGTCGGACCCGTTTTCTCTCCATGCCCTTTGGAACAGAAAGCCTCCCCCGAGGAGGACGCTGATCCCGCGAGGCTGGCGGTATTGGAACACAGACAGACCGACTTGTCAAGGAACCGCGTTATCTGTGTCGCTTCCCGCTTGCTAGCCGATGGCGATTTTCTCCTCTGCACTGCGGTTTGACCACGGTTGTGAGGATCACCGGCGCTGCCAGGCGACCCGTCGCGGACGTACCGCTGGGGAATTCCTGTCCGCTTGCAAAGGGGACGGCGGCGAACCCCCGGGCATCGTCTCCGGTACGACGGCCTCCCACCGGCGGGGCTACCGGGGCGCCATCACGACCGCCCGCGGGTGAGCAGGCGCCTCGCCGCCCGCAGCGGCGCGGTCAGGCGCCAAGAGAGCGAGCGCGTCACGCCCTCCAGCTCCGCCGCCTGCCGCTGCAGCTCCGCCGCCGTCCGCTGCTCCAGCTCGTCCCGGGCTGCCTGAAGCCGCTCAGCTGCGGCCCTCGCTTCCTCCAGCGCCGCCGTACGCTTCTCCAGCTCGCCTTGCAGGTCGTCGAAGCCCCGCGCCTTCGCCTCCAACCCACGCCAGACCCACGCGAAGCTCCTCTGCCGGTCGAGCGCGAGCCGCGCTTCCGCACGGCTCTCGGCAGCATCCGCTTCTGCCAGCAGCGCCCTGTCTTCCCAAGCGCACTCCGGCCGCTCGGGGTGGCGCTCGGGATCGCGTCTTCGCGGCTTCTCCTGCGCCTCTGGCGGTGCGACCCGCGCCGCCTCTGCCGATTCCTGCGGCAGGCAGAGCAGCTCACCCGCGATTCCCGTCGCCTCGCCGTTCCGACCCAGCGCCACGACAGAGAGCGGGTGACGCCCCGGCTCGCACTCGGTTTCATGCAGGACCGAGGCGAAGCCGGAGTCGAGCGCCACCCCGGCGCCGTAGTCGCCGAGCAGGTCGGGCCGGGCGATCGGGCGCAGCGCCTCGTGCTGGCGGCATCCGTCCACGGTCACGATCACCGCCTCGATGCCCCCCTCGGCGTGGGCCCAGCCGAGGATCTCGACCGGCCCTTCGAGCTCGGAGGGCACAGCGAGGATCTGCGGCGCGTCCAACCACATCGCGACCTTGCCTGCCGCGATCCTCTTCCGGTTCTCCTCCGGGGAGCTACTCGCCGGCTCGAACGGCCGGATCGTCACCTCACCGGAGATCTGGCTGTGGTTCCCGGCCTCGTCGTGGGCGGCGATGGTGACCTTGCGCGGCCCCGGGTCCCAAGCGGAGGTGTCGATGCGAAGGAAGTAGCCGGCCTGCCCGGCGCCCGGAATCGCCGGCATTCGGGCGGCCACCCCCGGAGTGTCAAGCCCGTAGCTGGCATTCAGGGAGCGAGCGTCGATAACAACCGTCACGCCCGTCACCCGCGCGGCCGAGACAGCCCAGCCGCTGAGGATCAGCTCGTTGTGCGCGAAGGCCCCGGGGCGGTCGATCGGCAGGTCGCAGTCGAGCAGCGGCTGCTCCATTTCTGTGCTCACCGGGCCGAAAAATACCAACAGGTTTATCCTCGGCCCTGCCTTGTCCGGGGACACGACGCGCATCGAGGCCGCCGCGGGCGCCTCTGCTTCAGAGTCGCCGACAGCCGACGGCGCTCCGCCCGACAGCGCGTCGCCGCTGGTCGAGCTGCAGGAAACGCTCTACGCCTCGCGCAACCCGACCCGGCGCTGGCTGCACCAGAGCCGCCGGGCCTGGATCGAGAGTGTCCTCGAACGGCTCGCCGCCGAGCGCCCCAGCGGCGACGCGCTCGAGGTCGGCCCGGGGAGCGGCGTCTACCTGCCGTCGCTCTGCCGGCTGTTCGGGCAGGTGACGGCGATCGACGTCGAGGACGCCTTCCTGGACCGGGCGCGCGCCGGCGCCGCCGAGCTTCCCAATCTGACGCTCGTCGCCGACGATGTCCTCTCGCCGTCGCTGCCCGCCGAGAGCTTCGACTTGATCCTCTGCTCGGAGGTGATCGAGCACATCGACGATCCCGCCGGCGCGCTGGGCTCGCTCCGCCGCCTGCTGCGGCCGGGCGGGGTGCTGGTCCTCTCGACCCCTCAGTCCCTCAGCCCCCTCGAGCTGATCGGCAGGGTCGCCTTCTACCCGGGGGCGATCGCGATAGTCCGCCGCGTCTACCGCGAGCCGGTGCTGCCTACCGGCCACATCAGCCTGCTGACGGCACGCCGGGCCCGGCGGCTGATCGAGCGGGCCGGGCTGCGCGTCGTCGCCCACGACCGCGGTGGCCTCTACCTGCCGCTGGTCGCCGAGTTCGGGGGCGAGCCCGGAAAGCGGCTGCTGCAGCGGCTGGAAGGCCGCCTGTGCGGCCACCGCCTACGGGGCCTGCTCTGGACGCAGTACTGGATCGCCGAGCGGCCGCCGGCGTGAGCTTCGCCGACGACCCGACGCCGAGCCTGGCGCTCGTCTTGCCGGCCTACGAAGAGCAGGCCAGGCTCCCCGGCCTGTTCGATGCGCTCTCCGGCGCCGACGCCGCGGTTGCCGGCGCGGGGATGCGGCTGACCGAGGTGCTGATCGTCGACGACGGCAGCGCCGACCGGACCGCCGAGCTCTTGGAAGCCGCCGCGGCCGAGGACCCGCGCATCAAGCCGGTGCTCGGGTTCGAGCGCAACCGCGGCAAGGGCGCGGCGGTGGCCGCCGGCGTGCGGGCGGCCACCGCCGACTACCTGCTGCTCGCCGACGTCGACCTCTCGACCCCGCTGGGGGAGCTGCCCAAGCTGACCGCGGCGATGCGCGACGGCGCCGACCTGGCGATCGGCTCGCGGGCGGTGAGCGGGGCGGTCCTGGAGCGCGCCCTCCTCCACAGGGTGCTGCTCGGCAAAGCCTTCAACGCCACGGTGCGGCTGCTGACCGGGCTCGGCGTCCGCGACACGCAGTGCGGCTTCAAGCTGCTGCCCGCCGACCTCGCCAAGCGGCTGCTCTCGACCCAGCACTGCCCCGGTTTCGCCTTCGACGTCGAGTTGCTGATGAGAGCGGACGCGGCGGGGCTCGCGATCGCCGAGGTCCCCGTCCTCTACGTGCACGACTCCCGCTCGAGCGTGCGGGTCGGCCGGGCCGCCCAGCGGATGCTCAGGGAAGTCTGCGGGCTCGCCTATCGGCTGCGACTGCGCGGCGAGGCTGCCCTGCCGAGGCGTCCTTCGGCCTCACCGGCCGCGCTTTCGGCAGACGATCCCGATTGAGACCCCGGCCGGCAGGCTGAGGCCGGCGCCGATCAGGCGGGCCTCGAGGCGCATCGGGAGCGACATGGGACCGTCGAGCCAGGCCGGCGTGCGGTCCAGCTCCGCCCGCTCGCTGCCACCGCTCCGCCGCAGGCGGCGGGCCAAGGCGATCGCGGGGAGGAGGAGCGAATTGAAGTAGGTGGCGATCTGCACCTCCCAGCCACAGCGCTCGACGGCCCGGCGCAAGCGGGGCCGGGTGTAGCGACGGCGGTGGTGGAGGTTCTCGTCTTCTTCGGTCCACAGCCACGTGTAAGCGGGGACGGTGAGCAACAGGGCTGCGCCCGGCGCCGCCACCCGCCAAAGCTCGCGCAGCGCCCGCTGCTCGGCGGCGACGTGCTCGAGAACGTCGGTGGCGGCGATCAGGTCGAAGCTGCCGTCCTCGTGCGGGAGGTCCTCGAGTCCCGCCCGCTGCACGGCGTCGAGGCCACGCTCCCGACACAAACGGACCGCCTCGGGCGAGGGGTCCACCCCCTGAGCCTCACCGATTCGCGCGTATCGCCGCAGGTTCGCCCCCGAGCCGCAGCCGGCATCGAGAATGCGGGGGGAGGGGGGGAGCGGCGTGCGCGACAGCAGCGCCTCGACCACCGCCCAGCGGCCTCGGTACCACCAGTGGCGGTCCTCGACCTCGTATTGCCTGCGATATACGGTGTCCTTCACGGAGTCGGCCGAGATGCCCGGGAAGGCGGCCGGCCGCCGGCCGGCCCGTCGATCGGCAGCTCGAGGAAGGTATACCGCAGCCTCCCGCCGGGCTGGCCGCCGGCCCGGCCGACCGCGATCGTGCTCGCGTCTACCCCCAGCTCGAAGGGCGCCGGGTAGTCGACGCCCGGCGCGACGGCGAGCAGGTACCCCTCCGGCGCCAGCGAGGGAATGACTCGGTAGGGAGCTTCGCCGAGCAGCGCGAAACGCGGATCGGGCCGCAGCAGCAGCCCCTTGACGAGTTCGACGCCGCCCGGTTCGAGGCCGTCGATACGGACCAGCAGCGCCGATGCCGGGCGCGGGCGCGGCGCCTGCACCGGCTTGCCCCACGGCGCGGTCGCGGTGGCGATCGGGCGTGGCGCTCCACAGCGGTCGGGGCCGCGGGCGAGCAACTGCCAGCGGCCGCGCCGCGCGACCTCCCGGTAGCGGCAGAGGAGCTGGCGGGTGACGAGCGGCGGGGGGAGCGAGGCGGCGAGCAGCAAGGAGGCGGGGGGGTCGGAGAAGGAGAACCCGGCGCCGCTGGGCGGCGCCTGCTCGAGCCTCGCGATCAGCTCGGGGGCGCGATCCGAGCCGAGCATCTCGGCCGTCGCCTCGTCGAGGGGCGGCGTGAAGGCCACGTACTGCTCGATCACCGGCACGGGCCGGAAATCGAACCCATACGCGTAGGCGAGGTCCCCGTAGCTGTAGGGCCACAGCGCGACCGGCCGCCCGTCGATCCGCCTGACGAAGCCCGCGGGCAGGCCGTAGGTGCGGCGAACCGCTTCCACGTACGCCTGGCGCTCGCTCGCCAGCCGCGCCGGGCTGACCAGCGTGCGGGTCTCGCTGAGGGCAGCCTTGGCGTTCGAGAGCGGGTCCAGCTCGTCGAGCCGCGACTGGCCGAAGAGGAGGCTCTGGGAGGCGACGCAGACGAGGACGCCGGCCAGCGCCGGCCAGCGCCTCGGGCCCGGCGCCGGCAGGATCGCCAGCGCGATCAACATGTCCCCCATGAAGAGCCAGACGTGCGCCGCTTCGGCGCGCACGAAGCCCGCCTTGAAGCTCCCGAACGAGTACAGCAGCCAGACCAGGACGAGACCCCAGCGGGGCCTGCCGGAAAGACGCCGCGCCGCCGCCCCTACGAGGACGGAGGCGAGGACGAAGGCAAGGAGCGCGATCAGGTAGTGCCACCCGTGGCCGGCGTCGGTGGCGGCGTAGGCGGGATAGCCGAGGACCACCTGGGCGCCGTAGTGGATGTAGGGCCAGACGTCGCCGAGCGCTTGACCGGTCGCGAACCAGCCGATCGCCGCCGTGGCGAGCAGCGCGGCGGCGAAGCGGACGGCGTCGAAGCGGCGGCGAGCGGGACGCATGGCGACCGCGATCGCCCCGAGGACGAGGATCTCGACGCCGAGGTTGAGTTTGCCGAGCACCAGGACCCCGGCTAGGGCCCCGATCGCGATCGGAAAGGCGCGCGATAGGGGGCCGGGCGGCCGGTCGCCCGGCTCGGTGAGGGCGAGCGCGCACCAGGCGAAGCCCAGCTCGAAGGGGCGGGTCGGCAGGATGGCGACGACGGCGAAGGCGACCAGCAGCGCGACCGGCCAGCGGTAGTGGCGCCTCGCGGCGAGGAAGACGGTGCCGGACAGCAGCAGCTGCAGCGCCGTCTGGAAGACGAAGGCGAGCTTGGCGATCCCCCCGTAGTAGAGGAACGGCGGGGCGTAGGTGAAGATGCCGAGCGGGCCGTAGTTGAAGATCACCTGGTCGCCGAAGCGAGGCCCGTGCTCGGCGATGACGGCGAGGGCGGCGACCCAGCTCCAGTCGCCCCCGATTCCAGGCGTCAGGGAGTTGAACGGCCACGCGAACAGCGCGACGGCGAGGATCGCCGACAGCGTCCATCGGTGCCGGCGCAGCGCGCCGCGGATCATTCCCGGCGATCGCCCCTGCGCGCTCTTGGGTGTTCCGCGAGGGCTCTCTCGGCGGCCTCCGCGCGCGCCAGGGTGTCCCGCTCGCGTTGCTGCGCGAACTCGGTTTCGATCCGGGCGGCGGCGGCGTCGGTCTCCGCTTGCAGTGCACGTTCCTGCCAATTCGCCATCAGCTTCCCCTGCTCCTCGTGATCGGCGTTGCCGCCGAGCACGACCAGAGCGGGTGCGGGGGGAAGCTCTCCGTCGCTGGCGACCGCGACCGCGTACAGCTCGCTTCCCGGATCGCCGCCCGTCGACTTCCTCACGTCCGCCTCGAGCGGCCGTCGCGGATCGTCTTCCCGCAGCGCCGAGTCGCCGCCGAGGAAGGAGGCCCAATAGGTGTTCTGGCGATGCACCGCGACGTTGGCGAAGCGGGCGGCGAGCGTGTCCCGCAACTCCTCGGAGGTCAGCTCGCTCAGGTGCAGCGGGTTGCCGGCGGGGTACACGCCGCGGTTGGCGGAGGAGATCAGCAGCAGCCCCTCCGGCCGCAGGACGCGGCGCAGCTCGTCGAGGCCGCGGTCGACCTCCTGCAGCCGCTCGATCGTCTCGAAGCAGACGACCACGTCGAAGCTCTGCTCCTCGAACGGCAGGCTGCGCAGATCGCCCTCCAGGAAATCCGCCCGCCCGCCGTGACGCTGCTTCGCCTCCGCCACCGCCGGCGCCGAGATGTCGACGCCGATCGCCCGCGCCGCGCGATCGGCGAGCAGGGAGGTGCCCGCGCCCACCCCGCAGCCCGCATCGAGCACGGTGGCGCCACGGAACAGGCTTGCCGCCCACCCGTAGCGCGCCCAGTGCTCGGGCGTGGGTGTCGTCTGGCGGTGGACGCTGGGGACGAACCGCTCGGCGTCGCCTACCCGAGCCTCTCCCGGATCGGCGCTCTCGCCGCCGTCGGTCCTCTCCGCAGTCACCTTGCCCCTCCCGGAGTCACCGCTCCTATCATTCCAGAGGATGATCGTCTTCGGGACCGCGATCTCCGACCGGACGACCTACGAGGAGATCGCCCTGCCGGGGATCCGGCGGGCGGCCGAGCCCGACTCCGCGATCATCGTCCGCGAGGGATACGACTCCATCCAGCGGCCCTACAACGAGATCATGGACGAGGCGGCCGCTCTTCCCGACCTGGAGGCCCTCGTCCTCCTCCATCAGGACCTCGAACTAACCGACGGCAGCCTGCCGGCCCGCATCCGCAGGCTCTCGGGAGACCCCCGCATCGGCTTGATCGGGTCGTTCGGGGCGCGCGACGTGAGGCTCCATTGCGGGTTCGCGGTGGCGAAGACCGAAACGCTGTTCGGCACGGCGAGCGTCGAGGGCTTCGAAGCCCGGCACTCCTCGGGGGCGCACGAGGTGGAGCTGGTGGACGGCAGCCTGCTCGTCGTGTCGCCCTGGGCGACCCGCTCGATCCGGTTCTACGAACCGCTCGCAGAGCACTTCCACGGCTACGACATCGACTTCAGCCAGCGGGTGCGAGCCGCCGGCGGACGGGTGATCTGTGACGACATCCCCTACGTTCACCGGATGCGACGCCCTTACACGGACGACGATCGCGCCGCCTATAGGGCGATGTGCGGCGTGATCTCCCGGATGTGGGAGCCGGAGATCCGGCCCGCCGAGTGGGCGCCGGCTTTCTCCACCGGCCCGGCCGCGAGATGATCGCCTTCGGGGTCGCGGTCTCCGACCGGGAGATCTACGAGCGGGTCGCGCTGCCCGGCATCCGCCGCGCAGCCGAGCCGAACGCCCGCATCCTCATTCGGGAGGGCTACGACTCGATCCAGCGCCCCTACAACGAGATGATCGAGGAGGCCGCCGCGCTCCCGGACCTCGAGGCCCTGGTCCTCCTGCACCAGGACCTGGAGCTGACCGACGGCAGCCTGCCGGCCCGGGTCCGCCCGCCGCTCCGCGACCCCTCGGTCGGGATCGTCGGGGCGCTGGGATGGCGTTGCCCGGACCCGCACTGTCGGCTCGGCGCCGGCGGTGGGCGGGAGACGCTGCTGGGCGTTCGCATGCAGACACTGACCGCGTGGCCGCTCGAGGGGCGCCTCGGGCAGGGCCTCTCGGAGGGACCTCAGGAGGTCGAGCTGATCGACGGGATCCTGATGGTTCTGGCACCCTGGGTGGTGCGGTCGATCCGCTTCGACATGCGCCTCGCCCGGCGGTTCCACGGCTACGACCTCGACTTCAGCCTGCGGGTCCGGGCTGCCGGAGGGCGGCTGATCTGCGACCCAATCCCCCACGTCCACCACATGTCGAGGCCCTGGCGGGATCGCGACGAGTTCATGCGGGCGAGCCTGGGCTTCGCGCGTAGCTGGGACGCGGAGGTGCGCCCGGCGGAGTGGGCGCCGGCGTTCGCGGCGTGAGCAGGCCTCGCAGCGCCTCGTTCGCGGGCCGCGGCTTGTAGACTGCGCCGGCCTTGGTCGAGTGGCGGGCATGGATGGAGGACCTGGACCACCTGGAGAGTCCGGCGCCGGTATACGCTCGGCCGGTCGGGCTCGGGTCGCTTGGCAGCGAGTCGTACTTCATAGAGCCATACAAGATCCGCTCGCCCCACCGGGTCCACATCGGCGACGAGGTCGGGATCGGGGCGCGGTCGTTCCTCTCGGTGATCGAGGAGTACCAGGGCGCGAAGTACGAGCCGGAGCTGCGGATCGGCGACGGCGTCACGATCTCGACCGACCTGGTCGTCGCCTGCTCGGGAAGCGTCGAGATCGGCGATCGGGTGATGATCGGCCCGCGCGTCTACATCGGCGATTCCGGCCGCAACTACGAAGATCCGCAGGTTCCGGGCGTCGAGATGCCGGTGGCCGAACCGTCCCCGGTGCGGATCGGGGCCGGCGCCGCGATCGGGATCGGCGCCTTCATCCTCACCGGCAGCACGGTCGGCGAGCAGGCGGTCGTCGGCCCCGCTGCCGTGGTCACCCGCGACGTGCCGCCGCGATCGGTGGTCTTCGGTCACCCGGCGCGCATCATGCGGTCCTGGGACGAGGAGTCGGGCGAATGGGTCGCCGGACCTCCCCGCAAGTGATCGAGGCCTCGACCTGACCGGTTCCCGCCAAGCGGTGGCGGG
>Ga0210101_1000555_pt1 | contig 12247 bp, 9 predicted proteins | sample Muzzi_PWC_D1_FD_185534 | JGI IMG/M metagenome (GOLD analysis project Ga0210101, IMG submission 185534) | Wetland microbial communities from San Francisco Bay, California, USA, that impact long-term carbon sequestration - Muzzi_PWC_D1 (SPAdes) | ecosystem: Environmental > Aquatic > Marine >...
TGTTCACATTCGGCACCGCGGCAATTGACGATTCCAGCCGTCTGTCGCACCGCGCCTTGCCTCTGATCGAATTACTCAAGGCGGCGGCAAGGGCAGAATGCGACGTGATGTGGGACAAGAACAACTCGTCCAGCAGCCGCGTGTGACCGTCATTCCAGTACCCGGCCGGCCGCCGGCCGGGTGTGTGTAGCGGAATGTCGGCGCAGGGGTCGGGACCGTAGACGGTACCGTCGTCGGCGGCAGCAGCATCGATAATCAATAAATCCGGCGTCACTACTCACCGTACACCGAGCCCGGTTTCTGTTCGCCGCAGGGCAGGCGCACTCCCCCGCCCCGCTTCTCCAGGCTCTGCAAGGGCGCTGCGAACGCCTTTATGGGCATGAATCCGCATGACCGCCCACGCAGGCAGCTATGGCCTTACGTACGCCACCGTACCGACTGCGCCTGATCATGCGAGTAGCCTCGCACTTGCATCCGGAGTTTCCATGAAATTATCCCGGCCACTTGCCACCCGAAGTTACCAGGTGACGGAAAGATGACTGCGGCGAGGGATGCGCGATTGGCAATACCGCCAGTCGGGACCCTGACAAAAGGACATAGCTATGGACTGGAATATCGTTGAAGGCAACTGGAAGCAGTTCAAAGGCAAGGTGAAAGCACACTGGGGCAAACTCACCGACGATCACCTCGACGTGATTGCCGGCAACCGCGATCAGCTGGCGGGCAAGATCCAGGAGACCTACGGCATTACGAAGGACGAAGCCGGGCAGCAGATCAAGGAGTTTGAAGAACATAACAAGGGCTAGGCGCATTCCTCCTGGCCAGAACCACGCCGTGCGCGGCGGAGTCGTGCAGCACCAGGGTCACCGAGGGCTGACGCTTTACTGAAAAAACGAGACTTATGACAAGCCATACACGCTTCACACCGCCATTTATTCCGACCGAGGGCACGGCGACTGCTTCCGTCTCCACCCCGCGGCTGGCCGAACTCCTTTTCAATACAGAACAAGGGCGACGGAATACAGCGCTGGACGAGTGGGAGAATGAAGGTGGGCGAGTAGTAGTTGACCCCGCACAGGAACCATTCCCGATCGACAGGGAAAACGCGGTACAGGGAAAGCGGATGCCGCAACACCCTCGTGGAGCAAACGCCGTGTGGAATGCGCTCTACGCGGCCAACAGTGTTAACCCTGCCGTCACAGGCCAACCCTTTCGCGATCACGCATGTCCGCAGTGCAACGCCCCGCTGGATCGTGTACGGCGCCGGATTGCCGATCGATTCAGGAGCTGGATTACGCCGGTGCACCGCTATCGCTGCCGTATGAAGGGCTGGAGCTGCGACTGGGAGGGAAACCTGCGCACGAAGTGACATTCCTTGTCGATGCGATGGCCGAGGTCACCCTACGACGCAAGACGCGGCGCATGCGATCCGTAACGACGGGCAGGATCAGCTGGATGTGTCTTCTACTCCGGCTTGTCTTCAGTACTGGACGTCGTGCTTTCGCGGTTACCAGGGCGGTCCCGGTGGCAGTATGGAGGGTCCGCATGAACCGAAGTCCGGGTAATCTCAATGCCCACCTGGTAGACGCCAATAGGTACGCCGTCCCGTGCCGGGGAGCTGTTCAGTCTTCCGATACCTGAATTTCCACCGTGTAATCGAGCGAGCTGCTCGCCCCCGCTCCGCGAAAATTCCCGCTTACCGGCATTGTGTCGCGCGAGTGTGCCGCCGCCGCGATGGTGACATGCGTATCGGCCACCGCCTCCCCATGGGTGGGATCGAATCCGCGCCAGCCGGCACCGGGAAGATATACTTCCGGCCAGGCATGCAGATGACGTCGCTCACTCCGCTGGTGGCCCTTCTGGTAACCGCTGGCGAAGCGTGCGGCAATCCCCTCAGCCCGGCAGCAGTCGACGAACAGCACGGCCAGATCTCGACATGCCCCGCGGCGGCTCTGCAGGGTAAAAGACGGGCTCTGTGGTGCGCCTGATACACGATGCGTCTGGGTAACCTCGGCATACAGCTGGCGGTTCAGGTGATCGAGAAAACCCAGCGTATCGCGGCTCACTGACAGGCTGAGTTCGGCAGCGAAGGCGGTGACTGCATCGTCGCATTCGATGCGCTCCAGATAGGCCCGTGCACAGAGATCGTCATGCTCATGGGCGATGGGTAAAACCGCCGCCTCCGGTGACAGAATAAAATCGAAGGCATTGCGTCGCAAGGTTTCGACCTGCATGGTCACCTCGATATCGAAGTCGTCCATTGCCTCGTCGAACCAGACCTGTGTCACCCGGTTTCCCTCGAGATCGAGGTATTCATTACGTCCCGTCGGCATCGGAACGATGTCGAGCTGATGGTCAATGATTCGCTGCGCCCCATCGTCGCGAGGATTGAAACGCAGCCGCTGCGGGCCTAGCCGCACCGGATGCGAATAGCGGTAGTGGGTGTGATGACGGATTGTGAAGTGCATAAAAATGCCTTGGCAGTCATTTATTCCTGGCTAAACGGGCTGGCTGTTGGCGCATTGCTCTCCCTTCCATATCAAACCGGTTCACGTATTATCGCAGAAACGGATAATTAATCAGGGCTTACCTGGCTTCATCCAGACAGGGTGTCAGGCGTGTAGAATAAGGAAAGTTCTTAACCACATGAATATTCTGTTCATGCTTGATGGAGCTGCCTGCGGCGCAGGGAAAATAGTTGACTTGATATGATGAACAATAACAGTGAGAAGCGTGGTGACCCTGATGGCCAGCTGTATATGCAGCATGAACTTGATACAAATAGCCGTAATGCCATCTATGCCTTGCGTACTACCCACCAGCATCAATCACAATTGCTTGTCCTGGCGGACCAGAAAGCCAATATCCTTGTCGGTATTCTAGCCGTAATACTCACAATCATTTTCACGAAAGCGGACTTTCTTACTAATGCAAGCGGCATTTACATCATACCAATTGCCGTATTTATTATACTGGAGGTTGCAGCCCTGTTACTGGCATTACTTGTGATAATGCCTAAAACAATCGGTCATTTGCATACAGCGAAGATCGAAAACATACCAAATCCATTTTATTTCGGTTTCTTTACAAAGTTCAGCGAAGATGAGTACGTTGAATACTTATCTGACACACTGAAGGATGGTATGTCAGCCAGAAGCTTGTTAGCTAAAGATATTTACCAGACAGGTATCGTGCTCAGGAGAAAGTACGTTCTGCTAAAATATACCTATATACTGGCTTTTGCAGGCGTTCTCGTGCTTGCATCATCCGTTGTTGCCTTCTTGTTCATCCGATAATGATTGAATGCACTCTGCAGCCCCCGGGCTGACTGTTACAAACGGTCACGTATGGCCGGCATTGCGCACTGCGTGGTCTTCCGGAAGTGAGGTGCAGTCTGTTACCGCCGGTAGCGCTTAAACACACAGCACCATGGCATGTTCGAAAGGCACCGGACCGGTGCAACGAACACCCCGTCAGGAAACCGCACCGATTACAACAAAACCCGCTCGATGCCGCCGGCGTTCGCGCTGGCGACGAACTCACGCTGCCAGTTTTCGCCAAGATTGTGGTTACACAGTTCCACCACGATGAAGTCGGTCTCCAGGCCTGTATCGTCTGTGTAGCGTGAAAGGCCCTGCTGGCAGGCCGGGCACGAGGTGAGCAGTTTGACCTTGCCCTGCGTGGTGACATTCTCGCCAGTGAGTTGTGCCAGCCCCTGCTGTAACTCCTGCCGTTTGCGGTAGCGCAACTGCTCGGCGATGTCCGGTCGCGCGGTGCCCAGCGTGCCGGACTCACCGCAGCAGCGATCCGACAGAAGTACATCCTGACCGAGTAATGTCGAAGCCACCTTGACCGGGTTGCAGGTTTTCATCGGCGTGTGGCAGGGATCGTGGTACAGGTAGCGTGTGCTGTTTTCACCCTGCAGACTGATACCCTGCTCCATCAGGTATTCGTGGATGTCGAGCAGGCGGCAGCCGGGGAATATTCTGTCGAATTCATATTTCAGCAGCTGATCCATGCAGGTGCCGCAACTGACGATCACGGTCTTGATGTCGAGGTAATTCAGCGTGTTCGCAACACGATGAAACAGCACACGGTTCTCGGTCGTGATCGCATGACCCCTGTCGGCGTCACCGGCGGCAGTCTGCGGGTAGCCGCAGCACAGATAACCCGGGGGTAATACGGTTTTCGCGCCGCTCTGGTACAACATCGCCAGCGTCGCCAGACCGATCTGGCTGAACAGGCGCTCGGAACCGCAGCCCGGAAAATAGAATACAGCATCGGATTCGTTCGTGGTTTTCTGCGGGTCGCGCACGATCACGACCTGGGTCCCGTCTTCGGCACCGAGCAGTGCGCGCATCGGCTTCGACGGTACGTGCGCACGCATCGGTTCGCGTACCAGGTTGACCAGTTGCTGACTCACTGCAGTGTGTCCGGTGGTCGACGGCGGCACGCGGTTACCCCGGCCGAGCAGGCCGGTCCGTTTCGCCAGCGTGTGCGCAATGTTGATAGCGGCGAAACCGAACTGTGCCATGCCGATACGCAGCACCCGGATCGTGCCGGGCTGTTTCACGTTCAGGAACAGCATCGCCGCCCAGCTGCCGATGTTGAAATGTTTCTGCCCGCGCTGTTTCAGTATCTTGCGCATCCGCATCGAGACATCACCGAAGTCGATGTTCACCGGGCACGGGTTGAGACACTTGTGGCACACGGTACAGTGGTCGGCAACGTCGTTGAGATCCCCGAAATGGCGTACCGAGATGCCGCGACGGGTCTGTTCCTCGTACAGGAACGCCTCGATAATCAGGCCGGTAGCGAGAATCTTGTTGCGTGGCGAATACGACAGGTTCGCGCGTGGTACATGGGTCATGCACACCGGCTTGCACTTGCCGCAACGCAGGCAATGCTTTATATCGTCGTTCAACAGGCCGAGTTCGCTCTGCTCCAGGATCAGCGCTTCCTGCTGCACCAGCGCCAGTGACGGCGTGTACGCGTCGCCGAGTCCGGAACCAGGCATCAGCTTGCCCTTGTTGAAATGCCCGTTCGGATCGACTTGCTGCTTGTACTTGACGAAGGCGTCGATCCTGTCGGCGCCGAGGTAGCCGATCTTGGTCAGGCCGATGCCGTGTTCGCCGGAAATCACGCCGCCGAGATCGATTGCGAGCTGCATGATGCGGTCGACCACGCGGTCGGCCTCGTGCAGCATGCGGTAATCATCCGAGTGCACCGGAATATTGGTGTGCACGTTGCCGTCGCCGGCGTGCATATGCAGCGCGACGAACAGGCGTTTATTTTTCAGCGCGAGGTGTTTCGCGCGCAGTGCGTTGCGCAGCGGTTCCAGCTCCTGGCCGCGGAAGATTTCACGCAGGCGCTGCTTGACCTCATTGCGGTAGGACACGCGCACGTCGCGGCGCAGCATCAGATCCAGCAGGCGGTCGCCAGGGCGCATCGAGTCCTGCTCTGCTTCACCGAGAATGTCGGTATGCACACTCGCGGCATCGTCCATGCGCTCCAGCAGGCGCGACCAGCGCGCGCGAACTTGCGCCAGATGTTCGCGTGCGAGATCGAGCCTGGCCTGCATGATCGCGTTGCTTTCATCGCTGCTCTCGTAGTCCCCGGCCTGGCGCAATTCCTTTAGCTCGCCGGCAAGATGTGCGCTGAACGCGTCGATGCTCTCGATCTTGTTCGCGATCGACTGCTCGATGTTGATGCGCTCGATGCCGGTGTTGTATTCGACCAGCCGGTGCAACGGAATCACCACGTCTTCGTTGATCTTGAACGCATTGGTATGCGCTGAAATCGCCGCGGTGCGCGCGCGGTCTAGCCAGAAACGGCGGCGCGCCTCCGGGCTGACCGCGATGAAGCCTTCACCCTCGCGTGCATTCACAATCGCCACCAGGTGTGATGCGACCCGTGCGACACGCGTCTCGTCGTCGCCGGCGACATCGGCGAGCAATACCATGCGCGGGCGTTCACGCCCCGGTGCCTTGGTCGCGTAACGCACCGCCTTGACGTAGCGCTCATCCATGTGCTCCAGCCCTGCGAGCACGACGCCGTCGGTGGCGTCGACATAATCCTTGACCTCGGCGATCGCCGGGATTGCGCGCGACAGCCCGGCGCCGAAGAACTCCATGCACACGGTACGGAGATACGCCGGCATGCGATGCAGCACGAAACGTGCCGAGGTGATGATACCGTCGCAACCTTCCTTCTGGATCGCTGGCAGTCCGGACAGGAACTTGTCGGTGACGTCCTTGCCGAGGCCGGCGCTGCGAAAAGCCGTACCCGGCATCGTCAGTATCCGGGGTTCGGCAACAGCTGTTTTGCCGTCACGCTTGAAGCGGCTGATGCGGAAGCGCACTTCTTCCTGTTCGTGGATCCTGCCGAGGTTGTGGTCCAGGCGCTCGACCTCCAGCCAGTGCGCGTCCGGCGTAACCATGCGCCACGAAACCAGATTGTCCAGCGTTGTCCCCCACAGCACCGCTTTCTTGCCACCGGCGTTCATCGCGATATTGCCGCCGATGCAGGACGCATCCTGCGAGGTCGGATCGACGGCGAACACCAGACCGTGTTTTTCGGCCAGCTCGGACACCCTGCGCGTAACCACGCCGGCGCCGCAGTGCACCGTCGGCGCCGCGCGGCCAACAGCAGGGAGCACGCGTTGATCGACACTCCCCAGCGTTTCGAGTTTCTCGGTATTGATCACGGCAGAGCGCGCGTCCAGCGGCACCGCGCCGCCGGTGTAACCGGTGCCACCGCCGCGCGGAATGATGCTCAGACCAAGGTCTATGCAGGCCTGCACCACGTCGATGACCTCGTCTTCGGTATCGGGCGAGATCACCACGAACGGGAATTCCACGCGCCAGTCAGTCGCGTCGGTCGCGTGCGATACACGCGCGAGCCCGCCGAAATCGACATTGTCCCTGCGTGTCACGCGCCGGAAGCGCCGGCGCACCCGGTGGCGCAGCTTGCGGTCTGCCTCGAACTGCGCGGTGAATCGGTCCACGGCCTTACCGGCTGCCGCATGCAGTTCCAGTGCCTTTGTGTTGCCGTTGGCACGCAGTTCGATCTGGCGCAGCCGGTGGCGCATCGCCTCGACCAGCGCACGGTGACGCCCGGCGTCTTCCAGCAGATCCTCCTGCAGGTAGGGATTGCGCGCGACCACCCACATATCGCCGAGTACTTCCAGCATCATGCGCGCCGATATGCCGGTATTCCGCGCTACGCGCAGTTCATTGAACACGTCCCAGATCTCCTCGCCGAGAAAACGGATCACGATCTCACGGTCGGAAAACGAGGTGTAGTTATAGGGTATTTCGCGGATGCGGTCTGACATCGAAATATTTATCAGCCTGTGCTCAGGCAATCGAGGTCAGACGCAGCGGGTCAATACAGCGGCTGGCCAGATGCCAGGGGACCTCTGATGTGTCGTCATTGCGAGGAACAAAGTGACGAAGCAATCTGCAACTCGTTGATTCACTGGTTACGAGATTACTTCGCTTCGCTCGCAATGACGAGGTACATGAATTAATCAGAGGTCCCCTAGATATTGTGATTCCGGGCAATGCTCTGATAGACGATGCTGGAAACATGACGGATGATGTTAGCACGCGAGCGGATCCAGCTTGTGTAGTTCGCGGCATTCTGTTGCTTCTCGATGATGCCGATCACCGTATAGGGGTACCACTTGCCGTCTGGACCCTTGACATTCAGGATGCCCATGTCGCCGCAAACACGCGCGGTGCTGCCGGTCTTGTTGTAAACCCGGGTGCCTTTCGGAACAACATGCACGCCGGTGTAGATCCGGTCGCTTCCCGGCAGCGCCATGAGGCGCTTGATCTCGCGGGCACCGGCGATATCCTCATTCCAGAGCGCGTAGAGAAAACGGCTGTAGTCGTGCACGGATGCCTTGTTGCGGTAGGTCTTCCCGCCCGCAGGGATGTATTCGACCAGCTGGATCTCCTGGAATATTGCAGGGTACTGCTGTTTCAGTATCTGCTGCACAGCCTGGGGACCTCCCACTTTGCGGGTCACCCAGTTGGCGGATGCATTGTTCGAATGCTGGATCATTTGCTCCATCTGCCGGCGGCTTTCCCTGCCGTAGCTGAGTTCGCCCTTCGCGACTTTGTAGAAGAACGCCGCCGCGATGAATGGCTTGACGAGACTGGCCGCCTGGAATTGCTCATCCTCGTTGATGGTGACCAGCTTTTCGCCAGTGGTGAAATCGTACACCGACCAGCCGGTACGCTCGTCGGGATCGAGCTTGGCATCCTTGCGCAGGCGTTTTATATAGTCTTCAACCGCCGCCTCCAGATTATGGATCTCACGGGTGGTTTCGGTGCTTGTCATACTGCTTCTGCGAGACACTGGCATGGCGGCCGGTGCCGTCGCGGTTTTCGTCATACTGGCAGCGGATGAAACTGCCACGGCAGATGATGCAGCGGCTGTTGGTGGCACCCCGACGTCACCAACCAGCGTCCAGTTCCCGGAACGGATCGGACTGGCTGCATCCAGACCCCGGGCACGCAACAGCGCGGTGTGGCTCTTCGCAACCCGGGTGGCGCCGGCGCTGTCACCATGGCGTACGTAGACAAGACCGATCAGGTTGTCACGGGTAACCACCTTGAGATTTTTCGCCACGGCCGGCCCCAGCACAGACGCGACCTGCTTGCGGTAGTCCCGGACGCCGTCGATACTGCGGGACCAGACATAGGAAACGTCGTAGTAATCCGCGGCATCCGTGGTCGTCGGCAGACTCGCCAGCCCGAGGAGACTGGCAAGCAGATACAAGACCGGACCGCCCATGGTTCTACACATACCTCGCCCCCGTACAAAATAGTGTTGTGACTCAGCTCGTTGGGGCGTGATTTTAGTGTAATTTCATCGCAATGAACAGGGGGCAAGAGAGATACCGCCGGCATCGACCCGAATAGTCTGCTGCGGCGCACCCGTTTCAAAACGATGCGCGCAGGGATGAACGTATCGTTACTATTCATGCTGGCCAGGATGTTCGAGAAACACCGCTTTCGACCTTTAGCAGGATACAAGAACGGCGACCCGAAGGCCGCCGCTGTTGATACTGTAATCGTTATTTCATCTCTGACTTAGCTACTATTTTCATTTTTTCTGTTTGTTGTGCCTTAACCCATTCTTGATACATATCCATGTACACATAATCACTGGGCGGGAAACTATGCCCGGCATTTTCGTTTACGATGCAATCTTCTATTAACTGTTCAGGCATTGTAATAGGGCAATCTGCCATAGCCAGACTGCTGGTTGCAATCCCGCACAGAAACAAAACAACGTGAACTTTCTTGTTCATAATATTTTCCTTAAAGAGGCCTGTCATGAGAAGTAAATTGCATAGCTGATAGACTTCCAGCTATACAACAACCGTGCTGCAAGACAAGTAGACATTCAAGCAGCGATTTGATTGTAGACCCCCAGAGGAATTCAACAATTAGTAGAGTTACCAATGGGAAAACCACTTACTTTAGATAAATGCAAAGGACGACTAAGGCAGAACTCATGAGTGTCAAATTCCGGTCGGCAGTTTCTGTATAGTTAATCATCTATATGCTTCGTTCAGAAATTGTCGAGCTTGACCGGTCGTTGCGTTCCCGAAAATAAAAAGGCGACCCGAAGGCCGCCAGTTCCCGGGAACGTGTCAACGCCCCCGCTGCAACCATCAGTGAGGGTTGCGCAATAAACTGGAAAAATTATATGGACAATTCAATTGTGGAGTATACGAACACTGGAATCAGACACACCCTACTCTGTGCTAGCAGGGTGTGTGTGCGCCTTGAACTTCCTGAAACGGCCAACAGGACATTCCCCGTCAATACGCGAAGGTCTCGGTAGCAGCAGTCGTCTTTCCTATCAGCTAATCTGTATTACCGATTACAACATTACTCTGCCGGTTATAAAAAGTCCGGGTAACGCTGTAATAACAAAGTGAAGTATATGCCTGTTCTTCGATTAGTCCTCGCAATACATTTTGACTAATCGACGCTTTTTCTCAAGGTCCTGCGTTACTGCCCTTGAGCCAGGTCGCTCAAGTGCTTCTAACTCTACCCTGTGCTTGGCGCAGCGTTCCGACCTTATCCATTTACTGCGTGCAAGTTCCTGCTCCTTTGCATCATCTGGATTCACACAGCTCGCTATAACATACTCACGCGCTTGCTCGATTGCCGAGGCGCGCATTGCATCATCGAGATATTCGCGATTGCCTTGGTATGTATCGTATTTCCATTTAGCGCGGAATTCACCCTGTTCATCCCGGTAGGCGGGAAGATTCAGCTCTTGAAGCACCGCCAGCTGCATTCTCGCTTCGAGACATTGTTTTTCCTGAGCCAGTTGTTCTTCCTTTTCTTCCAATCGTTTCTCAGCCTCGAGTTGATCAGAATCATATTCTTTATGAAATCGTTGCTTCAACTCTTCTGCTTTTTCGCTTGCTTTCTTTATCTCTTCAGGTGATGGACCAGGCTCGATATTTACTTCTTCCGTTTTATGCGTATCTGTGGGTTTGTCTGAATAATGTACGCCCCCCTTTTCATCTACCCATTTATATACAGCGCCAAATGAGACCACAGCGATCGACATGATGCACATGAAGAGTATTATTTTTTTCATAAAAAAATCCCGGCTAATAATATGCAGGTATTTAACGACCAGTTTTGCCTGTGTGTAGCATGAATAAGTAATTCGAGCCAGAAGTTAATAGATTGCGCCTCATTCACGACGTTATTGTGTTAATCCACTATAAATAATAGCCGAGCCAGGGGCATAACGATATGCGTAATTATCACTAATATATTATTAACGACGGTTTATAAAATGGATCTTCCCCTGATTGAGTGGGTAACACATCAATCTGGACCGGGACGCATTCCTTATGATGGCAAGGCTGTTGGCCGAATGAATTCGGCCCTACCCAATCAGCCCTGTAGGGTCGAATTCATTCGACCAACGGTGTTTCATCCTCAATCAGACCGTAGGGTCGAATTCATTCGACCAGCAGTGTTTTATCCGGGCAGGCGTGCTGCGGTGATATCCGTGAGCAAAGGATGACGACCGCGGGTAACCGTGGTGATGCAATAGACTTGATGGTGCAGGGAATGACGCCCACCTGCACAATGAGTCGCAGGACATGGCGACCTCCTTGTCTCCAATGGCAATTCTGGCGGCAGGCCCGCCATGCTGTACAGCAGAAACAAGCGGTGTGGTGAGCAAACGCACGTATTCTCATTTGTCGCCGACCCCCTTTAATTAACAATCGCCCGGCAAGCTTGGAATCCGGCGCGTTATCTTGTAGGGTCGTCAGTTAATCCAGTAGTACCGAACCCGAACAGACAATCCCCGGACGGTTCCGGAGAATAGCGTAATGAACTGGAAGACTGCCTACCGCTCCTTCTACTACCAGGATGCACCGGAACCTGAGGTCCCGTCGCTGCCAGCCGCCGAAACCGCGCTGCTGTGCATCGATGTGCAGAACTACGGCCTTGCGCCAAAACAGAGCGACGCGGAGAACGCGCGCTGGTCGCCGTTCTATGCACGCATGCGCGGAACCGTGATTCCGAAGCTGCGCGCGTTACAGGATACGTTTCGCAACAACGGTATGGATGTCATCCATGCACGAATCGCATGTCTGCTCGACGACGGGCGAGACCGTTCGCTGAGCCAGAAAATGCCGGGCTGGAACAATCTGCTGATGCCGAAAAACAGCGTGGAATCACAAATCATTCCCGAGCTTGTACCTGCGCCCGGCGAGATCGTCGTCACCAAGACGACCGACAGTGCACTGACCGGCACCAACCTTCGACTGGTACTCGGCAATATCGGTATACGCAATGTGATCGTGACCGGCATCTACACCGATCAGTGCGTTTCATCGACTGTGCGGAGTCTGGCCGACGAGAATTTCAACGTCATCGTGGTCGAGGACTGTTGCGCCGCCGCTACCGATGAACTCCACCAAAGGGAGCTCGAAATCATCAATATGATTTACTGCCATGTACTCAGCAGCGCTGAACTGGTGGCGATCATGGGGCTGGAGTAGTTTACATCGTGACAATCACCGCGAGCCAATGACCCTGTTTCGCCTTGACTGAAAAAAATCTGACCCTTCGCGCCATAGCCAGCGGCATGTTGATCGGCGCCCTGCTGACGCCCTGCAATATCTATTCGGGTCTGAAGATCGGCTGGTCGTTCAATATCTCTATAATCGCGTTGCTGCTCACTGCCG
>Ga0210101_1000556_pt1 | contig 12237 bp, 12 predicted proteins | sample Muzzi_PWC_D1_FD_185534 | JGI IMG/M metagenome (GOLD analysis project Ga0210101, IMG submission 185534) | Wetland microbial communities from San Francisco Bay, California, USA, that impact long-term carbon sequestration - Muzzi_PWC_D1 (SPAdes) | ecosystem: Environmental > Aquatic > Marine >...
GTTTGAGAGCGCTCATGATGACCGCGCCGCCGCTGCTGGGTGGCGGCATCATGTAGACCCGGTGACCGTTGAAGTCGGTTACCAACGGTTCCAGCCAGCGCACCTCGTAGGCGGCCATGTCGTCGGTGGTGATGACTCCGCCCGCGGCCTGCACCGAGTCGGCGATATCGCGCGCAACCTCACCGCGGTAAAAGCCGTCCGGCCCGAGATCGCGCAGCCGTTCGAGCGCTCCGGCCAGCGCCGGTTGCCGCAAGATCTCACCGGGCCGGTAAGGTTGTCCCGGGGCGCGATAAAAATGCCGAACGCCGGCGGCGTTGAAGCGGTCTTGCTGTGATTCCGAGTAGCGCGATTCGGTGCCCGAGAATTCGATGCCGTTTTCGGCCAGCCCGATCGCGGCGACGAACAGGCGCGACCAGTCCAGCTTGCCGTAGCGCTCGTGCAGGGCCCAGAGGCCGGCGGGCACGCCCGGCACGCCAACCGCGGTACCGCCGTTCCAGGATGCACCCTTGCCCAGTTTCAGATAAAAATCGGGCGACGTGGCCGCGGGCGCCATTTCGCGAAAATCGAGCACCTGGACGCCGCTGCCCATGCTGACCAGCGCAAAACCGCCGCCGCCGAGCGAAGCGTTGGACGGGTTGGTGACCGCGAGCGCCAGGCCGACGGTGACCGCGACATCCACCAGGTTACCGCCGGCCGCCCAGATCGACTTGCCCGCCTCGACCGCGTAGGCCGACGGCGCCGAAATCATGATACGGGTGCCCTCTACCGGAACCGCTGCGGAGAGGGAAATATGGAGCAGGGCGATAACGAAGATAGAAATGCGGGTTAGCCGAATAGCGAGCATGTCAATGTTCCTCGATAGCCTGTCGATCGTTTGCAGTGAAGCGCCGGGACCGATCCATGTCTGCCGCGATCCCGGTCTTCCGAGTCGCTCAGTCGGAATAGCCGGGCATTTGCCGGTCGAGCACACGTTTCATAGCCGCGAAATATAAGTCGTCGCGCTTCCCCTGATGACGATCCTTGGGATCCGGGGCCTGTATGCTGTCGATAATCTCCCTCGCGATGGGCTGCAGTTTCTGCCCGCTGCCCAGCGCGCAAATCTGCGCCCGGCAGACGCGCTCGAGCATGTACAGCAGCCGGTAGGCGCGACCGAGCGAATCCGAGGCGACCAGCACGCCGTGGTTTTTAAGGAACACGATTTCCTTGTCGCCGATCAGTCCCGCCAGGCGTTCGCCCTCCGCGGTGGTGTCGGCGAGCCCCTCGTAGTGATCGTCGTAGGCGATACGGCCGTCGAAGAATGCCGCCGTCTGGCTGGCCGGGATCAGGCGGTTGTCTTCGAGCATGTTCAGCGCCAGCGCCCAGTTCTGGTGGGTATGCAGGACTGCCTGACGGCCGGTAATGCGGTGGATCGGGGCATGGATGCATTGCGCCGAGAGTTCGACCAGACCGTCGCCGTCGAGGGTCTCTCCGGACTCGTTGAAGACGATCATGTCGCTGGCGCGCGCTTCCGACCAGTGCAGGCCGAACGGCAGTACCAGGAAACGATCGGCGTGGCCGGGCAGGGTGACGGTGAAATGATTGTCGATGCCTTCCTCGAGCTGGTGGACGACCGCGAGCCTGAGCGCCGCGGCGAGATCGATTTTGGCCTGGGTTACCGCGTCGCTGCTGGAATCAATCGCGTGAATGGACATGCTTGCCGGTCTCCGTGAATTCTGCAAGCAGAATGATATCGGATTTCGGCGCGCAGCGACAATCGACGCCGAGGAGCTGACTCAGGTCGTCAGGTTGCGGTAAATCTCGGAGATCCGATAGGGCAGCCGGGCGACATCGTCGATCAGCACGTAGCTGGTGTCGCCGTACATGTGCGGCAGGTAGTCGCGCGCCTGCTCGTCGATGGTGATACAGAAAGGATGGATGCCGCGCTGGCGGGCCTCGAACAGGGCCATGCGGGTGTCCTCGATGCCGTACTCGCCGTGGTAGGCGTCGTAATCGTCGGGCTTGCCGTCGGACAGGGTGATCAACAGCCGGGTACGCGCGTCGACCCCGACGAGCAGGCTCGTCAAATGGCGGATTGTGGCGCCCATGCGGGTATAGTCCTGCGGCTCGACCGCGGCGATACGCGCGCGAATCTCGTCGCCGTAGGCTTCGTCGAAGGTCTTGATGCGGAAAATTTCGCAGCGCTTGCGCGTATTGCCCGAAAAGCCGTAAATCGCATAGCGGTCGTCGAGCGAACTGAGAGCCTCGGCGAGCAGGATCAGGGCCTCGCGCTGCGCGCGGTTGATCCAGCCCTTGGTGGAGCCGCTCATGTCGACCATCAGGACGACCGCGATATCGCGCTCCACCCGGTGCGCCTTGCGATAAATCCGCGAACTCATTTCCATACCGCTGCGCGAGTCGGCGATCGCTTCGACCAGCGCGTCGAAATCGAGGCTGTCGCCGTCGGGCTGTTTCCTGAGGATGCGATACTCGTCGCGCAGCACCTCGAAACCGCGACGCAGGGACTTGATATGGCCGTGGTACCTGTCCAGTGTGTCGGCGACGAAAGTCGAGTCGTAATCCGGACGGATATCCCGCTCGCGCACCGTGCACCAGCGTTTACGGTGCGCCTGCCGCGTGCAATCCCATTCGTCGTAGAGAAAGCGCGGCGCTCGGTCGCCATCGGCGCGCCCGGAGGCGGGCATTTGTTGCGCTGATTCGCGGGCGTCGAAGTCGGCGCGGTAGTCGGTGCCGCCGGTCGCCGACAGGTAATCGCTCGGCAAGTCGCCGAGATCCTGCAGGATCGATACCATTAGCTCGTCGACGTCTTCGTCCGCCGGCAGGGCGCGGCCGCCGAATTGAAACTCGATACCCGCTCCGGAATCCCGGTTGATGACCGGTTCGGGGGCCGCACCGGGGGTCGCGGATTCGGCCGGCGGCGGATTGCCGGTTTCGCGCTGTACTTCGGCCAGGCGGGCCAGCGATTGTTGCAGCTGCCGCCTTTCGCGCTCGAGCCGTGCCTCGAGCGTCGCCTGCACCCGGTCGGGATCGAGCTTGCCCTGGTAGACGTACGGGGCCGGGCGCGGAAGGTCCCAGTGATCGGCGCAGAGGCGGATCGAGTCGCGCACGCTGCAGGCGGAATCGGCGAGCGCCGACTCGAGCGCCTGCCAGATTTCGGGAGTCGGCGGCTGCAACTGCAGCAGCTGGCGGGCGAGCCCGGGATAATCGCGCGCGATGCAGGCATTCAGGCGCAGGGTTTCGAGGTAGTGAAAAGTTCGCAGCATCGGTTCCTCGCGCGGGATGGATTCGATGCTGTCGGCGCGCCAGGTACCGTACCAGCACTGCGCCCACAGGTGTACGGTGAGCGCACGGTAGCAATCGAAGTTCTGTCGCGGAGCGGGAAATTGGTCAATTACCGGGGGCAGATACAGGATCTCGCTGTCGGTAAAAGTTTCCTCGCCGGCCTCGATTCGCAGATGGCGGCCGTCGAGGCCGTGCAGGAAGTGCTGCAACAGTCGCCAAACGCTCGAAAGCTCGATCGCGCGCGAACGTTTCTGTTGCCCGGCGATAAACTTTTCGAGGTTGTGCAGCGCATCCACCGCGGCGTCCAGGCCCTGTTCGAAATAGACGTCGAGCGCCGCTTGCAGCCAGCGTTCGCAACCGGCGCGACCAATATCGCGCAGTGCCGCGCCGGCCAGACCGGCGAACTGGTAACCGATCTCGGGTTCGGTTCGGGCGACGGATAACACCCATTGAGTTACGAATTCGCGCCAGCGAGGTTCGAGCGCGTCGATGCGGGCGACGATCGTGTCGATGGTCGAGGTATTGAAGTAGTAAACCTCGAGCCGGCGGTGCAAATCTTCGCCTGTTACGGTCACGTCTGGCACACCGGGCAGTAATAGCTCGCGCGCTGCGCCTGCACGATATGGCGTACCGGGCTGCCGCAGGCGCTACAGGTGTCCGAATTACCGTAAACCTTGAGTTGGTGCCGGAAATACCCCGGCCGGCCGTCCGCCTGGACGAAATCCTGCAAGGTCGTGCCGCCGTGTTCGATGGCCTCGGTCAGGGTTTGCCTGACCGAATCGACCAGTCCGGCGATGCGCAGCTTGCCGATCCGCCGCGCGGCACGGGTGGGCCGGATACCGGCGCGGTACAGTGCTTCGCTGGCATAGATATTGCCGACCCCGACGACGATATGACTGTTCATCAGCAGGTTCTTGATCGCCACGCGGCGTCCGCGGCAACAGGCATGCAGATAGTCGGCATTAAACTCGTCGCCCAGCGGTTCCGGGCCGAGCCGACACAGCAGGCGGTGCCGCAGCGGGTCTTCGGCGCTGTAGAGCAGGGCGCCGAAGCGGCGCGGGTCGCGAAACCTGAGCGATTTGCCGTTGGCCAGTTGCAATTCGACATGTTCGTGATTTTCGCCGGCACTGCCGGTCGGCAGAATACGCATGCTGCCCGACATCCCCAGGTGCCAGATCAGGTGGCCCCGGTCGAGCTCCATGATCAGGTATTTACCGCGCCGGCTTAAGGACGCGATCCGGCGGCCGCCAAGCTCCGCGATTTCGCTGCTGACCGGCCAGCGCAGGCGCGTCTCGCGCAGCACCACGGCGTCGATCAGCTGCCCGTTGACATGCGGCTCGATACCGCGCCGCGTGGTTTCTACTTCGGGAAGTTCGGGCACCGGCTCAGCCTATTCCTCGTGGAATACCCAGGCAAGCGCGATGCCCCCCATCCAGGATCCGGTTTCGGATACCAGCGGGCTATCCTCGATTTTCGAGTGGCGCAGGCTGTCGTAGCGCAGGAAACCGCCCAGCCAGTAGCCGCCGACGCGGCGGCTGTAGGTAAATTCGCCGCGGTAACCGCTGAAGCCGCCGCCTGCCTCGAAGGCGGGACGCGTCGGGGTGACATCCTCGGGACCGACCGCATAGTAGTAATTGTGGTAGACATCGCTGGCATACAGCGGGCCGAAGTTGAAACGCAGTTTCCATTCGCCGAGTCGCCGGGCCGGCCGCCGCCACGAGATCCGCGGCTGGAATACGTAACCGACCTGTTCGAAGCTGCCGTCGACGGTATAAGCCAGGCGCAGCGGCAGGTCCAGCCACCAGGCACTGTGTTCGTTGCGCAGGAAACGCCAGTTCAGCGACGGCCCGATTTCGATCAGTGCATCGAGTGCTTCCATGCCCTCGCGCTCGGGAGTATCGGAGTCGACCGGCACCGAGAGATTGCCGCTCAGCGTGAACAGCAAGTTGGGGGATTCGAAGATGATCCCGTCGGCGCCCTCGTCGACACGCACGCGATCGCCGCGATACTTGAGGTAAGGGACCGGCAACAGGTAGGTCGACGACTCCGAGGAACCCCGGTAATCCGGTGCGTTGAGCGCGAACAGGCCGACGCCGAGTTCGAGGCGCGGCAGAGTTTCCTGTGCCCGCGGGCTCGTGGCCAGCAGCAGCAGCGCGAGGCTAAGCAGGATTCTCATCGTCGCGCGGGGAAATCAACTGGTCGTAAAGTCCGGCGTGGAAATGGTATTGCAGTCCCAGCTCGGGGTTGGCGATCACCAGCTCGGGATCGACCGACAGCAGCAGGAATTGGTGTCGCGAGCCGTCGTCCAGAGTGGCCGCGATGTCGGCCTGTGGATGGCGGGCAGGATCGATGGCGGAGATCCGCGAGGCCTCGAGACGTTGCCAGTTGTCGGCCAGTTCCGCGAGCCGCCGTATGTCGACGGCCCCGTCTCCGTTTGTCCGCCAGTCGCCGCTGTCGTCGCGCACGAGATCGTTTCCGGGCAGCGACAGCGCGGTCAATTCGAAGCGCGGCGGCATCAGGTGGCGGTCGACGAAACCGCTCAATCCCTGGAGGACGAATGGTAACTGCCTGTCGTCCAGCAGGTAGAGCTCGGAATCGATCATTGTGTAGCGCCGCGCGCCGATATTATTGGTGGCGCCGAAACCTACCCGGGTATCGCCGATCCGCAACTGTGCGACGGGCTTGTCCAGACCGAGCGCCGCCAGATCGGCGCTAGCTGCATCGAGCGGCGGCGTATTGCCGGTATCGACGATCCCGATCAGCCGCTTGACGCTGTTGCTGTCGGCGGGCCAGTGTACCGGCTCGACGATCGCCCATCCGTCTGCTTCTCGTACCAGCCTGAGCGATGCGCTCCCGGTTTCGATTTCGATTCGTTCGATTGCCGCACTCCCGGGCTGCGCCGGTGATCGTAGCGCCGCGGTCTCCGAAGGTGCGTCGAGCCGGTAGCCGATAAAAGCGACCAGCAGGATCGACAGGATCAACAGCCCATTGACGATCCAGCGGCGCGACAACATCAGAGTTTGCGCCGCCTGAGCCAGATGCGCAGGCCGCTGCCGAGCAGGGCGAGCGGCAGAAAAATCAGGAAAAAGATCGCGATCGTGAGCTGTTCGATCTTGTCGAGTTCGAGCCGGGTATCCGGTGCCGGCCGCGGGCTGATCGAGATCAGGCCGTCGTCGAGGCTGAGCCAGTTGATCAGATTCACGCCGATCCCGAGATTGCTGCCGTTGCCGAGGTAGCGATTGGCGAGGAAATCGGCATCGCCGACGATCGCGACTCGCTGTTCGCCGGTTTCGGCATCGTCCTCGCGATCGCGCGACAGGGTCAGCGCGAGCTTCAGGGGACCCTGGATTTCGTCGTCGTCGTCGCCTCTGAGGAGATCGCCTTTCAGGCTGCCGGTTTCGTTCCAGCTGCGGCTGTCGCTGCTCAACAGCACCTGCTGGTGCCAGTCGTCGCCGCCGTGGTAGGTGATCGCCTGTGCCTGCGGAAACAGCGACAGGCTGCCGAGGTTTTGCGTTACCGGATGACGCGGGTATTCGGAGACGAGCGCGAAATCCGCGCGGTCGAGCCCCATTAGCTGGCTGTTCGGGTCGACCACGATCCCCGGCAGAAACTCGATGCCGAGGCGGTCGGTTAGCAGCTCCAGGCCGTCGCTGGCCTGCTCGGGGTCGGCCAGCCAGAGCAGGTTGCCGCCCTGGTCGATGTATTTGACCAGCAATTCGATTTCCCCGGGTAACAGGGGCACCTTGGGGCTGGCGAGTACCAGGATATCGGTGTTTTTCGGAATACTGGTGGAAAGCGTCAGGTTCAGGGTCTCGATGGTGTACCCGCTGCTCGCCAGTTGCCTGGAAAAAAGGCTGAAATCGTGGTTTGCCTCGCTGTAGGGATTGCGCTCGCCGTGGCCCTCGAGAAATACCAGCCAGCGCTCACCGCGCCGCAGCAGACGTTGAATCGCGCTGCTAACGCTGGCTTCATTAACCTGCGAAACCTTCTCGCTGCGGCCCTGGTATTCGAGCAGCACCTCGCCGTCATAGCGGATATCGTTGGCCCGCAACAGGTCGGGATAGAGGTCCGGGTTCAGACTTTCGAAACTGATTAGCGGCTGCAGCTCGCGGTAGCGCTCGAATAATGCCTCGAGCAACGGCCTGGCGTCGTTGCTCGGCGAGGCGAACAGCGTCGCCTTCAGGGGATATTCGATTTCGGCCACCAGGCGAGCCGATTCCGGCGCCAGGCTGTTGCGCTGGTTGGCGCTCATGTCGATGCTGATCGCGTGGCGCGAACTGGTCCAGGCCAGCGCCGCCAGCAGGCCGACGAAGAGCAGCAGAAAGACACCCGACTGGAGGCGGTATTGCAGGCGCTGGCGGGAATCCATTTTCACAGCAGCCGTTCCCGGTCGAGCTGACGGATCGCGAGGCCGAGAAAGCCGACGATGAGCAGCAGGTAATAGGCAACGTCGCCGGTGTTGAACACGCCTTCGAGCATTGCCTGGTGATGCTTTAGCAGCGACAGGTAACCGAGCAGCGATTGACCGCCGCCGACCGAGGAGCCGATCCAGTCGACGATCCACAGCATCAACAGTACGCCGAAGGTGGAAATCGCGGCGACGGTCTGGTTGCTGGTCAGGCTGGACAGGTACAGCCCGATCGCCGAGAAGGCGCCGAGCAGCAACAGCAGACCGAGGTAGATCGACAGCAACTTGCCGGCGTCGGGACTGGTGCCGAGATAAAGCGACAAGGGCATCAGCATCAGCATGCTGACCAGGACGAAGACGAACAGCATCAGGCCGAGGAACTTGCCGAGGACGATTTCGGTCATCCCGAGCGGCGCCGAAACCAGCAGGCTCATGGTCGCGTTGCGTTTCTCCTCGGAGATGCTGCGCATGGTAACCAGCGGCATGACCATCAGCAGCACGATCGCCGCGATCTGCATCAGCGGGGTGACGACGATATCGGTAACCCCGGGAGTGTTGGCGAGCTGGATCAACTGCGGCTGCAGTATAAAGAAATTGTCCAGGTTGGTCAGGAACAGGTAACCGAGAATGACCTGCACCACCGCGAGGATCACCCAGGCCAGCGGGGACAGGAACATGGCGCTCGCTTCCCGCCGCGCGATAACCCAGATCATGACGCGGCGATCTCGTGATCGTGGGTGAGTTCGATGAACAGGTCTTCGAGCGACTGTTGTTCGGGGATTAATTCGGATAGCCCCCAGTCGCCGGCGACCGCGGCGGTAACCAGAGCATCGACGTTGGCGTCCGCAGCCAGGTAGACCCGAAAACGGCCGGGTTCGAGCATTTCGGCGTGCTCGACGCCGGCAAGCCCGGCCAGTTCCACGGCTTCCGGGGAGCGTCGCAGCGCTATCCTGACTATTTGCTCGTGGCCCTCGCGCAGCGCTTCGATCGGCGCGTTGTAGATCAGCTCCCCGGCGCGGATGATTTGCACGCGGTCGCAGGTGGCCTGTACCTCGGACAGGATGTGGGTCGACAGGATGACGCTGCGCTCGCTGCCGAGTGCGCGGATCAGGCCGCGGATTTCGCGAATCTGGATCGGGTCCAGCCCGACCGTGGGTTCGTCGAGAACGACTACCGGCGGATCGTGAATAATCGCCTGTGCAATGCCGACGCGCTGCTGATAACCCTTGGAGAGATTGCCGATCAGGCGTCTGCCGACCTGCTCGAGTCCGCACTGCTGCTTGACGCGTTCGAGCGCGACCGCGACGCCGCTGGCCGGGATACGATGCAGGCGCGCACAAAAGCGCAGGAACTCGTCGACACTGGAATCGCGATACACGGGCGGGTGTTCGGGCAGATATCCGAGGCAGGCCTTGGCCGAGCGCGGATCATCGATGATGTCGTGCCCGGCGATGCTGACCTCGCCCTCGCTGGGCGCCAGGTTACCGGTGATCACCTGCATGGTGGTCGACTTTCCGGCGCCGTTCGGGCCCAGGAAACCCAGTACTTCGCCCGCGTCGAGACTGAAACTCAGGCGGTTTATCGCACAGCTGTTGTGGTAATACCGGGAAAGATTTTCGACCTTGACGAGTGGCTCTGGCATGAATTCCCCGGGAAGATAGGACGCGTCAATCATACCTTACCGGGTACTATATTAAAGCCCCGCCGTGCTCCTGCCGGGCATAAAAAAAACCGGCCCGCGGGCCGGTTTTCCGGTAAACGATGGCAAGACCCTACTTGATCTTGGCTTCCTTGTATTCGACGTGCTTGCGTACCACCGGGTCGTACTTCTTGAACACCAGCTTGTCGGGGGTGTTCTTCTTGTTCTTGTCGGTGGTGTAGTAATGGCCGGTGCCGGCCGTGGATACCAGTTTGATCAGGTCTCTCATTTTATACTCCTAGCACTTGACGCCGCGCTTGCGCATGTCGGCGATAACCGCGTCGATGCCGTTTTTATCGATGATCCGCATGCCCTTGGAGGAAACCCGCAGCTTGACCCAGCGGTTCTCGGATTCGACCCAGAAGCGATGCGAGTGCAGGTTGGGCAGAAAACGGCGCCGCGTCTTGTTATGCGCATGTGAGACGTTGTTTCCGCTGACTGGCTTCTTACCCGTCACTTGACAGACCCGGGACATGTGGAACTCCGTATTGATCGAGATGATTCGAGGGCGCGAACTCTACCAGAAGCAAATCGGGTATTCAAGCTGAAATCTTTCCGGATATCAGGGATTTGGCGTTTCCATTCGAGCCTGTCAGCGGCTAAGATGACAGGCCCTGAAAAAACCCGGCGGCAGCCCGATGGATATCGTCTTTATACACGACCTGCAAATCGAAACCGTGATCGGAATCTACGACTGGGAACGCAAGATCAGGCAAACCATCAGTCTCGATATCGAAATGGCGACCGATATCAGCAAGGCGGCCAAATCCGACGATATCGAGGATGCGCTTTCCTACAAAAGCGTCGCCAAACGCCTGATCGAGTTCGTCGAGCAGAGCGAATACGAACTGGTCGAGGCGCTGGCCGAAGAGATATGCAGTATCATCCGTGGCGAGTTCGGCGTTCCCTGGGTCAAACTGACCCTGCACAAGCCGGGGGCGGTGCGCGGTTCGAAGTCGGTCGGGGTGATCATCGAACGCGGCGAGCGCGGCGCATGAGTGTTCCGGTCTACGTCGGCCTCGGCAGCAATCTCGACCGCGAGAACCGGTTGCGCCGGGCCGTGGCCACGCTGCGTGAGCAATTCGGCGAGGTCGAGCTGTCGCCGGTATACAACTCGGCCGCGGTCGGCTTTCACGGCAGCGATTTCCTGAACCTCGTAGCGCGCTTCGACAGCGGCCTCGAAATCGAATCGATCGTGGAAATTTTCCACCGGATCGAGGATGAACTGGGCCGCGACCGCAGTCTGCCGAAGTTCGCCAGCCGCCCGATCGACCTGGATATCCTTTTATACGGCGACCGGATCATCGATTTGCCCGGCATCCGTACTCCGCGCCCCGAAATTCTCGAAAACGCCTTCGTGCTGAAACCATTGCAGGATCTGGCGCCTGATCTGCGACATCCGGAATCGGGCGAAACCTTCGCCGTCCTGTGGCAGCGGATGTCGCCGGATTCGCCGGCGCTCGACCCGTTCCCACTGGATTTCGACGAGTCGTAGTCATTATTATCGGCCCGGTGTCGGTAAATGCTTCGCCGACCAGCTTCTCGACTTTGGTAAGGTCGGGGACTGACCAGGTGTCGCCGAGATTCACCTGTCGCCCCCGTTAGCAACGACACCTGCTCTGTTCCCCTCGAAGAGAGCAAAGCATCCCGACGCGACCTCCGGCTGCGGCCGAAGGTCGCTCCGAGCGGATCCTTACAGATTTTTGGAAAGAGCGACGATTTTGTATGGCCCTCCCAGACCTGGAACCGATTCAGTTTTTCGAAGAACCTCCAGTTTACTGAACCGGTATCCCGGATTTGAATATTCAGATAACTGCTGGCTCCGGCCTGCGGCGGCGTTAGTCAGAGTAATCCTGGAAATTTTGATCTGCCCCCGATTGTCCAGCATTGGGAAAGGTTTCGTCGAATGGCTTCGCAACTTTGGGAGACTTGGGGACTGACCAGCTGTCGCCGACCTTGCCCTGTCGCCTCCGTCGTTACCGACAGCTGCTCTGTCCTCCTCGGAGAGAGCGAAGCATCTCGATGACTTCTCGATTGTGGCCGAAGGTCGCTCCGAGCGGATCCTTTCGGCTTTTTGGGAAGAGCGACGATTTTGTATGACCCTCCCAGACCTGGAACCGATTCAGTTTTTCGAAGAACCTCCAGTTTACTGAACCGGTATCCCGGATTTGACTATTCGGATAACTGCTGGCTCCGGCCTGCGGCGGCGTTAGTCAAAGTAATCCTGGAAATTTTGCTCTGACCCCGATTGTCCCTAGGCGAGGATTTTTTTCAAAGCCTCGATCAACGCGCCGCATTCGTCGTCCGAGCCGATGCTGATGCGCAGACAGTCGTCGATCCTCGGCCGGGCGAAATAGCGCACCAGGACGCCCGCGGCCTTCAGTTCCAGGTAGAGATTTTCGGCGTTACCGCCGGGGGCGCGCGCGAACAGAAAGTTGGCGCTCGACGGGAATACGGTGAAGCCGAGTTTTTCGAGCTCCCCGGCGACGCGCCCGCGGGTCGCGATCACGCGATCTGCGCACTGCCGGAAATAATCCTCGTCGTCGATCGAGGCGACGCCCAGGCGGCAGGCCAGGCGGTCGACGGGGTAAGAATTGAACGAGTTTTTGACCCGCTGCAGGCCTTCGATCAGATCGGGCTGTCCCAGCGCATAACCGAGACGCAGACCCGCCAGGCTGCGCGACTTGGAAAAGCTGCGCACCACCAGCAGGTTGTCGAATTCGTCGATTAGCGGGAATGCCGAATCGGCACCGAAATCGACATAGGCCTCGTCGACGACCACCGCGGACTCGGGATTGTCGGCCAGCAACTGGCGGATTTCGGCGAGGCCGAGCGCGATGCCGGTCGGCGC
>Ga0210101_1000557_pt1 | contig 12220 bp, 12 predicted proteins | sample Muzzi_PWC_D1_FD_185534 | JGI IMG/M metagenome (GOLD analysis project Ga0210101, IMG submission 185534) | Wetland microbial communities from San Francisco Bay, California, USA, that impact long-term carbon sequestration - Muzzi_PWC_D1 (SPAdes) | ecosystem: Environmental > Aquatic > Marine >...
AACAGCCGCCAAATCAGCGCGGATCTCGCTGCCTCGGACGCGGTTACGGCCTATTTCGACAAGTCCGAGGGACACCGCACGCTGATCAACTTCATACTCAATTATCTCGGCGACGACCAGGATTTGCCGATCAAGGTACTGTACGTGGACAAGAGCGCCACTTCGACCGCGATCACGACCGGCATTCTCGACAGGCACGAAATCGATTACCTGCATTTTCGCGACGCCACCGAGGCCATCGAATGCCTGCGCGAGGACCTCGACGCCGATTCGGCCTGCAGCTTCGATATCCTGATTGCCGACCTGATGCTGACCAGCCGGGTCAACGGCTTCGAGTTGATCAAGACCGTGCGCAGCGATCTCGGGCTGGATCAGCTGGCGCTGCCGATACTATTGATGACGATCGAACCGGGCGAGGACGAGCGCACCGATTTCACCGCTATCTTCGGCGCCGGCACCAACGATTTCATCACCAAGCCGGTCGACGAGGACGACCTGTTACAGCGCCTGCATACCCTGGTCGCGATCAAGCGCCAGAACGCAGCGCTGAATCCTTGAGCTCATTCGTGCTGGTGGCCGCCCGCCCCGTGCACGTGGCCATGCTCGATTTCTTCCTCGCTGGCGTCGCGCACTTCCTCGACCGTCACGTTGAATTTCAGCGACTTGCCCGCCAGCGGATGGTTGGCGTCGACAGTGACGACCTCGTCTTCGACCGCGGTCACCACCAGGTCGATCTGGCCCTGCCCGGTTTGCGCGGTAACCGCCATGCCGGGCTCCACCTTGTCCATGCCCTGAAAGGCCTGCAGCGGAACCTGCTGGATGCGTTCGTCGCTGCGTTCGCCGTAGGCCTCGGCAGGCGGAATCGTCACTTCGAGTTCGTCGCCCTGCGACTTGCCCTCGAGCGCCTGCTCGAGGCCCGGTATGATGTTGCGGGCGCCGTGCAGGTAAGTCATCGGCTCGCCGTTTTCCGAAGAATCGATCAATTCGTCGCTCTCCGAATCCGAAACCTTGTAATGAATGGTGACAACCTTGTGTTGGGCAATGGTCATTTGTTTTCCTGGAGTCAGGCCTCATCACCGAGACCAGTGTATTGAATTTCGAGCGGCCCGCGGTGTTAGGGCGGGACGGCCCGAAGGCGATATACGCAAAGGCGGAATGGCGTGGTGCTCGAAGACCCGACCCTACGAACCGGCAGTATAACAATACCCCGCCGCAAATTTCAGCCGTTTCCCGGGAAACCGCCGGCGACGGGAAAACCGGATGCGGCCCGAATATTGATCCGAAGTGCCGTATCGGCCGTATTCCATTCTGATTTTTCTTTAATAACCATATATTTAGCGGGTATATTAATAGTTGCTAATATCTTGAACTTTTGAGGTCATTTGTGTTCTAATTGTTGGCACTCGAAAGGCTTGAGTGCTAAAAAGGTACACTAATCGAGGTCATTAAATGAGCACAGAACTGGTCACAACTCGCAACGCGCTGCCCATGTTACTGGGTAGTTCCAACCTGGATGCCTACATCCAGGCGGCTCGCAGCGTACCGATTTTGACCCCCGAGGAAGAGTATTCCCTGGCCCGGGACCTGCAGGACAACGGCAATATCGAATCGGCCCATAAACTGGTCCTGCCGCACCTGCGCTTCGTGATCAAGATCGCCAATAACTATGCCGGCTACGGACTGCCGATCGCCGACCTGATCCAGGAAGGCACGATCGGCCTGATGAAAGCGGTCAAACGCTTCAACCCCGATGTCGGCGTTCGCCTGGTATCCTTCGCGGTACACTGGATCAAGGCCGAAATTCACGAGTACATCTTAAAGAACTGGCGTATCGTCAAGGTGGCCACGACCAAGGCACAGCGCAAGCTGTTCTTCAAGCTGCGCAGCCAGAAAAAACGCCTCGGCTGGTTCAAGTCCGAGGAAATCGACCATGTCGCCGAAACTCTCGGCGTGAGCCGCGAAAACGTCATCGAGATGGAGAACCGGCTGAATAACTACGACGTCGGTTTCGACATGTCGTCCGACGAAGACGACGACAACGCCTACCTGGCACCGGTCAATTCGCTGGCCTCGAGCACGCCGTCACCCGAACTGCTGCTGGAAGCCCAGGATACCGAGGAAAACAATATGCAGGTGCTCGGCGAGGCACTGGAAGAACTCGACGATCGCAGCAAGGATATCGTCACCCGCCGCTGGCTGGTGGAACCCAAGGCTACGCTGCATGAACTGGCCGACGAGTACGGCGTCTCCGCGGAGCGTATTCGGCAGATCGAAAGCAACGCCTTCAAGACCATAAAATCCTCGTTCGCCGCCTGACAGCGCTTCGAATATCATCGAAACCCGGCCACGTGCCGGGTTTTTTTTTGCGCCGGTGGCGGCCGGCATTCGTGACTATACTCGTGGGTGAGATCAACCGAATCGACCATCTATGCCGGATAGCGACGCTCCGCCGGAGCGAGACGACGAAACCGCCCTGCTGGAGAACAGAATCAGGGCGCTCGAGAACGACCTGCAGCAAAAGCGGGAAATCATTCTCGCGCAACATACCAAGCTCGAAGCATTTCTCGAGTCGTCCATCGATGCGCTGGTGCAAATGGATTTCGACGGCCATATCACCGGCTGGAACCGCCAGGCCGAGAAAATTTTCGGCTGGACCGCCGAGGAGATTCTCGACCTCAAGATCGAGGAAACGATCATTCCCGAACGCTACCGCGCGGCGCACGCCGCGGCCATGAAGCGCTACCTGGAAACGGGCAAGACCACGGTCATGGACTCGTTGATCGAGATCCACGCACTGCATCGTGACGGCCACGAGTTTCCGGTCGAACTGTCGGTTTCGGTGATCGACTCTCCCGACCTGCAGGAATTCAATGCCTACATTCGCGATATCTCGGAACGCAAGCGCGCCGAAAACGTGATCTGGAACCAGGCGAATTTCGACTCGCTGACCGGTTTGCCGAATCGCGACCTGTTCCTGCAAAAACTCGAGCATGAAATCCGCAGTTGCGACCGCAGCAAGCAGTCGCTGGCGCTGCTCTACCTCGACCTCGACCGCTTCAAGGATGTCAACGATACGCTGGGCCATGACATGGGCGACCTGTTGCTGGCCGAGATCGCCGGGCGGCTGAAGTCGGCGGTGCGCGAAATCGATACCGTCGCTCGCATAAGCGGTGACGAATTCACCATCATCCTCGGCGATATCGACAACCAGCTCGCCGTGCAGCCGATCTGCCAGTCGCTGCTCGACGAACTGGCCCGGCCCTATCAACTGGAAAATGAAAAGGTGTTCCTGACCGCCAGTATCGGCGTGAGTTTTTATCCCCAGGACTCGGTGGATTTAAAGATGCTGCAACGTTTTTCCGACCAGGCCATGTATGCGGCCAAAACCGAGGGCAGCAACCGTTACCATTTTTTCACGCCCGAATTACAGCGGCGGGCGTTGCGCAAGCACAAGATGATCAACGATCTGCGCGATGCCATCCAACGGCAGCAATTCGAAATTCTCTATCAACCGATAATCGCTCTCGACGACGGCGGCATCCACAGCGCCGAGGGCCTGATTCGCTGGCTGCACCGCGACAGGGATCCGGTCGATCCCGAAATCTTCATCCCGGTCGCCGAGGAGGCCGGCATGATCTCGCAAATCGGCAACTGGGTTTTCTACCAGGCGGTCGCCGAGGCGGCACGCTGGCGCAAGGAATTCGCCGACGATTTTCGAGTCAGCATCAATATTTCACCGGTTCAATGGATCGACGACGCCGCGGCGATGGACCAGTGGCGCTCCCACCTGCAGGACGCCGCTATCGCCGGCGACGCCCTGGTGATCGAGATCACCGAGCGCCTGTTGATCGAGGCCCGCGACCGCATCGCCGGTCGATTGATGGATTTTCGCGAATCCGGCATCCAGGTATCGGTCGACGATTTCGGCATCGGCTACGCATCGCTGGCTTATCTCCGGCAATACGACATCGACTACCTGAAAATCGATAACTCGTTCGTGCGCAACCTGCACCGCGATCGGCGCGACCTGGTGTTGTGCGAGGCGATCGTCGCGATGGCCCACAAGCTCGGCATTCGCGTCATCGCCGAGGGCGTCGAAAACGAGGAACAACAGCGCCTGTTGCGGGAATTCGGTTGCGATTACGCCCAGGGACACCTGTATTCCCCACCGGTCGCCGTCGCCGAGTTCGACCGCTTGCTCGAACACGGGATCGACCGGCGCTGACCCTGCCCGAGCGGAATTCACGGCTTTCCTTTCAGGCAATAAAAAGCCCGGCGATGCCGGGCTTTTTATTTACCGCTTTGGGTTAGCTGACTAGAGCCAATATACAAAAATGAAGAGTCCCAGCCAGACCACGTCCACGAAGTGCCAGTACCAGGCCACTCCCTCGAAGGCAAAATGGTGCTGCGGCGAAAAGTGTCCCTTGGCGGCACGGATCATGATCACCACCAGCATGGTCGCGCCCATGGTGACGTGAAAACCGTGGAAACCGGTCAGCATGAAGAAAGTGCTGCCGTAGATGCCCGAATCGAGCCGCAGGTTCATTTCGTGGTAGGCATGAATGTATTCGTAAGCCTGCAAGCCCACGAAGCTGAATCCCAGCGCCACGGTCGCGAACAGCCAGTAAACCAGCCACACCGTATCCTTGCGCTTCAGGGCCCAGTGCGCGAGGGTCACGGTCAGGCCCGAGGTCAGCAGGATGACGGTATTCAGCGCCGGCAGGCCCCAGGCGGGCATGGCTTCCTTGGCGACCTGGAACTTGTCCGGCGACGGCAGGTTCAACAGCGGCCAGGTTGCATGGAAGTTGGGCCACAGGTACTGCGCGGTGGCATCGTTGTTGGAGGCGCCGCCGAGCCACGGAATCGCGAACTCGCGGGCGTAAAACAGGGCACCGAAAAATGCCCCGAAGAACATCACCTCGGAAAAGATGAACCAGCTCATGCTCCAGCGGAACGTCGCGTCGACCTGCTTGTTGTACATGCCGCTCAGTGACTCGCTGACCACCTGGCCGAACCAGCCGTACATCATGAAAAACACCATCGCGAGGCCGACCAGGACCGGCGTAAAACTCCAGTTATCGTGCAGGTAATTGGCGAATCCGACCACGGTCAGGCACAGACCGATGGAACCGATGATCGGCCAGTGAGTGCCGTGGGGGATGTAATAATCTTCGTTACTGGTAGTGCTGCTGCTCATTGGTGATCTCTCTGTTTATTCGAATATTGTCAATGCCTAGCCCTGGTCCCGGCTGAAAAAAGTATAGGACAAGGTGATCTGGTCTATATTTTTCGAAATTCCGTTGTCGACGATGAAACGCACCGGCATATCGCGCGTCTCGTAACCGTCGAGCGTCTGCTGGGTGAAGCAGAAGCATTCGGTCTTGTTGAAATGCGCGGCGGCACGCCCCGGCGAAACGCTGGGCACCGCCTGTCCGTGCGTCTTGTCGGGGCTGCTGTTACGCACTCGAAACATGGCCTCGTAGATCTTTCCCGGGTGTATTTCCATCTTGTCCACCAGCGGCTCGAAAGTCCACGGCAGGCCGGTGGCGGTGCTGGTCAGAAAACTGAGCTTGATGGTGCGCGTCTTGTCGACCGCGTTCGCATCCACTTCCGCCGCCTCGATCCGCCCGGTCTTGCCGTTCAGGCCGGTAACGTCGCAAAACACGTTGTAGAGCGGCACCAGTGCGAACCCGAAGCCGAACATCAGCACCGGTATCATCACCAGCTTCAGCGGGTTGATTTTCATTTAAAACTGCCCCACAGGAACGAGGCGATGAAAAAGGTCGCGACGATCAACAGGTGCGCGATCACGATCCGCCAGGTGCGCTTGCGGCGCTCCGCGGAACTGAAGTAATCCCGTTCCTGTCGATCCTGCTGCATCGATCTCTTCCATCGCCGCGCCGCTTACTTGATCGGCGGCGCCTGGGTGAAGCTGTGGTAGGGCGGCGGCGACGGCAATTGCTCGAACTCGAGGCCGGTCGCGCCTTCCCAGACCCGATCGGTGGCTTTCTTGCCGCCCCGGATGGTCTTGATGACGATGTACAGGAAGAAGATCTGCGCCAGGCCGAAGGCGAAGCCGCCAATGCTCGAAATCTTGTTGAACTCGGCGAACTGCAACGCGTAGTCCGGAATCCGCCGCGGCATGCCCGACAGGCCGAGGAAGTGCTGCGGGAAAAACAGCACGTTGACGGCGATGGTCGACCACCAGAAATGGATCTTGCCGAGCTTTTCGTCGTACATGTGGCCGGTCCATTTCGGCGCCCAGTAGTAAAACGCGGCGATGATCGAGTAGAGCGCGCCGGTAACCAGTACGTAGTGGAAGTGCGCGACCACGAAGTAAGTGTCCTGGTACTGCGTATCCACCGGCGCGACGCCGAGCATCAGCCCGGAGAAACCGCCGATCGTGAACATGATGATGAAGCCGAGCGCGAACAGCATCGGGGTTTCGAAGGTCATCGAGCCCTTCCACATGGTGGCTACCCAGTTGAACACCTTGACGCCGGTGGGTACCGAGATCAGCACCGTCGCGTACATGAAGTAGAGTTCGCCCGCCACCGGCATGCCGGTCGTGAACATGTGGTGCGCCCAGACCATGAACGACAGGATCGCGATCGAGGCGGTTGCGTAGACCATCGAGCTGTAGCCGAACAGCGGCTTGCGCGCGAAGGTCGGTACGATGGCCGAAATGATGCCGAAGGCCGGCAGGATCATGATGTACACCTCGGGATGGCCGAAGAACCAGAATACGTGCTGGAACATGACCGGGTCGCCGCCGCCCGCGGCGTCGAAGAAAGAAGTACCGAAATGACGGTCGGTCAGCATCATCGTGACCGCGCCGGCGAGTACCGGCATGACCGCGATCAGCAGGTAGGCGGTGATCAGCCAGGTCCACACGAACAGCGGCATTTTCATCAGCGTCATGCCGGGGGCGCGCATGTTGAGGATCGTGGCGATGATGTTGATCGATCCCATCACCGAGGAGATACCCATCAGGTGCACTGCGAAGATGAAGAAATCGGTCGAGTTGGGCGCGAAGGTCGTCGACAGCGGCGCGTAGAAAGTCCAGCCGAAGGCCGGCGCGCCGCCTTCCATGAACATGGTCGAAGCCAGTATCGTGAACGCGAACGGCAGTATCCAGAAACTCCAGTTATTGAGTCGCGGCAGCGCCATGTCGGGGGCGCCGATCATCATCGGCACCAGCCAGTTGGCGAGCCCGACGAAAGCCGGCATGATCGCGCCGAACACCATCACCAGGCCGTGCATGGTGGTCATCTGGTTGAAAAACTGCGGCTCGACGAATTGCAGGCCGGGCTGGAACAATTCAAGACGAATCACCATCGCCATCGAACCGCCATAGAGCAGCATGATGAACGCCAGCCACAGGTAGAGGGTACCGATATCCTTGTGGTTGGTGGTGGTCACCCAACGCATGATCCCCTTGGCAGGGCCGTGATCGTCGTGCGCTTCGTGGGCGCCGTGAGCGTCGTCGTGTGTGGTTTCGGTATACATCTAATGAATCCCCTTATCTTGCATTCTTGATATCGGACGGCTGCACCGTGTCGCCGACGCTGTTACCCAGCGCGTTGCGCTCGTAGGTAATGACCGCGGCGAGATCGACGTCGTCGAGCTGCGCCTTGAAAGCTGCCATCGCGGTGCCCGCGCGGCCGTTCAAAACGGTGTTGATATGCTCCGCCTTGGGGCCGGTCGCCACCGGGCTGCCGGTCAGCGCCGGGAAGGCGCCGGGAATGCCCGCGCCGCTCGCCTGGTGACAGGCCGCGCAGTTGGCCTGGTAGACGGTTTCGCCCTTGGCCAGCAGGTCTTTCATCGACCATTCCTGCTCGGCCGACGCGGCTGCCGCGGCCGCCGCGGCTTTCTGGTCGGACAGCCATTTCTCGTATTCGGGCTGGGTGACCGCCTCGACGACGATCGGCATGAAACCGTGGTCCTTGCCGCACAGCTCGGCGCACTGGCCGCGGTAGGTGCCGGGCTCTTCCATCAGCGCCCAGGAATCGTTGATATATCCGGGGATTGCGTCCTGCTTGATGGCGAGGTCGGGCACCCACCAGGCATGAATCACGTCCTGGGAGTGGAACAGGAAGCGGATTTTCTTGTTGATCGGCAGCACGACCGGCCGGTCCACCTCGCGCAGGTAGTGTTCGTCGCCGGTGGGATCCTTGACCGCGTCGCGGCTGGACTGAGCGAGGCTGCTGATGAAGCTGACGTCCTCGCCGACGTAGTTGTATTTCCACTTCCACTGGATACCGGTGACCTCTAGGGTGAGGTCCGCGTCGGTCTTGGCGTCCTCGAGATCGAGCAACGTGGCGGTGGCCGGAATCGCGATCGCGATCAGGATCACCAGCGGCACGATGGTCCAGAGGATTTCCACCGTGGTGCTCTCGTGAAAATTCGCCGCCTGGGCACCGCGCGATTTGCGGTGGTGAATGATCGACCAGGCCATGGCGCCGAATACGACCACGCCGATCGCGACACAGATCCAGAACACCAGCATGTGCAGGCCGTAGAGTTCTTGACTGATCGGGGTGACGCCCCTGGTCATGTTCAAATTATAATCAGCCTGCGCGACGGAAGTCGCGAGCAGCGACACCAGTCCGACCGGAAGCAAGGCACCGGACCTGGACAACTTCTTCAATCTCATTCTTGACTCCTAAACATGATCCCGCGTCCCGGGCTTTCGGGCGCGATCAAAATGCCGGCATTTAAACACAAAAATGCCACCTGAATTGCGCTTGGCTGCTTATCTTCAGACGGCGGTGGAAATCACCCGCGAATTATACAGTCTTTCAATGTAAACGCTAGACGGTCTTTCTCCGAATTATCGAGAAAGTCGCCGACTTCGACGTAGTTGCCATGCGACCCCAGCGCCAGCGTCCTGCGGCGGTCCGCATTCCCGGGTTGCAGGTCGATCAGGCGTGTCCAGGGGGTATCGAATTGCCAGCTCTGGTCGATCCGCTGCACACCTTTTTCGATGCGCGTATGCCGCCGGTCGAGGGTAATGACTTCCTTGCGGTGCACCTTGCGCGAGGTCAGGTAGAGGGCGCCGCCGAGGGCCAGTATCTCGAGCCCCGAAAACGGCAGCACCAGCCACAGACCGTGAAACGTGAAAAAAATCCCGATCGCCAGCAACACGACGCAGTTGCCGATGTAAAACAGCACCAGGCTGCGCCAGCTGATCGAACAATTCGGCGACAGTACCACGCGCACCGAATCCAGCGAATTGAGCTTATCGATGATGATCATGATGTTTTACACACTCGACCTTGCAGTGCGCCGCGGGCGCCCTCACAATCGGCATCATCGAAATCATACGGAATCCGACGAGTGAATCAATCCACGCAGGAAAACGGTGAGCAACCGGTCAAAATCAGTTTCTGGCAGTTGGTGAAAAGCACGCTTTCGGCCTTCATCGGGGTGCAGAGCAATGCCAATCGCGAGCGCGATTTCAGTCACGGCAAGATTTCCCATTTCATCTGGATGGGATTGCTGTTCGGAGTGGTTTTCGTGCTGACGATCATCGGCGTGGTACAGCTGGTACTGCATTTCGCCGGACAGGGTTGAAGCCCGGTCCATCCGCAGTCGGCGCATTTACGACGCGCGGCGCGGCGGCGACTGTACACCGGGCTGGACAGTGAGAACTGTCCGCGGCGAGGATTCTTGCCGGACGGCAGCGTCGAGGGCTGCGCACCCCGACAGGGGCATGCTTCGGGTTATAAAAACCAGCCTCTGATAAACACGCGGGCATAATGGTCCGCGAGCAGGAACATGAACAGCAGGCTGAGATAAAAAATCGAATATCCGAAGGTTTTCATGGCGATCGCGTTCGGCTGCTCGTCCCGGTACAGCTTGATCGCGTAGTAGAGGAAACCGACGCCGAGCGCGAGCGCGCCGGCGAGGTAAACCAGGCCGCTCATGTGCACGATGAACGGCATCACCGAGACCACGAACAGCAGGATCGTGTATAGCAGGATCTGGATCTTGGTGAACAGCACGCCGTGGGTGACCGGCAGCATCGGAATCTCGGCGCGCGCGTACTCGTCGCGGCGACGAATCGCCAGCGCCCAGAAATGGGGCGGCGTCCAGACGAAGATGATCAGGAACAGCAACAGCGCTTCGGTATCGACGGTACCGGTGACCGCGGTCCAGCCGAGCAGCGGCGGCGCCGCGCCGGCGGCGCCGCCGAGCACGATATTCTGCGGCGTCGCACGCTTCAGGTACATGGTGTAGATCAGCGCGTAACCGACCAGCGAAAAGAAGGTCAGCACCGCGGTCAGCAAGTTGACGAATGCCACCAGCGAGCCGATACCCAGCGCGCCCAGCACCAGCGCGAACACCAGCGCCGATTTCTGGTCGAGATCGCCGCTGACCAGCGGCCGCTTGCGGGTGCGTTCCATGATGCGGTCGATATGCTCGTCGACCACGTGGTTGATCGCCGCCCCGGAGGCCGCCGCGAGGCCGATGCCGAGCAGGCCGAAGACGAAAATATCCAGCGGAATCGCGCCGTCGGCGGCCAGCAGCATGCCGATCATCGCCGTGAACACGATCAGTAACACGACCTTGGGTTTGGTCAGGTTGTAGTAGTGCGTCCAGGAGTTGAGCGTTAAAGCAGCCATGGAACGGATCATCTAGGGAACTCGTATCGCGATGCAAAGCGCGCCGTTATACAGGTATTGGCGCCGGGCTTCAATCGCCGGATGATACCAGACTCAACCGATCTGCGATAATTTCATCAACCGCTTGATATCGTCGAGCACGCGGTTTTCGTCGTATTTGGCCGGGTAATGCATCATCAGGTTGTTGTCCGGGTCGACGAGATAGATTTTCGGGCTGTCACCGACCGCGGCCTCGCCGTCGATGGCGAACTGTGCACGGAGCCGCGGATCGCGATATCCCTCGATCACCGCCAGGTCGGGATAGTCGCGCAGGAATTCGCGCAGGCTGTCGGTAAGCGGCCCGCCGAGAATCAATATGTTTTGCATGCGCGCGGTGTCTCGCCCCAGCAGGATGCGGATTTGGCGCAGGTAATAGAGGTCGTTGCGGCACAGTTCGCCGCAGGCGTCGCCGGCAAACAGCACGAAGCGCCACCTGGCGCCGAAACCGTCCTTGCTGGGCGCACCGCCGACGCGGGTCAGCTCGGGCCAGCGCAGCTCGAACACGTACAGGGCCAGCCAGCCGCCGATAAACGGCGACAGGAATACCGCTATTAGCGCCAGCAGCTTGACGCGATACCAAAACAGGCTCCTGGGCAGGGCTTCGGGGCGCCCGCTCGACGAATCGGGGTTCATTCAATTTTCCGCAGGTTGAGTACGACGAACAATACCAGCGATATGGCGGCAAACGAAAACCATTGCAACGCGTAGGCGCGGCTTTTTTCCGGCGGCAGCCAGATCGGATCCCAGTCTCGAAGGTAGGCACCCGGGAATTCGGGCGCCATCCACAGAATGAACGGCAAAAAATCAGCGGAAGAGGTCTGCCGCAGTTCGGCGAGATCGAGATAGGTGATCAGGCGCGGCCAGTCGCCACCCCGCGGCGTATCGCCGAGCTTCAGGGCCGGCTCGCCGGGCACGAAGGCGATGCCGGCGGCGAAATCGGCCCGCGCCGGCGGTTCGATCGGCGGTAACGGCGTGCGCCGTTCTCCCCAGGGCGCCCAGCCGCGGTCGACCAGCAGCACGTAATCGCTGTCGGCGATGCGAAACGGCGTCAGCACGTGGTAGCCGGCGCGACCGTCGTGAACCTGGTTATCGAGTAAAAATTGATGCTCGAGATCGTAACGGCCTTTCAGTTTCAGCTTGCGGTACTGGATGTCGTCGAAGTTCGTCGCCGAATCCAGCGGCCGGTAATCCTCGGCCAGGCGCTGCTCGAACTCGCGCTCGATCCCGGCCTTGTAATCCGCGCGTTGCAGCTGCCAGATGCCGAGCGACACGAACAGCGCGACGCCGGCTACGGTCAGCAGTATCGACCGGCGGCTCGGCGCGAAGGCGCGTTGGCCGAGAATCATATCGACATCGCCGGTTGATCCGGTAAACTGGTCGCACGTGCATTCGCATCGCTACTCATGCCTATCGTCAAAATTATCATCCTCGTCCTGTTGTTGCTGATCGTGCTGAGCCTCGCCGCCGGCATGTTCAGCCTGGTCCGCGAGCGCGGTGAATCGAGCCGCACCGCCAAGTTCCTGACCCTGCGGATCGCGCTGTCGATTTTTACC
>Ga0210101_1000559_pt1 | contig 12189 bp, 5 predicted proteins | sample Muzzi_PWC_D1_FD_185534 | JGI IMG/M metagenome (GOLD analysis project Ga0210101, IMG submission 185534) | Wetland microbial communities from San Francisco Bay, California, USA, that impact long-term carbon sequestration - Muzzi_PWC_D1 (SPAdes) | ecosystem: Environmental > Aquatic > Marine >...
CACTGCGTCGACCAGACTCAACGCCAGCGTAATCACGATGACAATGACGACGACTCCAATCGTTCCTCCGATAGCTTCCTTCTGTGACGGCCATGTGATCTTCTTGAACTCCACCCGGACCTCGGAGAGGAATCTCTTTCCGTCATTGGTCCAGGTCACCGGATTCCATGCCATCGATCACTCACCCATGTTCGCGTACCGTGGTACGTAGATTCCTGTTGCCGACCCGCTTTCGATCTCGCCTTCGATCCTGCTTTTCGATCCCGTTTTCGATGTTGGCAGGCGCGGAGGGACTCGAACCCCCAACCGCCGGATTTGGAGTCCGGTGCACTACCAATTATGCTACGCGCCTTTTTTCTCGAGCTGCGAGAACGAGCTGCCTGAACGTCTTCAGAAGCCGCGTCTCGTGCACTCCTTACTCGATGATTTCCGCGACGACGCCGGCGCCGACCGTTCGGCCACCCTCGCGAATCGCGAAGCGCAGTTCCTTGTCCATCGCGATCGGCGTGATCAGCTCGACCGTCATTTCCACGTTGTCGCCCGGCATCACCATCTCCGTGCCTTCCGGAAGGTTCGCCACGCCCGTCACATCCGTCGTCCGGAAGTAGAACTGCGGCCGGTAGCCGTTGAAAAACGGCGTGTGACGGCCTCCCTCGTCCTTCGTCAGGATGTACGCCTGCGCCTTGAACTTCGTGTGCGGCGTGATCGAACCCGGCTTCGCCAGCACCTGGCCACGCTCCACCGCGTCCTTCGCCGTGCCCCGCAACAGCGTCCCCACGTTGTCGCCCGCCTGCCCCTCGTCCAGCAGCTTGCGGAACATCTCCACACCCGTCACCACCGTCGTCTGCGTGTCCGTGATCCCCACGATCTCCACGCTGTCGCCCGTGTGCACCACGCCCTGCTCGATCCGGCCCGTCACCACCGTCCCGCGACCCGTGATCGAGAACACGTCCTCCACCGGCATCAAGAACGGCTTGTCCAGCGCACGCTCCGGCTCCGGAATCGCCGAGTCGATCGCGTCCATCAACTCGTCGATGCACGCATTCGCCGCGTCGTCGGCCGGGTCCGCCAGCGCGTTGAGCGCCGAACCCTTCACGATCAGCGTGTCGTCGCCCGGGAAGTCGTAGCTCGAAAGAAGCTCCCGAACCTCCAACTCCACCAGCTCCAGCAGCTCCTCGTCATCGACCTGGTCCACCTTGTTCAGGAACACCACGATGTGAGGAACGTTCACCTGCTTCGCCAACAGCACGTGCTCGCGCGTCTGCGGCATCGGACCGTCCGCAGCGCTCACCACCAGCACCGCGCCGTCCATCTGCGCCGCACCCGTGATCATGTTCTTCACGTAGTCCGCATGACCGGGGCAGTCCACGTGCGCGTAGTGACGCGTCGCCGTCTCGTACTCCACGTGCGCCGTCGCGATCGTGATCCCACGCTCCCGCTCTTCCGGCGCCTTGTCGATCTGATCGAAAGGCGTGAAATGCGCCAGACCCTTGTGCGCCTGCCGCTGCGTGATCGCTGCCGTCAACGTCGTCTTGCCATGGTCCACGTGACCAATCGTTCCGACATTCACGTGAGGCTTCGTACGCTCGAACTTCTCCTTGGCCATGACGCCCTACCTCGTGTCGTCGCTTCCGCGGGGGAAGCAGTCGGTCAGAAGTACGCAAGCCCTTCGGCGACGCTCGCCGGGACCTGCGCATAGTGTGAAAACTCCATCGTGTACGTCGCGCGCCCCTGGGTCATCGACCGCAGGTTGCTTACGTAACCGAACATGTTGGCGAGAGGAACGTCGGCCCTCACGGCCTGTGCGACTCCGCGCATCTCGATACCTGTGATGTTGCCGCGGCGACTGTTCAGATCACCCTGAATCGTCCCGACGAACTCGTCGGGCGTGACCGCCTCGACACTCATCACGGGCTCGAGCAGGATCGGGTCCGCGAGCCGCAGCGCGTCCTTCATGCCGATCGACGCGGCGATCTTGAACGCCCGCTCCGACGAATCGACGTCGTGTGTCTGGCCGTCGACCAGCGCGACCTTCACATCGACCACCGGGAACCCGGCCAGCATGCCGCTCTGCATCACTTCGAGGCAGCCCTGCTCGACCGCCGCGACGAACTCCTTCGGTACCGCGCCACCCTTGATCCGCGACTCGAACGCGAAGCCCGAGCCCCGCTCGCCGGGCTCGAGTGCCAGCTTGACGACCGCGAAATCACCGGAACCACCGGACTGCTTGATGTAGCGCCCTTCGCACTCGACCGACCGGGTGATCGTCTCCTTGTAGGCGACCTGCGGTTTGCCGACGTTCGCGCTGACACCGAACTCGCGAACGAGCCGGTCGGTGATGATCTCGAGATGCAGCTCGCCCATGCCGGAAATGATCGTCTGGCCCGTCTCCTCGTTGACCTTGACCCGGAACGACGGGTCCTCGTGCACGAGGCGCTGCAGTGACGTCGACAGCTTGTCCATGTCGGCCGTGGTCTTCGGTTCGATCGCGATCGACAGCACGGACTCGGGGAAGTCGAGCGATTCGAGCAGGATCGGATGCTGGGGATCGCACAGCGTCTGGCCGGTGGTGATCTCCTTCAGGCCGACGATCGCGGCGATGTCCCCCGCCCAGATCGCGTCGAGGTCCTGCCGCTTGTTCGCGTGCATCTGGAGCAGGCGACCGATCCGCTCCTTGCGACCGCTCGACGCATTGAGCACCTGCTCGCCGGCCTTCGCACTGCCCGAGTACACGCGCACGTAGGCGAGATGACCGACGTGCTTGTCGGTCGCCAGCTTGAACGCGAGCGCGCAGAACGGCTCGTTGTCGTCGGCCTGTCGAAACACGGTTTCTTCGGTCTTGGGGTGCGTGCCCTCGACCACGCCGACATCGAGTGGGGACGGCAGGTAGGCGACGATCGCGTCGAGCAGCGGCTGGACGCCCTTGTTCTTGAATGCCGAGCCACAGAACACGGGAACGATGGAGAGATCGAGGGTGCCGGCCCGCAGCACTTTTCGCAGTTGATCGGCCGAGATCGTCTCGTTGTCGAGATAGCGGCCCATCAGGCACTCGTCGAGTTCCGCGACCGATTCGATCATGTGCTCGCGCGCGGCCGCCACGCTGCTGACCAGATCTTCAGGGACCTCGCGCACTTCGAATTCGGCGCCGAGTTTCTCGTCGTTCCAGTACAGCGCCTTTTCCGTCAACAGGTCGACGACGCCGACGAACGAATCCTCGGATCCGATCGGATACTGCAGCGGCACGACGTTCGCGCCGAGGCGCTCGCGCATCATCGCGACCGCCTTGTCGAAGTCTGCGCCGGTGCGATCCATCTTGTTGATGAACGCGATGCGCGGAACGCGATACTTGTCCGCCTGACGCCAGACACTCTCGGATTGCGGCTCCACACCCGCGACACCGCAGAACACGCCGATGGCTCCGTCGAGGACTCGCAGCGAGCGCTCCACCTCGATCTGAAAATCGACATGGCCCGGCGTGTCGATGATGTTGATGCGATGGGCGTTCCAGGAACAGGTCGTCGCTGCGGAAGTGATCGTGATTCCACGTTCCTGCTCCTGCTCCATCCAATCCATCGTCGCCGCGCCATCGTGTACTTCACCGATCTTGTAGTTGACGCCCGTGTAGTAGAGGATCCGCTCGGTCGTAGTGGTCTTGCCGGCATCGATGTGGGCCATGATGCCGATGTTTCGCGTTCGCTCGAGCGGAGTAGTTCGAGGCATCTCAATGCTTCCGATTGGAACCCTTTGCTTCGCCTACCGCTCTACCAGCGGTAGTGCGAGAAGGCCTTGTTGGCCTCTGCCATGCGATGCGTGTCTTCCCGTTTCTTGACGCTCTCACCGCGTTCGTTCGCCGCATCGATGATCTCGTCGGCGAGTTTCTCGTGCATACTCTTGCCGGCCCGCTTCGACGCGTAGTCCGAAAGCCACCGCATCGCCAACGAGTTGGCGCGCTCCGGTCGCACCTCGATCGGAACCTGGTAGGTCGCACCACCGACCCGACGCGACTTGACCTCGACCCGCGGACGGATGTTGTCGAGCGCGCGGCGGAACATCGCGAGCGGCTCGTTGCGTGTCTTGCTCTCGATCACACCGAAGGCGCCGTAGACGATGCGCTCCGCGGTGCTCTTCTTTCCGTCCCGCATGATCACGTTGGTGAATCGACCCACCATCCGATCGCCGAACTTCGGATCGGGAAAGATCTTGCGCTTCGGTACTTCGCGTCGTCGCGGCATAGGACCCTGTGGACTGGCGCCGGAATTCCCCGGCTGATGAGCGACGGCACAGCAGCACGTCCCTCGACGCCCGCCGGACCGCCTCAGATGGACGATGTTATTTCGGCCGCTTGGTTCCGTACTTCGAACGACCGCGCTGCCGATCCGCAACACCGGTCGTATCCAGCGTGCCGCGGATGACGTGATAGCGGACACCCGGCAGGTCCTTCACACGGCCGCCGCGGATCAACACGACCGAGTGCTCCTGCAGGTTGTGCCCGACACCGGGAATGTACGCGTTCACTTCGCGACCGTTCGTCAGGCGCACACGAGCGACCTTCCGAAGCGCCGAGTTCGGCTTCTTCGGTGTCTGCGTGAATACCCGAAGGCAAACACCACGGCGCTGCGGCGCGCTCATCAGGTCGGGCGAACTCGATCTCGTTTGTTTGCGCTTACGCCCCGCGCGAATGAGCTGCTGGATGGTCGGCATCCGATTCTTCCCCGAAGCCGAATGCAGCCGGCTTCTTGTGCATGACAATGAAAACGAACCGGATGAGTAGGCTGATCCCGTCGGCCATGACACACGATCCGAGCTGCGAAGACACCGCTCCCCCGTCTCCATCTTCCGATAACGATGGGACCGGAAGACGAATCCTCGGGCTGTGCCACATCGTGTGTTCGAAAGCGGAGCGCAGGAAGGCGGCCGAATTCAAAAACCGCCGCAGGTTAGCGTGCTTGCCTTGCCTGTCAACGTCCTCGAGAGGGTCTTCGAGAGGGTCTGATGCAGGCCGCCCGAAGCGACTCGGGAGCCGTCTGCTGTCGATTCGCCCCGGTCGGGCGAACGATCGCGCGTCCGGCTGGCGACGCGGCTGCGCCCGGATTTCCCCGTGGGAAACCCGGGCGCAGCGTATCCATCAGCGTGAACCGCCTGCGAAACTCAGCTCTCGGGAGAAGCCATCAGGCCTTCGCCCTCGACCAGCGGCACCGGTTCGCCGACCTCGCGACGGCTCAACGGCTCTTCTTCCGGGCCTTCCATCAGCTCTTCGGGCGCATCGATCTGGATCCCGAGGCTCGTATACTGGGCCATGCCGGTTCCGGCTGGAATCAGTCGACCCATGATCACGTTTTCCTTCAGGCCCCGAAGTGTGTCGACCTTGCCCCACATCGAGGCTTCGGTCAGCACCTTCGTCGTCTCCTGGAACGATGCGGCCGAAATGAACGACTCGGTCGACAGCGACGCCTTGGTGATCCCGAGCAGCAACGGCTCGGCGACGGCGGGCTGCTTGCCCTCTTCGATCATCCGCCGGTTGGTTTCTTCGAAGATCATCTTCTCGGCCTGCTCGCCCACCAGGAAATCCGTATCTCCGACGTCGATGACCCGCACGCGGCGCAGCATCTGCCGAACGATGACCTCGATGTGCTTGTCGTTGATCCGGACACCCTGGAGCCGATAGACCTCCTGGACCTCGTCGACCAGGTATTTCGCCAGCTCCTTCTCGCCCTTGATCTTCAGGATGTCGTGCGGGTTCGACGAGCCGTCCATCAGGGCCTCGCCGGCACGCACGCGGTCGCCCTCGTGCACGCTGATGTGCTTGCCCTTCGGAATCAGGTATTCCTTCGGCTCGGCGTCTTCCAGATCGGGGGTGACGATCAGGCGTCGCTTGCCGCGCGAGTCGGACCCGAACGACACGATGCCGTCGATCTCGGTCACGATCGCGAAGTCCTTCGGCTTTCGCGCCTCGAACAGCTCCGCGACACGCGGCAGACCACCCGTGATGTCCTTGGTCTTGGTCGTCTCGCGGGGCATCTTGGCCAGCACGTCGCCGGCCGCCACTTCCTGACCGTCGGTCACCGCCAACGCCGCACCCACGGGCAGAAGCGCCCGCGCGACGGTCTCGCCCTCTTCGTTGCGAACCGAGATCCGGGGTCGCAACTCGGGGTCCTTGGACTCGATGATCACCTTCGACGAGATCCCGGTGAATTCGTCGACCTGTTCGCGCATCGTCGCGCCCTCGACGAGATCGCCGAACGCGACCTTACCGCCGGTCTCCGACAGGATCGGGTTGACGAATGGATCCCATTCGACCAGCCGCGCACCCGGCTTCACCTGCTCGCCGTGTTCGACGACCACGTGCGCGCCGTAGACCACGGGGTAGCGCTCGCGATCCCGACCACTGGTGTCGAAGATGCCGATTTCCGCGTTGCGGTTCATCACGATGTGTCGACCCGCTCGGTCGACGACCGTCCGCATGTTGGTGAAGCGCACCTCGCCCTCGCGCGTCGCGTCGACATGCGAAGCCTCCACGCGTCGGGTCGCCGTTCCGCCGATGTGGAACGTCCGCATCGTGAGCTGGGTTCCCGGCTCACCGATCGATTGCGCCGCGATCACGCCGACCGCTTCACCCTGGTTCACCATCTCACCACGCGACAGGTCGCGGCCGTAGCACTTGCTGCAGACACCGAACGCGGTCTCGCAGGTCAGCACCGATCGGATCATCACCCGCTCGATACCGGCGTCCTGAACGATCCGCACCCGCTCCTCGTCGAATTCGGAACCGGCCGGGATCAACAGCGAATCGTCGAGCGGGTCCCGCACGTCTTCGAGCGCGACGCGCCCGAGGATCCGCTCCCCGATCGGCTCGATGATCTCGCCACCTTCGACCAACGGTCCCGTCTCGATCCCGTCCGCGGTCTCACAATCCACCGCCCGAACGATCATGTCCTGCGACACATCGACCAGCCGGCGCGTGAGGTAGCCCGAGTTCGCGGTCTTCAGCGCGGTATCGGCCAGTCCCTTCCGGGCGCCGTGGGTCGAGATGAAGTACTGCGACACCGACAGCCCTTCGCGGAAGTTCGACGTGATCGGCGTTTCGATGATCTCGCCGGACGGCTTCGCCATCAGTCCCCGCATGCCGGCGAGCTGACGCATCTGCTGCGCAGAACCACGCGAACCCGAGTCGGCCATCATGTAGATGGAGTTGAAACTCGGAACCTGGACCTCCACACCATCGGGCCCCATCTGCATCTGGCTGCCGAGTTCGTCGAGCATCTTGTTCGAGATCTGCTCGGTGGTGTTGGCCCAGATGTCGATCACCTTGTTGTAGCGCTCGCCGTCGGTGATCAGACCCTCCTGGTACTGCTCCTCGATCTGCGCCACCTGCTTGTCCGAAGCGTCGATGATCTTCTGCTTGTCGCTCGGGATCTTCATGTCGCGGATGCAGACCGAGACACCCGCCTGCGTCGCGTACTTGTACCCCAGCGTGCGCAGCCGGTCGGCCAGAATCACCGTCGCCTTGTTGCCGAGACGCCGGTAGGCCTGGTCGATCAGCTCGCCCAGGGCCTTCTTGTCCATGACCTTGTTGATCAGTTCGAACGGGATCTCGGACGGGACCGTATCGGCCAGAATGATTCGACCCGTCGTGGTCGGGACCATCTCGCCGTCGATGCGCACCTGGATCGAAGCGTGCAGGTCGACGACACCCGCGTCGAACGCGATCTGAACTTCGGCAGGGCTGGAAAACCGGAGGTTTTCCCCCTTCGCGGCCAGGCGCTGTCGGGTCATGTAGTAGCAGCCCAACACGATGTCCTGACTCGGCCCGATGATCGGGCGCCCGGTCGCCGGACTCAGAATGTTGTTGGTCGACATCATCAGCACGCGCGCTTCCATCTGCGCTTCGACCGACAGCGGCACGTGGACCGCCATCTGGTCGCCGTCGAAGTCCGCGTTGAATGCGGCGCACACCAACGGATGCAGCTGAATCGCCTTGCCGTCGATCAGCATCGGCTCGAACGCCTGGATTCCCAGGCGGTGGAGCGTGGGGGCCCGGTTGAGCATCACCGGATGCTCCTTGATCACCTCGGCCAGGATGTCCCAGACTTCGGGGCGTTCCTGCTCGACCATCTTCTTGGCCGCCTTGATGGTGGTGACGTAGCCGCGCAACTCGAGCTTCGAATAGATGAACGGCTTGAACAGCTCGAGGGCCATCTGGTTCGGCAGCCCGCACTGGTGGAGCCGCAACTCGGGCCCGATCACGATCACCGAGCGACCCGAGTAGTCGACCCGCTTGCCGAGCAGGTTCTGACGGAAGCGACCCGTCTTCCCCTTCAGCATGTCGGACAACGACTTCAGCGGCCGCTTGCTCGGGCCGGTGATCACGCGGCCGCGACGGCCGTTGTCGAACAGTGCGTCGACCGCCTCCTGCAGCATGCGCTTTTCGTTGCGGATGATGACTTCCGGTGCGTTCAGTTCCTGCAGGCGCTTCAGCCGGTTGTTGCGGTTGATGACGCGACGATACAGGTCGTTCAGGTCGCTGGTCGCGAAGCGCCCACCATCGAGCGGAACCAGCGGACGCAGGTCCGGCGGGATGACCGGAATGATCTCGAGGATCATGTGCTCGGGCAGGTTGCCCGACTCGCGGAACGCGTCGAGAACCTTCAGCCGCTTCGAGACCTTCTTGCGCTTGGCCTCGCTGGTGGCCTCGCGCATCTCGATGCGCAGCGCCTTGCACTCTTCTTCGACCTTCAGCGATCCCAGCAGTTCACGGACCGCCTCGGCGCCGATTCCGACTTCGAACGCGTCGCGGCCCCACTTCTCCTTGGCCTCGGCCAGCTGGTCGTCGTTGAGCAGTTCGCCGTGGGCCAACTCGGTGTCGCCCGGATCGGTCACGATGTGCGACTCGAAGTACAGCACCTTTTCGAGATCGCGGAGCGAGATCTCCAGGATGTTGCCGATTCTCGAAGGAAGACTCTTCAGGAACCAGATGTGCGCGACCGGCGTGGCCAACGTGATGTGGCCCATCCGCTCTCGCCGGACCTTCGACTGGATCACCTCGACGCCGCACTTCTCGCACACGACGCCGCGGTGCTTCATGCGCTTGTACTTGCCGCAGTTGCACTCGTAGTCCTTGACCGGACCGAAGATCTTCGCGCAGAACAAGCCGTCTCGTTCGGGCTTGAACGTCCGGTAGTTGATCGTCTCCGGCTTCTTGACCTCGCCGAACGACCATTCCCGGACTTTTTCCGGCGATGCGATCGAGATCCGCAACGCGTTGAACGCGAGCGGGTCTTTGGGCTTCTCGAACAGGTTGTAGAGATCGCGCAAAGCGGCTCCCCCGTCTTGGTGCGGGTGTCACCCCGCCAGTGCAGGCCAATTGGAGCGACGAGAACCGCCGCCCCGATCCGGCTTGCTAGTTCTTGTCTTCCATCAGATCGATGTCGAGCGCCAGCCCCTGAAGTTCCTTCACGAGCACGTTGAAGCTCTCGGGAAGTCCCGGTTCGAGGACGTTCTCGCCCTTGACGATCGATTCGTAGATCCGCGTCCGGCCCAACACGTCGTCGGACTTGACGGTCAGGAATTCCTGCAACGCAAATGCGGCACCGTACGCTTCGAGTGCCCACACCTCCATCTCGCCCAACCGCTGTCCGCCGAACTGCGCCTTGCCGCCCAGGGGTTGCTGCGTCACCAGGCTGTAGGGCCCGATGCTCCGCGCGTGCAGCTTGTCGGCTGACAGGTGGTGGAGCTTCAGGATGTACAGGACGCCGACGGTCACCTCCATGTCGAAGGGCTCGCCCGTGCGGCCGTCGAACAGCACCGTCTGGCCCGACTTCGGCAGACCGGCGCGGTCGAGTTCGTCCTCGATCTCGTTCTCACTCGCACCGTCGAAGACCGCCGTCGCGAGATGAACGCCGTGCCGATCGTTTTCCGCCAGCGCCATGATGGCCTCCGGCGACGCCTCGTCGAGTTCCTTGCTGATGCGCTCGTCGGCGTAGACCTCCTTCAAGCGCTCTCGAAGGTTTTCGATCTCGATGCCGCGTCGGTCGCTCAGCATGTCGTCGATGCGTCGTCCCAGCCCGTGGGCCGCCCAGCCGAGATGCGTCTCGAGCACCTGACCGACGTTCATCCGGGAAGGTACACCGAGCGGATTCAGCACGATGTCGACGGGGCTGCCGTCGGCCATGTACGGCATGTCTTCCTCGGGCAGGATCCGCGAGATCACGCCCTTGTTGCCGTGACGGCCGGCCATCTTGTCACCCACCGAAAGCTTCCGCTTGATGGCCAGGTAGATCTTGACCATCTTGAACACGCCCGGAGGCAGTTCGTCGCCCTTCTTGAGTCGCGAGATCTTCTCGTCGAACACGGCCTTGATCACGTTGGCCTGGTTGTCCGCGCCCTCGAACACCCGGTCGATCTTCTCCTGGACGCGCGCGTCCTGGAGCATGATGTCGCGCCAACGGCGCGACGGGATCTGGTCGAGAACCTCCTCGGTGATCGTCGACTTGGCCTCGACCCAGGTGACGTCGGTGCGGTCGTCGCCGACGCGATTCGCCGCACGCTTTCCGATCAGCAGATCGCGCACCTTGCCGAGTGCGCTGTCGCGGATGATCCGGACTTCGTCTTCCTGGTCCTTGCGCAAACGCTCGATCTCGAGTTCCTCGATCACCTGCGCGCGCTCGTCCTTCTCGACCCCCCGGCGCGAAAAGACCTCGGCGCCGATCACCGTCCCGCTGACACCCGGCGGCAACCGCAACGAGGTGTCGCGCACGTCGCCGGCCTTTTCGCCGAAGATCGCCCGCAACAACCGCTCTTCGGGCGAGAGCTGGGTCTCGCCCTTCGGCGTGATCTTGCCCACCAGCACGTCGTCGGACGTGACCTCGGCCCCAATCCGGATGATGCCCGATTCGTCGAGATCCTTCAGCGCCTCTTCACCGACGTTGGGAATGTCCCGGGTGATGTCCTCCTTGCCGAGCTTGGTATCGCGCGCGACGCACTCGAACTCTTCGATGTGAATCGAAGTGTAGGAGTCGTCCTTGACCACGCGCTCGGAGATCAGGATCGAGTCCTCGAAGTTGTATCCGGCCCAGGGCATGAACGCGACGACCACGTTCCGACCCAGCGCGAGTTCGCCCTGGTCGGTGGCCGGGCCGTCGGCGATGACCTGCCCCTTCACCACCCGCGCACCGCGCCGCACGATCGGCTTCTGGTTGATGCAGGTGTTCTGGTTGGATCGCTCGTACTTGATCAGGTTGATGATGTCGACGTTCGGCCCGTGTGCCTCGTCTTCGTCGGGCTTGATGACGATGCGCGAGGCATCCACCGATTCGATCACACCATCGCGCTTCGCGACCACCGTCACACCGGAGTCGCGTGCCACGACCGACTCGATGCCGGTTCCGATCAGCGGCGCTGTCGTGCGCATCAACGGCACGGCCTGGCGCTGCATGTTCGAACCCATCAGAGCGCGGTTGGCATCGTCGTTTTCGAGGAACGGAATCAGCGATGCCGCGACCGACACGAGCTGGTTGGGCGAGACGTCCATCATCTGCACTTCGGACGGCGGCACGATCACCGACTCGCCGCCACGACGCGACTGCACACGGTCGCGGATGTAGCGGCCGTCTGCGTCGAGCGGCGCATTCGCCTGCGCGATCGCCTGGCGCTCCTCGTCGAGCGCCGACAGGTACTGCACGTCGTCCGACACGACACTGTCGTGAACCGCCCGGTACGGCGTTTCGATGAAGCCGAGATCGTTGACACGCGCGAACGTCGAAAGCGAAGCGATCAGGCCGATGTTCGGCCCTTCCGGCGTCTCGATCGGGCAGATCCGTCCGTAGTGCGTGGGATGCACGTCGCGGACTTCGAAGCCGGCGCGCTCGCGGGTCAGACCGCCCGGCCCGAGCGCCGAGAGCCGCCGCTTGTGCGTGACGGCCGACAGCGGATTGGTCTGGTCCATGAACTGCGAAAGCTGGCTCGAACCGAAGAACTCCTTGATCACGGCCGAGACGGGCTTCGAGTTGATGAGATCGTGCGGCATCAGCGTCTCGATCTCCTGCAGACTCATGCGCTCCTTGATCGCGCGCTCCATCCGAACGAGTCCGATGCGGTACTGGTTCTGCAGCAACTCGCCGACGACACGAACCCGACGGTTTCCCAGGTGGTCGATGTCGTCGACCTTCAATGCGGGGTCGTTGCCGTTCTTCA
>Ga0210101_1000560_pt1 | contig 12188 bp, 12 predicted proteins | sample Muzzi_PWC_D1_FD_185534 | JGI IMG/M metagenome (GOLD analysis project Ga0210101, IMG submission 185534) | Wetland microbial communities from San Francisco Bay, California, USA, that impact long-term carbon sequestration - Muzzi_PWC_D1 (SPAdes) | ecosystem: Environmental > Aquatic > Marine >...
CGAATCTGTTTCTCTTCGGCTTGGCTATTGCAAACCTCACAAGTTGGCAAAGGGAGCTTGATCGGGATGACTGGATCAAATCATGGCAAAAAGGAAAATCTTACGAAAACGTTTGATACAATCCAAAAGAGTCCTGAACCAGTTATCCGACTCTCCCGAGAAGTGGAACCGGTCTGGCACGACATAATCGCCGGGAAGGTTAACATCGAGTTCGAGTTTTTCGCCGCCCGGATTCTGCAGGGAACCCTGGCGCGGAATTTCCAAAAGAATCCCTCTGCTGAAAACTTGGCTAAATGCGCCTGGGAGCTGAGCGACCTTTTTCGGCAGAATGCGGACCTGCCCTCGGTTTGCAGAGATCTCAAGAAAATTCTCGGTTAGGAGACCTCGATGACTCAGGCAATGTTATCCCCTCATGCGGTCCGGGATAAGATCAAGCAGGGCCAGAAGCTGGTATTGGCGGGCGATGAAGAGTTGCTTCGGCAATTGCCGGCGGGAAACTGGATTGCCGGAACCATCCCCTATTTCATGACCGAGACAGGGGGGCAGTGCAACCTTGAGAAAATTCACGTTACCGAACTGCCCGATTTCGTACAGGCAATCGAAATCCGTTCTTACGATGAAGCAACCATCCCTTTGGTATATTCCGATGCGCCGGATAACGGGGTCAGTTTTATAATCATTCCGGCTAAATCACCGGTCCACTCATCGTTTGCGCTTAACGCTCCAAACTACGAACACTTTGCGGTTCGACCCCTGATCGGCTGGATTTCCGGAGTTCATCTTGAGGAGATTGGCAGCAAAGCTCCAAAGGTCTTCAATGGAAGTAGCGCCGAAGGGAGCGAAACCGATGCTATCGTCATGCATGTCACGCTGCCGAAGGAAAAGATCGCAGACATCGGCATAATTAATATTTTCGTCCAGGGTGATGGTGACAGCATCGTCTTCCCCTGCGACGGCTTCAGCGCCGACCAAGCCTATATTAACGGAGAACTGGCGAATTTTCGAAATTACCTTCTGGAAAAACGACTCGATACGCGACTGCCCCTGGTCGCTGATTATTACGGGGTATCGATCAATACCAGCATCCGGGAGGCAGATCAATCCCAGGAAAAAGTTGAATTCTATGCTCCGGTCTTCAGCGGACTGTCTTATAAACATGCCCGGCCGGTCGCCGACTATATCAGTAAGTTCATTTCTCAGCTCCCGGTGGGACTGGAACACCAGATTGTCTTCTCCTGCAACTGCATCCTTAACTATCTACATTCAAATCTCGAAGGAAAACGCATTCCCGGCATCACCGGGCCGGCTACGTTCGGTGAAATTGCCTACCTGCTTCTGAACCAAACCATGGTTTACCTCCGAATCATCGATTTGCCGGTACGGCGCGGAGCTGATCGATCTCCGGAGTTCAGTGCTTAAATCTAAACGACCTGAAAAGGCGCTGCCGATCCTGTCAAAGAACAGGGTCGTTTACATAGAGAACCATCGCTCTACTCTCCTATTTTCGGGGGGAAATTCATTTCCCCCCAATTTTTTTCAAGAGGAGCGACCGGCACAGCCCTATGTCGTTCCGAACCGAAATACCAAGCCCCCCAGATTGACGTCCTCCACTTTTTTCCATTTTGATTCTCTCCCCCTCGAAACCTTCATACCTGCGGTGGAAAAATCGCAATCGGCACCATGTCAGGGCTCCCGATGGGCTCCAGGCAGATGCTTCGCCCGATGATGAGGCGCTGGAGCACGGCATTGCGGTCGGTTTGCGAAAATAGTTGCCCCGTCCATCCGAATGAGAGGTTGTACCGGCCTGCACAGATATAATGGGGCGGATTCTCTGGATCCGCTAGAATCGCCTCGAACTGCCAGGAAAGCCTCAATGACTCAATTCATGGTTCCGAGAAATCGTAGGAACGTTCCACAGGCAGGCCAGTTTTCCTCCTTTAGCACCCATACGATCGGATTCCGGGCGCACAATAAAAAAGCCCGGGTCGAATTCCCCGACCCGGGCTTTTCACGAACCAAAACCATTTACGGAAAAATGCTAAAAATGAGCTGCATTGAGGTACAGATGAACCATAATACTCGCGGCATAGCCGAGGGCCACCGCCCAGGTCCATTTCAGGTGGCTGCCGAAGGTGTAGGTCCCTCGTGCCGCCCCCATCAGGGCTACTCCGGCCGCAGACCCGACCGACAGGAGGCTGCCGCCGACCCCCGCCGTCAATGTCACCAGCAGCCACTGGCCATGGCTCATATCCGGATGCATGGTCAACACCGCGAACATGACGGGAATGTTGTCGATCAGTGAGGAGAGGATGCCGACAATCACATTGGCTGAGGTCGCCCCGAGACCCTGGTAGAGTAGTTTCGAAGTCATCGCCAGGTAACCGAACTGGGCAAGACCGCTGACACAAAGGATGACTCCGTAGAAGAACAACAAGGTGTCCCATTCGGCCTTGCGGATGGTGCGAAACAGATCGAACATTTCCCGATCATGGCTGGTCATGTCGAGGGGGTTATCCGCAACGGAAAGAGCGTTTTCACGACGCCGGATGTAAAAAGCAAACAGTCCAAGGTACCCAAGACCGAGCATCATGCCGACGGCCGGCGGCAAATGGAGGTATTTGTGGAAACATACTGCGGTTGCGATGGTGAGCAGAAACAATAATATGATCCGCGTGGCGCCGAATTTCAGTCCGGATTCCTCCCCGTTCGCCAGTGGTTTCTCGCCACCGACAAAGAAACTCATCAACAGGGCCGGCACCAGCCAGTTGACCAGCGCCGGTATGAACAGGACAAAAAACTCCCAGAAATCGACCACCCCTTTCTGCCAGACCATCAGCGTGGTGATATCGCCAAAGGGAGAAAACGCCCCCCCGGCATTGGCCCCGACTACGATATTGATGCAGCCTAGGCCGATAAAACGCCGATTGCTTCCGCCGACGGCGACAATGACAGTTCCCATGAGCAGCGCGGTGGTCAGGTTATCCGCGACCGGCGAGATCAGGAAAGCGAGGAGCCCGGTCAGCCAGAAGATGGCGCGCAGCGAAAGCCCCCGGCTTACCAGCCAATTTCGCAGGGTCCTAAAAACGTTACGCTCCGAAAGAGCATTGATATAGGTCATTGCCGAAAGCAAAAACAGAAAAAGTTCCGCGTACTCAACCAGATTGTGCTGAATAGCCCGGTGAGGGGTATCCGGATCACCGTGCCCCTGATAGGCTAGGGCCACCAGCACCCAGACAAGACCCGAAGCGACGATGACCGGCTTGCTCTTGCGCAAGTGCAATTGTTCCTCGAATATTACCAGGACATATGCCGCGACAAAGAGCAACAGTCCGAATCGGCCGTACGCCGAGGTGGTCAAGTTCAGAACTTCTCCAGTACCGGCCGACGCAAAAACCGGGTTGGGGCCAAGCAACAAAACGATCATCAGGCAAAAAATCCACATAATGGGTTGCATACCTTTCCGTCAGTGTTTTCGATCCATGTTAATGCGGAGGGACATTCGTTGCGGGTGGATTTCTCCATTCTGGGCACAAAGCAATGCACCGGGCGAATTGAACAACTCGCGCAAAATCCTCTGCGGGGACAGTTTATGGTTGTCTCGGGGGAAATACGTTCGGATTTATGGCAGGGCTAAAGTCGACCTCTTATGGCAAGGTGGCGAATAGGAGGAATGGTTGCCGACAGCCAACGCCCGGTAGGCGAGATCAATTCGACAACGCGATACAGATAAAACTACCCTTGTCGGGAAGAAAGTTAACTGTTGACCCAGGCCATCGCCAAAGCCATGACCAGCAGCATTCCGGTTGTCGGTATCACGTCTCTCAACAAGAATCTGGTGAAGCGTTCCCCCCGGGATCGGTATGGGGTTGTTTTGTCCATCATCTTTCCTCCAATCCTTGTCATCAGGCTCGAATCGTGTCAAAGCCCCGATACAGGAGATGATTGCGGTATTTTGCAAAGTGGATGCCACGTCCGAAAATTCCTCAAAAGCTGTATTTATAGTCCTTCCGGATATTTGGGATCGCGAAGAACCAAACCAGAACCGTGGAAATTCGCCACAATCATCCATTACCCTTGGATATTTTTCGGCCTAACCCATGAGGAGCAATCCCTCAGTGTGGCAATTCTCTCCACTTTTTCGACTTGGCGAAACCGCGCTTGATTCATTGTCCCAATGCAAAGGTCTCTTCAAGAAACCAATTGAAAATTTATTTTCCTTGTTTTTCCAGGGACTTAGTCCTATCAAAAAAACATGGGCGGATTTATTGCCGGCTTCCTTCTGACAAGCCCTATTCGCCATACCCGTCCCGTTGGCGCATGTTTTGCTGATTGCTGTTATAGGGTTGGACGCTCCCATCTGTCTTGCCGCTTTGAACAACAATCCCTCGATACCGCCATTGTCCGCCCGAAAGGAAGGAATATCCAATTTGTCTCAAACAACTGGTCAAGCGCACCCGGCCCTGCGGCCCTATCCGTCCAAACTGTTTGTCGAAACGACGTCCCGCTGCAACCTCAGCTGTTTTATGTGCGTCAAACAAACCGCCGAGGGCTGCTGTCCTGAGGGAGACCTGACGCCGGAGTTGTTCGCCCGCCTGGAACCGGTTTTTCCGCACCTGGAAACGCTGATACTGAACGGGGTCGGCGAGCCTCTGTTGCACCCGCAGCTTGAGGAATTTATCCGTACCGCCAGGCGCTCCATGCCCTCTGACGGCTGGATCGGATTCCAGACCAACGGGCTTTTATTGACGGAAGAACGCGCCATCGCTCTGGTCGAGGCCGGTCTGGATCGAATCTGCCTTTCGGTTGACGCGATCACCCCGGAAACGTTCAGAAAAATGCGCCAGGGGGGCGACCTGCCCGCCGTCGACGCCGCCTTCAGGGCTTTGGTCAGGGCCAAGCAAGTTACCGGACGAGACAATCTGCAAATTGGCGCTGAATTCGTTTTGACCAAAACCAATATCACCGAACTGCCGGGCACCCTGGAATGGGCGGCCGAGCGAGGGGCCGGTTTCGCTATCGTCACCCACCTCCTCCCTTACGACCGAACCCATGCCGATCAAGCGGCCTATCTCACCTCCACCGACGGAGCCATCAAGCATTTCCGCCACTGGCAGAATCTGGCTCGACGTGAAGGGGTGGAGATCGATCGTTATTTCGATGTCCTGTTCAAATTCAACAAGAGTCCGGAAGAAAAACGGATCGTCGATTTTATCGACAGGATGAAGACCGACGCCGAAAAACGCGGCCTGTTCCTGGACCTGTCGAAACTCTTCGCAATCGATGATGACTGGCTTGGTTACATCAAAAAAATGTTCAGCCATGCCCGCCAGGTGGCCAACCGGGCCGGCCTCGACCTGCGCCTGCCGGACATCGTTCCAAAGGATGAAAGGCTGTGCCACTTTGTCGAGGAGGGGGGCGCCTTCATTTCGTGGGAAGGTGAGGTTCACCCCTGCTACTTTCTGTGGCACCGTTACAACTGTTTCGCCAGCGGCTGGGATCAAAAAGTCAGGCCTAAGATCTTCGGCAGTCTCCGTGACCAAAATCTGCTAGAGATATGGAACGACAACCAATTCCACTCTTTCCGCCAGAGTGTCATCAGCTATGATTATCCCTATTGTATCAGCTGCCGGCTGGCCCCTTGCGATTACGTCCAGACCGATGAATTTGAACAGGACTGCCATGTTCAAGGGGAACCTTGCGGCAGTTGCCTCTGGTGCATGGGACTTTTCCAGTGCCTGCGGTGAGAGGCAGATTCGTTTGAAATTTTCTTTCCGACATCGAAAAAGACCAGTTATTGAGAAAAATGGGTTCTTTCGGCTAATATAGAAAGAAAGCTACTCATTCCAGAAAAGCGTTTATGTTGATTTTTCCCCACGCAAAACTGACGAATTAAACAACGCTGGGGATAATATCTACAGTTTTTTCAGCTGCTTAGTGAACGGAAAAACCTTCCTTTAAGCCACTTATTTGCAGTGGCTAGCGTGCTTAGCCTGAAAGTTTTTATTAAAAGGTTTTTGGCATTATTGTTGTAACAAATAACGGTGTTTGATTTTTTTGTGCGGTCCGTTTCCAGGGTGAGAAGCGGGGCGACAGATATAACTCTTTACGAATGGAGGCGAAAGAATGAAAAAGCTGGTTGTTTTAATTATGGCGGTGACGTTGACTCTCTCTCTCATGGCATGCGCCAGCATGAGCAAAAAGGAGTCAACCCGCGTCAAGTGCCCGGCCTGCGGGTATGAGTTCGATTTGGTGAAGTAATGAGAACGGAATTATATTTACGGGGCTGATTAAGGACTGGGCAGGAAACCTCTTAACAGTCTGGGATAGATAATGAAATCTATCCGCTGCCCGAATGTTTCCTGTTGTTGGGGAACGAATGGATTTAAGGGGAACAGCTAAATTTAAACACAGAAGGGCCCGTCTTGGCGGGTCCTTCTGTGTTTAAGCGCTGCTTCACCTATCGCCAGGGCTATCGGTTTGATTCAAAAGAACTCCACCGACGTGGGCAATCCCACCAGGCAGGTCACCTCGGAACCAATTTTTCCCTAAGATTAAATTACCGTAATGCCCACCGGTTCGGCGGTGACTTCACCGATTTGTACCGCTGCTCCCACCCCCCCGGCGTACAGGCCAGCGACCAGATCGTCGGCCTGAACACCGGGCACGGCGAGCAAGAGACCCCCGGAAGTTTGAGGATCGAACAGCAGTTCTTCCTCTGCTTTGGAAAGGGATCGACGCAGGTCCAAGACATGCCGGGCAACCATGGCCCGGTTCGGCTGGTTGCTTCCCGTCGATTCGCCTTTCCGGTACATCTCCAAAGCACCGGGATAAAAAGGCAGCTTTCCGAAATCAACGACAATCCGGGAGTTGCACCCGTGGGCCATCTCGATCAGGTGGCCGAGTATACCGAAGCCGGTGATATCCGTGCAGGCGTGCAGATCGAACCGCAGGGCCGTGTCCATGGCCGGACCGTTCAGGGCGGCGACGGATGGCAAAGTCTCCCGTTCCAACGCGGCAAAGGAGAATTTGCCGGAGCGTACCGCATTGAACAGAACCCCGGTTCCGATCGGTTTGGTCAGGACCAGGGCGTCTCCAGGGCGGGCGCCGGCGTTAGTGATGATCCGGTTCGGATGCACGACACCATTGACACATAGACCGTACTTGGGCTCCTCGTCATCCACCGAATGGCCCCCCACCAGGCAGGCTCCCGCTTCCACAACCTTGTCGTGCCCGCCGCGTAGAATATCTCTTAAAAAACCAATATCCAGCTGCCTTGATGGAAACATCACCAGATTGAGGGCAGTGACCGGTTTTCCCCCCATGGAATACACATCGGAGATGGAGTTCGCCGCGGAAATCTGTCCGAACCAGTAAGGGTCGTCAACGGGAGGCGTGATGAAATCGACGGTATTGACCATGGCGATGTCGGCGGACAGCCGATAGACTGCTGCGTCATCGGAGGTTTCGATGCCGACCAACAGGTTGGCATCGGTCCTCGAGGTCAAACCTTCCAGTGCGTCCGACAAAACTGTCGGACCGATTTTGGCCGCTCAACCACAGGTGCGGGCGAGGCCGGTAAGGGTCTTTTTTTTAAAGAAAGCCATTCGTTTTTTCTCCTGGTTTTTTATCGGTTTTTCCCAGACATCACCATGTCGATATTGGAAGAGCCAATGATATGCAGTAACTCCTGCTGCTCCGGTTCAGGCGTATGTTTCCCTAAACGGTGGACATGTCAAAAGTAGAGTTTTCCGGCACAATGCAGTCGGAAGGCGCTGATGAAAAAATCCCTTTCCCAAGCAAATACACTCGAATCCTTTTGAGAGGAATGTTCCAAGTATTCAAAGGAGGAAAATGTCGAAATTATCCCCCTGCATTTATTGTACACATACAAAAAAAATGGGCTAGGCCATAAAAGACCTAACCCATTGAATTCATTGGTGGGCGTTGCTGGGTTCGAACCAGCGACCCCTGCCGTGTGAAGGCAGTGCTCTCCCGCTGAGCTAAACGCCCGTCGTTTGTGCCCGGAGGAGGATTTATAGCAACTGGAGCAGGGAAGTGTCAATGAAAAACTCCCCCGGGGTGAGGAGGGGAATCCGGGAATCGTCAGGATTTTTTCTCCTGTTTCATCTGCCGCAGGATTTCCTCCACTGCGGTGTAGGGATCCTGCTCCCGGCGGGCAATGGCCCGGACCATCCGGCTGATCTTCTCCGGACCCAGGTGCAAATGGACCTGCCGGAACAGGGCGTCGCGCAGCAGTTCCTCGAACCGCAGGGCGCTACGGTTCTCCTCGAACCGGGCCAGGCGCTCCCCTTGCAGAAGATGGGTACGGTGAGCGTGGATCTTATTCGCCAACCCGGCCACCCCCTCCCCTTTGGTGGCGACGGTGCGTAATACCGGGGGCTGCCAGTCCCCCACCCGTGCGGCGTTCATTTCTATCATCACTTCCAGATCCCGGACGGTCCGATCGGCCCCGTCCCGGTCGGCCTTGTTAACAACGAACAGGTCGCCGATTTCCAGAATTCCTGCCTTGATGGCCTGGATGTCGTCGCCGAGCCCGGGAACCATGACCACCACCGAGGTATGGGCGGTGCGGACAATCTCCACCTCGTCCTGACCGACTCCGACGGTTTCCACAAGAACGACGTTTTTCCCCATGGCGTCGAGGACATGAATAATATCGGCGGCCGAATTGGAAAGCCCCCCCAGATGGCCCCGGGTGGCGAGGGAGCGGATGAAGACTCCATCGTCGGTGGCGTGCCGGTTCATGCGGATCCGATCGCCGAGTATGGCTCCGCCGGTGAAGGGGCTGGTCGGATCGACCGCTACCACGCCGACGGTGAGGTCTTCACTGCGAAGAGCAGCGATGAGCTGGTCCGTAAGGGACGACTTTCCGGCACCGGGCGGGCCGGTGATTCCAACGACGTGCGCCCGGCCCGTATGCGGGTAAAGGCGTTTCAACTCGGCCCAGGCGCTGCCGATGCCATCGTCGATGTCGCGCATTAAACGGGCGGCGGAGCGCACATCGCCGGCGAGTATTTTTTCGGCCAGAGTCATCGGATCGATTCTCTCGGATGCATATTATCTGTCATGGAATGATTCCTCCGCGAAGAAACCGGTCGGAATCGTGAGCAGGCCAAACACCTTAATACGGCACAATCGGACACAGTACAGGCGGATAAAGACGGATTAAAATTCAACCCAAATGGTGGTTGTTTCCCGGCCCGATCAGCCTTGATCAGACTCTATCTGATATTACCGCGTCCGGAAAATTTAAAAAAACCAAAACATGCGGATACAGATTTTCACGGATACCCGCGAATTTAATCAAAAAAATCGAAAGGTTTGATTTCAAACCTGATCCGCGTCTTAATTCTTTTCCAGAATTTTGGATTCGTCCTGGGGAAAAAGAGCCCTCCGGGGAGGGCTCTCGGATCCATGCAAGGGTGGCTTGCGGCTTTCAGGCCCGAGGCTTGATGTTGTCCCTAACCCATTGGTTGATGTCTTCGGTGCTGGTGCCGGGGGTGAAGATTTCAGCAACCCCGGCTTCCTTCAGCCCGGGGATATCTTCTTCGGGAATGATACCGCCACCGAAGACCGGAAGTTCCCCGGCCCCCTTGGCTTTGAGGAGCTCAACCACCCGGGGGAAAAGGGTGTTGTGGGCGCCGGACAGGATCGACAGGCTGACCGCGTCCACGTCCTCCTGGATGGCGGTGTTGACAATCTGTTCGGGGGTTTGGCGAAGGCCGGTATAGATAACCTCGAACCCGGCATCCCGGAACGCTCTGGCGACGATTTTCGCCCCTCGGTCGTGCCCGTCCAGGCCGGGCTTGGCCACCAAAAGCCGCAGTTTTCTTTCAGACATTTCAATCTCCTTTAGAATCAGTGAGATAGCGGGATAGTGAGCAAGTAAAATCGCCCCTCTGCCATCGACTTTCGGATCATTCAATCGATTTCCACAAGCTGAATAACAAACGATCAAACTCGCACTTGAGATCATCTTTCTGGCCAATGAGACCCGTTTTCGATGCGGCCCGCCCTTCTCCCCTCTTTTCAACCTCCCAGCCCCCTGGCTTCTTCCCCTGGCAGGTTATCGGGAAACCGGGATCCAGACTGATCAAAAATGCCCGGATGCAAGACGCCCGAAATCCCGATGAATAAGGCGTACCCGCATAAACGTTGTTGTCGAGGGATGAGGGGAACACCGCGGACGGGGTTTTTTTATCAGCCTGCTAAGATTCAATCCCCTGGCGGGCATGCTGTCCCGAGTTATAGTAGTGCTTGATTTCGCGCATTTCGGTGACCAGATCGGCCAGGTCCATCACGTCCTGGGACGCACCCCGGCCGGTCAGGACCAGTTCGGTATGGTCGGGCTTGTTCCTGATCAGGTCCAGAACGTCGGGCAGGGGAATCAGTTTGAAATCGACGGCACAGTTGATTTCATCAAGAACGATGAGATCATAGCCGCCGGACCGGACCAGGGCCCGGGCCTTTTCGAACCCCTGCCGGGCCATGTGAACGTCCTCGGGGTCCGGGTTGCTGCGGGAGACGAAGGTATCCCGCCCGACCTGTTCGATGGTCAGTTCCGGCGCCAGCCGCTCGGCCGCGGCCAGTTCGCCGTAGACCGTGCTCCCTTTCATGAACTGGATGACATAAACCCGGAAGCCGTGGCCGGCCGCCCGCAGAGCGAGTCCCAGCGACGCTGTGGTCTTACCCTTGCCGTTGCCGGTATAGACCTGAACCAGCCCTCGGGCCAAATTTTGTGAAACCTCACTCATTGTCAGCCAAGTCCATTTGCATTTTATCGGTGATTGACCGGGGAAGCGATGCCGGCCGCCGGGCCTTATCGATGACCAGGTGCCGGGTCCGCCCCTCGGCGAGGAGACATCCGTTTTCGCCCGTCACCCGGTAAGAAAAGACCAGCCCCCGACCCCGGCATTTTTCCAGAACGGTGTCAATGGTGACTAGGTCGTCGAATACGACAGCCGCCCGAAGAGTGACGTCCACATGGGTCACGACCAGAAACCACCCGGCCGATTCCAGGTCGCGATAGCTGACCCCCCGCCGGCGGAGAAAATCGGTCCGGGCAACTTCGAACCAGACCAGATAACTGGCGTGGTGGACAATGCCCTGGGCGTCAGTTTCGGCGTAACGGGCGCGAACTTGAGTCGTGGTAGTACTCACCAGAGAAAATACCAAAAAAGCCCAAGTTGATTTCAGCCAAACTAAAAAGATTTAGCAGGCCGAAAATATATCAGTGCCGAACTGTCACTGTCAAGCAGACTTAGATCCCGCTGGTTAAAACCCGGGTAACGAAAAAATCTGGTTGAATGGCAGGAAGCCTTGAAGGCAATAAATAAAACCTCATCAATTATAAATGCCCGGATGCAAGGGGTCCGAAATCGGCGGGGCAAGGCTTACTGGCGGGAAGATACAGCGCGGCAACGAGAAAAAGGACAACTCAACGGATGGGCGGTTCCATCTACAGGCTAGAGGTAAATTTCCCTGGCCCGACGCCGTCCCGGTTCGGTCACAAAAGCTTTGTCGATAATCGACTCAACCCGCTCCGGTTCTTTGCCGTCGACCACTTCGGCCAGGTTGACAAGGGCGTCGGCATCCCAGAGGATGCGAAAAGGGGCTGAATCAATTGCGGCAGGAGTGTGATGTTTGCCAACCAGGGCGCAGACCTCGTCGATCATCCCCGGGTCGGTCCCCAGCCTTTCGAGGAGGGCGCGGGCTACCGGAGGACCTTCACTTTCTTGCAGCGGTCCGGCGCAATGGCCGTATTTTCTTTCGGCCTCGGGAATACCGATGTCGTGCAAATAAGCGGCGGCCAGAGTAACCACCGGATCGCCCTCGATCTCATCGAGCAGTGCCCGGGCGTATTCGGTTACCTGCAGAGCGTGGGAGACGCGCCGGCGGTCGGTGCTTAAATAGTTTTCCATGCACCGTCGAACCTGGTCAAGAAAGGCTCCCTGTTCTTGCGTCATTCCGTTCATCCCCTCGAAACTCCTTTAATATAACTCCCGGTCATCTCTATATTTAAAAACTATCAGGACGAATAAAACTCAGGGCCGTCACCTAAATTCCTTTGCAGAATTTCGGCTGATAAAAAATGGTCTGATGCAAGACGGTTGAAATCCGTAGACATTAGACGTACCTGCCTGGTATGTCGTTGATGAGGAATGAAA
>Ga0210101_1000561_pt1 | contig 12187 bp, 13 predicted proteins | sample Muzzi_PWC_D1_FD_185534 | JGI IMG/M metagenome (GOLD analysis project Ga0210101, IMG submission 185534) | Wetland microbial communities from San Francisco Bay, California, USA, that impact long-term carbon sequestration - Muzzi_PWC_D1 (SPAdes) | ecosystem: Environmental > Aquatic > Marine >...
GGGTCGGGCTCGCGGCCGAGCACTACAACCGCTTTCCGCACGAGTTCTCCGGCGGGCAGCGGCAGCGGATCGGGATCGCCCGGGCGCTGGCGCTGCGGCCGAAGCTGATCGTCGCCGACGAGCCGGTCTCCGCCCTGGACGTCTCGATCCGCGCCCAGATCCTCGACCTGCTCGCCGAGCTGCAGGAGGACTTCGGCCTCACCTACGTCTTCGTCGCCCACGACATCGGCGTCGTGCGCAGCGTCTCCGACCGGATCGCGGTGATGCACGAGGGCAGGATCGTCGAGCAGGGGCCGGCCGACCAGGTCTGCGAGCGGCCGGCCGACCCCTACACGCGGTCCCTGCTGGCGGCGGTGCCGGTGCCCGACCCGCGCGAGGCACGCGAGCGACGCATCCGACATTGACCCCCCTCCAGGGTGGTCAATGTCGGATGCGCGCCTGAAGCGGCAAGATCTGGGCATGGACCTGCCGCTCTCGCCGCCGCTGAAGCCGCAGCTCGCCCTGACCCGCAAAGAGCTGCCCGAAGGCGAGCAGTGGGCCTACGAGCAGAAGCTCGACGGCTTCCGCGCGATCGTCTTCGTCGACGGCGACGACGCCTACATCCAGTCGCGCGGGGGCAAAGCGCTGGCCCGCTACTTCCCGGAGCTGAGCTTCGCCGCGGGGCGCTACGTGCTCGACGGCGAGCTGGTCATCCGCGACGCCGCGGGCAAGCTCGAATTCGACGCGCTGCAGCAGCGCATCCACCCGGCCGAGTCGCGGATAAACCTGCTCTCGAAGGAGATCCCGGCCGACTACGTCGCCTTCGACCTGCTCGCCGAGGGGGACGAGGCGCTGCTCGAGACGCCGTTCGGCGAGCGCCGCGAGCGGCTCGAGGCGCTGGCCGGGCGGACCGGGGTCGAGTTGAGCGCGCTCAGCGGTGACGCCGCGCAGGCCGAGGAGTGGCTGCGGCGCACCGAGGGGACGATGGCCAAGCAGCTCGACGCCCCCTACCTGCCCGGCAAGCGCAAGGGCATGGCCAAGGTCAAGCGCGAGCGCGAGATCGACTGCGTCGTGCTGGGCTGGCGCCCGGGCAAGGAGGAGGGCACGGTCGGCTCGCTGATCCTCGGCCTCTACGAAGGCGAGAAGCTGCGCCCGGTCGGCCACATCTCCGGCTTCAGCGCCGAAGCCAAACGGGCGATGCCGAAGATGCTGGCGCCGCTGGAGACCGGCCAGCAGGGGACGGCCGAGCCGAGCCGCTGGGCCGGCGACCGCGACCTCGAGTGGGTGGCGCTGCGCCCCGAGCTGGTGATCGAAGTCGGCTACGACCACGCCAGCGCCGGGCGGATCCGCCACGGGGCGCGGTTCCGGCGCTTCCGCGACGACAAAGACCCGCGCGAGTGCACGTTCGAGCTGTTGGACGAAGGGTGAATTAGAAGAGCGAGCCTTGAGGAGGGGCGGGGGGTCTCCCGCCCGGACTCGGTCGCTTCGCTCGCTCTGAGTATCCGCCCGGTCGGGAGGCCCCCCGTCCCTCCTTGGCGGCGCGCGTTCTTCCCCAGCCCCGAACCGCTCTCGTCGCTTGCCGGCGCTGAGCTGGGTGCATGTTGGCTCTGCCGTTGGCGTAGAGCTGCTCGTAGCGGGGGAGGAGGTCGGGGCGTTTGGCTTCGAGCCAGGCGAAGAAGATGTCTCTCACCTCGTCGCGCAGGTGGAGGGCGACGCCGCCGAGGAAGGTGGCGCCGGCTTCGCGGGCGCGGTCGACGATCGGCTGGACCTGGTCGGGGTCGTCGTTGATGCCGGGCATCAGGGGGGCGATCAAGACGCCGGAGTCGATCCCGCGGGCCCGCAGCGCGGCGACCGCGTCGAGCCGGGCGGCGGGGCTCGGGGTATGCGGCTCGGTGGCGCGCCAGGCCTTCTCGTCGAGGGTCGGGACGGAGAGGTTGACCGAGACCGGCAGGCGCTCGGCCATGCGCTCGAAGAGGTCGATGTCGCGCAGGACGAGCGAGGACTTGGTCAGCACCGAGACCGGGGTCTCGGCCCGCTCCAGGGCGGCGAGGATCTCGGGCATGAAGCGGTAGCGGCTCTCCGCCCACTGGTAGGGATCGGTGTTCGTTCCCAGCGCGACCAGGTCCCGCTTCCAGCCCGGCCGCGCCAGCTCCGCCCGCAGCAGCTCCGGCACGTTCACCTTGACCACGATCTCGCGCTCGAAGTCCCGCCCGGCGTCGAAGTCCAGATAGGTGTGCGTGCGCCTCGCGAAGCAGAACACGCAGGCATGCGTGCAGCCCCTGAATGGATTGACCGTGTAGCTGAACCCGTAGCGACCGCCGGGGACATGGTTGAGCGCCGAACGGGCGCGGACCTCGTGGAAGTTGATCCCCATCGCCTCGGGCGCGTCGAAGGTGCGCACGACAGTGCCGTCGCCGACCCCCGGCAGCCGCATGTCGTTCTCGACCCGCTGCTCATCCCAACGCATACGAACATATGTTCGCACAATCGCCAGAGTAAGCATGCGGCGAGAGACGGGCTGTAGATCTCCGCTCGGGGTACGTCCCCGCTCCCGGGTTTGCCCCGAGAGAAAGAAGGTCGCATGGACAGCTCAATGGCTCTCAACCTGCTGTTGATCTGGATGATCGTCCAGAACATTCAGCGGTAACCGCACGGCCTCGGCGCTCGGCGCCGGGGCCTTTTACTAACAAGAAGGGCCCGCCAAGGCGGACCCTTCTTAAGAAGTCGCTGGAACCCAGCGGCTCTCAACCTGCGGTTATTGTCGCACGTGCGGGCCTGGTACGCCTAATCAAGCGCGCCGGCCTCGTGCTCGTGCAGCTCGATCTTCAGGTAGGTGGCGCGGCTGGTCAGCATCCGCCACATCGCGCCGACGTCGCCGCCGTGCAGGTCGCCGAAGGCGGGGTCGCTGAAATGCGCGTCGGGCGCGTAGCAGGCGGTCATCGCGGCGCCGTTGCACTCGCCGAAGGCGGCGTAGAGGCGCGCGATCGTCGCCCGGTCGGTCTCCGCTCCCATCTAGGCGAGCCTACCCTCGATCGCGTAGCGCAGCACCGCGACGACCTGCTCGGGGGTGCGCGCGGTGCCCTGGGCGGCGCGGTCGACCTCCTTCAGCGCGTGGTCGAGCTCGGCGTCGTGCAGGGTCAGGTAGGGCTTACCCAGCGCGGCCGCGTAGCCCGCGTCGAAGGCGGCGTTCCATTGGCGGTACTTGTCGCCGAAGCGGACGACGACGACGTCGGCGGCGCGGATCAGCGTCTGCGTGCGGATCGCGTTGACACCGGCGCCCATGTGGTCGCGCCAGAACGGCTCGCCCTCCTCCCCGAGCGTGCCGACCCCGGCGTCATCGGAGGCGGCGTGGTCGGTGACCGGCGCCGAAAACGTAATCGGCAGGCCCGCGTCCTCCGCCCCCGCTTCGATCCGCTCCCGCCAGTCGGAGTGGATCTCGCCGGCCAGATAGACGTTCCAGGTGCGGTCGCTCACGACCCGGTCTCCTCGAAGTGCTTGCTCAGCATCGTCACCTGACCCTGGTAGTTGGAGCCGAGCTGCTCGCCGTAGAGGCGCTCGGCCGGGGCGCCCGTGCTCTCCAGCGCCAGCTTGCAGACCGGCTGGCGGTGCTCGACCATGAAGGAGACGTCGCGCGCCCGCACCTCGAGTGCGGCGCGGCTGCCGTGGCGGCCGCCGGCGGGGTCGTAGCCGAAGCCCGGGTCGAAGAAGCCGGCGTAGTGGGTGCGCAGCTCGCCCGCGGTCGGGTCGTAGGCCATCATCTCGGCGGCGATCTGCGGCGGGATGCAGACGCCCTCGGCCGAGAGCAGCAGGTAGAAGATCTCCGGCTCGAGCACGATCCGCCCGCCCGGCTCGGGGTAGACCGGGTCCCAATAGTCGGTCCAGCGGTAGGCGCGGATCCGCGAGAGGTCGATCGGCAAGCTGTTCTTCTTCGCCCGGTAGCCGACGATGCGGTCGCTCGGACCGGAGAGGTCGACGCTGAGGAAGAGGCCGTCGGCGAGGGCCAGCTCCGATTCGCGCAGCGCGTGCGAGTCGAGGTAGAGCAGCGGGAACTCGGCCTGCAGCGAGCGGATCTGCTCGTCGCCGAGGCGCACGTCGCCGCGGGCGAGCCGCAGCTGGTTGAGCGAGAGCCCGCTCTTCACCTGGATCGCGAAGGAGCGCGGAACGACCTCGAGGTAGAGCCTGCCCCGGTAGCCGGGCCGGATCTCGTCAAAACGGTGGTGACGGTCGGTGAGCACCCGGGTGAAGACGTCGAGGCGGCCGGTCGAGCTCTTCGGGTTGGCCTTCGCGCGCACGTCGTCGGGCAGCGCCAGCCCCTCTATCAGCGGCACGAGGTAGGGCCGGTCCCGCTCCAGCACGGCGCCGTCACGCAGGTCGACTTTCTGGAAGGCGAGGCCCTCGATCTTCTCCTCCACCGTGGAGTCGACGTCGGGCAGAAAGCTGCAGCGCAGCGCCCAGGCGAAGTCGCCGAGCCGCAGGTCGACGCTGGCGGGCTGAATCGCCTCGGGCAGGATCCGGTACTCGCCGGAGCTGATCCAGCCGGCGTCGATCGCCTCGCTCAGGGCCTGGGAGGGCAGCACCCCCTCCGCCGCGGCGGGACGCGGCTCGGTCGCCGCGGCCGCGGCTGCGCTCGGATCGCTCGTCATCCAGCGGAGATTATGCGGCGCGCGTCGGCGACGCCGACGTACGGGGCAAGCGCAAACTCCGCAATCTCTGGGAAGAATCGGTCGAGTCGTTCCGCCTCGCCGGCGAGAACCCACCTGCTGAGCAGCGAGGCGATCCCGCCGACGATCGCCTCGTCGGTCGCCACCGCCGGCACCGCGGGCTGCGGCGGCAGCGGGGCGCCGTCGCGCAGGTAGCGGCGGAAGCGGTCGACGGCGAACTGGAAGCGCGCGCCGACGACGGGGCCGGCGCGCAGGCCCTCGACAAGGAGCAGATTCGCCTGCGCCGGCCGCGACGCCATGCCCGCGAGCAGCGCCTCGAGGCCCGCGCAGACAGATTCCGCCCACCCCCCTCCGACCACGGCCGCGCGCACCTCGCCGCGCACCTGCGCGACCGCCTCGTCGTAGGCGGCGGCGAAGCACGAGTCCTTGTTCGAGAAGTGGACGTAGAAATCGCTCTTCGATACCCCGGCCCTGCCGCTGATCGCGGCGACGGTCGCTCCCTCCAACCCGCGCTCGTCGAGCAGCTCCGCGGTCGCGGCGATCACACGCCGCTTCTGATCTGCTGCGATGAACTCTCGTGAGAGGCCGTGGCGGCCCCGCGGTAGCGATCCCATGCAGTACTAAAGTCTGCCATCGCCAATCGCTTCCCGCCTGCTGCCCCGCGGCGGGCCGTCAGGCGGAGGCGGTGTACGGGCCGCTGATGAACTCCATCAGCTCCGGCAGGAGATCGCCTGCCCGTTCGGTCTCGTTGCGGCGGATCTGGCGGTAGACGATCCAGGTGATCCCGCCGACCAGGGTCTCGGCGATCGTCTCCGGCAGCCGCTCGTCGTGCGGCAACGCCCGGCGCGTCATCTCGACGAAGGCGTCGAGCGCCTCCTCGTAGCGCCGCGTCGTCTGCGGGGTGGCGGAGAGCGCCTCGATCATGCACATGCGCGCCAGCGAGGGCCGCTCGGAGACGTAGCCGAGAAACGCGGCCAGCCCGCCTTCGACCCGCTGCTGCCACTGCTCGCCGAGCCCCGCCGCTCCCTCTTCGACGCGGCGCACAGCCTCGTCCCGGGCGGCGTCGAAGGCGGCCAGAAAGACCTCCTCCTTGCCGTCGAAGTTGTCATAGAGCGTTTTCCGGGCTACTCCGGCCCGCTTGACGATGTCCGAGATCTTCGTCGCCTCGTAGCCCTGTTCGGCTGCCAGCTCGGCGAGCGCGTCCATGATGCGCCGTTGCTTGTGGATGGCGATGAACTCCCGCGGCAGCGCCGGGCGCTGCGAGCGAGGGGGCGTCTGCGGAGCCGGCTTCTCCTGCGCACTGGCTGTGGTCCGCGACGGCATGGCGCAAGGATACCCGCGAAAGGCGATTTTCCGATGCACGCCAGCGACTCATCTGGTACTCTTGGGATGCCTGCACAATTTCTAAAAGAAACGCGTAGGTTCCTTATGTCACACGAGCGGGTAACTCTGAGTCGGGAGAAGCTGGCCAACGCCGTCGGTGGCCGCTGGTCCGACGCGGAACTCAGCGAGGCCATCGACCTGCTGACGCGCGCCGACGGACGCTTCCCGGCGGGGGTGAGGACGCTGCCCCCGGACCTGATCAAGGCGATACAGCGGGCTCGCCTGCTGGCGGCGATGACCGATGCGGTGACCAAGAGCGGCTACAACGCCCTCACCGTCCAGCACGTGCTCACCCGCGCCGGCATCTCGCGCCCGACCTTCTACGAACAGTTCGAGGACAAGGAGGACTGCTTCCTGGCCGCCTTCGACGCCGCCGCGGCGCAGCTGCGGTCGCAGGTCGAGGCCTCCGTCGCCGGCGCCGGGCCGGGCTGGCGCGACCGGCTGCGCAGCGGCATCGCCGCGCTGCTCCGCTTCATCGACAGCGAGCCGGAGGCAGCGCGGACCGTGATCGTCGAGGCGCGCGCCTCGAGCCCGGCCGGGCTGCGCCGTCGCGACGAGCTGCTCGACAGCTTCGCCGCCTGCATCGACACGGTGGTCAGGGACGATCTCGACGAGGCGCCCTCCACGATCGCCGCCGCGGGAGTCGTCGGCGGGATCGAATCGGTGCTCTACGCGCGCCTGCAGCGCGGCGAGACCGAGGAGCTCGATGGCCTGCTGCCCTCGCTGATGTTCTTCGCCGTCCTCGCCTACGCGGGCCGCGAGGCGGCCGCAGAAGAGCTCGACGACGCCGCGCTCGCCTAGCCGGCGCGGCTGCGCCGCTTGCCGGAGCGCCGCCCCGGCTTGGCAGCGAGGCGCAGGGTCCGCTCGCTCTCCTTCTCGACCGCCTCGCCCATCGCGATCTGGAAGGTGGCGTGCAGGGCACCGGCGGCGAGCGGCCGCATCCGTTCGAGCGCCTCGTTCATCTTCGGCCAGTCCTGCTCGGGCCGGCCGGCACGGTCGAAGGGCTGCCAGACCTCGCGGACGAAGAGGTCGACGAAGGTGCGGGCGACCCCGTCGGCGTGGCGGCGCAGCTTCTCGGCCGTGACCAGAGCCCCCTCGGGGCCGATCCCGAGCTCCGCCAGCTCCGCCGCGGCGCGCAGCAGGTGCGGGCTGATCACCTCGATCCGGCCGTCCGGCAGAGTCCGGAAGATGCCGAGCTTTTCCGCTCGGTGACGCAGCTTGGCGTCAGCCGCGTCGCCCCAGACCGCGGTCAGCTCGTCGGCGTCGACGATCTCCGGCGCCTCGTCTTCGAAGGGGGTGCGCAGGGCACGGGTGAAGTCGAAGATCGCCGCCGCCGAGCCGTCGCCGCTGTCGAGCACGCGCCGGATCGCCTCGAGGTTGAGACCGTCGGCCTGCATCTCCCGGGTCAGCTCGATCCGCGCCACGTGCTCCTCGCCGTAGTAGCCGGTGCGGCCGCGCACGGTCGGCGGCGGCAGCAAGCCGCGCGTCTGGTGAGCGCGGATGTTGCGAACCGACATCCCGGTCCGCTCCGACAGCTCACGGATCGTCATCTCGCCCTCGGCGGGCTTGGGGGCCTTTGGGGATGCCATCACGCAAATGGTATGCGGGGAGTGACCGGCCACGCGCAACAGGCGCGGGCTGCAACTTTCCGTCTCATCGATTTGAGAACAAGTGTTCGTGGCAGAGGCCAGCTGGCAGAGGCCAGCAACAGTGCATCCAGTTCTCACCCGCGAGCCCGACTGATAAATCGGCGGAGACAGGGTGACCTGGGCGAGTTCTCGGCGATGGAGTGGCTCGCCAGCAAAGGTGCACTTGTTTGGGTGCCGCTCGGCCATAGTCCCGACGCTGATCTGGTCGCCGATTTCCGCGGGCGCCTACTCCGCATCCAGGTCAAGACCTCGGTGTACAGGATTGGGACCGCCGGTCAAAGCGAACGCTGGGGTGTCAACGTCGCGGCAGCGGTCATAGAGGGATCCAGGTCACTGACCTTGGGAGGAACCAGATATTCTGAGTTCGAGATCGAGCGAGGTCAGCCAATCGAGCACCTCGTCCATCTGAATTCCTCTCAGAGGACTTCAGATCAGTTGCAGGGGGAGTGCCTGAGCGGTCAAAAGGAGCAGACTGTAAATCTGCCGGCTATGCCTTCGCAGGTTCGAATCCTGCCTCCCCCATCGCATCGCCATGGCTGGCGGCTGCTCGCCCGCCCGGATGTCCTAGAGCTTGAAGCGAAGCACCTTTCCGACAACGGCCAAGGCCTTGAAGACGCCACCGGCGGGACCGGTGACGCGGATCTCGTCTGGATAGGCGGTGAAAAGCATCGCGGCGTAGATCGCCGAGCGGGGCTCCTTCGGCGGTAGGTGCTTGATCTTGCCTTCTCGGATCAGGCGGTGCAAGCCGCGGAAGAGTTGCTCGGACTCCTGGGCAGGCTCGATCGTGGTCAGGATCGTCGCCGGCAGGTCGCCACCGTTGCGGAGGGTATGCGGCTCGCCCGCGGGCACCGTGGCCTTCTCGCCGGGCCCGAGAGTGGCCCACTTGCCACCTCGGTATACGTCGAGCGACCCCTCGATTACCTCGAAGCTCTCCGCCCAACTCGGATGTACGTGGGTGGGAGGTCCGGGCATCTGGGGATCGAGCCAGTTCTTCGCCTCGAAGGCCGCCCCGGACGTGTCCTCGGTGCTTCGCGTGATCTCCCACCGCATCCCCATTCCGGGGTGGAAGTCGAGTTGGCGGCCACCGTCGGAATCGTCGCTGGTCGGCCCTTGCGCCATGGCGCTCGATGCTATCGACTCGAGGGTTCGGGTCAACTCCGTGCGCGGGATGCCCGCGCGCCCGCGCCGGCTAGGCCGCTCCGCAACCTCGGTCACAGCGATCCAGCGGTAGCCTGAGACTCCAGATGCAGACCCGGACCGGCTACAGCTCCCCATGCAGACGCCTGATCGCGTCTGCCCTGGGGGGGTTGGAATACCGTCCAGCTAGGCCCACTTCCACCGAACAACGGCCCGCTCGGCGACATCACCAACCGGGCCGTATCGTCCTCGAACGCGCCGAGGCAGGGGGGAACCTCAGCCAGGGCTGACGCCGAGGCGGGCCGCCATTCGCTCGTTGAACGCTTTGAGGGCCGACATCGGGCGCATGAAGACGGTCAGCTCGCGGACGAGGCCGTCCTCGTCGAGCTCGAGGAAATCGATCCCCTCGAGCTCGAGGTCGCCCACTCGGGCCTTGAAGCGGAGTGCGACCGTGTCTGCCTCGGCGAGCTCGTCGGTGTAGCGGAAGTCCTCGAGCGTGGCGGCGACGTGGCTGAGGACCCCCATCACGACCTCGCGGCCTTCGAAGCCCCGAAAGAGGATCGGGCTGTGCAGGACTACGTCCTCGCGCAGGGACGCCTTCGCGGCCTCGAGGTCCTTCGCCTCGACCGCGCGCCGGAACGGATGCGGGGCGGCGACCTCGCTCACCGTGGCTCCAGCACGAAGAGTGCGATGTCGCGGTCGGTGCGGGCCTCGTATTCGTCGAAGCCGGAGTACTGCTCGTTGTGCTTGCGCCAGAGATCGGCGCGCTCCTCGCCGGCGGCGACGCGGGCGCGCACCGGCTGCCGCCGGCGGCCGACCTCCACCTCGGCCTCCGGGTTGGCCTGCAGGTTGAGCGACCAGGCGGGAGTGCGGCTGTGGCCGGCGTTGGAGCCGATCACGACGTAGTTGCCGCCGTCGGCGAGGTAGACCACCGGCGCCGTGCGCTTCTGCCCGGACCTGCGCCCGGTCGTGGTCAGCAGCAGCACCGGCGCCTCGTTCACCTTGCCGAGGATCCGCCCGCCCGAGAGCCGGTAGATCGGCACGTTGAGCCTGCCGACCCAGCGCAGACCGGTCGCGCCGATCCGCTGCGACATGCGCGAGTAGAACTTGTCTCCGGCGGGCACGGGTTCAGTATCCCACCGAGGGCGAAATCCTCAGCCGGCGTCCCTCAGCATCTGGGCCTCGGGAAGGTGCTGGAGTTTTTTCAGCGTGTTGTTCTCGATCTGACGGATCCGCTCGCGGGTCACCCCGAATGTGTTGCCGACCTCCTCGAGCGTCATCGGCTCGAGCCCGGTGAGGCCGTAGCGCAGCTCGAGCACGTTGCGCTCGCGCTCCGGCAGCGCTGTCAGCGCCCGGCGCACGCCCTCCTTCTGCAGGTGGTCGCTGGCCTCTTCGAAGGGCTCGGCGACCGTGTCGTCGGCGACGAAGTCGCCGAGCTCGGAGTCGTCCTCGTCGCCGACCGGTTTCTCGAGCGAGATCGGCAGCTGCGCAACGCGGAGGATCTCGCGCACTTCGGCCAGCGGCCAGCGCAGCTCATCGGCGATCTCGAACGGCTCCGGCTCGCGACCGAGCCGCTGGACGAGCTGGCGCTCGACGTGGGCGACGCGGTTCAGCTTCTCGACCATGTGCACCGGGATGCGGATCGTCCGCGCCTTGTCGGCGATCGCCCTGGTCACGGCCTGGCGGATCCACCAGGTCGCGTAGGTGGAGAACTTGTAGCCGCGCCGGTAGTCGAACTTCTCGACCGCCCGGATCAAGCCCAGCGACCCCTCCTGGATCAGGTCGAGGAAGCTCAGGCCGCGGCCGAGATAGCCTTTCGCGATCGAGACGACGAGGCGCAGGTTGGCCTCGACCATCTGCCGCTTGGCGATCATGTCGCCGCGCTCGATCCGCTTCGCGAGTTCGACCTCCTGGCTCGCCGTGAGCAGCTCGACCTGGCCGATCGAGCGCAGGTAGAGGCGCAGCGAGTCGAGGCTCGGTTCGACCGTCAGGTCGAGCTCCTGCTTCTTCGCCGCGCTGCCGTTGCTCGCGCCGGCGCGCTGCTGCTTGTAAGCGCTGACGCCGTCCTCGGCGATCACTTCGACGCCGTGCTCGACCAGGTGCGCGTGCAGGCCGGCGACCTGCTCCTTGGTGACCTCGACCTCCTCCAGTGTGGAGGCAATCTGCTCGAAGGTCAGGTAACCGCGCTCGCGGCCCAGCGCGAACAGCGCCTGCAACTCCTGCGGCCCCTCAGGCCTCGCGTCCGAATCCTGGTTCAGTCCCTGGGGGACTGTCTCCAACGGCTCGATCTCAATGCCTCCGCTGCAACCCTGTTCCCCTCCCCGGGGGCCGGCCCCAACGCTCCGACCCTGCGAAGTATAGGGCGCAGATCGCTTACGCTTCATCCCGATGGCAACCCGCTCCAGCATGCCGCCTTCAGCCGCTTCCGCCGACGTCCAGTCGGGTACGCCGGCAACCCGGGTCAGCCTCTCGCGGGTCGGCGTGACCGGGGTCGAGAAGGTGATCCGGGTCGAGGCCGACGGCACCGAGAACCTCTTCCATGCCGAGTTCGAGTGCTTCGTCGACCTCAACCCGCGCCAGGCCGGGGTCCACATGTCGCGCTTCGAGGAAGTCGTCGGCGCGGCGATCGACGCGGTCGTGCTCGATGAGGCCTTTCGGGCCGAGGTGCTCGCCGCCCACGTCGCCCAGCGGGTGCGCGAGAGCCAGGACGGCCTGCGCGCCGAGGTCACGGTCACCGCGCGCTACCCGGAGACCGTGACGACGCCGGTCAGCGGCATCCCGACCCAGGAGATCTACGTCCTCTTCGGAACCGCGGTCGACTCGCTGCGCGGCACGCGCACGCTGACCGGCGTGCAGGCGCAGGGGATGACCGCCTGCCCCTGCGCGCAGGAGATGGTCGGCGGGCTCGCCCGCGAACGGCTCGCCGAGCGGGGCTTCGACGCCGAGCAGATCGAGGCGGCGATCGAGGCGGTCCCCGTGGCGACCCACAACCAGCGCGGGATCGGCACGCTGCACGTCGGCTGCCCCGAGGGCGGCCCGGCCTGGATCGATGCGCCGGAGCTGCTGCGCATCGTCGAGCAGTCGATGAGCTCGGAGATCTACGAGCTGATGAAGCGGCCCGACGAGCTCGCCGTCGTCGCCAAGGCGCACGCGCAGCCCCGCTTCGTCGAGGACTGCGTGCGCGAGATGATCCGCCGGGTCACCGCCGACTATCCCGACCTGCCCGGCGAGGCCTTCGTGATGGCGCGCCAGGAGAACCTCGAGACGATCCACCGCCACAACGTCGTCGCCGAGCGCTACGGCAAGCTCGACGACCTGCGTACCGAGCTCGAGAGCGGCGAGCACCAGCGCCGCCACACGACGATGCGCGAGTGGCTC
>Ga0210101_1000563_pt1 | contig 12178 bp, 10 predicted proteins | sample Muzzi_PWC_D1_FD_185534 | JGI IMG/M metagenome (GOLD analysis project Ga0210101, IMG submission 185534) | Wetland microbial communities from San Francisco Bay, California, USA, that impact long-term carbon sequestration - Muzzi_PWC_D1 (SPAdes) | ecosystem: Environmental > Aquatic > Marine >...
AGGAGATGGGAATGGATAAGAAACAGTTGGAAGAAGGAACCGAACTTGGCATCGATTTCGTTAAGCGCGGCGGCTTGGTCCCGGCGGTGGTGCAGGACGTCAAGGACGGCCGGGTGCTGATGCTGGCTTATGTCAACGCCGAGGCTTTTGCCACCACTCTGAAAAAGGGGATGGCCACCTTCTGGTCGACCTCGCGCAATGAACTCTGGACCAAGGGGGAAACCTCCGGTGATTTTTTGAAAATTGTCGAAATTCTCACCGACTGCGATCAGGATGCCCTGATTTACCGGGTCGAACCCCAGGGGGGCGGCGCCTGCCACACCAAAAACCCGGAAACCGGGAAAACCCGCGAAAGCTGCTTTTACCGCAAGCTGGATCTTGCCGAGGGCATGCTGGTCTCTGCCTGAGCGAACCCGGAATTTAAATCCCAAAGCCTGATCGAGAAAAGCGGATGGCAACAGCCTTCCGCTTTTCTCTTTTGGCCGACTCTGTTATTCTGCGTCATCGAAACTGTTCAGGAGTTGTTATGCACGATAGCCACGGACATCGTTTGCCACCGCAGAATCTCGAGGCCGAAATGTCAGTCCTCGGCGGGGTGATGCTGGAAAATGAAGCCCTCAACCGGGCGCTGGAAGTTCTGACTCCGGTCGATTTCTACCGGGAGAGCCACCGCAAAATTTTCAAGGCGCTGATCAGCCTGTCGGAAAAAAACGAACCGGCCGACCTGGTGACCCTGACCGCCGAGCTGAACAAGCGTGGTGACCTCGAGGATGTTGGTGGCGGGACCTATTTGGCCACCCTGGTCGATTACGTGCCGACCGCGGCGAACATCACCTATTACTGCAAGCTGGTCAAAGAGAAGTCGGTCGCCCGCAAACTGATCGAGGTGTCCACCGATATCGCCACCAAGGGGTACGAGGGGGGGGATATGGAAGAGATCCTCGACCAGGCGGAAAAGTCGATTTTCGAAATCGCCGAAAACCGCATTCGCCCTTCCTATTACCCGGTGCGGGATATTCTCAAAGACACCTTTAAAACCATCGAAAAACTCTATGACCGCAAGGAACTGGTCACCGGGGTGCCGACCGGCTACCATGATCTCGACAAAATGACCGCCGGACTGCAGCCGAGCGATCTGGTCATCATTGCCGGTCGCCCCTCTATGGGGAAGACCGCCTTTGCCCTGAACCTGGTCGAGTATGCCACCACCCACGCCGACAACAAGCTGCCGGCAGTGGTCTTCTCGCTGGAGATGAGCAAGGAACAGATGGTCCAACGGTTGCTTTGCTCTGTAGCCAAAGTCGATGCCGGACGGCTGCGCACCGGGCATCTGGGAGAATCGGATTGGCCGAAGCTGACCATGGCCGCCGGGCAGCTGAGCGAAGCGCGCATTTTTATCGACGACACCCCGGCGATTTCGGTGCTCGAACTGCGCTCCAAGGCGCGGCGATTGAAGGCCGAGCACGGCCTGGGAATGATTATCGTCGACTACCTGCAGTTGATGCGCGGCAGCAATTCGGAAAATCGCCAACAGGAGATCTCCGAGATTTCTCGCTCGCTGAAAGCCCTAGCCAAAGAGCTGCAACTGCCGGTGATCGCCCTGTCGCAGCTGAATCGCTCGCTGGAAAGCCGCACCGACAAACGCCCGATGATGGCCGACCTGCGCGAATCCGGAGCTATCGAGCAGGATGCCGACGTGATTATGTTCGTCTACCGCGAGGCGGTCTATTGCGATGATTGCAAAAGCCGCGAGAAAACCTGCGAAAAGGGGCACGACAAGGACGCCGAAGTCATTATCGGCAAGCAACGGAACGGCCCGATCGGCATCGTCCACCTGACCTTCCGCGGCGAGTTTACTCGTTTCGAGAACCAGGCCCGGCGCGACGATAAGTATTGAGGACAGAAACAGATTTCAAGATGGAGCAATCCCAAAACCCCCGAAGGATTAAATCTTTCGGGGGTTTTGGGGTATTGGTGAATTGAAAAATCTTTTCTGAGCCTTTGGTCGGAGGATTTTGGCCTCAATCCCCCCGTTTAACATCGATATCCAGAGTCTTAATCTTCTTGCGCAGGGTATTGCGGTTGATGCCGAGAATTTCCGCGGTACGCACCTGATTGCCGCGGGTCTGGCGGAGGATGATGTTGATCAGCGGTCGTTCCACCTGGTGCAGGACCATTTCGTAGAGGTTGTCCAACTCCTGCAGGTCCATCTGGGCCAGGGAATTCTCCAGCTTGCGCGCCACCAATCCTTCGAGGGATTCATCCTGCCCTTCTTTCCCCTGCCCGCCGAACAGACCGGGAAAATCAGACGGCATCAGGACATGGTTGGGGGAGAGCAAGGCGGCGCGCTTGATGACGTTTTCCAGTTCGCGGACATTGCCGGGCCAGTGGTAGCGTTTGAGCAGGGCCAGTCCCTCTTTGCTGCACTCAGTAGCTTGGATGCCGAATTCATTCTGAGCCCGCTGGAGAAAGAAATCGACCATCGCCGGGATGTCTTCTTTTCTGTCGCGCAGTGGCGGCAGCGCGATCGGGACGACATCGAGCCGGTAGTAGAGATCTTCGCGGAAGCGTTTCTCCTGCACCAGGGTGGAAAGGTTCTGGTTGGTTGCGGCGACGATTCTGACATCGATCAGCATGGTCTGGCTGCCGCCGGTGCGGGTAATCTCTTTCTCCTGCAACACCCTCAGCAACTTGGCCTGCAGTTCCAGTGGCATGTCGCCGATCTCATCGAGGAACAGGGTCCCGCCGTTGGCCTGCTCGAACTTGCCGGCCTTGCGGTCGGTTGCCCCGGTAAAGGCGCCGCGTTCATGACCGAATAGTTCGCTCTCCAGCAAGTCGCGAGGGATGGCGGCGCAATTTATGGCTAGAAATGGCTTGCCCAACCTGGGACTGTTGAAGTGCACCGCCCGGGCGATCAGCTCCTTGCCGGTGCCGCTTTCGCCGGTGATCAACACGGTGACGTCCGAGGCTGCGACCCGGCCGAGGGTTTTATAAACCTCCTGCATCGGCTGGCTGTTGCCGATTATCGTCCGGCCAAAGCGATATTGTTCCTGCAGCTCATCCTTGAGGTGGCCGATCTGTTCGCTGACCTCGGCGGCTTTTTGCGCCTTGAGAATGATGGCATCCAAAGCATCCAGGTCAAAGGGTTTGGTCAGATAGTCGTAAGCGCCGTTTTTCATCGCCGCGACAGCATTTTCCATGGTTGATTCGGCGGTCATGATGATGACCAGAATGTTTGGGAATTCTTCCTGAACCTGTTTGAGCAGGTCGAGTCCCTGTAACCCCGGCATCTTGATGTCGAGCACAGCCATGTCGTAGGGGTTGCTGCGGAACATGCTGAGCGCCTGTTTGCCATCTTCCGCCAGATCAACCGTGAACCCTTTTTTCTTCAAAGCCTTGGAGAGAACCCAGCGGATACTCTCTTCATCATCTGCGACCAGGATGCGTTGAATTGACATAGAGATCTGTTCCTTATTCGTTTGGTCGTTGCTGGTCAGCACTGCGCAGCAACGGAATGGAGACTTTTACCGTGGTCCCGCCGGTCGACCGGTTTTCAACATGCATAAAACCGCCGTGGTCGGTCACGATCTTCTGGCAGATCGGCAGACCCAGGCCGCTCCCCCCTTCTTTGGTGGAGAAGAACGGGGTGAAGATCTGTTCCAGTTGGGGCTGGGGAATTCCCGGTCCGTTGTCGCTGATTATGATCATGACCATCTGGGTCGGTTTGGCGCCGGGAACACTCATATGATACTCGGAATCGATGCGACTTTCGATGATGATTTCCCCCTGTTCCGGGGTTGCTTCAGCGGCGTTTTTAATTAGGTTCAAAAACAATCGAATCATCAGATCCCGGTCCCCACTTAAGGGGGGGATACTCGGGTCAAGCTTCAATCTGAAGTTGACGCCGCTTTTGGCAAACGCCTGCTGCTGTAGCATGACGATTTCATCAAGGATCTGACCGAGATTGACCTCGCCGGGTTGCGACCTGCGCGGACGGGACAGGTTGAGCAACTCTTCAATGATGCCATTGACCCGTTCGGTTTCCCTGATCATCAGTTCGACATATTCCTGGAGTTCGTGCCCTTCGCCCAATTCCATCAGCAGCAACTGCGCCGCGCCTTTGATCCCACCGAGGGGATTTTTGATTTCATGGGCCAGACCCGCGGCCATGGTCCCGACCATCGACAAACGGTCGGCTCGACGTACCGCTTCTTCCAGGGTGCGCACCTGGGTCAGATCGCGCAGGATCAATACCACCCCTTTTTGCATCCCGGAGGACGTGTAAATGGGGGACACGGTGACGCTGACCGGGCGCGGGCGGGAGCCCGGCATGCGCAGCACCACTGCCTCGTGATCGGAAATCGATCGGCCGGATTCGAGCGCGCTACGGGTGAGATAACAAAGGGTTTTCTGATGGCTGAAGCGGGCAAAAAACGATTGCCCGCGCGTTTGTTTTTCCGAAAGCCCAGTATAGATCTGGGCCGCAGGGTTGAATAGACTGATCTTCCCCTGGGGATCAAGAGCGATCACCGCATCCTCGATATTCTCCAGGATCATGGCGTACTCCTGAGATGTCGGACGAGTCTTTTCGATCATCAGATGCAGGGCTCGCTGAAAAATGAATTCATCTGCTCCTCCAGTTGTTCGATGCTGGTGATTTGTTGCAGGCCGGCCCGGAAGCGGCTGGCTCCTTGCAGTCCGCGGATATACCAGCCGCAATGCTTGCGCATTTCGAGCAGCGCTTTTTGGTCGCCGAACTGTTCGCGGAAGAGGCGAAGGTGGCCACTGGCAACCTGAAAAATCTCACCAGATGAAGGCTGCTGTTGTTCCTTTCCTGCCAGTAATAACAGGATGTTTCGGATCAGCCAGGGGTTGCCGAAGCCGCCGCGACCGATCATGACGGCGTCGCAGTTAGTTTGCCGCAGCATCTGCACAGCGTCGGGTGCCTGAAAAATATCGCCGCTGCCGAACACCGGAATCTTCAGGGCTGCCTTGAGTTCACCGATCTGTTCCCAGGCGGAGCAGCCGCCGAACCCCTGGCTGCGGGTGCGGGGGTGCAGAGCGACCGCATCTGCTCCCTCGGTTTCGGCAATGCGACCGATTTGCAGGTAATTGACCGAATCCTGATCCCAGCCGGAGCGGATTTTGATACTCAAGGGGCCGGGATAGGCGGCCCGGACCGCTGCGATAATTTTTCCGACTCGCCGTGGGTCCTTGAGCAGGGCACTGCCGGCGCCGCTGCGGATCACCTTTTTAACCGGACACCCCATATTGATGTCGAGCAAGGCGCCGTCGTCAGCCACCAGAGAGGCAGCCTGAGCGAGAATCTGCGGGTTATCCCCGAACAGCTGAATTCCGAGCGGCGCTTCTTCGGGGCAGCTCACCAGGAGTTCTCGAGTTTTTCGGCCGTCACGGATCAGGCCGTTGGCACTGATCATTTCGGTAAACACCAGGGCCGCACCGAAGGATTTCATAATCTTCCGGTAAGCGAGATTGGTAATCCCGGCCATGGGTGCTAATATTATCGGGTTTTCCAGCTTAAGAGGACCGATACGAGGGTGGGTAATTTGCATAATAATTAGGCATTTTAACCCATGACGCCACGAAAGCAAGAAAAAAATACTGGTCAATTCAGTTAAGAAATGCTGAGAAAACACCCCCTGAACGTTGACCAAATTGCGCGGATAAGATACCGCAAATATTTACACAAAAGAGCTTTTTTTAGGCAACGTCCTGCTTTGTTGAGACCTGGCGGCAGCCGATTTTTTCATGAAATATGGACCGGGAGATAGACACGCTTTTTATGTGGGATTTTGAATACTGTATACAAAAGCACTTGACAAGGTCGCAGTGAGTTGTTAGAACAATATTTGGAATTTTAGGCGAAGGAAGGTTTTTTTCTCATCCTGCTTCGGGTGGTCCCTTCCGGCCCAATATTTCCGAAATTACTGCATCAAGAAACCGTTCGGGCGGGCGTTTTCTAGGCAGTTTTCATGTTTTTCCCGCATTGCGGGCGGTTTTCCTTTTTGGCCCAGTGGGCATCCGAAAACGTTTTCATCACCACAAAGGAGAGAGAGTATGTCGACACTCAAAGAAACCCTGTTTAAGAAAATCCAAGAGCAACGTCCCCGCACTGCCAGACTGGCCAAAGAATATGCTGGTGTCAGCCTTGGTGAAGTGACCATCGGCCAGGCGATTACCGGTGCCAAGGGCGTCAAATGCCTGGTCACCGATATCTCCTACCTCGATCCGATGGAAGGTATCCGTTTCCGCGGTATGACCATCCCTGAGACCTTTGCCGCTCTGCCGAAGGTTCCCGGCAGCGACTATCCCTATGTCGAGGGTTTCTGGTACCTGCTTCTGACCGGTGATGTGCCGACTCTGGCCCAAGCTCAGGAAGTTGCCGAAGACTGGAAGAAGCGTTCCGCAGTTCCCGAGTACGTCATCGACGTGCTGCGTGCCCTGCCGCGCGATTCCCATCCGATGGCGATGTTCTCCGCGTCGATCATTGCCATGCAGCGCGACTCGGTCTTTGCCAGCAACTATGCCGCCGGCAAATTCAACAAGATGACCTGCTGGGAAGATATGTATGAAGACTGCACCAACCTGATGGCCAAACTCGGCCCGATCGGTGCCTACATCTATCGCATGAAGTACAAAGGTGATACCCACATCGAAGCCGACCCGAACCTCGACATGGGTGGCAACTTCGCCCGCATGATGGGTCAGGACGCACCGTATGACGACGTCGCCCGGATGTACTTCATCCTCCACTCCGACCACGAGTCGGGCAACGTTTCCGCTCACACCACGCACCTGGTCGCTTCGGCTCTGTCCGACGCCTACTATGCCTACAGCGCCGGTATCAACGGTCTGGCCGGCCCGCTGCACGGCTTGGCCAACGAAGAAGTGCTGCGCTGGACTCAGGCTTTCATGGATCGCCTGGGCGGGGAAGTTCCGACCGAAGAAAAACTCAAGGAAGCCCTCTGGGCAACCCTCAACAGCGGCCAGGTTATTCCGGGTTACGGGCATGCCGTGCTGCGCAAGACCGACCCGCGTTACAGCTCACAGCGCGAATTTTGCCTCAAGACTCCGGGGCTCAAAGACTACCCGCTGTTCCAACTGGTCAAGATGATCTTCGAAGTGGCTCCTGGCATTCTGACCGAGCATGGCAAGGCCAAGAACCCCTGGCCGAACGTCGATGCACAGTCCGGTGTTATCCAATGGTACTACGGTGTCACCCAGTACGAATTCTACACCGTGCTGTTCGGCATCGGCCGTGCCTTGGGCTGCCTCGCCAACATCACCTGGGACCGCGCTCTCGGCTACGGCATTGAGCGTCCCAAGTCGGTCACCACTGCGATGCTGGAAAAGGCTGCCGGTATCGAATAAGCAGTTTAGCGTTTCCATAAAAAAAGGGAGGCTCCTGGTGGGCCTCCCTTTTTTTATGGCCCGGCCTATTGCCCAGACCAGGATCTGGCTATAATCAGGTAGTCATCGGATCTTATTGCAGAGAAAAGATAGAGGAGAAGATTCATGCCCAAAAAAATTGTCACAACGTTGCTGCTTCTTTCGATCGTATCGTTGAGTCTGGGCGGCTGTGCCACTAACACCACTCACGAAAATACCAAAAAAGGGGCCGGGGTTGGGGCTCTGGTCGGCGCTGTGTCCGGAGCGATTATCGGTCATCAGAACGATCCCAAGGGCGGTGCCCTGCGCGGGGCTCTGATCGGCGGTGTTGCCGGAGGGGCCATCGGGGCCGGGGCTGGTGCCTATATGGACAAGCAACAGACAGAATTTGAGCAGCAATTGGCTAATGAGCGGGCGCAACAGCAGATTGAAATCGAACGCCAGCAGAATGAGATCCTTAAGCTGACCATGAGCAGTGAGGTATCATTCGATTTTAATTCGGCCAATATCAAACCGACCTTTCGCCCGCCTCTGGATAAAATCGCCGACATCCTCAACCGTTATCCGCAGACCCAGATTGTCGTCGTTGGCCACACCGACAATGTTGGCTCTGACCAGTATAACCAGGATTTGTCAAAACGGCGGGCGATTGCGGTCGCTGACTATTTGGTCGGCCGTGGGGTTTCGTCACAGAGGATGAGGACCGAAGGGAGGGGAGAGGCTGAACCCCGCGCTAACAATGATACGGCTGATGGGCGGGCTCAGAATCGGCGGGTCGAAGTTTTTGTCGTTCCTGATCAAAATATCCAATAAATAATTGCGAAATGTTTCTAACTGGTGCGGGCGGCTGTTCTATGGCCGCCCTTTTTATTTGCTAAGCTGGAAAGTGAAGCGGATATCCTCCCCCGGTTCCGGAGCCAGTGGCCTTTCGTGGAACTGGACCTGTCCCTGTTGATCGATCAAGAGAGCCGTTGAGCTGCGGGTGCCGTAATCGGGTCCGGTGATGCAAATGGCTGATAGCCTGCGTTCCAGTTCCAGATTGACTCCCGTTGAAGGGAGCAAGGTATCTTCTGCCACCTCTGACGCAGCCAGGATCTTGAGTAGGTCACCGGTCGTAAACTTCGGCTTGGCAAGTTGCTTTTGGAGTTGCTTTTTTCCTTGGACAACTTTTGGCCAGGGAGTATCCAACCGAGCGTTGCTGAGGCCGTAAATGCCGGGGGAGAGTTGCCTGGCCTGGTTGTTCCGGTTGGAAAAATAAAAGAGCTCGTCGAGACTGCCGAAGATCAGGTTGTATCCCAAGTACTGGTCGCTGGTTTCCTGCAGCAGGCCGCAGAAGCGGGTGTTTTCCAACTCCTCTTCCAGGTATCGTCGCGTCAGCCACCCGCGAGAACAGGGAGCCGGCGCGGTCAGGTGCGGTTCCCTGACGTTGGTGACCGCGGCAAACCGGCCGCTTCGGGTGATCCCCATCCAGGTCCCGCCGGCTTCCAGATCTTTCCCGGCCAGCAGGTCTGGTCGTTCCGGCCACCAGTGGGCGCCGAGGGTGTCACGTTGATGGTATTCATCGCGGTTGGCCGCAAGAATCAGCGGATATTCCGGGTGGCAGCGATAGGCAAACAGAATCAGGCACATGGGAACAGTCTACGGCAGACTGGTGAAAAAAAGAAAGGAGCCTGGTTCCGGCTCCTTGCTGAGGTGATCCTGCTGAGGGGTTACTTCTTTTCCTTTTCCTTGCGGCTGGCATAGACCAGCAGTTTCTGGTCGGTGTAGGTTTCGACCTCGCCGGCAAAGGATTCGATCTTGAAAAAGTCATGCACCTTTTGCGGGGCATCCATAAAAAACTTGTTGAGCTCCTGAATCTGCTTGCGGTTCATGCCGGCTCGTTTTGCCCACTCTTGAAAGTCATGGGTTTTGGGGATGACCTTGGTTTCTTGGAGGATCAGTTCCGCATCAGTTATCATCAGCGTCCACTCCTCTTCGTTGAAAGCACGAATATGGGTCGGATCGCGCATCTTTTCCATCGTCTGATAAAAATCGGCAATCTCCGGATCGGCGGGGAGCAGGGTATCGATGATCACCATGCGTCCGCCGCGGCGCAGGACACGGTGGAATTCCTGCAGCGCCCGAGGGACATCCGGAAAATGATGAGGCGCAATCCGGCAGGTCAACAGGGTGAAGGACCCGGCGGGGAAGGGCAGGTCTTCGGCATCGGCCTCGCGGAAGATGACGTTATCGACGCCCCCTTCCTCGGCGATGTGTTCCTGGGCCTTTTTGAGCATCTGCATGGTGAGGTCTGAGGCGACGACCTGTCTGACCATCGGCGCGAAAAAAAGCGCCGTATGCCCGCCGCCGCAGGCGACATCGAGCATATTGTCATCCTGAGTCGGCTGCAGCAGTCGTGCCGCTTCTTCAAGGTCTTTGCCACCGGCAAAATGGGCGGCTTGAACGTAGGCCAGAGCAGTTTTGCCAAATTGTTCACGGACCCGGTTCTTGAATTTCTTGTCCATCCAGGCTCCTCCAGAGAATTTGTCAGCAGTATAGCATCGAAATCAAAAAAGTCTCTGGGATATTTGCCCGTTGCAAGCTTCCCGGGTGGTTTTCTTTTTCTGGTTATCCAGTTGACTCCAGTGGCAAACAGCTGATCTCAGACACGCCATTTTCAGGGACGCATGAACCCATCCCTGGGGCTCGACTGCCGCCATCCAGGCGCCAGACACCCTGGTAATGGAGCCTCTGAGATCAGCCCTTGATTTGGTGGAGCGAAGTAGATAACCAGATTTCTTTGTTATCGTGGTTTTGCTTTGTTAGGAATGACGGGTGGTTGGATTTCTTCTTAAGCTATCGCTAAAATTAATCCATATGAATCCGGGCTGCCGGCAGGAACCTGCTGGCAACAGGATTTACGCTTCTTGTAATCGCGGCAATTTTGCTCGGATCGTCCGGTCAAAGCTGCTCCTTGCCTTTCTTCAGGGGGGAATTCTACTCCTTAAGTCGCGGTGGCATTGGTTTGTTGCGCCGATAATTGTGCTTCTCGGCGACCCAGCTCATCTAGGAGCAGAACCAGATTCTGCCGATGCGTCGGCGGCAATTCGGAGATCTCCTGCAATTGGGATTCCAGGCGTCGGACGGTGGCCAGCGTCGCCCGCAATTCTCTTAACGGATCAAGGGGTTGCGGATTGTGAATCTGGGCGACCTCGCGGAACTGTTTCTGCACTGTAGGCAGGCTTCGTTCATTTTCGATCACTGCTTCGCGAAGGCGCGCGTAGTCTTCATCGGGAAACTGTTGCTCCTCGCGCGCTTGGCGCAGCAGGTCGACAGCCCGGTAATCCGGAAACGGCTGCAGTCGACGTTCGGCGCCGAGCAGTCCGGGTTCCTCCTGCTCCAGATAGCGATAAGCGAGGGTCAGCTTGCGGGCGGTTTCCTTGCGGATGCGGATTTCACGCGAACAATAATCATCAAAGGACTCATAACCCCAGTTTTGGAATTCTCCCCGATTCTTCACTTTCAGCAATTGTTCGCCCAGTTCCACCCAGGACGATTTAAACTGCCTGGCCACCGACAGCACCCGGTAACGGGGGGAGTCCGGATCGAGTTCCCGCATCAATTGTTCGATGACCAGCTCGCTTTTGGATTTGGCTTTCTCGCGCATCGCTTCTTTTCCCTTTTCGGTTTAGACTGATTACCGAAGATAACACAAGGCAGGAGGAGGGCACAGGGCGTTTTCGCTGGACATGCTGATTCGCTAAGGTAAAATTCAAGCTCTTTTTCCAGGAGATGCTATGAAAAACTGCCTTGTCGGTCCGGACACGGTGCGGATGCTGGAACTGGGTCACCCCTGGGTGATCGCTGATCGTTTCACCAGGGAATGGCCCCAGGGACAGCCTGGGGAATTGATCAGTTTGGTGGATGAAAAAAACCGCCATTTGGCGACTGCTCTTTTCGACCCAAAGCAAAAAGTCGTGGCCCGTGTTCTGGGCACCAGAAAAATTCAACTCGATATTGCCTGGATTGAACAACGCCTGCAGGCCGCGAACCGGCTGCGGCAACAGCATGCCCTTTTGGAAGAGACCGATGCCTATCGCTTGGTCAATGGCGAAGGTGACGGTCTGCCGGGGATTACCGTGGATCGTTATGGCGATTTTCTGATGGTACAGCTCTACACCGAATCCTGGGACCGCCATTTGCCAGTGTTGATCGGCGGCCTGCAGAAAGTTTTCCAGCCGGTTGGCATTTACCGCAAACTGCGGCCACAGGAAACCCGCGAGCTGGAGGCAAAAAATAGCAGCAAGCAGTATAGCAAGCTGGTCTTCGGCCAACCGGCGCCGGTTCCTCTGCAGGTCATGGAAAATGGACTTAACTATCTGGTCGATTTGCACCAGGGATTGAATACCGGTCTGTTCCCCGATCAGCGGCGCAACCGTCGTGAGCTGATGGCCCGTGCCGCCGGACGACGGGTACTCAATCTGTTCGCTTTTACCGGAGCCTTTTCCGTCGCGGCAGCGGCTGCCGGAGCCAAACAGGTCCTCAGCGTCGATGTCTCGCGGAAATATCTCGATCTGGCTGCAGAGAATTTTGCCATCAATCGCCTCAATCCCAAGCGCCATGAATTTGTTGTCGGCGACGTTTTTGCCGAACTGGAAAAACTCCAACAGCAGCAGCGCCGCTTCGATATCATCATTTTCGACCCGCCGTCTTTTTCAACCACCAAAAAAAGCCGCTTTTCGACCCAGGGGGGCACCTCAAAACTGGTTGAAAAGCGGCTTTTTTTGGT
>Ga0210101_1000564_pt1 | contig 12160 bp, 10 predicted proteins | sample Muzzi_PWC_D1_FD_185534 | JGI IMG/M metagenome (GOLD analysis project Ga0210101, IMG submission 185534) | Wetland microbial communities from San Francisco Bay, California, USA, that impact long-term carbon sequestration - Muzzi_PWC_D1 (SPAdes) | ecosystem: Environmental > Aquatic > Marine >...
TAGAGCGGGTGACCCATGTCGCCAGCGGCAAGGACGCCAGTCTGGTCCGTCTCGATCCGGTTCTTGTGGGAAGCTTTTATCCCTCTCATAACGAAGACAGGGTGCTCGTGAAGCTCGAGGATGTGCCTCCGCCTCTGGTCAATGCACTGATTGCCGTTGAAGATCACGGCTTTTACAGCCATCACGGGATTGCACCCCTGTCGATCATGCGCGCCTTGTGGGCCAATATTCGTGCACGCGAGGTCGTTCAGGGCGGCAGCACCCTGACACAGCAGCTGGTGAAGAATTTTTTCCTGAGCAGCGAGCGGACCCTGACCAGGAAAGTCAACGAGGCCATCATGGCCTTGCTGCTTGAATGGCACTATGAGAAAGATGAAATTCTGGAGGCCTATCTGAACGAGGTGTACCTCGGGCAGGACGGCAACCGCTCGATACACGGTTTCGGACTGGCCAGTCATTTTTATTTCGAGCGGCCGCTTTCCGAACTCTCCGTGGACCAGTTTGCGTTGCTCGTCGGACTGGTCAAGGGGCCATCCTACTATAATCCCCGCACGCATCCGGATCGTGCCACCCGGCGCCGCAACTTTGTTCTCGATGTGATGGTTGAACAGGGTGTGATCAGCCGTGATGAGGCGTCCAGGGCAAAGTCGCGTGGCCTCGGCGTAAGTCGTGCCATGAACAAGGCCATCGATACCTTTCCCGCTTTTCTTGACATGGTGCGCCGGCAGTTGCGGCGCGACTATCGTGAGGAGGACATCACCTCGGAAGGTTTGCGTATTTTCACCACGCTCGATCCGCAGGTGCAGTGGCAGTTCGAGAAGGCGCTGGATAAGCGTCTCGGTATTCTGGAGCGCAACCACTCGATGCCGGGCGGCACCCTGGAAGGGGCGGGTGTGGTGACCACGATCCAGGGAGGGGAAGTGCTGGCGGTGGCGGGCAGCCGCAAACCCGGGTTCTCGGGTTTCAATCGTGCACTGGACGCGAACCGGCAGGTGGGTTCGGTGATCAAGCCGGCTGTCTACCTGACCGCACTGGAACACCCGGAACACTACACGCTGGCGACGCTTTTGGATGACGGCCCGTTGACCTATACGGCGCCGAACAGGACCACTTGGTCACCCAACAACTACGACAGGCAGTTCCACGGCATGACGCCGCTCTATCTTGCCCTGGCAAATTCATACAACGTGGCAACGGCGCGCCTCGGTCTGGACGTTGGTATCAAGCCGGTCATCGCAACCCTGCACGACCTTGGCATTGACCAGCCCCTGAATGCCTATCCCTCACTCGTGCTGGGCGCGGTCGAACTGTCGCCGATGCAGGTAACCCAGATGTATCAGACGATCGCCAGCGGCGGTTTCCAGACACCGCTGCGCGCCATACGCGCCGTGCTGGCCGCCGATGGCGCGCCGCTGCAAAGTTACCCCCTGAGGGTCGAAGCGGCGATCAATCCTGACGCTGCCTACCTCGTCACGACAGCGCTGCGCTATGCCTCGCGTGTCGGCACCGGACGTTCCCTGTACCAGGTTCTGCCGTCGGACATGGATATCGCCGGCAAGACCGGCACCACCGATGATATGCGTGACAGCTGGTACGCCGGGTATACGGGGGACCGGCTGGCGGTCGTCTGGGTCGGACGAGACGACAACAAGTCGTCCGGCCTGAGCGGATCGAGTGGCGCCCTGCTCGTGTGGCGTGACCTGTTTGCCCGTCTTGGCGCCTCGGGGTCGTTGCAGTCCGATGTGGAAGGTATTGAATATTTCCGTATCGACCCGGCCACGGGGCTGCGGGCCGAACAGGGTTGCGAGAATGGCGTAGAATTGCCGTTCATAAAAGGCAGTGAACCGGTTGCTGACGCCCCGTGTGCTAAGCATGGCCTGCCCCTGCAGAAACCCGTTGACTGGTTCAAGGAGTTGTTTCAGTGATACCGATACCGTATTCACGCATCGCCTGTCTGGCATTGTTCGTTATCGTGTCTGGCACGGCCTGTACCACGTCAACGTACCATCGAACGCCGTCCCCCGTGATCGACCAGGGTGTCCCTGCATCTGAACGCCCGGCAGCCAGAGGGGAAGTGGTCCCGCCCGGGGGATACCAGGAGCCCCCGGGGGTACAAGTCTACCCGGCCCCACGGCAGCAGCCCCCCGCCGTCGTCGCCCTGCTGGATCATGCCGAACAGCAGGCCAATAACGGTGATCTGCCGGCCGCCGCGATGACGCTGGAACGCGCCATCCGGATCGATTCCCGTAATCCCGTGCTCTGGCATCATCTCGCCTCGGTGCGTCTGGCCGAAGGCGATGCCATACAGGCCGAACAACTGGCAAAAAAGTCCAACGCCCTGGCTGCCGGAAACTATGCCCTGCAGGCCAGGAACTGGGACCTGATCGCCGAGGCGCGGCGCACGCGTGGCGATGCGTCCGGTGCACAGTCGGCCGAGCAGCAGAAACGGGCGCTGCAGACGCGTTGACCCTGCCGGGCCCCGCCTGAATTCATGAACGACTATCATGAATTGCTGGGTACAAGCGGACCGTTGGCACGCCATGTGGCCGGTTTCATGCCGCGAGCCGCGCAACAACAGATGGCGGATGCGGTAGCCGCTGCGATCCTGTCTCAGGACAAGCTGATCGTGGAAGCCGGGACGGGTACCGGCAAGACCTTTGCCTACCTGCTGCCGGCCGTGCATTCCGGCAGAAAGGTCATCATCTCGACCGGCACTCGCCACCTGCAGGACCAGCTTTTCCACAACGATCTGCCGGTGGTTCGTGATGCGCTGCATGCCCCGGTCAGCACGGCCCTGCTGAAGGGGCGTACCAACTATCTCTGCCTACACCGCCTCGCGCTGACGGCGGGCGAGGGGCGTTATCTCTCGCGTCAGCAGCTGCACGAACTGGAGCAGATCCGCGCCTGGGCGGACCGGACCCGCAGCGGTGACATCGCCGGCCTGGGAGAGATTGCCGAGGATTCCGCCTTGTGGCCGCGGGTGACGTCAACCGTCGATAATTGTCTCGGCCAGGAATGTGAATATTTCCGGGACTGTTTCGTCGTCCGGGCGAGGCGTGCAGCGATGGAAGCCGATGTCGTGGTCATCAATCATCATCTGCTGTTCGCCGACATGGTGCTGAGAGAGGAGGGGTTTGGGGAACTGTTGCCCGGGGTCGATGCCATTATCGTCGATGAAGCACATCAGATACCGGAAGTGGCTTCCGTGTTTTTCGGGACCAGCATCAGCAGTCATCAACTGCACGATCTGATCCGCGACATCCAGATCGAGGCGCAGCGCGAGGCGGCGGACATGTCCGATCTGCCGGAGACCGCGCAGCAGCTGGAGGGGATCGTGCGCAGGATCCGGCTGGCCCTGGGGCATGCCGACAGGCGTCTCGCCTGGGCGGATGTGGGTAGCGATTACCCGGTGCAGGAGCCGGTTCAGGAGTTGAGCGCGGTGCTGGCCCGGCTGACCGACAGGTTGCAGGTGGCGGCAGAACGCGGCAAGGGGCTGGACAGTTGCCGGCAGCGCGCCACGGTCGTGCTGGAGCGTCTTCGCTCCTTGCTGGAGGAACCGTCGGGAGAAACCATCCCCTGGTTTGAGACCCAGCGCCAGTCTTTTCGCCTGAACCTGACGCCATTGAACGTGGCGCCTGCGTTCACGAAGGCACTGGAAGGCTTGCCGGGCGCCTGGATATTCACTTCGGCCACACTGGCCGTGGGCGCCAGCTTCGACCATTTCGCGTCGCGGCTAGGCCTGGAGGAGGCGCGCACCTTGCAGCTGGAAAGCCCGTTCGATTACGAGCACAACGCCTTGCTGTATCTTCCCGAGGCGTTGCCGGACCCGGCCGACCGCCGTTACACGCAGGCCGTGGTCGCCTGTGCACGTGCCGTGCTTGCCGCCAGCCAGGGACGGGCGTTCCTGCTGTTTACCAGCCATGCGGCCTTGCAGGAGGCGGCAGCTCTGCTCGAGGGAACCGTGGATTATCCCCTGCTGGTTCAGGGTTCGGCGCCGCGTGCGGATCTGCTTGCGCGTTTCCGGCACCTGGGTAATGCCATCCTGCTGGGTACCAGCAGTTTCTGGGAAGGAGTGGATGTGCGCGGCGATGCCCTGTCGTGCGTGATTATCGACAAGCTGCCGTTCGCCTCGCCCGGTGACCCGGTGCTCCAGGCGCGCAGTGATGCCCTGCGCCGGCAAGGTCGCAACCCGTTCATGGATTATCAGTTGCCGAATGCCGTGATTGCACTGAAGCAGGGTGCGGGGCGCCTGATCCGCGACGTCGATGACCGCGGTGTCCTGGTGCTGTGCGACCCGCGATTGCGGCAACGATCCTACGGCCGGGTTTTCCTGAACAGCCTGCCCGGCATGCGGAGAACCGGCAATGTGCGGGACATTCACGACTTTTTCGCCCATGGCGATCACGCGGTGGCCGCCGCCTCAAGTCGTGAAGAGATACACTGAACTCATGGACGGCCTGCGTATCCTCGCGATCGAAACGGCCACCGCCGCCTGTTCAGCAGCACTGTATATCGACGGGGAAATCAGCGAACGCCATGCGCTGGCCCCGCGCGAGCATGCCCTGCTCATCCTCCCCATGATCGATGCACTGCTGGCCGAGGCCGGTGTGCCGGTCGGTGCACTCGACGCCATCGCCTACGGTCGTGGTCCGGGGTCTTTCACCGGCGTGCGTATCGCCGCCAGCGTTACGCAGGGCATCGCCTTTGCGGCAGACCTTCCGGTCGTTGCAGTGTCCACGCTGGCCACCCTCGCACAGGGTGCAATGCGCGAGACCGGGGAACATTGCGTCATGGCCGCACTCGATGCCCGCATGGCCGAGGTTTACTGGGGGCTTTATGCCCGGGAGCCGGACGATCTGCCGCGGTTGCAGGGAGAGGAGTGTGTGTGTGCTCCACGGGCAGTCGCCGTGCCGGAAACTGGCGTGTGGATTGCGGCCGGCAGCGGCTGGGCGGGTTACCGGGCGGAACTGCTGGAGCGGGTCGGCCAGCGTGTCAGCCTGTTGTTGCCCGATCTGGAACCGAGGGCCGGTGACCTGGTGCGTCTGGCGGCGCAGCGTTACCACCAGGGCGAGATTCTCCGCCCGGAGGAGGCCGTGCCGGTCTATTTGCGCGATACGGTCGTGCGTCCGGCCCAGCCTCGTCCAGGGTCTGAAGGGATGGACGATACTTAAAGGATATCTTCTTTCATTAACGACCAAATGGACACGAACGATGAGCACATACTATCGGTGTCTTGCGCGTGTCGATGTGGGCATTTATCAGGACTGGCGCTTGGGTAAGACGCAGTATGTCTGATTGCGTTTAAAGTATCCGGTGTTGTTTTCTTGTATTTCGAAAGCATAGGTAATAGCCACTGATACACTGGAAGAGTAGCGCAGAATCGCGGGTGTTCCGCTGAAGTTTGGTGGATCCGGCTGTTTGAAAAGCAAAAACCTGTTTTTTGGGATAGGCATTGGCTGGTGGAAGGCGGTATGATTAGTCAAAGTAATGACGGAGACGGTTCAATGTTCAAAAAACTGCTGGCCTTCCTGGTGTTGTTCCATAGCGGATTCGTCTGGGCGGAACTGCCTGGCGTCATGCAATGGGACGTGGAACAGGACTCCAACCGGATTTATCGGGAAATCTACCGGGCCCTGGAGGATCACCAGTTCTTCGTCATATTCGAGGCGAACGTCGGGCGTAATCTGCGTGGCTACGCCGCTCGCTGGGGTGAGAACTACAACCGCAACGGGCTGAATGAAATTCGTTCCATGGTGTTCTGCAATGTCGCCTATACCAACCAGTTGAGCAACCTGGATCCCGGTATGTTGTCGCTCTGTCCGCTCCACATCACGGTCGTTGAGAAAGATCACATCACCAGCATCCTTTTTAACCGGCCTACCCACACGGGGCAGGGCAGTGCGGCGATGCCGCTTCTGAAGCAGATCGAGGCCGAAGTGAGCGATGCCATCGAGTCCGGCATCAATGCCGCCACCGGCGGTCGCCCGCCTGGTCCATAAGCTCGCGGGTAAGTTGCAGTCAATCAAAGTCGGCTTGCGAGGCTACGGCGGCCTTCCGGTAACAGGCGGTTTATGACGGCTTGAAGCTATACCGGAAATTACGACCGGGTATTTTACCGGTCAGGCTAGAATGCCACTTACTTAAGAACTAACCCCTATAAATAGCCACGGAATCACACGGAAGAAACAATCATTGTTAGTGATTATTCCGTGTGCTTCGGTGGCCAATCGTGGGTTTGCATCGACGATATCCCTTAAGGTAAGTGCCATTCAGGTCAGATTAGTATTTCCACCAGAGGGAAATGGCCGGAATATAGGTAATCATCACGAGCCAGATCAGCATCAGCAGCAGGAACGGCAGTGCCGCGCTAACCAGCGACATGACTGGTCTGCCGAAACGCTGGCTGGCGATAAACAGGTTGATTCCCACCGGGGGTGTGCTGTAGCCGATTTCGAGATTGGCTAGGAAGATGATGCCAAGGTGCACGGGATCGACGCCATAAAGCTTGGCAATCGGCAGGATGAGCGGCACAACGACGACGATTGCCGAGAAGATGTCCATCATGCAGCCCACTGCCAGCAGGAATACATTCAGCAGCATCAGAAACTGTAACTGGGAATCGATATGCACCTTTACCCACCCGAAGAGTTTCATGGGCACCTGTGCATCGATCAACAGGTTGGTGAGCCCCATGGCCACGCTGAGGATAATGAGAATGCTGCCTACCAGTATGGCGGTGTCCTTGAGTAGCGGAAACAGGTATCTCCTGAGATCAATTTCCCGATGGATGAGGCTCTCGAGAACGAGCACATAGACGGCGGTGCAGGCGGAGGCCTCGCTGATCGTGAGATATCCGCCGAAGATGCCGATTATCACGCCCAGCGGGAGCATTACATCCCAGATGCCCTCTCGCAGCGCGACTGCGAGATTGGACCAGGAAAAGGCATGTCGCGGTACGGCGGTCTTGCTGCCGACATAGAGGCTGAAGATACCGAGCATCAGCATCAGCAACAGTCCCGGCACCACGCCGGACAGGAACAATTCGTCGATGCTGACGCTCGCGACGATACCGTAGAGGAGGATCGCGAGGCTGGGAGCGAACAGGAGGCCGAGCGAGCCCGAAGTCGTCAGCAGTCCAAGGGTGAAACGTTCGCCATAGCCGGCGTGCAGCAGCATCGGGAACATCAGTCCGCCGAGTGCCAGGATGGTGACCCCCGAGGCGCCTGAGAAGGCGGTAAAAAAGGCGCACGAAGCAATCGCGACACCCGCCATGCCGCCTGGCAACCAGCCTACACAGGCGTTGAACAACTGGATCATGCGCTTGGGCGCCCCGCCCGCCGCAAGTACCACGCCCGCAAACGTGAACAAGGGGATCGCCGCCAGATACGGAGAGGAGGCCAGGCGATTGAGTTCAACGATCAGCAGCGCCGGATCCAGGTCCGCATAATGGGTGGCAAGCAGGCCGCCGGCACCCAGGGTAACAAACAGCGGCAGACCCAGCAGGGTGAGGACTACCAGAAGTCCGACCAGGAAGATCGTCATTTATCGAGATGACTTTCAGAAGGTACGAACAGGGCGGCCAGCAGGAAATTCAGCGCCAGCAGGCTGAACCCGAACGGGGTTATCAGTGCCATGATGGATGACCAGCGTTCGTTATCGGCTACGTACTGCCAGTCGTCATACCAGAAACGGCCAGCGGCCTTTGCAAGCAGGGTACACACGGCGGCCGAGAGCAGATACAACGGCGTCCTTATCTGGTTTATACGGCGGCGTGACAGAAACGCCGCAACGATGTCGAGCCGGATATGCCGGTGGCTGCGGACGGCTAGTGCGGCTCCAAAGAAAGCGACATAGAGCACCAGATAACGCGACAGGATATCGGCTTCCGGAATGCTCGAGTGGAGGAAATTCCTGGCGAGAATCTGCCCAAAGACAAGCGACAGCAACAGCAGGAGCGCAGTTCCGGCAATGGCTGTTTCCAGTCGGCTCAGGCCATCACGGAAACGTGTTATCCAGGCGGGTTCAGGGAGCAGCATCGCCCGGTGTATGGTCGTTGGACCCGGTACGGTATTGCGTGAGCCATGTATTGATGTCGCGGATGGTGGATTCGGGTATATACCCGCTACTCATAAGGATTTCCCCGGCTTTTCTGCTAATCTCCGCCACCTCTTCGGCATCCAGGTCCTCGGGGTTGAGGATGAATTGCATGCCCTTGCTTCTCAGTATTTCCAGACTTTCCCGGTTGTCCCGGCGGGTGACTTCGATCAGTTTTTCACCGGTTTTCAGGCCCGTGCTTTTCAGCAGTTTCTGCAGATCCTGAGGCAGACTCTGGAAGAAACGGCTGGACACGACAAGCGCTCCGATGCCATTGGCCATGGGCACATTGGTGACATAGCGGGTCTTGGTGAACCACTGCAGGGCAATCGCTCCAAGCGGTGGACAATAGACCGTGTCGATCAGGCCGGTAGACAGACTGGTGTAGACGTCGATGATCGAGAGAGGAACCGGTGCAATGCCGCTGGCGTCGAAGAAGGCCTGGCCCATCGGGTCGCCTGTCCACTGCCAGATGCGCCGTTTCTTCAGGTCGTCGAGGGAGTAGATCGGCTCTCTTGAAAAGAAGTAGATCAGACCGACTTCCATCCAGCCCAGCAATTCATAGCCGTTATCCCGAAAACCCTGTTCGATGGTCGGCATGAACCGCTTTCTTACATAGTCGATCTCATCGATATTCCTGAACAGGAACGGCAGCTCAAGCGCACGTGCCGGTGAGTAGATGTGTCCGATACCGTAACCGGTGAAGGCCCCGCCCTGCAATTGACCGAAGCGGATCTTCTTGAGTACATCCGGTTCGTCTCCCTGTACGCCTCCGGGGTAGATCTTGAAGATCAGTCTGCCATGGCTTTTTACCCGGACTTCATCGGCCCAGGCATCGAGCAGTTGCATCCAGGCCGAACCTGCCGGCGCCAGTGTGGCGAATTTGAGTACGTATCTCTGTGCCGCTTCCACGGCGTAGCAGGTCGACACTGCACCGAAACAGGCAACAAGCAGAATGGCGGTCCGCAAAACCGGTAGTAAGCCAGCGGGCATCAAAACCAGTCGTCCTCGGACTCGAGCAGTTGGGCAGCCTGCTGTTTTGCAACCGCATTCATCAGGGCCATATCCGGCGCCAGGTTGTCCGGCGCCTCGATAACGCGTGTGAGGTGTGTGTGGAATGCCTCGCGGTCCAGTCGCTGCCGGTCCAGGTACTCGGCCTGCAGCACGTCGACTACAAGCAGTTTGTCGTCATTGATTTCCGCCGCACGTCTGAAATGCTCCTCGGAAAGCCGGAAATTCCCCCCGAAAAGGGGCGAGCGCCCACCGTAGTAGACGCCGAAAAACAGGTGCGGACCGCCGTGGTAGAAGGTGTCGTCGAGGGCGATCACGCGTTGCATGAGTGTCGCGGCGCTGGTCAGTTCAGCGATACCGGCCGGACTGTCCCGGTTCAGATTGACCCAGTTGGCGAGGCAGGACGCCGTCCAGAACATGGCGGGCACCGCCTTCTTGCCGACCTTGCCGACCGCGGCCTCAAGTTCGGCCGGTGTGGAGGTCTCGGGGTCCAGTGTCACGCCCGATTGCTGCAGCGCCACGCGGGCATGTTCATAGCAGCGTCGATAAAGATTCCGGGCCCGGTTACTGTCCTGCATTTCGACAAAACCGAAGGTGTAACCGTAAAAACCCTCGGCTGCGTAAAGGTGCAGCCGGGTGTTACCCGGGTCCTCGATGATCATCCCCTCCAGCAATTTCAGGTTGGCGGGCATGGCGCCCTGCGCCAGTTCGAGATCTGTTTCCTGGTTCATGGCGACGATGCCGCTGTCCATGATCGTCTCGGTGCCGCGCACGACCATCTGACCCGTCGAGCAGCCGTTCGCCAGCCATACTACCGCAGTCAGCAGAGAACAGAATTTCACACGGTTCAGGGTTGTCGGGAACATCAGGGAATAGTGCTTTCTGGATTGTTAATTAATTAGTAATGTACTGATAATTTTCTCATATATAAGAGATAAGCTTTCAAGGTCCCTGACACTAACACATTCATTTGCCTTGTGGATAGTTGCGTTAACCGGTCCGAGTTCCAGCACCTGACTGCCGAGCGGGGCGATGAAACGTCCATCGGACGTACCGCCGCTGGTTGACAGTTCGGCCGAACGGTCACAGATATCCCTGATTGCCGTCATCGCGGCGGCGACCAGTTCACCCGGGGGCGTCAGGAACGGATGGCCGGAGAGTTTCCAGTCGATCGCAAAGTTCAGCCAATGGCGGTTCAGCAAGGCGGTGATGCGTGATTGCAGTGATTCGACGGTCGATTCCGTGGAAAAGCGCAGGTTGAACCAGACTTCGAGTTCACCCGGGATGACATTTTCAACCCCGGTTCCGGCCCTGATATTGGAGATCTGGAAGGTGGTGGGCGGAAAATACGCATTACCCTGATCCCATTCGACGGCAACCAGTTCGGCGAGCGCCGGGGCGGCGCGATGAATCGGGTTGTCGGCGAGCCGGGGATAGGCGACATGGCCCTGCTGTCCGTAGATCCTGAGGATGCCGCCGAGTGATCCGCGACGGCCGTTCTTGACGACATCGCCGAGGTGCTCCTGGCTGGAGGGTTCACCCACCAGACAAAAATCGATGTGATCGCCGCGGGCGACGAGGTGCTCCACTACCTTGACGGTCCCGTCGGTCGCTGGTCCTTCCTCGTCGCTGGTGATCAGGAAGCTGAGTGACCCGCCGTGCCGCGGGTGGGCTGCGACGAAGCGCTCGCAGGCCGTGACCATCGCCGCAATACTGCCTTTCATGTCGGCCGCGCCGCGTCCAAAGAGTCGGCCGTCACGGATTTCCGGAGTAAAGGGGTCGGATGTCCACTGATCCACCGGCCCGGGGGGTACGACATCGGTGTGACCGGCAAAGGTAAACACGGGGTTATCGCTACCGCGCCGCGCCCACAGGTTGTCGACGCCGCCGGAATGCAGATGTTCGATCTCGAAACCGATTTTTTCCAGCCGCGCGGCCAGCAGGGACTGGCAGCCCTGGTCGTCCGGTGTCACCGACGGACGTCGTATGAGTTCACGGGCAAGTTCCAGCGTCGGGCTCACGGGGCGGTTTTCGAAAACAGGGAGATGTAATGTACATCGCTGAAGCCCAGGTAACGTGCGCTGTCAATTTCGAGCAGCGGTCGCTTGATGATGGCAGGGTGTGCCAGCATGAGCGTTCGGGCCAGCGCGGCGTCGAGTGGTTCGCGCGCCTCCACGGGCAGTTTCCGCCAGGTCGTTCCACGGCGGTTGAGGAGAGGCTCCCAGCCGAGGTCCTCTATCCACGCGTCCAGCAGCTCGTCGTCCAGTCCATCGCTGCGCAGGTCGTGAAAGCGATAGTCAACCCGATGGTCCGCAAGCCAGCGCCGCGCCTTCCTGACGCTGTCGCAGTTCTTGATGCCGTAGAGGATTACCATGCCGGTTGTACAGTCCTTAATCAAAATTATTCACCGCAGAGACGCAGGGAAAACAGTCATCTTGATTAGTGTCAGTCAGATAACAAATTTACTCAACGCAAAGACACAAAGAACGCAAAGTGTTTTATTATTTTCGTTAAAGAATTTCTTTGCGTCCTTTGCGTCTTTGCGGTGAAAACGGTGTTTATGGATGAAGACTAATTAGTGAACACTGTAATGAGTCGGAAATCCATTCTTCTGTGTGTCCATGTAGTTTCCATCCGGTTCAATAGCCAGTGACTTTCTCTGCGTTCCCTTCGTCTCTGTGGTGAATGTTTTGCTTTATTCCCTCAGATGTCGCGCAGCAGTTCGTTGATGCCGACCTTGGAGCGGGTCTTTTCGTCGACGCGCTTGACGATGACTGCGCAATACAGGCTGTATTTGCCGTCAGCGGACGGCAGGTTGCCGGAGACGACGACCGAGCCGGCCGGTACCCGGCCATAGAGGATCTCGTCGGTGGTGCGGTCGTAAATGCGTGTACTCTGTCCGATATAGACGCCCATGGAGATGACCGCGCCTTCCTCGACGATGACCCCCTCGACCACCTCGGAGCGGGCGCCGATGAAGCAGTTGTCCTCGATGATGGTGGGTGCGGCCTGCACCGGCTCCAGCACACCGCCGATCCCGACGCCGCCGGAGAGG
>Ga0210101_1000565_pt1 | contig 12135 bp, 8 predicted proteins | sample Muzzi_PWC_D1_FD_185534 | JGI IMG/M metagenome (GOLD analysis project Ga0210101, IMG submission 185534) | Wetland microbial communities from San Francisco Bay, California, USA, that impact long-term carbon sequestration - Muzzi_PWC_D1 (SPAdes) | ecosystem: Environmental > Aquatic > Marine >...
GGCCGTTGGGGGATCGCCATCGACCCCTTGCTGAGTGTGCGTCTGGGGCTTTCCGTCGGCGACCGGGTGAAGATCGGCGATCTCGAAACGGAAGTCCGCGCGCTGGTGCGCCGGCAGCCCGATCGCGGGCTGAACGCCGACTGGCGCGGGCCGCCGGTGCTGCTCGCCGCCGCGGCGATGCGAGCCTCCGGGCTGGTACAGCCCGGCAGCCGCGTGGACTACAAGTACCGCGTCGCCACCGGCAGCCCCACCGACAACTGGCGCGAGCGTTTCTATGCGCGTTTTCCCGCCGCCGGCTGGGAAGTCAGGACGTTCGAGGATCGCAGCAGACGCATCGCAGAGCGGCTCGGGCAAGTCGCCTCCGGGCTGTTGATAATCGGCTTCAGCACACTGTTCATCGGCGGGCTCGGGGTGTTCAACAGCATCCAGTCCTACCTGCAGGGCAAGCTCGAAACCATTGCCACGCTGCGCACGCTGGGTCTGCGTAACCGCCGACTGGCGGCCCTCTATCTGCTGCAGGTCGGGATGCTCAGCGGCGCCGCCAGCCTCGCCGGCTGTGTCGCCGGAAGTGCGCTGGCGATCGTCGGCGCGATGCTGGTCGCCGCGCGCATACCGTTCGAAATCACCCTCGGCAGCCTGCTGCTGCCGAACCTCGTCGCCCTGCTGTTCGGTTTGCTGACCGCTTTCAGCTTCGCGCTGCCGGCGATCGGACGCGCGCTGTCGATAACCCCGGCGGCCCTGTTCCGCCGGCTCGACGGCGCCAGCCTGGATACTCCGCTGCGCTGGCGACTGGCTGCCGGCGGCGGCGCGCTGGCGATCGCCTTGCTGGCGGTTTATGCAATGCCCGACGCCCTGTTCGGCGCAGCGTTTATCGTCGTGATCGGCGCCCTGTTGCTGCTACTGGAACTGCTGGTACACGCCATCCGCCATGCCGCCCTGATCTTCGACCGCCGGACCTCGGGCGGCCGCGGCTTCGCGCTCAGGCTGGCGCTCGCCAACCTGCACCGTCCGGGCAACCCGCTGCGCAGCGCCTTGCTGTCGCTCGGCTCGGCCCTGACGCTGCTGGTCGCCTGCACGCTGGTAGTGGCCGCACTGTTGCGCAGTATCGATGCAACCATCCCCGAGGAAGCCCCGGCGCTGGTGCTTTACGACATCGGCAGCAGTCAGTTGGCGACGATCCGCGATGCGATCAGCGCAAGCGCGCCCGACGCGCGGCTGCAAACCGCGCCGCTGGTGCGGGCGCGCATAACCGCGGTCAACGGAGTCGCGATGGAAGCGTATCTCACGGGCTCGTCGGAAGCGCGCAGCCGCGCCGCACGCGACGATTACAAGCTCAGCTACCCGGCCGGCAATATCGATGACCTGACCCTGGTCGAGGGTGCCTGGTGGGGCGATTCCATCGGTACCACGCTGCCGCTGGCGATGGAGGACCGCGAAGTCGAACGCCTCGGGTTCGCGCTCGGCGACCGCCTGCGCTTCGGCATCGAGGGCGAGACGATAGATACCGAGATCGTCGCGATCTACAGCCAGAAAGGCTTGCAGACCCGCTTCTGGTTCGAGGGCATACTCCCCGCCGGATCGCTGGATCGATTCGTCAACAGCCACGTCGGCGCCGCCTACATGAGCGACACCGCGGCAATCGATGCGCAGCGGCGTATCGCGCTGGCGGCTCCCAACGTGATCACGGTACGCACCGCACGGCTGCTGGAAATCGCGCGCGGCCTGCTCGGCCAGGCCGCCTCCGGCCTGGCGGTGGTCGCCGGTGTCAGCCTGCTGGCCAGCATGCTGGTGTTGATCAGCGTAATGGCCGCCGGACGCAGCCGGCAGGTTTACGACGCCACGGTGCTCGCCACGCTGGGCGCGCGCATCTCCGTGATCCGCCGCAGCCTGCGGCTCGAATACCTGTTGCTGGCACTGATCACGTCGCTGTTCGCGGTCATACTCGGATCGGCGATCGCGCTGCCGTTACTGCACTGGAAACTCAAGCTGCCGGCCGCCGACCTGATCTGGCTCGGCGCGATCACCGCGTTCAGCGTCAGCATCCTGGCACTGGGTCTCGGCGCGCATTATCTGCTGAGAAAACTGCGGCTCAAGCCCGCGGTTTTGCTGCGCAACGCGGATTGAGCGGGCGGCGGGCGGCGCTTTGCTATTCGCCCCCAGTTGGGATAGTCTTTTTTCTTTGCGCCTCGGCCACTTAAACCCCGGGTCCGGAGGCAGGCGCCAACCCGCGGTCGGCGATCGCGAAAACCAGGTGAAAGCCCATGTACAAGACAACCATAGCGGGCAGTCTGCCCAAACCCTCGTGGCTCGCGGAACCGGAGAAGCTCTGGGCGCCATGGCGCCTCGACGGCAAAGATCTCGAATACGGCAAGCAGGACGCCTCGCTGGTCTGGCTCAGCGAACAGGAAGCCGCCGGCATCGACATCGTCACCAACGGCGAGCAGTTTCGCGAACATTTCGTACACGGTTTCCTCAAGCACATCGACGGCATCGACTGGAACAGGATGACCACCATGGGCATCCGCAACGACCGTTACGACGCCCAGGTGCCGACCGTTACCGGCAAGGTTTCGCGCAAGCACAAGGTGCATAGCGACGAAGTGGCGTTCACCCGCGCGCATACGCGCGCCGAACTCAAGTTCACGCTGCCCGGTCCGATGACGATTTGCGACACTATCGCCGACGATCATTACGGCAGCCGGGCGGAGATGGCGATGGCCTTCGCCGATCTGCTCAATGAGGAGGCCCGCGAACTGGCCGCGCTCGGCGTCGACCTGATGCAGTTCGACGAACCCGCCTTCAACGTTTTCATGGACGACGTCAAGGAATGGGGCATCGCTGCATTGCACCGCGCGATCGAGGGCCTGCCCTGCCAGACCGCGGTCCATATCTGCTACGGCTACGGGATCAAGGAAAACCTCGACTGGAAGGAAACGCTTGGCGAGGAATGGCGCCAGTACGAAGAGATATTCCCGGCGCTCAACGACAGCAAGATCGACCAGATTTCGCTCGAGTGTGCCAATTCCAGGGTGCCGATGTCACTGATCGGACTGCTCGAGGACAAACAGGTCATGGTCGGTGCGATCGACGTCGCGAGCTTCGAAGCGGAGACGCCGGAACAGGTAGCCGCGGTGATCCGGGAGGCCGGCAAGTACCTCTCGCCGGAACAGATCACGCCCTGCACCAACTGCGGCATGGCGCCGTTGCCGCGCGACCTGGCGTTGAAAAAACTTCAGGCGCTCGGCGCCGGAGCGCGCCTCGCCGCCGTCAAGTGACCCGCCGCCACAAGCGGCGGGGCATCCCGGAAACGCGCCAGCGTTATCCGGGGTCTCATACAAGCCCGGCGATTATTCTAGTGCCCGTTTTAAATAGCCTGGAACCCCCGGCGGCGAGTCATTCCGAAAACGCGAAAGCGTTACCGATGCGTCGGATCGCCGGGATCTCACACCCCCGGTGGTTTTCTGGCGCCCATGTTCTCGAAGCCCGAATCCTCGGCGGCGAATCATCCCCGCGGTCCCTGGGTCATCCCCGCGCAAGCGGGGATCTTGTATAGATGGGGTACTAACCGGCCACATAGGCAACACCCTAGACCGGGCACATGGGTAACATTCTGCATTGAAATGACTTCCGCAATTTGCTTGGTCGGGTATCGTCTCCCCCGATTCGGAGATTCCCGCTTGCGCGGGAATGACCCGGGGAGCGGAATTGACTCCAGAAATTCGGGTATTCAGGTATTGTGTCCCGGTAATTTTCAGAGGCTGAAGGTGCCCACCCTTTCGACCCGGATCATCGGATAGAACGCGCCGATATCGATTTCCGCATCGAACCGGTAATCGACGGGCGCGCCGGGATTTTCCATCAGGCTCGATAGCACCCCCAGACTGCGGAGCAGATCGGCGCGTGCGCGCAGCACGACCTCGGCCTCGCCATAAGCCTCGATGCGCGGCAATTCACTGGCCACGCCTTCGACCACCTTGCTGTCCGCGAGATAAATCCGGTAGGTCAGACCCACGATTTCCAGCGCTTTTCGATTGGGGTTGGTGACCCGCAGCCGGATATCGAATTCGGGCGCCATGCTGTTCAGCACCCGCGGCTCGACCGACACCACGGCCACCTCGGGCCGCCTGAAATCCCTGGGCAACGACACGCAGCCGGCAAGCAGCAGCGCCAACAGCCCCGTTATCAGCGCGGCTGGAATAGTGCCGCTCACCGGGTGTACCGATTTATCCAACATGCGATCATTTTTTCCGGGCGCGATCAGGGTCGGCGCCGCGGCAGCGCCATTTGCAACACGCGCGCGACGTGCACGGCTTCGCGGCCGGTACCGTCGCGCACCTGATGGCGGCAACTGGTGCCGTTGGCGATCAACAGTACGTCGTCGGCCGCGGCGCGCACCGCCGGCAACAGGCCGGCCTCGCCGATCTGCATCGAAACCTCGAAGTGCCGTGCCTGGTAACCGAAAGCGCCGGCCATGCCGCAGCAGCCGGTATCGACGACCTCGATCTCGAGTTCGGGGATCAAAGCCAGTACCTGTTGCAATGCGGGCATGGTGGCGAAGGCCTTCTGATGGCAATGTCCGTGCACCAGCGCCCGGCGCGCGGCGAGGGGTTGCAGTTCGAGACGCAGGCTGCCGGCGCGTTGTTGCCGGGCGAGGAATTCTTCCAGCAACTCGGCCCGTTGCGCGAGTGCGTCGGTTTCATCGCCGGGCAGCAGGCTCCGGAATTCGTCGCGCAGCGTCAACAGGCAGGAAGGCTCGAGTCCGATTATCGGCAGACCCCGCGCGACCTGGGGCGCAAGCGACTGCAGCAGGCGCCGGGCCTCGGCGCGGGCCTCGCCGACCAGACCCGCCGAGAGCAGGGTGCGTCCCTCGTCCAGCGGCGGACCGCCGTCGGCGGGAACCGCCAGGTGCACGCGGTAGCCCGCGGCCTCGAGCACTTCGATCGCGGCGCGCGCATTGTCGGGTTCGAAGTAACGGTTGAAGGTATCGACCAGCAGCACGACTTCGTCGCCGTCGCCGCCCGGGCGCGGAGCATCGCGGGCATCGTCGAAATAATCCGCGCGCCAGCGCGGCAGGCTGCGGCGCGCCGACAGGCCGAAGCATTGCTGACTCAGCCAGGCGAGTCCGGGCAGGCGGTCGCGCAGATTCAACAGCCAGCCGAATCTCGCGGCCAGCGGCGCGTAGCGCGGCAGATGGGCGATGACGCGTTCCCGCAAAGGCAGGCCGTGGCGTTTACGGTAGTGATAGAGAAATTCGATCTTCATTTTCGCCATGTCGATCCCGGTCGGGCATTCGCGCCTGCACCCCTTGCAACCGATACACAGATCCATGGTGTCGTACATATCCTCCGATACCAGCGCATCGGCGCCGAGTTGACCGCTGAGGGCGAGCCGCAGGCTGTTGGCGCGGCCGCGCGTCAGGTGCCGCTCGTCGCGGGTGGCCCGATAGGAGGGACACATCACGCCGACGTCGGACTTGCGGCAGGCGCCGTTGTTGTTGCACATTTCGACCGCGCCACCGAAACCTCCCCACTCCGACCAGTCGAGCGCCGTTTGCAGCGGTGTCATGCGATACCCCGGGGCATAGCGGAACAGGCTGCGGTCGTCCATGCGCGGCGCGCGCACGATCTTGCCGGGATTGAACAGGCCGCCGGGATCGAAGCTGTCCTTGACCGTCTCGAAGCTGCGCTGCATGCGCGGCCCGAACATGCGCTCGTGAAATTCCGATCGGGCGATACCGTCGCCGTGTTCGCCCGAGTGCGAACCCTTGTATTCCTGCACGATGTCGAGAGTCTCCTCCATGATGGCGCGCATCTGCCGCGCCCCGCGTTCGTCCTTCATGTTGAGGATCGGACGCACGTGCAGGCAGCCCACCGATGCGTGCGCGTACCAGGTCCCGGTGGTGCCGTGCTTTTCGAATAGCCGGGTCAGTCGATCGGTGTACTCGGCGAGATCCTCGAGTTGCACCGCACAATCCTCGATGAAGGACACCGGCTTGCCGTCGCCTTTCATCGACATCATGATGTTGAGCCCGGCCTTGCGCACCTCCCAGACCGCCGACTGGAAATCCGCATCGAGCGCCTCGACGACCGCGCCCGGAAATCCGAGGTCGCCCATCAGCTCGACCAGCCGCGCGAGCCGCGCGCGTTGCTCGTCGGCATCCTCGCCGGCGAATTCGACCAGCAACAGCGCATCCGGCCGGCCTCGTACGAATCGATCGACGGTGTCGCGGAACATCGGGATATCGCGCGACAGTTCGATCATCGTGCGATCGACGAGCTCGACCGCGCTCGGCCCCAGCTCGACGATATGCCGGGTCGAATCCATCGCCTGGTAGAAAGTCGGGAACTGGCAGACCCCGAGAACCTTGTGCGGCGGGATCGGCTGCAGCTCGAGCTCGAGGCCGGAGAAAAAGGCCAGCGTGCCTTCCGAACCCACCAGCAGGCGGGCCATCGCCGCATCGCCGGGCCGTGCGAGCTGGTCGATGTTATAGCCGCCCACGCGCCGCAGCAGCGGCGGAAAGCGCACGGTAACCTCGTCCGCCTCGTGGCGTCCGAGTTCCGTCATCTTTTGCAACAAGCGGTCGTAGCTGCCCTGACCCGAAGGTTCATCCAGCCCGGCGAAATGCGCGCGGCAGCCGTCGGCGAGAATCGCGTCGATCGCGCGCACGTTATGCACCATGTTGCCGTAGCGGATCGAGCGTGCGCCGCAACTGTTATTGCCCGCCATGCCGCCCAGGGTCGCGCGGTTGCCCGTGGAAACATCCACGGGGAAGAAAAGGTCGTGCGCTTTCAGGTGACGATTGAGCTGGTCGAGCACCGTACCGGGCTGAACCACGACACGGCGGGCCTCGGGATCGAAATCCCGCACCCGGTTCAAGTACTTGCTGGTATCGACGACCAGCGCGCGGCCGACCGTCTGCCCGATCTGCGAGGTGCCGCCGCCGCGCGGCAACACCGGAACTCCCAGGTCAGCGGCAATCTGGATGGTACGCAGGATATCCTCGTCGTTGCGCGGCACCACCACGCCGAGAGGTTCGATCTGATAAATCGATGCATCGGTGCTGTAGCGGCCGCGGCTAAAGGCATCGAACAGGACTTCGCCCTCGAGTTCGGCGCGCAATCTGGCCTCCAGCCGGGGGTCGCCGGCCAGGGGTCCGGCGGGAGCCGGATTTCGCGTCGAAGTCGCGGACTTCGCCGACAAAGCGGTTTCTTTCATCGAATAAAGCGGTTTAAACTGGGGCAGTGCCGGGGATTTGGCCCCGAATCCAAGGATGCGAAACAGTAACAGTGTTAGATCGTCATCTCAACCGCAACCACCCGCCGCGCGTGTCGATTCGCGACGCCGGCTGAACGGGAGTCGCCATGTCATATCCAAGCGGACGTCATTTTCTGCAGATACCCGGGCCCACCAACGTCCCCGACCGCGTGCTGCGCGCGATGGACATGCCGACCCGGGATCACCGCGGCCCCGATTTCCCTGCGCTCACCCACGAAATTCTCGATGGCCTGAAAGCCGTGTTCAAAACCACCGCCGACGTGGTGATCTACCCGTCCTCGGGGACCGGCGCCTGGGAATCGGCACTGGTCAACACCCTGTCGCCGGGAGACCGGGTTTTGATGTTCGAAACCGGCCAGTTCGCGACCCTGTGGCGGGGTATCGCGACGGACCTCGGTCTCGAGGTCGAATTCGTGGCCGGTGACTGGCGCCACGGCGTCGATCCGACCGCGGTAGAGGCGCGCCTGTCCGAGGATTCGCGGCACACGATCAAGGCCGTCGCCGTGGTGCACAACGAAACCTCTACCGGGGTCACCAGCCGCATCGGCGAAATTCGCCGCGCGATCGACAATGCCGGCCACCCGGCGTTGCTGCTGGTCGATACGATTTCTTCGCTGGGCTCGATCGACTACCGCCACGACGAATGGGGTGTCGACGTCACCGTGGCGGGCTCGCAGAAAGGCCTGATGCTACCCCCCGGACTCAGTTTCAACGCGATCAGCGCCAGGGCCCTGGCCGCATCGGAAACCTCGGCATTGCCGGCCGCCTACTGGCGCTGGCAGCCGATGCTCGACAATAACGCCAAAGGCTATTTTCCCTATACCCCGGCCACCAACCTGCTCTATGCGCTGCGCGAAGCGCTCGCTATGCTGCACGAGGAAGGTCTCGAGCAGGTGTTCGCGCGCCACCGGCGCCACGGCGAGGCGACGCGCCGCGCGGTGCGCGCCTGGGGACTCGAGATACTCTGCGCAAACCCCGAGGAATACAGCGATGCGCTGACCGCGGTCCTAGTGCCCGACGGGCAGGATGCGGACCGTCTGCGCGAACTGATTCTCGAGCGCCATAACATGTCGCTCGGCACCGGGCTCGGCAAACTGCAGGGACGCGTGTTTCGCATCGGCCATCTCGGCGATTTCAACGACCTGATGCTGGCCGGTACGCTGTGCGGCGTCGAAATGGGATTGATCGCGGCAGGCATGCCTTTTACCCGCGGCGGCGTCGATGCCGCGTTGGCCTATCTCGCCGGCGAGGAATGAGCGGCGAATCGGGCTACAGGCCCCGACACGGGTAACGGGCGATGTCGACGGAGAACGACGAGGGATTTCTCGAGCTCTGGCCGACCACGCTGCTGCAGCGCTTTCTACCGGGCCACGAACTGGCCAACCCGGCGCTCGCGGCGGTGATCGAGCAGCTCGAATCCGCGAATAGCGATTTGACCACGGATTACCTGAGCGACAACCTGCTGACCCACGAGCATCCGGCAATGCAGTGGCTCAAGGATTGTATCAACAAGACCGCGGTCGATTACCTGCAGCGCCAGGGCCTGGATTATCCGGTCGACTGGACTTTGCACGGCTGGGCGAACATCAACCGCTTCGGCGACTACCACGATTTACACAACCACCCGCACAGTTACCTGAGCGGCACCTATTACGTGGCCCTGCCGTCGCAAAAGGTCGAAGCCGGCACCCGCAACGACCTGAGTCCCGGCGCGATATCGTTTTACGACCCTCGGCCGCAGGCCAACATGACCGCGATCCGCGGCGACGCGCAGATATCACCGCAATACACGATTCAGCCTCAACCGGGGATGATCCTGATGTGGCCGTCTTTTCTGCACCACCTGGTCCATCCGAATCTGGCGAGGCAAAAACGCATCTCGATCTCGTTCAACCTGATGTTGAAGTGGTCCGACGATTACCTGCCGGCGCAGTAGTCGAGCAGCCGGCCGGGTTGCATCGGTAACGGATTGAAGAACGGGGAGTTATCGCGGAGGCGCGGCGCGGCAAGCGCCGCGGTCCGTGTGGATGCTAGTCGTAGGACCAGACCGCGTTCACCGACAGGAACCGGGTATCCAGCTCGCCCCCGCTGCCGAAGCGGTCGTAATCGTCGGTCCTGGGGTAGAGGGTGTATTCGCCTTCGATCGCGAAGGTGTCGCCGAGCTCCAAGCCGACGCCAACGCCGTAGGCCAGACCGTAAATTCTGTCCGAACCGATGCCGCTGACATGCTGGTCTATCCAGCTGTAACCGACCCTGCCCTTGAAATACACGCCCCCGGTGGACCTGGCGACGACGAAAAAGCCCGTGGTATCGGTCTTTACCTTGGCGGTCGAACCGAGAAAATCTTCCTGTCCCGCCGAGACGGTCTGGGTGTAATCGAATTCGAGCGACACGTAATCGTTGATGTGACCGCCGAACATGAAGCCCAGATTATCGACCTCGATATTATCCGCACCCGATGCATCGGGCTCGATGGTCAAAACCCCGTATTTGACTCCCAGGTAAACCTTGGTCGCGCCGATGGCGCTGGTCGTATTATTGCTTCTGTACGAACCTGCCGCGTAGCTGGATGCGGGTACCAGCATGGCCAGTGTCAGGACCACGGCAGCGATTTTTTTCTTCATGACCTACTCCTAAATTTTAATATCGAAGAAACCAGGTAATGCGATCGCCGTATCGATTCGGTTTGAATTCGGCTTAAACCCTGCTGTTAGTGTAGTACATGAATAGACAATTGTAAGCTATTACGAACATTGGTATTTTATCGAATTAAATACCGGTTCGAGTGGCCGATAAAGACTCGCCACGGCAGTAGAGCCGGACGATATTTCGCGAATCGCGGGCGCGGCCTCGAATCCTGCCGCAGGCCGGGCGGCATCGCTACACCAGCCGGTAGCGGTTGGTTTCAGGCACGTATTCACGGCCGGCGATGGCATCCGATGCCTTGCCGGAAAGCACCTCGGTCATGTCGGCGACGACGCGCGGCGAATCGATAAAATAGGAATGCTCGACGAGGCCGTCGACCACGGGGGTGACGTCGATCAGCGAAACCTTCCCCGGAATGCCGCGCGGCACGCGCGGGCCGTCGTCGCCGAGACGGTCGGGATTGCCCTTGGTCTTGTCGGAAACCGCCATCGCGCGGTCCTCGTTGTTGAAGTACACATTGACGCGCTTGGCGAGACGAGTCAGCGGCTTGAGCTTGTAATCGTGCTCGAAAGCATCGTCGTCCTCGTCGGCCGCCATCAGAAAAACCTGGTCGAAAATCCGCACCGGCCGCCCGGAAGACTGGTGCACATACTCCTGAACCGTATGCCGCAAAACGTAGTTGCCCATCGAGTGGGCGACCAGATGCAGGCGGTGCTCGCAGGCTTCCTCGGGCGTCGAGCCGCGCAGGAAATCGGCCAGCTTGAGCAAGCCGCGCGCGAACGCGGGACCCGAGGCCGCCGCGTCCTGGCGGTCGTTGCCGTAGGCGATATACGGCATCATCGAACCGTCCGAGGGCCAGGAAAAGGCAACCACGTTGATGCCGGGGCCGCCCGAGTCGGTGGAAAAATTCCGTTTGATTCGTGCCGCGCTGGTCAGTGCTTCCTTGAAGCTGACATTGTACCCGTGAATGAAAACCACCGTATCGCGCGAATACTCGATCATTTTTTCGCGCACGCGCCGAAACACGTTTTCGCTACCGAGCACCGACCCTCTGCTGCCCTTGATCTTGCGCTGGTAGTCGGTGTTCAGGCGCTCGGGAGCGATGTAGAGATCGTAATGGTCGAGTTCGTCGCCCGAGATATCGGCCATGCCGAAGCGTAGATTGGCGAGACCGTCATCGCTAAAACCGGTGCCGAAATCTTCCGGGGCTTTCTTGCGGTTGGGTTTGCGGTTGGTTCCGTAATAGACTTTTACCATGGTCGCCTCCGTTCGATATCAAACAGTCGATGAATATTATCGAAATCGCCTGTACTTTGCATTGCGGTCTTTGCCCGCGAGTCGCGGCAGCGGATTCTGCCGATAATACCGGCACAGCTGCTCGTAGACCGCGGGGTACAAGTCGGCCAGGATGTCGGGCCGTTCGAAAAAGACCTCGCTGAGGACGGCGAAGAATTCAGCCGGGTTGCTGGCGGCGTAATCGTCGATGCCGATTTCCTCGCCGCGCTCGCATCTTTGCACGAAATCCTCGAAAGCTTCGCTGAAAACGCGCGTCCACAGGGCGCTGCTCATACCGCGATGCAGCGGCGGGAAACCGTTGGCGCGGCCGTTTTGCATGTCGAGTTTGTGCGCAAACTCGTGGATTACGAGGTTATAGCCATCCAGCTCGCCGGCATGCTCGGTATCGTCCCAGGACAACAGCACGGGACCGCGCGCCCAGGCTTCGCCGGACAGTTCGTCGCGCCTGCGGTGCTCGACACCGAATTCGTCGGTAAACACATGCTCCGGAGCGAAACCCGACGGGTAGACGATCACCGTTTCCCAGCCGGCATAACAGCCGATACCCAGTTCGAGTACCGGCAGGCAGGCCTGCAACGCAATAATCAGTTGCATCCGCCGCGTTACCTCGAGGCCGCGAACGCCATCGAAGGTCTTGCGATGCAAAAACAGGACGGCGAGTTCGCGCAAGTGTTGTCGTTCGTCCGCACTCAGGCCGTCAAGCACCGGCAGAGCGGCAAATGCACGATCCCATTGCGCCGGCGAAATATCGGAGCGCTCGACGATTCGACGATCCAGCCAGTTGCGAATTTTCCTGAACATGCCCTGCCCTGAGATTCGACACTACCGATTGGACACCAACTCGCCGGCAGGGAACAAGTAGGCGCGCGAATTATTTCCGCTTCGGAATAAAATAATCGCGATGCGACGAACAACCCC
>Ga0210101_1000567_pt1 | contig 12116 bp, 7 predicted proteins | sample Muzzi_PWC_D1_FD_185534 | JGI IMG/M metagenome (GOLD analysis project Ga0210101, IMG submission 185534) | Wetland microbial communities from San Francisco Bay, California, USA, that impact long-term carbon sequestration - Muzzi_PWC_D1 (SPAdes) | ecosystem: Environmental > Aquatic > Marine >...
GATTCGAACCCTCGATAATCAATCAGGCGGTTCGACAAGCGACCGCAGGTCGCGCAGAACGCCGGCTATGCCGGCGGCCCCGAAGGGGCGAGGGCCGCAGGCCCGAGTAATCCCTCCCTCTCCGCCATCCATAGAAAAAGGGGCCTTGCGCCCCTTTTTCTATGGATTATTGATGGTGGATTCGAACCCTCGATAATCAATCAGGCGGTTCGACAAGCGACCGCAGGTCGCGCAGAACGCCGGCTATGCCGGCGGCCCCGAAGGGGCGAGGGCCGCAGGCCCGAGTAATCCCTCCCTCTCCGCCAACTGATTGGAAAATAAACTAATAAATAACGAAAAAGCCCTCGATACGGTCCCGCTCTCTTTCGTGATATTTCGATCAATCAGTCAGTTACCCGCTGATCAAGGCGCCAGAATCCCCGATTTTTGCAAAAGCTGTCACGCGGCGCGTCACTCCACGCCAACCCATACCAATGAAGACCTGAGTTTTGCCAGCCTGTGATCGAGTGTTCGTGGGGCTCGTTGTCTATGCAAGAACGGCCTGCTTTGTCGTCTTAGCGGTCTCGCTCGGCACGATAGCCGCAACGTGATGTGATTGTTCGCGCGTTCGCTTGAAGGTGGGTGCCTGGCCGGCCGCGTAGTACACGATTCTGATTGCTCCTGGCGATCCTGTCGCAGATATCCTTAGGGTTCACTTAGCCATCCAGAGCGTGATAGCTGGCAACCGGTGAAACCATTCGGGCATACGGCGTACTCCCGCTGCCTGTACAATATCCCGCAGGCAATTCACAAGGTCACGCGGCCCATGCACAGGTTCATCACCGCTGCGCGCATTTTCCGTGTCCCGGCCTGCGGGGGAATAGCCGGTGCTGCACTGCCTCATCACCGGCTGCCCGTCGCCGTGCTGGCGACTGCGCTTGTGATCATGTCGGCCGGAATTTCTCTCGCAGCAGACGACCGTTCCCCGCTGGTTGTTGTCAGTACCGCTAAGATCGACGCCGTGATCAAGCAGGTTCCGTTGACCGGCACCGTCACCTCGGCGCGGATTGCAAAGCTTTCTACCGAGGTCAGTGGCCAGGTCGAGGTGGTGAATGTCGAGGTCGGTGATCGAGTCGAAACCGGTGCCGCGCTGATCGAACTCGATCGCGAGATCGGACAGCTCACGCTGGAGGCGCTACGGGCTTCAACCCGGCAGGCGCGCGCCGAGCTCGCCGATGCGAAGCGTCGCTACAACGATGCGAAGCGCCTGCGCGAACAGAAAAATATTTCAGAAAACGAGCTGCGCCTGCGCGAAGCGGAAGTCGAAATCGACGGCGCCGTGCTCAAACAGAAGCAGGCCGAGGAACAACGACAGCAGGCACGCGTCGATCGCCATATTCTGCGGGCGCCCTTCGCAGGTGTGATCAGCGAACGACTGACCGAGAACGGTGAATGGATCGAGCCGGGCAGTCCGGTGCTCACGCTGGTCGCCATCGATGACCTGCGTATCGAATTTCGTGTGCCGCAGGAGTTCTTCTCCAGCGTCAACCCGAAAAGCACATTGAGTGTCACGCTGGATGCACTGCCCGACCGCGAATTCGACGGCGCCATCCTCGCCGTGGTCCCGGTCAGCGACGCGAGTTCGCGCACCTTCCTGATCCACGTCAAGGTGGATGCCGGCGATGCGCATATGACGCCCGGCATGTCGGTACACGGCATGCTCAATCTGTCCACTGGCCGTCGGGACGTGGTGATCTCGCGCGACGCGATTCTCCGCTACCCGGACGGACGCGTCACTGTGTGGGTGATAAACCCCGGCAGCGAACCGCCGACCGTTGCGGAAAAGCGTGTCACCACCGGGCACAGCTTTGACGGCCTGATCACGATTCGCTCCGGCCTTCAGGCAGGCGATGTCATTGTCGTGCGCGGCAACGAAGCACTTCAGGAAGGACAGCAGGTGCGCGTCCAGCGCCGGGAATAAACCGGTCCCCCGTTCAATGTTTGAAGCCATCGTAAAACGCGGCACCCTGATGACGGTCATTATACTGATCGTCAGCGTGCTCGGAGTGATGGCCGCACTGCGCATCCCGGTGCAGATGATACCCGATCTCGAGGTGCGCACCATCACCGTACGCACCTCCTGGCCCGGTGCAACGCCGCAGGACGTGGAGAAGGAAATCGTCATCGAGCAGGAAGAATACCTGCGCAGCATCCCCGGCCTGCAGCGCATCATTTCCTCTTCGTCCTTCGGCCACGCGTCGATCGAACTCGAGTTCCCGTTCGGTGTCGACCTCAATGAAACGCTAATCAACGTCAACAACGCATTGTCCCAGGTGCCGTCTTATCCCCTCAACGTGGACGAGCCGCGCATCTACGCCACCTCGTTCTCGAGCAACTCGTTCATGTACTTCCGCGTCGCGCCGCTGCCGGGCAACCCGCGCAAGCTGGACATGGTGTTGATGCAGGATTTCATCGACGACCACGTGCGCACCCGCATGGAAACCGTGCCCGGCGTCTCGCTCGTGAACGTCTACGGTGGCGCCGAACGGCAGGTCCAGGTGCTGCTCGATCCGCAGCGCCTGTTGGAGCGGGACATCAGCATCCAGGATGTGCGCCGCGCCATCACCGAGCGCAACCGCGACATTTCCGGCGGTGATATCGAATCCGGCAAGCGCCGTTACCTGTTGCGCACCGTCGGCCGCTTCAGGAACCTGCAGGAATTGCGCGACCTCATCCTGGTGCGGCGCGGCGACTCGCTGATCCGTCTCGGCGATGTCGCCGGGATCAGGCTCGACCACTATGAGTTGAGCCGCATTTCCTACACCGACGGCGACCCCGTGATCGGCCTGTCGGTGCGGCGCCAGTCCGGCTCCAACGTGATCGACATCAAGGAAAAATTGATGGTCGAGATGGAACGGATCAACCAGGAAGTCCTCAACCCGGCCGGCATGTTTGCGCGCCTGATCGCTGATGATGTCGGCTACGTGCAGGCCTCCGTGCGCAATGTCTGGATCAACCTGAGTCTCGGCGCGCTTCTCGCGAGCCTGGTCATGTTCCTGTTCCTGCGTTCCGGCAAGGCTACGCTGGTCGGTGTAATGGGTATTCCGATCTGCACTATCGCCGGCTTCATCGGCCTGCTCATCGCCGGTCGCACCATCAACGTGATTTCGCTGGCCGGCATCGCGTTTGCGATCGGCATGACCCTGGACAATGGCATCGTGGTGCTGGAGAGCATCGAGCACCAGCGCCGCAAAGGCCTGGACCGGCTGCGCGCGGCCGTGGTCGGGGTGCAACTGGTATGGCCCGCGGTGCTCGCATCCACGCTGACCACGGTGCTGGTGTTCGTACCCATCCTGTTCATCCGGCAGGAAGCCGGTCAGCTCTACTCGGATATCGCGATCGCGATTTCGGCATCGATCCTGACCTCCATGCTGGTCGCCATCGCTGTCATTCCCACCGCTACCGCGCGGCTGGATTTTTCCACCGACAACCTCCATGCCGACGGCCGGCAACACGACCTGCACCGGCGCGTCAGCGAACGCATCGGTTGGCTCATCGCCAGTGCGCGTCAGCGCATCGCCATTATTGTCGCTGTCGCCTTGTTGAGTATCGGTATTTTCGCGTGGCTGACACCGCCGGCCGAATACCTCCCCGAGGGCGAAGAGCCCAAGGCTTTCGCGTCACTGACCTCGCCCCCCGGTTACAACCTCGAGACGATGGTAAAGATCGGCAATGAACTGCAGGATTACTTCCTGCCGTTTACGCAGCACGAGCCGGAGCAGTTCGACGACGGTGAAACGGAGGTGCCGGCACTCAAGTATGTCAACATGAGTATAGAGGCGCAGCAAATCCGCATTATCACGCAACCGAAAGACCCGGCTCATATCAAGCCGGTGATGGAGGCGTTGCAGAGCAAGTACCGTGAATACCCGGCCATGCGCGACTTCGTCACGCGCGGCTCCATCATCACCAGCAACTCCGGTGGTACGCGCAGCATCAACCTCGACATCTCCGGTCCTAACCTCTCGGACATCTACGACGCCGCGCTGGCCGCCTACCGCCGCGCTGAGGAAGTGTTCGATTCACCGCGCCTGCGCGCCGACCCGTCCACGCTGTCCTTGTCGCAACCGCTGATCGAGGTCGAGCCGAAATGGACGCGCGCCAGCGAAGTCGGCATGAACACAGAGGACTTCGGCTACACCATCGCCGCACTCACGGACGGTGCCTTCGTCGACGAGTTCTACCTGGACGACGACAAGATCGACATCTACCTGTACAGCAAGGCCGGCCGCAAGGCATCGCTTGACAGTCTCAACCAGATTTCGGTGTATACCCCGATTGGTGCCGTGGTGCCGCTATCCTCCATCGCGCGCATCGAGGAAACAGTGGATACCAACATCATCCGCCGCCTTAACAGTCAGCGCACCGTCACGCTCAACATCATTCCGCCGGACCGGGTTGCGCTCGAAACAGGCCTGGGCATCGTCAAGCGCGACCTGGTGAACTACCTGCGGGAAACCGGCGCCGTACCCAGCAGCATCAACATGACCATCTCCGGCGCCAGTGACCAGCTCGAGGCCACGCAGGACGCCCTGGCTGCCAACTATGTCGTGGCCATCATCATCATATACCTTTTGCTGGTCGCTATTTTTACCCACTGGGGCTATCCGTTGCTGGTCATGACCACGATCCCGCTCGGCGTTGCGGGCGGCATCCTGGGCCTGTGGCTGTTCAACCTCGGCGGCGCATGGCTGCCGCTGATCGGCATGACCCGGCTGCACCTGTCCTTCGATATGATCGCGATGCTGGGCTTCCTGATCTTGATGGGCACTGTGGTCAACAATCCGATCCTGATCGTTCACCAGGCCATGATCAATGTGCGGGACAGAGGCATGAATGCCCTGGATGCCGTGCGCCACGCCGTTGACGCGCGTTTGCGACCGATCGCGATGTCGACGCTCACAACCGTATTCGGTCTGGCGCCGCTGGTGTTCCTGGCGGGCGAGGGTACCGAGCTGTACCGCGGCGTGGGCGTGATCGTGATGTTCGGCCTGCTCGGTACGGCAATGGTCAGTCTGACATTCTTGCCGGCGTTGACGGTGCTGGTGTTAAAGATGTCGAAACCGAATCAGGGATTGTGAACGGGCCTGCTGAAAAATGTACATTGTCTAGGACAAAACGTGTTAATATCATACCTGCGAACCGTAGAGGGATGGCGCATGGGTGAGAACACGGCGACAAATCAGGGCACACACTCAATCGGTATCGTCGAGTGCGATGCGGGCATTGGATGTGACACGCTGCGGATCTGGGAACGCCGTTACGGGTTTCCCGAGAGCGCGCGCAACGAAAAGGGCGAGCGCGTGTACCCAGATAGCCAGGTGCGAAGCCTGCAAAAGCTGCCGGCGGGTGTGACCAGGTATAATTCACTGAAAAAACTTCCCGTGTGAACTCGCGACCCTGTCGGGTTTGCGGGGACCTGCCTTTCTGATCGCCAATCATGGACTCGCTCACACAACTTGCATTAGGCGCGGCCGTTGGTGAAGCCACTGCCGGTCGTCAGCTTGGCCGCCGTGCCATACTCTGGGGTGCGATCTGCGGCACGCTTCCCGACCTTGACGTGTTCGTGCCTCTCGGCGACGCGGTACGCGATTTTACCTACCACCGCAGTGCAAGCCATTCCCTGTTTGTGCTGGCCGCCTTAACTCCGCTGGTCGTCTGGCTGAGTGTCAGGATACATCCCGAAACGGTTGCGCATCGACAACGCTGGTTCGCGCTCGTCTATCTGGTCTTTGCGACCCACGTACTGCTGGACAGCTTTACGGTGTACGGCACCCAGATCTTCTGGCCTTTCGTTACAACGCCGATGACCTGGTCGACCATCTTCATCATAGACCCACTGTACACCGTGCCGTTGCTGGTCGGCGTCCTGGCGGCTTTGATTGCTGAGCGTCGTTGGTCGTGGGGGCATACGGCCAACGCCGTCGGACTGGTGCTGAGTACTGGCTATTTAACGTGGACGCTGGGTGCGAAACTGCACGTTGAGCACGTCGCACTGAGTTCTCTGCTGAACCAGGATATGGTCACGACTCGCGTGCTGACCACCCCGACGCCGTTCAACAGCCTGTTGTGGCGAATTCTGGCGGTCGATGACAACCGTTACTACGAAGGCTTCTATTCGCTGCTCGACGGCGCTGACCCGGTTGAGTATGCGTCATGGCCGCGCAAACCGGAGCTGGTAGAACCCTTGCGCGACAGCTGGGCGGTGCAGCGCTTGCAGTGGTTTACAAAAGGTTTTTACGCCGCTGAGTCTATCAACAACGACGTTGTCATCACCGATCTGCGCATGGGATTTGAGCGTGAATATGTATTTCGTTTCAAGGTCGGGGAAATGGGCAATCCCCACCCACACACGGCGCCCGTCGAGCGGGTGCCGGGCATTCGAAGTTTTGAGCGTCTCCAGTGGGTGTGGGCGCGAATATGGGATCCACAGGCGCGTTAGCGCAACATTCTCGGGCCAGACTGTCCAGTGGCTATGGTCGCGCGATGCCGTAGCCCTGTGCAAAATCGACACCAAAAACCGGGGTCAGAATACAGTTTCTGCTGATGTGCCGGTTCAAAACCTGGTTACTTAACGTGCATAGACCGCAAGGATGTGCCTGGCGAATTACTGCTCATGCTGCCACGGGCAGTTGGGAAATGCCGCAGCAAGGAGATTTCCAGTGGAAAGTGGCCGCCATGTTCGCTGGCAAGCAATTTCCGGCACATTACCCACCTTCTTTATTCAGCGAGACTCCCAGCTCTCCAGGCTCAGCGGCGGGACGTAGGGACCCAGCCGCTCGCGTACCCAGCAGTCACCCGTGGCAGCCCGTTCCGTGGGAGTGGTGAAGCGGTATTTATATAGCATTGCGCGCACCCACTTCGGTTGCTCTCCGGGGAACGGGTTATCGTCGAGCAGCGCCAGCACCGGGGGAGCGCCTTGCAGCAGCCGGTACAGCAGGTCGCCGAACCAGGGGTTGTCAAAGGGGGATTCGCCGGCGGCGAACCACATCGTCCAGTCGAGGCGCGGATGATACGGGATGCTCCAGCGCGGGCAGCGGTGTACATCGCCGGGTTTGTAGCGGAACTCATAGGCGCGCCAGTGCTTGCCATCCTGTGAACCCTCGACGATGATTTCGCGCCGCACGGTACTCATCACGCCGAAGAACCCGTAGAAGTTGGTGATGCCGAAACGCGATGTCGTCGCAACGAGGTCTTCCAGTGGTCCGGGTAGCGGCCGCTGTTCGACGCGCTGCCAGATCACCGCCAGGTTGACTGCCACCACGACGCTCGCCAGCGCGGCCGCTGCAGCCGTCGCCAGCCGGCCCGCCTCGGGCAGGCGGTAACGCACGCGTGTGGCAAATCGAGCCGGTAGCAGCCTGGCCAGCGCCTGGTCATCGAACAGGAACAGACACAGGAACATCGTGAGCAGGTTCAGGAAGTAGAAATTGCCGGTCAGGGTGATGGTGATCTGCAGGACGAGGAACCCCCAGGCTGCCACGAAGCGCAGGCGCCGCGGCATGAAGATCAGCCAGGGTAGCACCAGTTCGATCCCGAACATCGACAACACCGAGAGGTGCTGGAACCACTCCGGTAACTGGTGTACGTACCAGGCCAGCGGTGTTGGCAGGGGTTGCGTTTCGTAATGGAAGTTGAGTGCCGTGAGCTGCACCCAGCTCGAATCGTGCGAGAGCAGCTTGACCAGGCCGGAAAGCAGCATGAAACGGAACAGCAGCCAGCGGAACAGCCAGGTGGTGATGCGCGATCCTGCCGTGAGGAAGATCGCGTACAGTCCCACCTCGAGGATCAGGGCGTCGGGCTGGATGTGGCCGAAGACGGGCATCGCGACCCACAGCGACAGATGCAGTACAAACGCCAGCACCAGCATGGTCCGCGTCAGCACATTCAGCACCACCAGTCCCGACGCTGCGGCGCCGACGAGGCAAACCGACAGCAGTGCCGTGTCGGAGCTGTTGATCCAGAACAGTGTGGGTGCGAACCAGTAGCGCCACGGACCGTGTTCTGCCGTCACCGTGGCCAGATAGTCCGGCAGCGGCAGGATGCCGTCGCTGCCGACCAGCCCCGTGATCTGGTTGCCGATCGAGACGAATGCCACGAGGAAGGTCAGACCCAGCAGGCGCAGGAACAGCCAGCTTACCAGGTGATATGTCGGGGGGTAGCGCTCAGGTCCCCACAGCAGGCGTGACCACCGGTAAGCTGCCTCGCGGTGATGAGCGACCAGGGTATAGACGGCTTCTGCCAGTGGAGCAAAACCCGGCAGGCGGCGATATAGCCACAGGCCCGTCGCCTTGCCGGGCGCCCGGGCCAGCACCCGAAATGCCGCATCGGCGCCGCTGTAATGCGCCCCGTCCGGCTCGAAGAGCTGGATTGCGCGGGCAAATTCCTCCAACGGCACACCGGGGTGATCGGTGGCGATGTCCTGGTAGGGCGCATAGCGTACCCTTTCGCCGGTGAGGCGCTGCCAGTAGCGTACCCAGTAGGCGCAAAAGCCACAGTCGCCGTCGTAGGCGAGCAGCGGGAGGCGGGAGGTGGTGTCGCTCATGAACGTGGAAGCATCAGCTTGTGTAAATTGAAAACGGCTTTGCCATGTCTGATTGCGATGCTGGTATCAGTAGTTTCCTCAAGTATGATCGCGTTTGCGTAGCCAAAGAGGACGACGATCGAAAGGGCTACCCCGGTCCATGCGCCGATGACCAGAACCGTATCGTTGATGCCGAGCCAGAATAGCGACGGCAATTGCCAGAATCCGCTGCCGTAAGCGTGCACTTTTTGCAGAAAAAGGTCTGCAGGAAGAATGCCGTGATAGCCTATGAGCGCGCGCACCTGAAGGGCAAGGGATAACCAGGCGAACAGGTAGACGAAACCGAGGAGTCGTAAAAGGACGAATCGCGTGAGCCAATAGGTTTCTTTCGGTTTCGTCTGCCGATCCAGAACGCCTTTTACGATAGCGATGAGTCGTACTGTCAGTTCTTGCATGGCATCAGGGTCGGGCAAGAGGAGAATGCTGTAAATCTAGCTCAAAATCAGCCTGGTGCCAGAGAATGTGGACTATCGCGGAGTCAGCTCTCCGGTTGTAGTAATACGAGACGCAATTGGGTGACCGGGGTGGTTCTGCCAGTAGCTCTCGGTGTCATGACCATCAAGGCGGAGTGCTCCGGCTTAACGTCACAGCCGGGCGTTTCCACGACGATTTCGGCCGCAGGTTCACTGATACTGGCCTCGACAATCGCGCAATAGGCAAAGGTTTCCAGAAACGTACTGAGCGGTGTGTCACTGCGTCCACCGCTTGCGGTCGGCACCCTGAGTTCGATAACGCAGGACAACCGCCTGATTCGACGTGATATTGACGGATCAATCGAGTCTGACCCGAATGGCACTTACTTAAGCAGTAATGTAGGGTGGGTTGGCGTTTTTTGCGTAACCCACCGGGCGTTGCGCAGCAACACAACGTCTTTTTTATTGCGTGCCTTACGGCACATCTGCTATCCCGTTAACACTGATTGAGTTGTCTGTAAGGCCATAAATGAAAGTTGTAATTTGAGAGGTTGATAGCCGCTGGACATGAATATCATGTGCTGCGGATAAACACAGCATTCCTTCTCCCTCCGGGAGAAGGCCAGGATGAGGGGATATGAAATCATGCAGTCATCTTGTTTCGATCCCCTCACCCTAACCCTCTCCCGGTGGGAGAGGGAATTAATGGGACAACAGTGAGTTTGACCCCGTTAATTTGCTGCTATCGGTGCAGTACCGTGCCTTTTTCGTCAAGCACGCGCACGCCGATGGGGATGCCGTCGCGCACGGCCTGGGTCACGACGCAGAAGTCCTCGAACAGGTCGAAGCAACGCTCCAGAGGCGATCGGTCCTCGGGGATGCCGGAGAGTTTCAGGTCCACGTCGATGCCGACCAGGCGCAGCCGGCCCTTGTCGTTGCGATCGATGCTGCCGGTAACCGAGGCGCTGACACCGCCCGTCATGTTGTGGCTTTTCTGCAGGCAGAACAGCAGGCTTGCGCTCAGGCAATTGGCGACGCCGGCAGCGATCAGTCGCGCGGCGTTGGGGCCACCCTGGCTGCCAAGCGGGGCGGGTTCATCGAGCAGCAGGTCGGGGATGGCAGGCCAGTCAAAACGGACCTTGAACTCGAAATCCTCGACTTGTTCGAGGTGTAGCGTGAACTGGTGGACATCGGACATATCGACAAGGTTTCCGTGGAGTAATGGGTCAAAGAACAATTATCCCATATATAAGTGAAATATCTTCTCTGACCCGAATGGCGCTTACTTAAGGGACATCTGAATAAGTCATCCCCGCGCAAGCGGGGATCCAGTGACCCGCCGGTACAGAAGCCCCTGGATTCCCGCTTGCGCGGGAATGACAGGCTTGTTCAGACTTTCCTTAAGGGGACCTCGAAAAACTCGAATCGATACAATTGTAGGAACGGGCTTGCCCGCGAAGTTGTTGATTTTCATGTGCGTCATTCGCGGGCAAGCCCGCTCCTACAGGAATAAACCCGGTTCTTAGAGGTTCCCTTAAGTCAAAATCGTGATAAATCGCCACGGAATCCACGGAAGGCACAGAAATTATCCGTGAATATTCCGTGTTTTTCGTGTGCTTCCGTGGCCATTGTTTCTTTAAATATACGACGCGGACTGTCCCCGTGGTTATTCAGCCGACAAGCGAACAAAGGACTGCAGCTCGGCGCCGTAGGCAGCCACGTCGTCCAGTAGTTTGGTTTTTTGATCATCCGCCTCGATCTCTGTGCGCAGTTGCTCGATCTCTGCATTAAATTCCATGAACGTGAAGTGACCTGATTCCCCGTCAAGCAAACGGGCGCGACAATGCTCGAGCCACTGCGCCTGCTCGTCGGCACCGAGCGTTTCCGGGTAATTACGCGCGCGATAACGAAACAGCATCTCCGCAAGACGCTTGTCCGCAAAGCTCCAGCTTTGCGTGCCCAGTTCCCGTGGATCTGTATTGTGAATTGCGCTCAATTTCGCCTTGTCGCTTTCATTGAAAAACCCGCCAGAATAGATCATCAGATCAGGATCGGTCACCGGCTCGAACTCGCGCGGTTCGAATATTTTCGCTATCTTTTGCTGGATCGCCTTGCGCGCCTGGAGTAACGTCTGGCGGTTGCGCCTGCCCGTGATGAGATCGATCCGGAGTCGTTTCGCGGCATCACCCGTCAGGGTGGAAGTCGGTGAAATTACCGGGCACTTGTTAATTAAAATCTGCTTGAGCGCCGGGCGCTCGACCCCCTCGGAGAGGTCCTCGTTTGCGGTGTAAAGGCGTTCCCGCAGTGTTTTCGCCCCGAGATCAAGGAGTAAATCAGGGTTCTGCGCGAGATCAAAGACAATGATGCTGTTATTGTTGGACGGGTGAGCGGCAACCGGCACCACCAGACGGGTACTGCCATGGTCGCTGCCGTACATACCCGACGTATGCAGGATTGGCGTCATCTCCTTGAGGTCGATGTGCTTGAGAACTTCATTCTTGCGCCGCAACCGGTAGAGGAAATCATAGAGCCTGGGTTGCTTTTCCTTGATCAGCCTGGCGATGGCAATGGTGGCGTAGACGTCGGACAGGGCGTCGTGCGCCTGTTCATGGGCGATGCCATTGGCAGAGCTGAGTTCCTCAAGTCTGAAACTGGGCCGGTTCGCGTCCGCGCGTCTGGGCCAGACAATGCCCTCCGGGCGCAGATCATGGCAGGCGCGCACCATGTCGATGATATCCCAGCGTGAATTACCGTTCTGCCACTCGCGATCGTAGGGAGTGTACAGGTTGCGGTAGAGGGTGTTGCGTGTCACTTCATCATCAAAGCGCAGCGAGTTGTATCCCACCCCGCAGGTGCCGGGCTGCGATAACTCGGCCAGGATACGGGTGATAAATTCGACCTCTGGCAGGCCTTGCTGCAGGGCTTGCTGCGGGGTAATACCGGTAATCAGCGACGATATCGGGTGCGGCAGGGTGTCCGCTGCCGGCCGCGCCATGATATTCAGCGGTTCGTCGACAATGTTGAGGTCCTCGTCCGTGCGGATGCCAGCGAATTGCACCGGCCTGTCGCGCGCCGGATCCAGT
>Ga0210101_1000568_pt1 | contig 12097 bp, 8 predicted proteins | sample Muzzi_PWC_D1_FD_185534 | JGI IMG/M metagenome (GOLD analysis project Ga0210101, IMG submission 185534) | Wetland microbial communities from San Francisco Bay, California, USA, that impact long-term carbon sequestration - Muzzi_PWC_D1 (SPAdes) | ecosystem: Environmental > Aquatic > Marine >...
GTGATCGAGGAGGACGCCGGCGCCTCCCTGACCGACTTCTTCCAGCCGACCGGCATGCTCGCGTCGGCCAACCGGCTGGTGAGCCCGCGGACGCTGCGTCAGCAGACCTACCTGAAGGCGATGATCGACGACGACATCGTCATCTCGATCGGTCCGGCCGGCACCGGCAAGACCTATCTCGCGGTGGCCATGGCCGCGGCCTACCTGCTGGAGAAGAAGGTCCGGCGGATCGTCCTGGCCCGACCGGCGGTCGAGGCGGGTGAGAAGCTCGGCTTCCTGCCCGGCGACCTGGTGGAGAAGGTCAACCCCTATCTGCGCCCCCTCTACGACGCGCTCTACGACATCATCGGCTACGAGAAGGTCGGTCGCATGCTCGAGCGGGGGATCATCGAGGTCGCCCCGATCGCCTTCATGCGTGGCCGCACCTTGAACGACAGCTTCATCATCCTCGACGAGGCGCAGAACACGACCACCGAGCAGATGAAGATGTTCCTGACCCGCATCGGCTTCGGCTCGAAGGCGGTGATCAACGGCGACGTCACCCAGGTGGACCTGCCCCAGGGCAGGCGCTCGGGTTTGCGCGAGGCGGAGGTCGTGCTCGCCGGGATCGAGGGCATCCGCTTCTTCCGGTTCGACGAGCGCGACGTGGTTCGCCACTCGCTGGTGCAGCAGGTGATCACGGCGTACGAGCGCCACGACCAGCGGCTCCGGGCGGAACGGGAGGAGCGGGAGAGGGCACGGGGGGCCGGGTCCGCCGGATCTGAGGGCACGAGCGCCGAGCGGTCCGACGTCGAGGAGATCGGGCCGACCGACCGTTCGTGACGGTTGCGCGTGTCGGAGGGGCCGCCGAGGGCCTTCCGGCGAGCCGCCGTCGGGGACGTCCAGCTCATGGGTAAATCGAGCACAAAGAGCGCAGACGCCAACAGCCGGGGTGGAGCGGTGCGCCCGGCGGCCGTGGTGCGGGGGCCGAAACGTGGCTTGCGGCGCTTCACCGCGCGGGTTGCCGACCTCTGGGGCAGAGCCCTGGAGATGCCGGCGCTGTGGATCGTCCTGTTGCTGGTGATCGGCTCCTGGTCGCTGACCCGGGGAGGGAGCTTCAGAGTCTCCGTGGTGCCGCAGGGCGGGGTCGCGAGCCGCGACTACGTGGCGCCGCGGGACCTGCTGATCCCGGACGACGAGACGACCCGGGAGAAGCAGGCCCGGGCCCGGGAGGAGGTGCCGCCGGTCTACGACTTCGATCCCGGAGCAGCGAACGAGCTCGAGCGCCGGATCGCGGCGCTTTTCGCCACCGGTCGCCAGGTGCTGGTGCCCGGCACGGAGGAGGCCAAACCCGCCGCCGGCCGGTCCAAGGGCACTGCCGCGGCGGACGACCCGGCCGCGTCTTTGGCGCCCGAGGAGGTGGCCGCGGTGCTGGCCGAGGGCTCGGGGCTGCGCATCAGCGCGGCCGAGGCGACCGGCCTGCGCGCGGCCGGATTCGCCGAGGATCTCGAGGACCGCACCCGCACCCTGGCGGGGCGCGTGTTGCGGCGGGGCATCGTGGAGGGCAAGTCGCGGCTGCTCGAGAACCGGGTGCGAGGGGTTACCCTCCGCAACCTGAACACCGGTCTCGAGCAGCGGCACTACGACCTCTACGACCACCTCGAGTATCCGCTGGAGGTCCGGGACTACCTGGAGGCGGAGGTCGGGGATTGGCGCGACCTGACGGGCGCCCAGCGCCGCGCCGTCGTCGAGCTCCTGATGGCCAACCTGCCGTCGAACCTCTCGCCCAACCGGAAGGAAACGCTGGAGCGGCAGGAGGCCGCCGCCGGCGCCACCGCGCCGGTCTTCAAGCAGATCCGCAAGGGGCAGGTGATCGTCCGCAAGGGGGACCAGATCGACCCCGCGGCGTCCCGGGTGATCGCCGAGATCACCGGCAAGACGCGCCTCGCCGGCCAGCTCTTGCCGGTCGTCGGCACGTTCGCCCTGGTCGGGCTCGCCGCCATCGCGCTGTGGCTCGGGCTCGGCATCGAGCGGGTGAAGCAGGTCTCCGCCCACGGCCATCGGCGCCTGTTCTGCGAGGTGCTGCTCCTGGTGCTGCTCAGCCTGCTCGGCACCAAGTTCTGCTACTCGATCGCCGACGCCCTGGCCGCCTCGTTCGATGCGGCGCCGTTCGACTCCATGCGGAGCTACGTCTACGGCGTGCCGTTCGCCGGGCTGGCCCTGGTGGCGGCGCTCCTCTTCGGGCGCACCGTCGCGGCCCTCGCCTCGTTCGTCTTCGCGGTTCTGGTCAGCCGCCTGGCCGGCGTCGACGCCCTGTGGATGACGATCTACGCGGCGATCGGCTCCTTGGGCGCGGTTTACGCGGTGGACGCCTACCAGATCAAGCAGCGTCTGACCCTCATCCGGGTCGGGTTGCTGGTGGGCGGGCTGAACGTGGTCGCCGTGCTGATCCTGACGGCGATGTCGGCCGGCACCGGCGTCATCGAGCCGCTCCAGCTCGCCCTCGACCTGGTCTGCGCCTTCGGCGGCGGCCTGCTGGTAGCGGCGGCGGGCAGCTTCTCGGTGCCAATTCTCGAGTCGACCCTCGGCATCACCACCGACATCAAGCTGGTGGAGCTCGCCAACGCCAACTTACCGTTGCTGCGCCGGCTCGCCTTCGAGGCGCCGGGAACCTTCCAGCACTCCCTGATGGTGGCCAACCTCTCCAAGGAGGGGTGCGAGGCGATCGGCGCCGACCCGGTGCTCGCCTACACGGGCGGGCTCTACCACGACGTGGGCAAGATCTTCCGGCCCGACTACTTCGTCGAGAACCAGCACCCGGGGCACAACCGCCACGACAAGCTGGCCCCGTCCATGAGCGTGCTGATCATCATCAGTCACGTCAAGGACGGTCTGTCGCTGGCCGACGAGTTCCATCTGCCGCGGCCGGTGCGCGACGCCATCGCCCAGCACCACGGCACGCGGCTGATCAACTACTTCTACGAGCGGGCCAAGGCCCGGGCCGAAAAAGACGAGGAAGTGACGGCGGAGAAGTACCGCTACCCCGGCCCCAAGCCCCAGACCAAGGTGATGGGCGTGCTGATGCTCGCCGACGGAGTCGAGGCGGCGAGCCGTACCTTGACCGAGCCCACGGCCCTCGGGATTCGCACGCTCGTCCACAAGATCGTCGACGACTGCCTGGCGGACGGCCAGCTCGACGACAGCGACCTGACGCTCTCCGACATCAAGAACGTGAAGCGTGCGTTCATCCGCGTGCTGACCACCATCTTCCACCATCGGATCGACTATCCCGGCTTCGACTTCAAGGCCGAGGCGCGGAACGAGCGGCGTGCCGAGCACTCCGCCGAGGCCGTTCCCGCGTCCTGAGACCTCGAGAAGCCGACCGAGATCGACCGAGACCGGCAGACCCACCCCCGAACCTCCGACCACCGTGACCTACGACGACCCAGAGACCGATTCCGAGATGGACGAGCCCAGAGACCCGGACCCCGTCCGGGAGACCGACCCGGACCGCCAGGGCGGGTGCGAGATCGTGCTCCAGAACCCGTGCGACGACCCCGCGGCGGCCGATCCGGCCCTCGGGACCTGGCTCGCGCGGCTGGTGGCCGAGGTCGCCCCCGACGCCGAGAGCTTCACCGTCCGCTTCACGAGCGATCGGGAGATGCGCCGGTTGAACCGCACCTACCGGGACAAGGACTACCCGACCGACGTCCTCTCCTTCCCCGGGGAGGAGACGCCCGACGGGCACCACCTGGGGGACGTGGTGATCGGCCTCGGCGTCGCCCGTGACCAGGCCGCGGAGGCGGGCCACGGGGTCGGCACCGAGCTGCGGGTGCTGCTGCTCCACGGCGTGCTCCACTGCCTGGGCTACGACCACGAGACCGACGACGGCACCATGGAACGCCTGGAATCGCTGCTCAGCGAGCAATGGATTTCGCCCGAGCCAACCGAGCCGGCCGAACAGCCGGCCGAACAGACCGATCCGACCGGGGAGACTCAGAACGATGGACCCGATGCACGGAGCTGAGGCCATGGACGCGGCCCTGACGGCCGCGGACGGACTGGCCGCCGACGGACAGGCCCTCGGGCTCGCCCTCCACTTGGGCCTGCTGCTCCTGAGCGCCGCCCTCCTCGTCCTCGCGGTCCTGGCCTCCGCCCTGTCGGCCCTGATCGAGCGGGCCGGCCCGATCCGGCTGCGCCACTGGACGGAGGAGGCCGAGGGGGCGCTGCGCCAGCTCTACGACCAGCCGGCCCGTTTCGAGGCGTTCCGGCTGATCCTCTCCGCCCTGTCGAAGCTGCTGCCGATCGCCGTCCTCTGGAGCCTGGCGTCCTGGCTCGGGGCGAGCGGCATGGTCCGCGACGGGTCGATGGCGGTCCTCTGGGCCCTCGCCCTGGTGGCACCGGTGGTGGTGGCCAACGAGATCGCCAACCGCTACCTGGTGGCCTGGGACCCGGAGCGCGCGCTGGAGCGCCTGACGGCGGTCTACCGGGTGATGCTGCTGGTGGTCCGGCCGGTGCTCGGGCTCACGGTGCTGCTCTTCCCCAAGAACGCCGAGCGCCGACGGGTCGAGGAGGACGAGGAGGAGGCCACGGACGATGAGATCGAGGCCTTCATCGACGTCGGCACGCGGGAGGGCATCCTGGAGCCGGGCGAGGGGGAGATGGTCTGGAGCATCGTCGATTTCGGCGACACCGCGGTCAGGAGCGTGATGACTCCGAGGATCGACGTCGAGTGCGCGTCGGTCGACAGCGACCTCGACGCCCTCGCAGTGCGCTTCGTCGAGTCCGGCCACTCCCGGTTGCCGCTCTTCGAAGGGTCGATCGACCACATCGTGGGCATCCTCCACATCCGCGACCTGCTCAAGGGCCTGCGCGACGAGGAGCGGCCGGAGGCCCGGACCCTCGCCAAGGCGCCGTTCGTCGTGCCGGAGACCAAGCCGTTGGGGCAGCTCCTCAAGGAGCTCCAGACCCGGTTCCAGCAGATGGCGGTGGTGGTCGACGAGTACGGCGGTACCGCGGGCATCGTCACCGTCGAGGACCTGGTGGAGGAGATCGTCGGGGAGCTCGCGGACGAGCACGAGGAGGCGCACCCGGAGAACGAGCTGCTGGCCGACGGCGCCTGGCTCCTGGCGGGGTCGTCGGACGTCGAGGCGCTCGAGGATCTGTTCGGCATCGACCTGGGCGACGTGCCCTTCGAGACCGTGGGCGGCATGGTCTTCAGCCTGCTGGGCGACGTGCCGCGGGTCGGGGAGACGGTCGACGGCCACGGGCTGCGGTACACGGTGGAGGAGGTCGAGGAGCGGCGGGTCGCGCGCGTGCGCGTGGAGCCGCTGGTCACTCCCGGGCCCTCCGAAGAGACGGAGGTGGGATCGTGAGCGAGGCCGGAGGCTCCAAGTACGGGACCGTGGCCCTGGTGGGCCGGCCCAACGCGGGCAAGTCGACGCTGATGAACCGGCTGCTCGAGGAGAAGCTGGCGATCGTCTCCGACAAGCCCCAGACCACGCGCCACCGCCTGGTGGGGATCCTCACCGGCGAGCGGGGACAGATGGTCTTCTACGACACCCCGGGAGTCCACAAGCCGCTCCACCGGATGAACAAGCAGATGGTGCGCTACGCGGTGGAGGCCCTGGACGAGGCCGACGTCGTCTGCCTGCTGATCGACGCCTCCCAGCGGTTTGGGTCGGGCGACGCCTACATGCTCGAGCTCCTCGGCCGGGCCCGGGGGCCGAAGATCGCGCTCCTCAACAAGATCGACCAGGTGTCGAAGCCCACGCTCCTGCCGCGGATCGAGCGCTACGCCGAGACCGGCCTGTTCGACGAGATCGTGCCCATCTCGGCCCTCACCGGCGACGGTACCCAGGAGCTCCTCGAGCTTCTGTGGAACCTCCTACCGGAGGGAGAGCCGGTCTACGACCCGGACCTCCTGAGCCTCCACCCCGAGCGCTTCCTGGCCGCCGAGCGCATCCGGGAGAAGATCCTCGAGCTCACCCGCGACGAGCTCCCCTTTGCCACCGCCGTGGTGATCGAAGGCTGGGAGGAGCCTGAAGAGGGCTCGGGCAGCAACCTGGTGCGGATCTACGCCTCGATCCTGGTGGAGAAGCAGGGTCAGAAGAAGATCCTGATCGGCCGTGCCGGCTCGATGATCAAGCAGATCGGCACCGCGGCCCGGCACGATCTCGAGGAGTACCTCGGGTGCAAGGTGTTCCTCGACCTCCACGTGCGCCACGAGCCGGACTGGCGCGAGCGAAGGAACGTGCTGGCGGACATCGACCGGTACGTGTTCGTGACCGGCGTTTGATCGACTCTCCCCCCGCCGGAGGCGTCGGAAGGTCGCACTTCGGCCGGCACAGGTCCGGGTAGGGTCGCTCGCTTCGCTCGCCCTTCGGCCGGCACAGGTCCGGGTGGGGTCGCTCGCTTCGCTCGCCCTTCGGCCGGCACAGGTCCGGCCGCTTCGATCTCGGATTGATGGCCGGGAGCACAATCCCCAGATGAAGCGGCCGGACCTGTGCCGGCCGAAGTGGGGCCGAAGGCCCCGACCTCCCCTCCGTTCCGAGCCCGACCCGAGGCCGCTCCGCCCCATTCCGAGCGCGGGTCGGGGGCGATGCACGGCCCCTCCCGCCGGCCGGGTCAGATGCTCGGTTCCCGCTCGATCCGCCACTCGTCCGTGAGCTCCCCCTCGGCCGTCTCCACCCGGTGCGCGCGGAGGCTTCCCACCTGGAGCCGGGCGACGGCGCGGCGGTCGTGCCACGGGCTCCACAGCACCACCGAGTCGTCCGAGATCTCTTCGATCACCCCCAAGCCCAGACAGTAGCCCTCACCGTCGAGGAGCCCGGCGACGGCTCCCGGTGGCGGGGTAGCGCCCGGGGTCCAGGAGGTGTCGAGGATGCGCCGCCGGGCGAAGCGCACCGGCCGGGCGTGGGCGAGGTGGGCCCGGAGTCTCGCCTCCGCGGCCGCGAGGCGACGGGCGCGCCGGCGCTCCGCGGCGTCAGGCTCCTCCTGGGCGGGCGCCGGAACGCGGAACACCTCGACCCGCGGCGCGACGACATCGAGGAACCGCCGCAGCTCGCCGTTGCGTTCCACCGCCACCACCTGGTCGACCCCCGCCGCCAGGGTCAGGTGGTGGAGTAGCTCCCAGGTGCGCTCGCTCGCAGTGTCGGAGCCGTGGCCGTCGTGGCCGTTCGGTGTGGCCGGAGCGTCGAGGATCACCACCTCCGCGCCCTCGCGGCGGGCGCGCTCGGCGAGCCTCGCCGCTCCCACCACGGTGTTGAGTGGCAGGTGCCCCGGGCGGGTGTCACCGACGAACCATTGGGCCGCCGGGGCCCGCCACGGGCCGGTCAGGGCGAGGCCCAGGCAGCCGGCGGGGCCGATCGAGACCTGCCCGGGGTCGGCGTCGATCTGGCCCACGCGGCGGAGGGCACGGCCGAGCTGGGCGGTCAGGAACCCGGCGAGCGGGGTCTTGCCGGTGCCGGGGGCGCCGAGGACCAGGACCGTTCCCCGCTCGAGGAAGGCGAGCGCGTGCTCCCAACCGGGCCGGGGCTTCGCGTTGAGCATCACGTCCACATCGAGAACCTACCAGACTCGCGCACGGGCTCCGTCGGCTTTGCAGATTTTGGCGACCGGACCCTGTGCTACGCTCCGTTTTCGTGCAGGTCGTCACCATCAAACAGCCGGAGCACCACGCCGAGCTCCTGCGGAAGTTCGTGCGCAAGGGCAGCCGCCTGAGCATCAGCAAACTCTTGGCGAAAGTGCGTCCGGAGGACGTGGCAGTGACGTTCCGCGGGTTGACGCCGGCGGAGCGGATCGACGTCTTCCGGGTACTGGCCGCGGACTATCCGGAGAGCTCCGGAGAGGTGCTCGCGGAGCTCGACGCGCCGCTTCGTCTGAGCGTGCTGGAGCGCCTCGAGCCCGCGGAGATCGCGTCGATCCTCGAGCGGATGCCGGTGGACGACCAGGTGTTCGTCATCGAGTCTCTGCCGGAGGACCAGCGGCCGGCGGTGCTCGAGCTGGTCGGGGTGGAGCACCTGTCGGACGTCCAGAGCCAGCTCACCTACGAGGACGACACCGCCGGCCGGATCATGAGCCGGGAGTACTTCGCGCTGCCGGAGAAGACGACGGTGCGCGAGGCGGTGGCGGCGATCCAGGAGCACCGGGAGATGGAGCTGGTCGTTTACCTGTACGTGCTCGGGGAGGACGGGCGGCTGGCGGGCGTGATGTCGCTGCGCCAGCTCCTGCTGGCGCCGCCAGGCAAGACACTGGCGCAGGTCATGACCAGGGACGTGCTCTCGGTCCATACCGACACGGACCAGGAGGAGGTTGCCCAGCTCGCCACCCGCTACGATCTGCTCGCCATCCCGGTCGTCGACTCGGAAGGGGTCCTGGTCGGCATCGTCACCTACGACGACATCGTCGATGTGGTGCGCGAGGAGGCCACCGAGGACTTCTACAAGATGGCGGGTACCTCGGACGAGGAGATCCTCTACCAGGAGCGCTCGCTCAAGGTGGCCTCGATCCGTCTCCCCTGGCTGCTGGTGAACCTGGCCGGCGGCATGCTGACCGGTCTGCTGTTCCAGCACTTCCAGGTGCAGCTCTCCGAAGCGCTCTTCCTGATCGCCTTCGTGCCAGTGATCATGGGCATGGGCGGCAACGTGGGGACTCAGACGTCGACCATCGCGGTGCGCGGGTTGGCGACCGGGCGCATTCGCCTGGGCGAGTCGTCGACCCGGCAGTTCCTGTGGCGTCAGCTCAAGGTCGGGATGTTGCTGGGGGTTGCGTGTGCGTTGATGGTGGCGTTGGCGGCGCTGGTGATGCAGCAGAATCCGGTGTATGCCCTCGTGGTGGGTGGGTCGATGGTGACCGCTCTGGTGTTGGCTTCGGTCAACGGGGCGATGATTCCGCTTTTGTTCGAAAGGTTGGGGGTGGATCCGGCGATTGCGTCCGGACCTCTGGTGACGACCAGCAACGACATCACGGGCATCCTGATCTACTTCGGGTTGGCTACGTTGATGATCGAGTGGCTGGTGCGGTAGGGGTGGGGTCGTCAGGGGGCGGCTCGTCTGCGCAGCGCCCGCAACAAGCTCTCCGACATTCGATGACAGCGGCCGGCGTCCCTGCCGGCCGAGGTGCGAACGTGGAAGGCGGTCCTTCGCCGGGGGGGACGGCCGGGTCGAGGCTCTTCTTGGGGGCGGTGTTGGTAGGGGCCGGGTCCGGTGTCGGGGCGTTCGGTCGAGGGCCGGCTCGGCTGGTTGGGCGTTGTGGCGTCGGCCTCGCCTGCCCATCGGGCGCGTTGAGCGGGCCGGACTCCGCGACGGTTTCGAGAGCGCGCCCGCTGAGCACCCGTCGACACGAACGCCCCGCCCCCGAACCCTTCCGTCGTTGGCCGCAGGGTGCGCAGCGACGACCGAGCCAGATGCTTCGCCGCGACGAGGGTAGGGTTTCGTAGGGTGCGCTTCAGGTGCGCCAGGCCATGGTCCGGTGCGCTGAAGCGCACCCTACGAACCTTGTATTCTGGGTACGCCGCCCCACGTAGCGGAGCAGCCGGGCCGGGCGGTGGCGTCCCCAGCCTCCCGTGAGGGAGGAAGGGGATCGAGGGGTTTGGAGGGCGATCGGATCGACCGGCGTCCCCAGCCTCCCGTGAGGGAGGAAGGGGATCGAGGGGTTTGGAGGGCGATCGGATCGACCGGCGTCCCCAGCCTCCCGCGAGGGAGGAAGGGGATCGAGGGGTTTGGAGGGCGATCTAGACAACCCGAGGGGTTTGGAGGGCGATGGATACCAATGCGGACCTTTCAAGGAGATGCCCTGATCCTCGACGTGGTCGATCTTCACGAGAAGGACCGGATCGTGACCCTCCTGACCCGGGAGCGGGGCAAGATGCGGGGGGTGGCGCGGGGGGCTCGGGCGAAGTACTCCCGGTTCGCGGGGCAGCTTCAGCCGTTGGCGCGGGTGAGGGTGCGGTGGTTCGAGAAGGAGGGGCGCGATCTGGTCCGGATCGCGGAGGTGGAGCTCGAGCGGCCGGCTCACCGGTTGCAGCAGGAGCTCGAGGGGATTCTCCTGGGGAGCTATCTGGCCGAGCATCTGACCGAGTTCGTGCAGGAGGACGAGCCGGGGGATTTGTGGTTCCGGTTGCTCGATTCGACGGTCGAAGCCCTGCTGGAGGGGGTTTACCACGATCTCGCGGCACGGTATTTTGAGGCCTGGGTGCTGCGGCTCTGCGGGATCTTTCCCCCGCCGACGGAGTGTCCGGTCTGCGAACGGCCGTTTTCCGCCGAGGGTGCCGTTCTGCCGGCCCGCGAGGAGTTTCTGGTCTGTGCGGAGTGCGCGGTCAACATGGGCGGTGGCCTGGCGGTGGCCGGTGACGTGCTCGAGTTTCTCGAACGGATCGGGTGCGAGCGGCTCGTCCAGATTGCCCGCGAGCCCCCGTCGAGCGATACTCTGCGCCGAGCCGAGCGACTGGCCGCCCAGGTGCGGCGCCGGTTCCTCGGGCGCGAGCTGAGGAGCTACGGTGTGATCCAGCAGATGCTCCCCACTCTGGCGAGCGGGGAAGAGTAGGCCGGCAACCGATACCATCGACCGCACGGAGCCGAGGGCCCGCCGGGACGAGATCCCCGGCAGGGCTCTGCACAGCACCCGGCGAGGGACGAATCACGCGGCGGCGAGCGCTCGCCCGAGGGCGCGCCACCCCCGCACCAACGAACGCGAGAGATCCACGATCCCCATGCAGCAGAGCTTCCAACAACTGATCCTCCGCCTGTCGGAGTACTGGGCCGGGCAGGGCTGCGTGCTTCAGCAGCCCTACGACCTCGAGGTCGGCGCCGGGACCATGGCTCCGGACAGCTTTCTCCGGGTGCTCGGTCCCGAGCCCTGGCGGGTGGCCTATGTGCAGCCCTCCCGCCGGCCGGCCGACGGGCGCTACGGCGACAATCCCTTCCGCCTGGGCAAGCACTATCAGCTCCAGGTGGTCCTCAAGCCCTCGCCGGACGACGTCCAGCGGCTCTACGTCAAGAGCCTGGAGGCGATCGGGCTCGACCTGACCGTGCACGATCTGCGGTTCGAAGAGGACAACTGGGAGGCGCCGACCCTGGGCGCCGCCGGTGTCGGCTGGCAGGTGATGCTCGACGGCATGGAGATCACCCAGTTCACCTACTTCCAGCAGTGCGGGGGCCTCGAGCTCGACCCGATCAGCGTCGAGATCACCTACGGTCTGGAGCGGATCACCATGTTCCTCGGTCTGTCGCGGAACGTCTACGACATCGAGTGGGTGCCGGGGGGGCCGAGCTATGGCCAGGTGCGCCACCAGGACGAGGTGGAGCAGTCGAAGTACTACTTCGAGCTCGCCGACGTCGAGTTCCTGCGTGCCCAGTTCGAGGGCAACGAGAAGGAGGCGCGCCGCTGCCTGGAGGCGGGGCTCGTGCTGCCGGCCTACGAGTGCGCGCTCAAGTGCTCCCACCAGTTCAACGTCCTGGACGCCCGCGGCGCGGTCTCGGTGACCGAGCGCGTGGCGCTGATCAAGCGGGTACGCGATCTGGCCGTGGCCTGCGCCAAGGGGTACGTGGCCCGTCGTGAGGAGCTCGGCTTCCCGCTGCTCGCGGGCGCGGCAGAGGCGGCAGAGAAAGGCGCGGCCGCCGCCGGAGAGGGGGGTTCCAATGGCTGACGCGAGCAAGGGTTCCGGGCAGTACCTGCTCGAGGTCCGCACCGAGGAGATCCCCGCCCGCATGTTGCGCCCGGCGATCGAGCGCCTCGGTACCCGGGTGTTCGAAGAGCTGATGGGCCGCGGGCTCACGCCCCGGGCGGTCGAGACCGGCTTCACGCCGCGCCGCCTGGTTCTGGCCCTGGACGGCCTGCCGGCCGCCGAGGCGGACCGGGAGGAGGAGATGGTGGGACCGCCGGCGCGGGTCGCCTTCGACGCCGACGGGAAACCGACCAAGGCGCTCGAGGGCTTCGCCAAGCGGCTGGGCCTCGACCCCGGCGACCTGGAACGGGTGGAGACCGACAAGGGCGAGTACGTGGTCGCCCGCCAGACGGTGCGCGGCCGGACGACGCCCGAAGTGCTCGCCGAGCTGGTGCCCAAGATCCTCACCGAGATCCCCTGGCCGAAGACCATGCGCTGGGGAGAGGGGCTGGG
>Ga0210101_1000569_pt1 | contig 12082 bp, 10 predicted proteins | sample Muzzi_PWC_D1_FD_185534 | JGI IMG/M metagenome (GOLD analysis project Ga0210101, IMG submission 185534) | Wetland microbial communities from San Francisco Bay, California, USA, that impact long-term carbon sequestration - Muzzi_PWC_D1 (SPAdes) | ecosystem: Environmental > Aquatic > Marine >...
GTTCGCCCTTTGACCGCAGTATCGACGTGCGGGTTACGCGGCTGCGGCGCAAGATCGAGGTGGATCCGTCAGCGCCGCTCTTCATACAAACGGTCTGGGGTGAGGGCTACCGCTTTTCCCCCGGGGCGGGTGCCTGAGTCGCCATGGCCCGGCCGCATTCGCTGTTTACCAGGACCGGCAGCACGCTGACCCTCGCCATGCTGGTGTTCCTGGCGCTCTCGGTGGCGGTGGTATTCCACTACATCCTGATCCCGGTTTCCAAGCGCGCCGCCGATGATCTCGCCACGCTGATGCTGCTGGCTGCGCAGACCTGGGTGGAGCTGCCGCCGGTCACGCGCCCGGATTTCGAGCGCGAGCTGCTGGAGGAATACGACCTGAAGCTCACCCTGGCGGAAGACAGTCTGCCGTACACGGACAACCTCCTGCCCTACCTGCGGTTCCTGGAGGAATCCCTGACCCGGCGGCTGGGCGAGCCGGTTCCGATCCGGGCGGGGCCGCCGGATACCACGAAATGGTTCTGCGTCGATATCCCGATGGGCAACCGCACGATCCGGGTCAGTTTTCCCCATGCGCGCATCGGTGCCCGGCCACCGCTGGCAGCCCTGCTGGTGGCCATAGCCGGGGCGCTGGTGATCCTGTTCACTTCGCTGCTGCTGGTGCGGCGCCTGACCCGGCCGCTTGCGCGGCTGGCCACGGCGGCCGCACAGATCGGCCGGGGGGATGCCTTCGTGCCCCTGCCGGAAACCGGGCCGCGGGAGATTGCCGTCCTGACGCAGCGATTCAACCGCATGGCAGCCCAGATTTCGGAACTGCTGACCAACCGCACGACCCTGTTCGCCGGCATCTCGCATGACCTGCGTACCCCGATTACCCGAATGCAGCTGGCGCTGGAAATGCTGCCCGAGGGAACCGACCGGGAGCTGGTCGATCGCCTGCGCCAGGACCTGGAGGAGATGAACCGCCTGATCAGTGACACCCTGGACCTGGCACGCGGCCTGGAGCCGCATGCAGCTGAGCTGGTGGACCTGCGGGAGCTCATCGACGGCATCGTGACCGGCATCCGGCAGGGGGGCGCCGCCATCGAGTGGTTACCGGCGGCCTGCTGCTATTGCCCGGTGGATACGCTGGCGTTGCAGCGGGTGCTGACGAACCTGATCGACAATGCCGTGCGCTACGGCGGCGAGCGGCCGGTCGAGGTGCACTGCCACTGCGAGGCGGCGGCGGCCGTTATCCGGGTGCTGGACCGTGGCCCCGGCATTCCGGAGCAGGAGCGTGACAGGGTATTCCTGCCCTTTCACCGCATCGAGGGCTCCCGCAGCCGGCGCACCGGCGGCAGCGGCCTGGGACTGGCGATTACCCGGCAGCTCTGCGATGTCCACGGCTGGGAGATCCGCCTGTTGCCGCGGACCGGTGGTGGTACCGAGGTGTGCCTGCGTATCCCGCTGCAGCCGGGCGACGCATAGCCGCCCGGCCCGTTGCCGTGTTTCCGGGTGTGCTCTATGCTTGGTCAAATACCAGCTTGATCTGGTCGACCACATCGGCGCAGGCTTTCGCACAGGCCTTGCACTCGATATGTTCCTCGTGTTTGCGGCACTCCTTTTCACAGTCCTCGCAGACCCGCGCGCAAATGGCGGCATAGTCGTTGACATAGCTGGAGTTGGCTGCCAGCAGGTAGCTGAAGGCACCGCAGATCGCCCGCATTTCGTGGACCTTGGCGGCGCAGTCCGCCAGCTGCAGGTCGCCTTCCTGGAAGGACACCAGGCAATGCGCGATACAGCGCTCGCCCTTGTCGACACAGGCATTGGTCGCATCCAGCATGTCCGGCTGCTGTGCGCTGTGCTGGCTGTGGTCATGTCCCGGCATGGCGGCCAATGCCGGGGCAGCACAGGCAACGCTGGCCGCTGCGCCCAGGCCCAGCAGCAGTTCGCGCCGGCTGATGCCCGGCAGTGAATGCATTTCTTGCGGTAACGATGCGTCTTTGTTTTGCATGATATGTGCTCCTCGCTGGTTGAGTACCCGGCCTGTAGTGCCGGTCTATTTCCGTATTTTGATAACCGTGCTTTCTATACCCTGTTTCGCCAGCCGCTTGCGGGCCGTGTTCAGGCTGCCGGTATCGTGGAACGGGCCGACACGCACCCGGTGGTAGGTGTCCTTGTTGTCGATGGTGACCTTCTGGATGCTGGTTTGCAGACCGAGCAGCGCCAGTTCGGCCCTGAACCGTTCGGCCTGCTCGCCGTTGCGAAAGGAGCCGACCTGCAGCAGGTAGGTTTCGGCCGGCGTGGACTTCTTGGCAGGAGTGGCTGTCGCCGCGGGCCTGGCGGGTTCCTGCGGCGCTGCCGGTTTGCTTGCGGCCGCCTTGTATTGCGGCGCTGCGGCGGGCGGTGGTGGTGCGACTTCCTCGTCCGGGACGACGACTTCCATTTCCGGCAGCAGGGTATAGAAATCGAAGCGCGGCTTCGGCGGCGCTGGCGGTGTCTGCGGCGTTTCCTTCTCGACGACCGGTGCGGTTTCCGCAGGGGCGTCCGCACGGGTCTCCTCGGCCGGCGGCGGCAGACTTTCCTGGAAGAAGGCCGGTGGTTCCGGCGGCGTCTGCATCTTCAGGAAAACCAGGAAGGCGACGAACAGCCCGAGCAGCAGGCCGGAGATGACACCGACCCACGGTGACAGCTTGCGGCGTCTTTTCCTGCGGGTCGCCCGGTGTTTGTAGTCGCGCGGCATTACATGGTATCCGGGGCCGAGACGCCGAGCAGTCCCAGGCCGTTGGCGATAACCTGCCGGGTCGCCTCGATCAGGTTGAGGCGCGCATTGCGCAGCCACTCATCGGCGACAATGAAGGTATGCGCGTTGTAGTAGGTATGGAAGGCATTGGCCAGTTCCCGCAGGTAATGGGTCAGGTAATGCGGTTCGTGGTTGAGTGCGGCGGCCTCCAGCACCTCGGGATAGCGTGACAGTGCAATCATCAGCTCCTGCTCGTGGGTCTCGCTCAGGGCGTCCAGCGCCGCGTTGCCGGCCGCCTGGTCCCATTGCAGCCGTTTTTCCTGCAGCTGCCGGAATACGCTCATGACCCGGGCATGCGCATACTGGACGTAGTACACCGGATTGTCGTTTGATTGTGACTTGGCCAGGTCGAGATCGAAGTCCAGATGCTGTTCGCACTTGCGCATCACATAGAAGTATCTCGCCGCGTCCCTGCCGACCTCCTTGCGCAGTTGCCGCAGGGTGACGAATTCGCCGGAGCGGGTCGACATCTGCACCTTCTCGCCGCCGCGGTAGAGCACCGCGAACTGCACCAGCAGCACGTCCAGCCTGGCGGGGTCGTCGCCGAGCGCCTGCAGCGCGGCCCTGACGCGCGGCACATAACCGTGATGGTCCGCACCCCAGATGTCGATGACCCGTGCGAAGCCGCGTTCCAGCTTGTCCATGTGGTAGGCGATGTCGGACGCGAAGTAGGTCGCCTGGCCGTTGTCGCGCACCAGCACGCGGTCCTTCTCGTCGCCGTAGTCGGTGGAGCGGAACCACAGGGCGCCGTCCTGCTCGTAGGCATGTCCGGAATGCCGCAGGCGCTCAATGGCGCGGTTGACGGCGCCGCTCTCGACCAGGCTGCGCTCCGAGTACCATTCTTCGTAGGTCACGCCGAACAGGGCGAGATCGTCGCGGATGTCGTCCAGGATGGTGTTCAGGCCCAGCTCGAAGACGAAGCGGTAGCGGTTGTCGCCCAGCAGCTGGCGGCTGCGTGCGATCAGGGCGTCGATGTATTCTTCCTTGTCGCCGCCGGCGGGTGCGTCCGGCGGCAGGTCGGCAAACACTTCGGCGGCCGCGTGATGGTAGGTGTCACCGTGCTCGCGGCGCAGGGTGGCGGCGATATCCTGCACGTAATCGCCCTGGTAGCCGTTGGCGGGGAAATCGAATTCCTCGCCGCCCAGTTCCAGGTAGCGCAGCCACACCGAGGCGGCCAGGATGTCCATCTGCCGGCCGGCATCGTTGACGTAGTATTCACGGTGCACGTCGTAGCCCACCGCCTGCAGCAGGTCGGCGACCGCGGCGCCGTAGGCAGCACCCCGCCCATGGCCGACATGCAGCGGGCCGGTGGGGTTGGCGGAGACGAACTCGACCTGCACACGCTGTCCCTTGCCCTGGCTGCTGCGGCCGTAATTGCCGCCCTGTGTGAGGATGTCCGCGATCACGCCATGCCAGGCGTCGATGCCGAGGTGGAAGTTGATGAAACCCGGGCCGGCAATGTCCACGCGGGTTACCCGGGCGTCGGTTTCCAGGGTGGCGACGATTTGCTCCGCCAGTTCGCGCGGCCTGCGGCGGGCCGCCTTTGCCAGCGTCATGGCCAGGTTGCTGGCATAGTCGCCGTGCGCCCGGTCGCGGGTGCGCTCCACCATGATGTCCGGGGCAAGGTCTGCGGGCAGGGTGCCGTCGGCCTGTAGTTGCTGCACGGCGGCGGCGAGTCTGGCTACGATCTGGTCTTTCAATCTATGGACCCTGCTGTTCCGGCGATTCCGGGGGGGAAGCGGCTATTATCCCGGCCAACCGCCATCTTGCAACAGTCGCTGTGTGCCGTGGCTGCAATCAGTAGGTATCGACAGGGTCGACATCGATCGACCAGCGTACCCGGCGGCTGTTCCGGTCCTGTTCCAGCTGCAATGCCAGCTGCCCCAGCAGCTGCTGCAGCCGGCCCCGCTGCTGCGACTGCAGCAGCAGCTGTGCCCGGTAGCGCCCGCCACGGCGCTCCATGGTGGCGGGTACCGGCCCCCAGACTTCCACGCCCGCCAGGCCAAAGCCTGCCAGCGTCCGCTGCGCCTGTTCCAGGAACTGCATGGCCGTGCCGGCCGTGCCGGCCTCGGCGCGCAGCAGCGCGAGTGCCGTCAGCGGTGGCAGTGCAGCCGCCTTGCGCTCCGCCAGTGCGGCACTGGCAAAAGCCGGGTAGCCCTGGCGGGCAAGCAGCTGTAGCAGCGGGTGGTCCGGGTGCCGGGTCTGGATGACCACGGTCCCCGGCCGGTCATGGCGCCCGGCACGGCCGGCGACCTGGACAATCAGCTGGGCCATGCGTTCGCTGGCACGAAAGTCGGTGCTGAACAGGCCGTGGTCGGCATCCAGGATGGCGACCAGGGTGACCTCCGGGAAGTGGTGACCCTTGGCCAGCATCTGGGTACCCAGCAGCAGCCGCCCCTGGCCGGATTCCGCCCGTGCCAGCAGCCGCTTGAGTTCACCCTTGCGGCGGGTGGTGTCCCGGTCGATGCGCAGGCGTTCGACCTCCGGGAAGTGCTCCTCCAGTGCCTGCTCCACCCGCTCGGTGCCCTGGCCCATGGGATGCAGCTCGCTGCTGCCGCAGGCCGGGCAGACTGCGTCGACGGGGCGCTGGCTGCCGCAGTGGTGGCAGTGCAGCCGGTTGTCCTGCTGGTGCCAGGTCATGCGGGCGTCACAGCGGCGGCACTCGGCCACCCAGTCGCAGCCGTAGCACATCAGGGTCGGTGCGTAGCCGCGCCGGTTGAGGAACAGCAGGACCTGCCCGTCGGCATCCAGGTGCTGCCGTATGCGCTGCATCAGGGGCGCCGACAGGCCGTGTTCCAGCGGCTGCTCCCGGATGTTGAGAATCTCGAAGTCCGGCAGGCGGGCACTGCCGGTGCGCTCCGGCAGTGCCAGCAGCCGGTAACGCTGCTGTTCCACGTTGTAGAGACTTTCCAGCGAGGGGGTGGCGGAACCGAGGATGACCGGTACGCCGAGGTGCCGGGCGCGCCAGACCGCCAGGTCGCGGGCCGAGTAGCGAAACCCGTCCTGCTGCTTCAGTGAGGCGTCATGTTCCTCATCGACGATCAGCAGGCCCGGTCGTGGCAGCGGCGTGAAGATGGCCGAGCGGGTTCCGATCACGATGGGCGCGGCGCCGCTGCGGGCCTGCTGCCAGGCCGCAAGCCGTTCGCGGTCGCCCAGACCGGAGTGCAGCACGGCCAGCGGTACGCCGAGCCGGCGCCGGAAGCGCTCGACCAGCTGCGGTGTCAGCCCGATTTCCGGGACCAGCACCAGGGCCTGCTCGCCGCGCTCCAGGACGGCCTCGATCAGTGTCAGGTAAACCTCGGTCTTGCCGCTGCCGGTGACGCCTTCCAGAAGAAAGCTGTTGAAGCAGCCAAGCCGGTCGCGCACGGCATCACAGGCATGCTGCTGGGACGGGTTCAGTTGATGGCCGGGTTCGCGCGTGCTGTCCTGCGGCGCCGTGTCCTGCCGGCTGCAGCTTTCTATCCAGCCCTTGTCACTCAGGGTTTGCAGGACCGCGGCCGGCACCTCCAGGTCTGCGCGTGCCAGGCCCGCGGGGTGGGCCTGCAGCCGTGAGAGCACAGCCGCCTGGCGGGTGGCGCGTGCAACCGCCTGCAGGTCGACTGCCCTGCCTGCCGGCGTCAGTCGCCAGACTATCTCAGCGGCGCTGTCGGGCGGCTGTCCCTGGCGCAGCAACACCGGCAGGGCGGCGGCCAGGGCCTCACCGACGGGATGGTGATAGTAGGCGCTGGCCCACTGCACCATGGCCAGGACATCCGCCGCGATGACGGGTTCGCTATCAAGCACTGCCTGTGCCTGCCTGAGTTTGCGGGCATCGACAGGAGTGTCTTCACAGGTCTCCAGCAGCAGACCGACCACGGCCCTGCGTCCGAATGGGACCCGCACCCGCATGCCGGGCTGCAGGGTGAATACGTCGGTCCCCGCCGGCGCGAGATAATCAAAGCTGCGATACAGCGGGGTCGGGACGGCGATGCGGAGGATGGGTTTGTTCAAGCTGACGACTTTACAGGCTGGGGAGGTGTGCTTAGCTTCACTGGTTGAGAATCTTTCTCACCAAAGTAAGCTAACTCCTTCATCTGATTAGGGCAGGGTTGTTATCCACAAAACCTGTGGATAACTCTGTGGATGAATTGGGGTAAAACACGGCAAAGCCCTATTTTTTCAGTGTTGGTATTAGATTGCCCATTTTTTATCCACAGAAAAAAATCCATTTAAATCAATGTAATAAAGTTAATTATAAGTTTCTTATATAGATGTACACGAATTTTGTTGTCTGAAAACGTCAGGCCGGTCCGGCTGTGTATAAGCGTCTTTATTCTGAACCAGTAGCGGTCATCCCGGACATTGCCGGCAGTGAACACATCCAGCCTCGCAGCTTACGTCCGCTCCCGGACCAGGCAGTCGCGGGTTGCGGCGCTGCGTATCATAGCACCTGCCGATACCGGCCATGGCCGGCGTTGTTGTCCGGCCTGCCCGTGACAGCCTGAAGATGCTGGTTTTCCTGGTGTTTTGCAGATCAGTGAGGTGAATTGCCGGGGTTCCCGTCCGGGAAGTCGGGTGGTCGCCTGCCCGCCGGACCGGATGGTCCCGGCCCGGGGGCCGGGTCGTCAGTGCCGTGGAGTTTGCAGCCGGGAGGGGGCCGTGTGCCTGACCGCTGGACCCGGTGGGCCCGCAGCAATCAGAGCTCCTTGATCGCCTGGATCAGCTCGCCCGCCATGACCTGGCCGTCGCCGTAGAGCATGCGGGTGTTGTCGGCGAAGAACAGCGCATTCTCGACGCCCGAGAAACCCTTGCCCTGGCCGCGCTTGATCACGATGACATTGTGCGCCTTGTCGGCATCCAGGATGGGCATGCCGTATATCGGGCTGTCCGGATTGGTGCGGGCCGTCGGGTTGACCACGTCGTTGGCGCCGATCACCAGGGCAACGTCGGTCTGCGGGAAGGCCGCGTTGATCTCGTCGAGGTCGTACAGCAGGTCATAGGGCACATTGGCCTCGGCCAGCAGGACATTCATGTGACCCGGCATGCGGCCAGCTACAGGATGGATGGCAAACTTCACGTCGACGCCGCGCTTGATCAGCAGTTCGGTCAGCTCCCAGATCTTGTGCTGCGCCTGGGCGACGGCCATGCCGTAGCCGGGGATGATGATGACGCGTTCGGCGTAGGCCATCATGATGCCGGCATCGGCGGCGTCGATGGGTTTCATGCTGCCCTCCACCTCGCCGTCGGCTTCCCCGCCGCTGCTGCCAAAGGAGCTGAACAGCACGTTGCCGATAGAACGGTTCATGGCCCTGGCCATCAACTGGGTCAGCAGGGTACCGGCCGAACCGACCACGGTGCCGGCGATAATCATGGCGGCATTGTTGAGCACGAAGCCTTCGAAGCCGACCGCAAGGCCGGTCAGGGCGTTGAACAGGGAGATCACCACCGGCATGTCGGCGCCGCCGATGGGCAGCGCCATGAGGAAGCCGTAGGCCAGGGCAATGGCGAAGAATGCCAGGATCACCAGGCCGGTTGATTCACTGCCCTTGAATATCAGCAGCGCCGCGAGTAGCAGCGCCACGCCGAATACAGCGAGGTTGAAATACTGCTGGCCGGTAAAGCGCATGGGGCGGCGGATCAGTCCCTGCAGCTTGGCGAAGGCGATCAGCGAGCCGGAGAACGACACCGACCCGATCAGGGCGCCCAGCACGGCGAGGGTCAGGAAGGTCTGCGAGTGGAAATTGCCCTTCAGCAGTTCCACGGCGGCAATGGCACCGGCGGCGCCGCCACCCATGCCGTTGTACAGGGCGATCATCTGCGGCATGTCGGTCATGGCGACCTTCTTGCCGGACCAGAAGGCCGCGACGCCGCCGATGAAGATGGCGGTCGTCATCAGGATGTAGTTGTGCATGCCCGGATGGAGGAACGTGATCAGGGTTGCGACGAGCATGCCGGCACCGGCCCAGACAATGCCGCCACGCGCCGTGACCGGCGAACTCATCCGCTTCAGGCCGAGTATGAACAGGACGGCTGCGACGAAGTAACTGACTTCTATGACGTTGTCCATCAGTTCTTCTTCCCCTTGCTGCTCTTGAACATTTCCAGCATGCGTTCCGTTACCACGTAGCCACCGACCGCGTTGCCGGCGGCCAGCGCAACCCCGATAAAGCCAATGAGCTGTTCCAGCGGCGTCTGTGCGTGGCCCATGGCCACCATGGCGCCGACCAGCACGATGCCGTGCACGAAGTTGGAACCCGACATCAGCGGCGTGTGCAGGATGACCGGCACCCGGCTGATGACCTCGTAGCCCGTGAATGCGGACAGCATGAAGATATACAGTGCGGTCATGCCTTCAATCATGATTGCTCTCCTTCCACCAGTTCGCGGCTCGGGGCATGTCGAATCTCGCCGTTGTGGGTGAGGGCGCTGCCCGCGATCACCTCGTCTTCCCAGTCAGGCGCCAGTTCCCCGTCCTTTATCAGCGGGGTGAGGAAGTTCAGCAGGTTCTTCGCATACATCTCGCTGGCATGCACCGCCAGCATGCTGGGCACGTTGAGCGGGCCGTAGATAACAATGTTGTGGTGCTCGACCTGTTCGCCGGGCTGCGTCAGCTCGCAGTTGCCGCCGCCCTCGGCCGCCAGGTCGATGATCACGGAACCGGGCTTCATGCCCTCGACCATGGAAGCGGGGATGATGCGCGGTGACGGCCGGCCGGGAATCGCCGCCGTGGTGATGACGGCATCCGCCGCCGCAATGTGCCGGGCGAGGATGTCCTGTTGCTGCTGCTTCTCCTCGTCCGTGAGTTCGCGGGCATAGCCGCCGCTGCCTTCCGCGGCCACGCTGGTATCGATGAATTTCGCGCCCAGCGACTCGACCTGTTCCTTGGTGGCGCTGCGCACATCGTAGCCTTCCACCATGGCGCCCAGGCGCCGGCAGGTGGCGATGGCTTGCAGGCCGGCGACCCCTGCGCCGATGACGACCGCCTTCGACGGGCGGATGGTGCCGGCCGCCGTGGTCAGCATGGGGAAGAAGCGCCCTGACAGGCTGGCGGCCATCAGCGCGGCCTTGTAGCCGGCGACGGCGGCCTGTGATGACAGGGCGTCCATGCTCTGGGCGCGCGAGATGCGCGGCACCAGTTCCATGGCATAGCTGGTGATGTTCCCGTCCCTCAGGCGTTTCACCCGCTCCGGGTACTTGTGAGGCTGCATGAAGCCGATCACGCTGCAGCCGGGACGCAGCTGTCCGATGGCGGCATCGTCCGGTGGCTGCACCCCGAGGATGACATCGCACTCCGCATACAGGCTGGCGGCGTCACTCACGATACGGACACCCTTGTAGACGTCGTCCGGGTAATGGGCGGCGTTGCCGGCGCCGGTCTCCAGCAGGACTTCCACGCCGAGTTTGACCAGTCGCTGTGCTACATCGGGCACCAGGGCAACCCGTCGTTCTCCGGCAGTGGTTTCTTTAGGGGCCCCCACGCGAATCGGCATGGTATGTCTCCTGGGTTGATTATGGTTAGGTTGGACAGGTTTCGTCTGGTTGTCACATGGTTCAGGCAGAATTGATCGTGGCATTCTGGCCGGGGACCGCATGCCGCGTTGCAGAGGGCGCAATAGTAGCGGATTCCGCGCGGGGATTGAATAACTGCATTACCGTAAGGTTGTGCCACGATGGTGCATAATTGCGGCAAATGGATTTACATTCGCGGTCGGATTTGAGATAAAAGCGAGACCTCGACGAGGAGGTTGCGGTGTATGATCTGACTCAACAGGTTCTGCGTACGGATGCTTCCGGCATGCCCCTGGAGTGGGTAGGGTTCAGGGAGGCCGTGCGCCTGTATCACCTCGAGCAGGTGGCCTATACCTGCGGCACGCTGCTGTATCGCATCCATGGCGGTATCTCCGCATGCACCGGGCGGCGCAGCAGTATCGAGGTCAACTCCATTATTGCCACCTACGGACGCAATCATGCGCTCAACCGTCTGCGCGACCGTTACGTTCCGCCACTCAACAACCCGGCGCTGTTCCGGCGGGACTCGCACCTGTGCCTGTATTGCGGCGAGGTCTTTCCCGGCCGGGAACTGTCGCGCGACCATGTGACACCGGTCATCCAGGGCGGCCAGGATGTCTGGAACAACGTCGTCACGGCCTGCCGGCGCTGCAATAACCACAAGGCCGGACAGACGCCCGAACAGGCGGGCATGGAACTGCTGGCGGTGCCGTTCGTGCCGACGCATGCCGAGTACATTTACCTGCAGGGTCGCGGGGTGCTGGCCGACCAGATGGAATTCCTGCGCGCCCACTTTCCCCGCAGCAGCCCGCTGCACGAACGCCTGGTGAAACGGCCACGCGCTGGCGGCGACTGAAGGCGGCGTGGCTGGCGGGAACCGTGGCGTTTACCTGATCGACGCCAGCATCTATATCTTCCGGGCCTGGTACTCGGTCCCGGATTCGCTCTATAACCGGGACGGCATGCCGGTCAATGCCCTGCACGGCTTCGCCGGATTTCTCGGCAGTTTCCTCGAACAGACCGAACCCGAGCATGTGGCCGTGGTCTTCGACGAGAGCCTCACCCGCTCGTTTCGCAACCACGTTTATCCCCAATACAAGGCAAACCGCGAGGATCCGCCTGCGGAGCTGCGGCAGCAGTTTGCCTGTTGCCGGCAGCTGGTCGGGCATCTCGGCCTGGCGCAATACGCCAGCGATATCTACGAGGCCGACGATCTCATCGGGACGCTGGCTGCCCGGCTGCGCCGCCCGGATGTCCCGATCGTGATCCTTTCCGCGGACAAGGACCTGGCGCAATTGCTTCAGCCGGGTGACCTGTTCTGGGATTTTGCGCGCAACCGGCGTTACACCTGCGCCGATGTCCCGGCGTGGCTGGGGGTGGAGGCGGGGCAGGTCGCTGACTGGCTCGCCCTTACGGGTGACAAGGTCGACAATATCCCCGGCATCCCGGGTATCGGTGCCAAGACCGCGGCAGCGTTGCTGGCGCATTTCGGCAACCTGACGGAACTCTACCGGCAGGTCGAGGCCGTCTCCGGGCTGCCGCTGCGCGGCGCCGCGCGCATCCAGCGGCTGTTGCAGGAACACCGCGACGCTGCCATGCTGGCAAGGCAGCTCACCGGCATTGCGGTTGATCCGGATATGGTGGTGAGCCTGAACGATCTTGGCAGGCGCAGGGTTGCCGCGCATGCAGTCTGTGCCGCGTGTGAAGAGCTGGGGCTGGGGCGCATGACGCAGGCACGGCTTGCCAGGCTTGCCGGTTGATCTGTCGGGCGTGTCAGCAGGATCCGTGATGTCCTTGTGGGAAGCAATCAGTGCGG
>Ga0210101_1000571_pt1 | contig 12049 bp, 6 predicted proteins | sample Muzzi_PWC_D1_FD_185534 | JGI IMG/M metagenome (GOLD analysis project Ga0210101, IMG submission 185534) | Wetland microbial communities from San Francisco Bay, California, USA, that impact long-term carbon sequestration - Muzzi_PWC_D1 (SPAdes) | ecosystem: Environmental > Aquatic > Marine >...
GCGTCGCGGAGAGCACCAGCTCGACGTGGTAATCGTGGCTCTTGCCGACCATCGTGACCACCGGCGTTGCGGCATCCAGCAACGCCTGCAGGTTGGTGTCCTGCTCGCATTGCAGGTTTTTCTGCCGGGTGCGCCCGAACGCCGCGAGCCGGGCTGCGCCCAGGTCCAGTTTGGCCGCGCGCGCGAAGAACTCGGCATCCTTGGGATTGGAGCCGGGCCAGCCGCCTTCGATGTAGCGAAACCCGAAATCCGCGAGACGCTTTGCAATGGCCAGCTTGTCGTCGACCGACAGTGAAATATCCTCGCGTTGGGTGCCGTCTCGCAGCGTGGTGTCATACAGCAGGACTTGTGTCATGGTGTCAGCCAGTGTGGGGTCAGGCGATGGACTGATAGTAGAGGTTCTGCGGGTGGCGTGCATCAACGAAGAAGTACCAGCGTTCGATCAGCAGACCGAGGTACTGGGTGAGGAACGCAAGGATGGGCAGTGACTCTGACGACAGGCCCCAGGCGGCGCCAAGCAGCAGCACCGGGGCGGGAAATACCAGCACCAGAAACACCAGCCGGGCCGTGCCGACCAGGCGCCGGGACTGGTGATGGAAGAATTCCCGGGTATTGAAGGAGCCGCCCATGGCGCCCTGCGCGATCTGGCGGATGGTGGTGTGGCGTATTCCGATCGCGCTCTGCAGTGTGGATTTTGGCCGCAGGCGGTGATTGCGCAGCAGTGAAGCGCCACGCGTCAGCATGGCGGAGAGCGTCAGGATCACGGCCCAGGTTCCGTAGAAACCGACCAGGCGCACGCCAATGAAGGCGGAGAACGCCGCCGCCAGCATGAAACCCGAAGCGCCGCCCAGCAGGGTGAAGTTGATCACGGTCAGCGCACTGTGCCACTCCTGCAGGAAGCGGATGCCGGCATAGATCATGCCCGTGCAAATGAACAGTGCGAAGGTGGCCAGCGTCGCGAGTGCGCCGATGATCAGGGTTGCATCGACAGGCAATGCACCGGCCACGGTAAACAGCGGGGTGGTCCACTCGAGGTAATGCACGAGGCCGTAGAGGAACACCAGCAGCATGGCCACCGGCAGCGCGATGACCTCCCGGGAAAGCCACGAGGTGCGCCAGCGCGCGATGGAGCGCCAGGCGCGTTCCGGGTGCCCCAGGTGGAAAAACGAGGCAACCAGGCCGGCGCCCAGAAATGCCAGTGACAGGGCGCTGCCGAGTGCGTAGAACGTCTGGCTGTCCTGGTGTTCCAGCAGGTTGGCGAGCGAGTAAACCTGGCCGGTATAGAGGGCGAGGAACAGGCCCTGGCCGACGCCGATCAGGGTGGTGAGCAGGATGACGGAAAGTGCAGCATGCATGGCGGTCTACCAGCTGGTGATGTCGTCGAGGGTCTGGCTGTCACTCGGCGGCGCCGGTAACTGGCCTTCCTTCTTGAGCGGGTTGTCGGCGCGCAGCAGTTCATCTTCGTGAATGCGCAGTCGGGTCTTGCGCCGCGGCAGATAGTGGTTGGCCGGTTTGGTTCCCCATTCCGGCATCAGCGGGTAGCCGCCTTCCTCACGGATCAGGATCGAGACGGTCGAGTCCGGGTCATGGACATCGCCAAACAGGCGGGCATTGGTCGGGCAGGCCAGCACACAGGCGGGCTTGCGCTCGGCCTCGGGCAGGCTCTGGTCGTAGATGCGGTCGATGCACAACGTGCACTTCTTCATTACCCGCTGTTTCTCGTCAATCTCCCTGGCGCCGTAGGGACATGCCCAGGAGCAGTACTTGCAGCCGATGCACTTGTCGTAGTCCACCAGCACGATGCCGTCTTCCGGGCGTTTGTAGCTGGCGCCGGTCGGACAGACCGGGACGCAGGGCGGCTCCTCGCAGTGCAGGCAACTCTTGGGGAAGTGCACGGTTTCCGTGTTGGGGTACTGGCCGACCTCGAAGGTCTGCACGCGGTTGAAAAAGGTGCCGGTGGGATCGCTGCCATACGGGCGATGGTCCGTCATGGGGCCGGCCCAGCCGGACGTATTCCATTCCTTGCAACTGGTCACGCAGGCGTGGCAGCCGACGCAGACATTCAGATCGATGACGAGTGCGAGCTGGGTCATGCGCCCTTCCTCCGGAACATGCCGGCGACGTAGCCCTGCCAGCGGCCACGGTGTTTTTCCATGCCCGGCGCCAGCGGCAGGGGTTTGAACTGCGGCCAGCTCTGTTCGGGTTCCTGCCTGTCCGCCTTGTAGACCTTGACCCGCACGTCATACCAGGCCGCCTGGCCGGTGACCGGGTCGGAGTTCGACAGGTGTTCGCCGTCCTTGCAGGGCGGCAGTTCCTCCGCGATGACGTGGTTGAGCAGGAATCCCTTGCTGGATTCATTGGCGTCGGGTGACAGGCCCCACGCCCCGGATGCCTTGCCGATGGCATTCCAGGTCCACACGGTACCCGGCTCGACGGCCTCGCTGAAGCGGCACATGCAGCGCACCTTGCCGTGCGGTGACTCCACCCACACCCAGTCGCCGTCATCGAAGCCGTTGGCGTGCCCCAGCCGCGGGCTGACGAACAGGTAGTTGTGCGTGTGGATCTGGCGCAGCCAGGCGTTCTGGGAGTCCCATGAATGGTACATCGCCATCGGGCGCTGGGTTATCGCGTTGAGCGGGAATTCCCGGGTGTCGACCAGCTGTGCTTCCAGGGTGTCGTGATAGAACGGCAGCGGGTCGAAGTGGGTCTCGATGCGCTTGCGCAGCCGATCCGGCGGCTGCTTGCCGTCCCAGCGGCCCTGGGCCGCCAGGCGGAATTTCTGCATGACCTCGGAGTAGATGTGAATGTTGACGGGTTCCGCGTAGCGCGTCAGGCCATAGTGGCGTGACCACTGCAGGTAACCCTTGTTCCAGTTGCGCATGTACTGGTAGGAACGCGGCAGTTCGTGGTGGTAGAAACAGTTGTTCTTCGCGTACATCTCCCACTGGCGGGGATTGGGCGCGCCGCGCATGAATTTCTCACCGGCCTCACCGCGCCAGCCTGCCAGGAAGCCGATGCCCGAGCCGGGTTCCGTCTCGTGGTTGACGATGAAGTCCGGATAGTCGCGGTACTTGCGCTTGCCTTCCCTGGTGACGAAGGCGGGCAGCCCCAGGCGGCTGCCCAGTTCGATGAGCACCTCCTGGAACGGTTTGCTTTCGCCCCTGGGCGGCAGTATCGGGATGCGCACGGAATCCACCGGGCCCTCGAACTCGGAAATAGGCCGGTCGAGCATGGACATGACGTCATGCCGTTCCAGGTAGGTGGTATCCGGCAGCACCAGGTCGGCGAAGGCGACGGTCTCGGAGTGGTAGGCGTCGCACACCACCAGGAACGGGATCCTGTACTCGCCGTTCTCGTCCTTGTCGGCAAGCATCTCGCGCACCCGGGCGGTGTTCATCGAGGAGTTCCAGGCCATGTTGGCCATGAACAGCAGCAGCGTGTCGATGCGATAGGGGTCGCCGCGCCAGGCGTTGGTAATGACGTTGTGCATCAGGCCGTGCACCGCCAGCGGGTATTCCCAGGAAAAGGCCTTGTCGATGCGCACGGCTTCGCCCGCGGCGTCGACAAACAGGTCGTCGGGCTCGGCCGGCCAGCCCAGCGGCATGCCGTTCAGCGGGGTGTCGGGCTGCACGTCCTCCGGTCCCTTCGGTGGCTTGGCGCAGGGCGGGATGGGGCGCGGGAACGGGGCCTTGTGGCGGAAGCCGCCGGGGCGATCGATGGTGCCCAGGATGCTCATCAGGATGGCCAGCGCGCGGATGGTCTGGAAACCGTTGGAATGTGCAGCCAGGCCACGCATGGCATGAAACGACACCGGGTTGCCGGTGACGGTGTCATGGTCCTTGTCCCAGGCGTCCGTCCACTGGATCGGCAACTCGATCTTCTGGTCGCGGGCGGTGACCCCCATTTCATAGGCAAGCCGGCGGATGGTTTCGGCCTCGATGCCGGTGACGCCGGCGGCCCATTCCGGGGTGTATTTATTGACGCGTTCCTTCAGCAGCTGAAAGGCCGGTTTGACACGGGTGCCATCCGGCAGGGTGAAGCTGCCGAGCAGGTAAGGATCCGCCCCCTCGGTGTGGGTCGAGATCGGCTTGTCCAGCTCCCGGTCCCACCACAGTTTGTTCTGCGGTTCGAAGCAGCCTTCCTCGGGCGGCACTTCAAAACGCACAAACATGCCGTGCTCGGTGCTGGCCTCGTCCATGTTGACGAGTTCGGCGGCGTTGGAATAGCGCACCAGGAAGTCCCTGTCATACAGGCCCTGCTGGATGATTTCATGGATCAGCGCCAGCAGCAGGGCGCCGTCGGTGCCGGGCTTGATCGGTACCCACTCGTCGGCAATGGCGGAATAGCCGGTGCGTACCGGGTTAATGGAGATAAAGCGCCCGCCGTCGCGCTTGAATTTCGAGAGCGCGATTTTCATCGGGTTGGAGTGGTGGTCTTCCGCGGTACCGATCATGACGAACAGCTTGGAGCGTTCCAGGTCCGGGCCACCGAATTCCCAGAAAGATCCACCGATGGTATAGATCATGCCGGCCGCCATGTTGACGGAACAGAAGCCGCCGTGGGCCGCGTAGTTGGGCGTGCCAAACTGTTTGGCGAACAGGCCGGTCAGCGCCTGCATCTGGTCGCGGCCCGTGAACAGGGCGAATTTCTTCGGGTCTTCGGCGCGGATTTTCTCCAGGCGCTGGCCGAGAATGTCAAAGGCCTGCTCCCAGCTGATTTCCTCGAACTTGCCTTCCCCGCGCAGCGCCTTGCGTTTGCGCAGCAGCGGTTTGGTCAGGCGTCCCGGCGAATACTGCTTCATGATCCCGGACGCGCCCTTGGCGCAGATCACGCCCTTGTTCAGCGGGTGCTCGGGGTTGCCCTCGATGTAGCGGATCTCGCCGTCGCGCAGGGTGACGCGGATACCGCAACGGCAGGCACACATGTAGCAGGTCGTGTTCTTGACCTCGATACGGCCGGTCTCGGAATCGGAGTGTGCAGTCGGGTCGCGCATAGCGGTTTCAGTGTCGCTGGTTTGTTAGTGAATTATTATATACGAACAACGATAGCAGGGCAGGCGCTGTGCTCATTGTTCGCGCAACCTGCCCGGGGTACAGCACAGACCGGGCTATCTCCACGATATATCGACTTTTTGTAACCGGCAGTCCGGGAATATTCCTCTCAAAACGCAGGCACTCATCAGATATGCACAACAGTAAGGGAATGAACGCATCTCGTATAAGACTATTCGGGCCTCTGTTTCAGGAGAAAATCAGGAATTCGTAATGGACAGTCGCATAACCGACTGTTTCTGGCAGTTCATGAATCCGGGAATGCGGATTAACGTTTTTTCCCGGGTTGCGTCGCGGCATCAATGACTCGCGGTGTCATCTGGCAGGCGTGTACGCTCATAGGCAACGAGCCTCGGAGTCAGGATCCAGGCGAGCCCTGCGACCAGCAGTCCGCCTGCGACATCCCAGGAAATGTGCTGGCGCGTGGTCAGCGTCGATATCATGATTCCTCCGGGCCAGACCATGGCGATCAGGTATCGCCGGCTCTGCCAGAGGGCGACGCCGGCGATTGCCGCCAGGGCGACATGCAGGGAAGGGAAGGCGTTGTTTGGCGTGTCGCCGAGGTACAGGGTTTGCCAGGCAAAGCCGGTCAGACCCCCGGTCGGCGGCGGCGGGTGCGTCACGCAGGTCGGAAACAGCACGAATACCGGCAAGGAAATCAGGGTGGCGAGCAGCATCGCATAGAAGGTGCGGCTGCGTGTCACATCGTCGCGCACCGTGGCCAGGGTCCACGGAAGCAGCAGGAATTGCGACAGATAAACCCAGATCGATGCCGCGACAAACGGCACTGCGAGATCGATCGCCGTGGGCCCGAGCATCCGGGGCGTACGGATCTCCACGGCGGCGCTGCCCAGATACAGTGTGTCAAAGAGCAGGTAGCCGACGATCATGCAGGGCCACAGCCTGGCGCGCGTGACGGTCGGCAGTCTCAATCGCGTCAGCACGACACACCTGTTGCCGGAAAACCGGATGCTGCCGCCGTTGCCCGATTCATGCGCCCAGAGTTTCCAGCTTGTCCTTCGTGGTGATACAGACAGGGAGTATATCGCGTACCAGCTGACAGGTGGCTGACAGGCAGTCCCGGCATGACCGTCTGCTGCGCGAACGGACGGGTGTGCAGGGTGGATTGCGGCTCAGGAGGCTGCGGGTTCCTGCAGGCCTGTGTCAGAACCTCGCCGACGTCCTCATCAGGCGCACGCTTCCATTGCCAGCAGTTTTGCGCGGCTGAAATCATTCTTGCCGCTCCCGAGTTTCGGAATCGCTTCCACGTTGATTAATTCTGCAGGCCTCATCAGCGGATTGAGCCCCGATTGCTCGATGAGCCCCTTCATTTCATCGTTGTCGATGTCACCGGCAAACAGGAGAATCACTTTTTCTCCCTTTTTTCCGTCGGATAACGCGGTGGTGAGCACCTCAACATTTTCCGGCAGCACTTTGGCAATGGCGCCTTCGATAGCGCCGAGGCTGATCATCTCGCCACCGATTTTCGCAAAGCGCGAGTAACGATCGACAATGGTGAGGAAGCCGTCCTGGTCGAGATGGCCCTTGTCACCGGTCTTGTACCAGCGGTTTCCGTCCAGCTCCACAACGACCTCGGCGGTCTTTTCCGGATCATTGAGGTAGCCCAGCATCACCTGTGAGCCGCCAAACAGGATAAGGCCATCTTCACCGACAGGTAGCGATTCGAGCGTGACCGGGTCAACGATACGGAAACTGCCACCCGGCAGGGGCATCCCGACGGTGCCGGGCTTGTTCCCTTGCTGGACGTTCCAGTTCCCCGGGTCGATCCGGTCCGGGATGTTGACGCTGGCGACCGGTGTGGTTTCCGTGGTGCCGTAGCCTTCGTAGATTTCCTTGTTGAACCTGAGCTTGAAGGCATCCCGCACCTCGGGGTTCAGTCTTTCGGCGCCGGATACGACAATCCGCAATGTCTCCAGCATCAACGGGTGGATACGCCGGTTGCGGATAAGCAATCGAAGAAAGGTTGAAGTACTGCAATACACCGTGGCCTGATGCCGGGCGATGGCCTTCGCAATGTTCAGGACATCCGTCGGGTCCGCATGGAAAACAACCGGAATCCCCTCGACCAGGGGCATGAGTCCCGTGACGGTGAGTCCGAAGGCATGAAACAGGGGCAGGGTTGCCATGATGGTGTCTGCATCGCGCACGTCGAGCACATCCGATACCTGGCGGATATTGGCCATGATATTGCGATGACTGAGGACGACGCCCTTGGGCTCCCCTTCGCTGCCGCTCGAGAACAGGATGGCGGCGGGTTGATCAATGTCGGCCCGTCTGCCGAACAGTGCATAGAGAAGTCTTGCAGGCAGGACTACCGCAGCGACCAGCAGGGCAAGCCGGGTAAACGTGCCGATCTCCTCTTTCAGGTCTTCAAGGAAATGCACCTGGACCTGGTTCAGGAGTTGGTTCAGGTCGATGCCACGCTGCTCCAGTTTCCTGATGAAACGCCGGGAGGTATAGAGGCTGCCAATCTCGGCTTTCTTCACCGCGGCAAGCAGTGACTGCAGGCTGGCCGTGTAGTTCAGGTTGACCACGGTCCTGTTCAGCAATAAAGCCGCCATGTTGGTGATGATGCCGGGAGCGCTGGTTGGCAGGAGCAGGCCGATAGTGTGCTCCCGGGTGCGTCTGCGGATGAGACGGGAAAACGCGATGACGGCGGTCAGGGATTTATAACCGGAAAGCGCGGTCGATGTGCTGTCATCTATCAGACAGGGCTTGTTGCCGCGTCGTTTTGCACTGCGCAACCACGCCAGAGGAATGGGGTCCAGTGTTTGCGTATGGTGTTCCCAGGTATCGATTGAGAGTTCGAGCACCTTGCTTTTCAATTCGTGTGCCGGCGTATCCATGGGCAGGGGCTTGCCGAAGGCGACGATGACATCTCCACGCAGGCGCGTGTTGCGGATCTCCTGAAGTTTTATGCTCGAACGTGAAAAGCGGCTGCCCCAGAGGCCGCGCAGATAGAACGGCAGAATAATGCCATCCACGCCTTCGACGGTGTGTTCATAACCATGTTTGAATTCACCCAGCTGGCCACTGCGACTGATCGCCCCTTCCGGAAACAGGCAGACGACTTCACCTGCGCGCAGCAGTTCGTTGATCTGTCGCAGTGCCTCCTTGCTCTGGCCGGCGGCAATCGGAATGACCCCGAAGAAATCCAGGAACCATTTCAGATACCAGCGTTGATAGATTGCCCGGGACATCACAAAGCGTACCGGCCGGGGGCAGGCAATCTGAATCATCGCCCAGTCGAGCCAGCTGATGTGGTTGCCGAGCATCAGCACGCCACCGGTGCCGGGCAGGTTTTTGAATCCCAGCACCTCGATGTGATACGTGCTGGAAAATACCCGTGCAATCACATAACGCACCAGCGACTGTGGCAGCTGATAGACGGTATAGAGGGCGCCTGCCAGGGCGGTGATGGTCAGTATATGAAACAGGCCGATACTGCTGATGCCGTAGACGGCGAAGAAGACGGTCAGGCCCAGGAATCCCAGCATGACCACGTTCTGCACCCAGTTGTTGCCCGCCAGCACGGTGCCCAGCTGGTCGTCACGGGCATGGAACTGGATCAATGCGTTCAGCGGTACGATGAACATCCCGCCACAGATGCCCAGTAACAGAAAATCGATCACCAGCAGGGTGCGCGAGTCCAGTTGTGGCAGGAACAGGAGCGCGACAACGATACCCAGTGCGCCCAGCGGGACGAGGCCCGTTTCGATGTGGCGTTTCGAGGACTGTCCGGCCAGCAATGAGCCCATGATGATGCCGAACCCGGAGCAGGCCAGTATCCCCTGAATCACGACGGTGTTGTTCTCGCCGAGAGTCTCCTTGGCGAAAGCCGGGAATGCGGCCAGTACCACCTGGGAGATTCCCCAGAACGCGGACAAACCGACAATCGAAAGCCAGATGGTTCTGTTTGCCAGGATCATTTGCAGGTTGTTCCGCAGGTAGAGACCCTTGCTGTACTGTTTTACGTCAAAATTCTGCTCTGCCGCTGCGGCCTCACGGGCCGGCAGTTGCATGGCAAACATCCATTCCAGTGATGAACAAATCACCAGAATCCAGCCAAGCGGCGCAATCGCCTGTAGTACTTGTGACTCGTTTGCATAGCTCAACCCGGCAAGGCGGTGTTCAAAAAACACCGAGAAGGCGAAGATGCCAAACAGGATGGCCACAATGGTGACCGCCTGTACGACGGCATTGGCAGTGGCCAGTTGCTCCTTGCCGGTGAGTTCCTTGATGTAGCCGTACTTTGCCGGAGAGTAGAAGGCGCTTTGTACCGCCAGCAGAAAGGTCATGGCGAAGGAAAACCAGAACAGGCCAAGGTAGTAGAAAAGGGTGATCAGCAGCGTCAGACCGACGGCAATAGCCGCACTGACTTTCATGATCAGGGGCTTGCGGTATTTGTCGGAGAGAAAGCCGGCGGGGGAGAACAGCAGTACGAACGGCAGCAATATCAGACCATTCACGATGGCCGTCAGGATGATCTGGGTCTGTCCGTCATGGATCTTGAAGACCGTATTCTGGATCAGGATCTTGTGCCCCAGATCGACAAAGGCGTTCAGAAAAATAATCAGGATGAACGGGATGAAGCCCGTTAGTTTGAACAGTTTATCCATGAATAGTGACCTGTGTTGTTCTTGTTGCGGTGAGTTGTGCCGGCTGTTCGCCTAACTGCCGGTGAAGCCCTTGAGGTAATTGCTGATCAGTGATTGCGTCAGGTCCTGTACGGAATCTACGCCTGCGACTCCCAGGTTGTCGGAAAGCGCCAGGATACAGATGCCATGCACACCACCCCACAGTGCGCGCGATGCCTGTGTTATCTCATCGCGTGTATGCTGTTTGGCCAGGGGTTCAAGTTCTTCCTCGACCAGCGCAAACATGCGCGCGATCTTTTCCTGATACCACGCAGGTATACCCCGATCTTCGGAAGAGCGATGCGCGAATACCATTGCAAACCGGTGTGGATCGTCATCGGCAAAGCGAATATAGACCTGACCCAGCTGCAACAGGCAATCACGGGCATCCTTGCACTGTGACTGTGATTCGCTCATGCGGGCATGCAGGCGGTCGAGGGTGCGTGCATTGATATGCAGGATGAGCTCATCGAGGTTCTCGAAGACCAGGTACAGGGTTCCGACCGTGTAGCCGATTGCGCTCGCCACCTTGCGTGCACTCAGGCCTTCATAGCCCTGTTCCACCACGATGTGTTCGGCAGCCGCAAGGGCCATTTCCCGGAGTTCTTCACGGCTGTGATCGCTGCGTCTTGCCATCGTCTGGACCTCCGGTCTGCTGCCGACAGGGCAGGGCGAGAATGATATTGAACATCGTTCAGTCTTATGCTAGAGTTTAATTGAACACTGTTTAATACGCAACTAACCCACTTGAATCAACGCGAGTGGGTTTTCTTGGCGGATATATTGAACGGCGTTCATTAAAGGTCCACTCAGTGATTTGTCAATTTTCCGGACCTCTCATACTCATTAATTGAACCATGTTCATTTATAGGGAGCTAACCATGAACAGACAAGCAAGAAAGAAAAGCATCTGGCAGGGACTCATCCTGGTGATGACATCCCTGTTTGCAGGATACACACCGGCCGCAGGCCTGTTGACGCCCAGTGACGGCAGTCTGCCTGCCCTGGAAATCCGGGAGCATCATGTTGATGTGCTGATCGAGGACGGTTACGCCATCACCACCGTCGAGCAGGTCTTCGTCAATCCCCATGACCGGGATCTGGAGGCCCGGTATTCATTTCCGGTGCCTGCTCATGGCTCGGTGGTTGAACTGACCGTGTGGATCGATGGCCAGCCGATTACCGGCGAGGTACTGGAACGGGAGGAAGCGCGCCAGCTCTACGAGGAGGAGAAGGCGGCCGGGCGTGATGCCGGCATCACCGAGAAGGATAGTTACAAGACCTTCGAGACCCGGATCAGCCCGGTGCGCGCCGGACAGGATACCCGGGTGCGTCTGGTGTACATCCAGCCTGCAGAGGTGGATACCGGGATCGGGCGTTATGTCTATCCACTGGAAGAAGGGGGTGTCGACGACGCGAAGCTCGCCTTCTGGACGGCCAACGAGGAGGTAACCGGGCAATTCAGTTTTGACTTGCGACTCAAATCGGCCTGGCCGGTAGAAGCCGTACGCCTGCCTGATCAGCCGCAGGCTGCCATCCAGCCGCTGGCCGATGGCGAATGGTCAGTGCATCTCGGTAATCGTGTGTCTGCGGCAGGGGCTATGTCATCAAACGAAATGCCCGGGGGGCTGCAGGCAGCTACCCGAAATCAGGCCGCTGTGAACGCCGCTGTGTTCAACCTGGATAAAGACCTGGTGGTCTACTGGCGGCAGCAGGCCGGTCTGCCGGGCAGCGTGGACCTGATCGCGCACAAACCCGCAGGAAAGAATCGCGGTACGTTCATGATGGTCGTCACGCCCGGCGATGACCTCAAGCCCATTCAGGAAGGCAGGGACTGGGTGTTCGTGGTGGATGTCTCCGGTTCCATGCAGGGCAAGTACGCGACCCTGGTTGACGGCGTGCAGCGTGCACTGCAGAAGTTGCGTAGCGAAGACCGTTTTCGCATCGTGCTCTTCAATAATGGTTCCCGTGAACTGACCTCCGGATTTGTCAGTGCAACGCCCGAAACGGTGGCGCATTACAGTCAGGCGCTGTTGAATATTTCTCCCGGTAACGGCACCAACCTGTATGCCGGCATCGAACAGGGACTCAAATCACTGGATGGCGACCGCACCAGCGCCCTGGTGCTGGTCACGGATGGTGTGGCCAATGTGGGCGAGACCCGGCAACGTCAGTTCATCGAACTCCTCAGGAAGAAGGACGTCCGCCTGTTCACCTTTGTGATGGGCAACAGTGCCAACCGTCCGTTGCTGGATGCACTCACCAGGGCCTCGGGTGGTTTTGCCGTGAATATTTCCAACAGTGACGACATCGTGGGTCAGTTACTGGCGGCAACCTCCA
>Ga0210101_1000573_pt1 | contig 11986 bp, 8 predicted proteins | sample Muzzi_PWC_D1_FD_185534 | JGI IMG/M metagenome (GOLD analysis project Ga0210101, IMG submission 185534) | Wetland microbial communities from San Francisco Bay, California, USA, that impact long-term carbon sequestration - Muzzi_PWC_D1 (SPAdes) | ecosystem: Environmental > Aquatic > Marine >...
TTCTTGCCCCTTCCGACGGTCCTCTACAACCTGGAGCCCGGCCCGAACGAACCAGCCCGGTTCGGGTTTGGGGCGGCGACGGCGAGGGTCATCCTGCGCCCGTCGATCAGAACCGAGAGCGACTACGGGCTGACGGTGAAGATCCCGAATGTCAGCCAGGGGCTGCCGGCTGTCGGCAGCGAACTGAGGTTCTGGGGGGTGCCGGGCGACCCCAGCCACGAAGCGGCCCGCGGCGGGCCCTTCGGGGGGCCGGTGCGACCCTTCCTCGGCAACCCGACGTCCTGCGCCGGCCCGGTGCGCACCACACTGCGGATGAACTCCTGGCAGGAACCGGGCAACTACCAGGAAGCGAGCTTCCTCAGCCACAACGCCGCGAACGAGCCGGTGGGGATCGACGGCTGCGAAAAAGTGCCGTTCGACCCCTCGCTGTCGATGGATGTCGACCCGGCGAAGGCCGACTCCCCGGCCGCGCTCAACGTCAGCCTGCACGTGCCGCAGAGCGAATCGCCCGATGGCCTCGCCAGCTCGCCGCTGAAGGAGGCGGTCGTCACCCTGCCGCAGGGAGTTGCCGTCAACACCTCGGCGGCAACCGGCCTGGAGGGCTGCTCGGAGGCGCAGCTCGGGCTGCGCGCAAACGAACCGGCCCACTGTCCGGACGCCTCGAAGATCGGCACGGCGAAGATCGCCACACCACTGCTCGAAGACCCGCTGGAAGGGGCCCTCTACATCGCCCAGCAGAACGCCAACCCGTTCGGCTCGCTGCTTGCCGGCTATCTGGTCGCTGAAGGCCACGGGGTGATCATCAAGCAGGCCGCCAAGCTCGACCTCGACCAGGGCACCGGCCAGATCACCGCCAACTTCGACGACTTCCCGCAGCTACCGCTCAGCGAGGTCGAGCTGGGCTTCTTCGGTGGTCCGCGCGGCCTGCTGGCCAACCCGGGCAATTGCGGCGGCCACCCTTACACGAGCACTCTCACGTCCTGGTCAGGCCACACGGTGAACACGACCGGCTCCTTGGCGGTCCACCAGAACTGCAGCTCGGGCGGGTTCGCCCCGACCCTCTCGGCCGGTACCGCCCAGCCGGTGGCGGGCGCCTATGCGCCGTTCGCGCTCAACGTCGGAAGAAACGACGGCGAACAGAACGTCGCCGCGCTCAGCCTCACCCTGCCGAAGGGCGTCGCGGCGAAGCTGGCCGGCGTGCCGCTTTGCCCGGAGCCCGACGCGGTCAGGGGTAACTGCCCCGCAGCCAGCCAGGTCGGCTCGGTGAGCGTCGCCACGGGTGCCGGCCCCAACCCGGTCTGGATGCCCCAGCCGGGCAGGGCCCCAACCGCGGTCAATCTGGCCGGTCCTTACAAAAGCGACCCCTACAGCCTCGTCTTCAGGGTTCCGATCCAGGCTGGGCCGTTTGATCTCGGCGCGGTGGCGGTGCGCGCGGGGGTACACGTGGACCTCGACACCGCCCAGGTCTCGGTCACCTCCGACTCGCTGCCGCAGATCCTGCAGGGGATCCCGCTCGGCTACCGCCAGATCCACGTCGCCTTGAGCCGGCCCGGATTCATGGTCAACCCGACCGACTGCCAGGAATCGGCGGTCGCCTCGACGATCGTCTCTGCCCAGGGAGCAGCGGCCACCCCGGCCTCGCGCTTCCAGGTCGGCGACTGCGGCGGGCTGCGCTTCAAGCCCCGCCTCGCCCTCGATCTCTCCGGTGGCCTCGGCCGCAACGGCCATCCTCGCCTGCGGGCTGTCCTGCGCACCCGGCCCGGCGAAGCCGGCCTCGCCGGCGCGAGCTTCACCCTCCCGGCCGGCGAGCTGCTGGACACCCACCACATTCGCGCCCTCTGCGGCCGACGGGTGGCCCCCGAGCGCTGTCCACGCGCTTCGCGCCTCGGTTCGGCACGCCTCTGGACCCCGCTCCTCGACCGCCCCCTCCAAGGTCCGGTCTACCTGCGCGAACCGACCCGCGGCCTCCCCGTTCTGCTTGCCGACCTGCGCGCCGATCGGATCCGCATCCTGCTCCACGGCCAGACGGCCTCCCCGGGCGGGCGCTTGCGGGTCAGCTTCCGGGGTCTCCCCGACGTTCCCCTCTCCAGAGTCGTCTTCACGCTCGCCGGCGGTCGCCGCGGCATCGTCGTCAACAGCAGAGCGCTCTGCGCCGGCGCGCATCGCGCTCGGGCCGCGTTCCGCGCGCACAGCGGCAAGCGCCGCCAGCTTCGCCCCAGGCTTCGCCTTCGCGGCGGCTGTTGACGTACCATGTTGGTCGATGGCCACGCGCCCACGCGACAAGCCCCTGCTCGCCCCCGGAAACGAGGCCGAGTGGGCGAAGATCAATGAGGAAGAGGAGCGCGAGGAAGCCGAGCTCGCCGCGACTCTCACGATCCCCGAGCGCCTGGAGCTCGGCCAGAAGCTCTGCGACCAAGCCTTCGACTTCTACAACGCCGTCCATGCTCGCGACCGTGGCGCCCAACGAGATCCGCGGGCCTGACCTGGCCGGTGTCGTTGCCGACGCGAACGAGTCTGGGCTCGACCACGTTGTGATCGGCGGCTTCGCCGTGATCGCCCACGGCTACTTCCGCGCCACCAAGGACTCTGACCTGCTCGTTCCGGACGGCCCGGAGAGGTCGACAGCAGGCATGGCGTGATCGACATCATGCGTGGCGGATTGCCGCCGCTCGACTACCAGACCGTCGCGGCCCGCGCGATCGACGGCGTTTGGCGAGGCACCCCGTTCCGAGTCGCCTCGCTTCGCACTCTCGTCGGCTTCAAGCGCCTCGCCGGTCGTCCCGGGGACCGCGTCGACCTCGAAAAGCTCGAACGCGCGAACGGTGAGCTCCCCGAAGACGAGATCCCCGGTCTCGACACCTGAGTCGCCTCTAGAAAACAGAGTTTGCCTTTCCGGTCACCCTGTGCTTTCATCGCTGCTCTGCGACGGGGAACAGCAGGGAGCGATGAGAGAGGAGGTAGGCCCGATCGCCAAACCGGCGCCTGAGCCGCGCTTGGCGCGCCGCCGCGCTGCTGCGGCCCTCGTCGCGACGCTTGCGGCGGTCGTTGCGCTGGGCATCGTCGGGCTCGGCGTCGAGGGTCACCTGCGCCCCACCTCGCTGGCGATCGGCGGCACCACGTCGGACCGCGGCGAAGCCCTGGCCCGCTCGCATTTCGGCGACTCCTCGCCCTTCGCCCTGATGCTACGCGGGCCGGCGGGCGCGATCGAGCGCCAGGGGCCGCGCCTCGCCACCGCGCTGCGCCGCGACCCCACCGTCACCGTGATCTCGCCCTGGGACCCGGCCGCGGCGGCCCGCAAGCTCCCCGCTCCGCCGCCCGGGGCGCCGCCGGGCAGCCGCTCGCGCGCCCTCCTGCTGCTCGACTTCCACGTCCCCCTGGCGGAGGCGATGCGCGACACGGTGCCGGCCCTGCAGCGGACGATCGCCGCCCGCGTCCACCCGCCCCTCGAAGCGACCCAGTCCGGCTACGCGACCATCTCCCACGCCCTCCAGTCCGAATCGCTCTCCGCCGCCGAGCGCGCCGAGCTGATCGCCGCCCCGCTCGTCCTTGTCGTGCTGCTGGCCGTCTTTCGCTCCGTCCTCGCCGCGGCGATCCCGCTCGCCTTCGGCGCGATGACGGTGCTCGCCGGGCGCGGCGTCCTCGTCTTCCTCACCGAGCTGATGCCGATCGACGCCCTCTCGCTCGTCGTCTGCACGATGATGGGGCTGGCCCTCGGCGTCGACTACTCGCTGCTGATCGTCTCCCGCTTTCGCGAAGAGCTGGCCGCCGGCCGGGCCCCGGCCGTCGCCGCCGCGATCACCCGGCGCCGCGCCGGGCGCACCACTGCGGTGGCCGGCTCGACCCTCTTCGCCTCGATCTTCCTCTCCGCCTTCCTGCAGGCGGGGACGCTGCTCGTCTCGCTTGCCACCGCCCTCGTCGTCGTCACCGCGATCGCCGTGCTGATCGCCTCAGGCGCGCTGCCGGCGCTCCTCGCCCTGCTCGGGCCCCGCATCGACGCCGGGCGGATCGGCCGCGCCCGCCCCGGCGGGCGCTCCCGCGTCGCCGCCGCCGCAACGGCCGCCCTGCGTCGCCCCGCCCTCGCCGCCGCCGCGATCGCCGTCCCGCTGCTTCTCCTCGCCGCGCCGGCCCTCGCCCTCAACGTCGGATCCCCCGGTGTCGACGCGCTGTCGGCCTCGAGCCCGGCTCGCGAGGACGCCGAAGCGATCGCCAGCTCCGCCGGACCCGGCTGGGAGGCGCCCTTCCTGCTCATCGTCGCCGCCCAACGCGGCCCGATCACGGCTCCGCGCCGCCTCGCGATGCTGACCACCACCCAGCGCCGCGTCGAAGCGCTGCCCGGCGTCGAGGCGGTTATCGGGCCGGGCGCGGTCGCCGCCGCCGCCCGCCCCTTGCGGCCGCTGGGCAGCGAACTCGACCCCGGCCGATCTTCCGCCGCCTCCGACCTCATCCGCCTCGGCCCCCGCCTGCGCCGCTCCTCGGCCGCGGTCTCACAGCTTCGTGGCGGCATCGCCGCAGGTGCCGCCGGCGGCAGGCTGCTCGGCGAAGGCTCCGCCCGCGCCGGCGAGGGCGCCGGCCTGCTCTCAGGCGGCCTCGGCAGCGCCCGCGCCCGTGGCGAACGCGCCGCGGCCGCCCTCCAGCGCCTCGCCGCCGGCTCGCGTCGACTTGCCGCCGGCCAACGCGAAGCCTCGGCCACCGCCTACGGCCTCTCGCTCGGCCTCCGCACCCTGGCGCCCAACCTCTCCGCCCAGGGCCTCAGCCGCGCCCGCCGCCTCGCCGCCCGCCTGCGAGCCTCGGCCTCATCCGACCCCTCGCAGCGAGCGGCCGCCCACGAAGCCGCCGTTCTCGCCGCCGTCCTCGCCGCCAACCGGGAAGAATTGCAGCGCCTGCGCGGCCTCGCCGCCACCCTCGATGAGGTTCTCGGGCGCCTCTACTCGGGCGGCAAGCGCCTGCGCGGCGGCAGCGCCCGCCTGGCGGCGGAAGCGCAGCGCCTCGGCGGCGGCCTGGGGCGGCTCGGCGACGGCGCGCAGAGCCTCGCCACCGGGCTCGGCGCGCTCCAAGGCGGGGCCGAAGCGCTCGGCGGCGGCCTCTCGGCCGGCTTCCATCGCAGCTACCCGCTCCAGCAGGGCCTGCGCCGGGCCGGCGTCCGCGTCTCGCGCACGGCGGCGCCGCTCGGCCGCCGGCTGACCCGCCTCCACCGCCTCTCGCCGGGCCTGTTCGGCTCCGGCTTCCTGGCCCTGGCCGCGATCGACGGCGCCCCGCCGGTTCGCCGTTCGCTCGCCGCCGAGGTACTCGACGTCTCGCGTGGCGGTACGGCGGCCCGCTACCTGATCGTCCCCACCGCGGGCTTCAACAGCGCCGGCTCGCGCCGGCTCGGCTCGCGCCTCGGGTCCCTCGCCGCTGCGATCGACCGCCGCCCCGGCTTCAGCGCCGGGCTCGGCGGCGGGGCGGCGGTCCTCAACGATTACGCCACGGCGACCAAGGCACGACTGCCGCTCGTGATCGGCGCGATCGTTCTCATCACCTTCCTGATGCTGATCGCCTTCCTGCGCGCGCCGCTGCTCGCCGCTCTGGCCGTTGCGCTCAACCTGCTCTCGGTCGCCGCCGCGATCGGCGTCGTGACCCTGGCCGGCCGGATCCCGGCCGGCTATCCGCTCGGCGGGCACCCCTCGATCGACACCGTCGGCGCCGCGGCGATCTTCGGCGTCACCTTCGGCCTCTCGATCGACTACGCGGTCTTCCTGCTCGCCCGCATGCGCGAACGCCACTCCCGCGACGGCGACAACCGCGGCGCGGTCGTCTTCGGCCTCGAGAAGACCGCCTCGGTGATCACCGGCGCCGCGGCGATCATGGCCGCCGTCTTCGCCTGTTTCGCAGCCGCGCCGGTTGCCACGGTCAGCCAGATGGGGCTCGGCCTCACGGTGGCGATCCTGCTCGATGCGACCGTGGTGCGGATCGTCCTGCTGCCGGCGCTGATGCTGCTGCTCGGCGACCGGGTCTGGCGCACCCCGGCTTGGCTCGAGCGCCTCGCGGGCCGGATTGCCCGCCGGCCGGCGCCCGCGCCGGCGACCGTGGAGGCGGGGGAGGGGGCGGCTCGGCCTCTGCCTCGCGGCGCTTGCCGTCGCTGCGCCCCTGGCCACCGCGACGGCCGCCGAAGCTCCGACCCGCCCCGAATACGTCGCCCAGCTCGAGGCGATCTGCAAGCCGCGCTCCGACGCGACGCAGCGCGCCGTCCGCGGCTTCCGCGCCGACGTGCGCCGCGAACGCCTCGCCCTTGCCGCCGTCAAGTTCTCCCGCGCCAAGCGCATCTTCGCCGCCACCGTCGGCGCGATCTCCACCGTGCCCCGGCCACCGGCCGACCAGCGGACCCTCGCCCGCTGGTTCGCCCGCCTGCGCCGTGAGATCCTCTACCTCGGTCGCACCGCGGCCGCCCTTCGCGCTTCGAACGTAGCCCGCTTCCAGCGCGTCTCGGCCCGCTTCATCCGCGAGGGCAACCGCGCCAACAACGTAATCGTCTCCTGGGGCTTCACCTACTGCTCCTTCAAGCCCTCGAGGTTCCAGTGAGCCCGCCGAACGCGCGCAGATCCTCGGCGGCCCTGGCGATCGCCCTCCTCGCGTCCGCCTCCTTCGCGGTCGGGCTCGCCGATGCCGAGCGCAGCGGCCGCGCCGGCGTCATCGTCTCCCTCGACGGCTCGGTCTCGCCCCGATACCTGCCGCGCAGGCGTTCGGCCCCGATCTCCCTCACCCTCGCCGGGATGATCCGCAGCAGCGACGGCTCGCCGCCCCCGCGGCTGGCCAGCATCGAGATCGCCTTCGGCGCCCGCGGCGGGCTCTCCACCGCGGGGCTGGCGCGCTGCCCGCGGGCCCGGCTGCGCAACGCCACCCGGGCTCAGGCGCTCGCCCGCTGCCGGGCCGCCCTGGTCGGCCGCGGCGCGATCCTGGCCGAAGTCCCCCTGGCGCCCGAAAGGCCGCTGCCGGTCCGCGCCGGCGTCCTCGCCTTCAACGGCAGGAGCGCGGGACGTCCGGCGGTCTGGGTCCACGCCTATTCGGCCTCGCCGCCGGTCTCCTTCGTCCTCCCGCTCTACCTGCGCAGCCTCCGCGCCGGCGCCTACGGCGTCCTGCTCAGGGCGCCCGTCTCCCGCGCCCTCGGCCGCTGGCCGCGCCTGCGCTCCTTTCGGATCACCCTCGGCCGCCGCTACCGCGCCGGCGGCACGCGGCGCAGCTACCTGAGCGCCCGCTGCCCGCTGCCGCCCCGCTTCAGCATCGGCTTCTTCCCCCTCGCCCGCGCCGCCTACCGCTTCGCTCCCGCACCCACCTTGGCCACCACGATCCTGCGCGGCTGCCGCGTTCGCGATTGACTCCCCGGGCCGTGTTCCTCCCCCGTTACAACCGCTCCGCTCGCGCCGGTTCGGTGCGCCTCTTCGCGGTCGCCGCCCGCCGCTACTGGCTGGGGGTCTTCCCCGCCGCCCGCGGCACCCAGCGCCAGCTGCTCGCGCGCGCCCGCTCGATCCCCGACCCGCTGCTGCGAGAGGACGCGCTCGTCTCCCACCGGGACAAGGGCTCCAACTCCAGGGGCCTCGCCGCGCTCGCCGTTCTCGCCCCGCCCGAGCGGCGTGGGGAGGTCGCGCGCAGCCTCGTCGCCTACCAGCTGATGCTCGACTACCTCGACGGGGTCTCCGAGCGCCCCAACGCGGACCCGATCGACAACGGCCTCTGCCTGCACCGCGCCTTCGAGGTCGCCCTCGACCCCGATGCCGCCCACGAGGACTACTACGCGCTCGCCCCCGGTCGCGAGGACGGCGGCTACCTGGTGGCGCTGATCGAGATCTGCCGCGCCCCGCTGCGCGAGCTGCCCTCCTACCCGGCCGCCCGCCGCCCGCTCCTGCACCAGGCCCGCCTCTGCCGCCAATCGCAGGCCCTCAACCACGCCCTGCGCTTCGTCCCGGTCGAGGACCGGCTCGCGGCGTGGGCGGCGCAGACCGCGACCGAGGCCGGGATCGAGGCGCGCCTCGAGTGGTGGGAGCTGGTCGCCGCGGCCGCCGCCTCCTCGCTGACCGTCGGTGCCCTGCTCGCCCTCGCCGCCACCCCCGGGGTCACCGCCGCCGACGCCTGCCGGGTCGAGTCCGCCTACTTTCCCTGGGCCAGCGGCCTCAACGCCCTGCTCGACTCGCTGGTCGACCTCGACGAGGACCCTGAGGACGCCAGCCACCTGCGCCGCTACGAATCCCCGCAGCTCGCCGCCGAGCGCCTGGGGATGCTCGCCTCCGGCGCCCGTCGGCGCCTCTCGCAGCTCCCCGACGGCCCCCTGCACGAGGCGATCCTCGACGCGATGGGGGCGCTCTACCTGGCCCAGCCGGAGGCCTGGCGCCCGGGCCGCGAGCGCATCTCCGCTGCGGTCCTCAACGCGCTCGGTCCCTTCGCCCGCCCCTCGCTGCTGGTCCACCTGCTGCGCCGCGGCGGACGCGGCAGCCGCGCGGTGCTCGCCGGCGGCCGGCGCTCCCGTGCGCGCCCATGAGGTACATACTGTTCTGGCAGCGATGAGCGACGCGAGCGCACAAGAGGCGCGCCGCCTCCGTGAGGCGATGCTCGATCTCTGCGCCGAGCGAGGCTACGGCGACGTGGAGCTCCCCGACCTGCTCGAGCGCGCCGACCTCGATCAGGCCGCCTTCCGCCGCCACCACGCCGACCTCGACGCGTGCTTCACGGCCGTGCTCGGCGAGATCTACGCCGAATTCTTCGTCTCCGCCCAAAAGGCGATGGCCGGGCAGCAAGGCTGGCGCGACCGCATGCGCGCGACCGCCTACGCGCTGCTCCGCTTCCTGCGCCGCGACGAGCGCGTCGCCCACCTCGCAGCGGTCGAGGCCCAGGACGCCGGAGATGCCGCGCAGCGCCTCTTCCTCGACACCTTCAACCGCCTCGTCGACCTGATCGACGAGGGCGAGGCCGAGGTCAGCGGCCCCGCGCCGCCCGGCCGCGCCACCGCGCTCGGCGTCGGCGGCGTCGTCTTCGCCCGCATCCAGGAGGCCGTTGCCGGTGGCGAACTGGGGCTCGGCGAGGAGGAGATCCCCGAGCTGATGTACGCGGCGGTCTTCCCCTACCTGGGCGCCGAGGCCGCGGCGCGGGAGCTGCGCATCCCGCCGCCGCCCGATCTCTCGGACTGAGAACCTGAGCGCGCCTCCTCAGTGCCGCCGTCCGTCGCCGTTCGCGACCGCGCAGGCCCGCTCGGGCCCCACGAAGGGCACCAGGGTGATGTAGGTGGCGAGCGGCACCACCTCCGCCAGCCTCTGCGAGCCCTTGCTGCGCACCTGGCGGCGCATCAGCGCGTAGACCGCCGCGGCGCTGGCCTCCGCGCTCACCGCCGGCGCTTTGGGCTCCTCCTCGAAGCCCGGCGCCAGCATCGCCGCCAGCGAGTCGATCACCCGGTCGCGGCGGGCGAGCGCCGGCGGTCCGGCGCCGTAGACCCCGACCGTCGCCAGCTCCGCCATCGCCGGCTCGGCGGCGAAGTAGGCGCAGATCGCCTCATACAGCGCCCGCACCCCCTCCTGCCAATCGCTGGCCCGCCGCGCCGCCGGCACCGCCAGGGCCATGATCTGCGCCCCGCTCATCTCGAGCGCAGCGAGCACCGCGTCGCGCTTGTCGGCGAAGTTCTCGTAGAACGTGCTCAGCGAGATCGAGGCCCGCGCCGCGATGTCGTCGGTGCTCATCGCCCCGTAGCCATTCTCGGCCACCGCTGCCGCCACCGCCCGCGCGATCCGTTCAGCCGGCGTGTAGCCCTCGAACGGAGCCGCGCTCGGGCGCTGCCGCCGCGGCGTCGCCAGCGCCCGCGGTGGCGGCCGCACGCTGCGCAGCCAGCCCCAGAGGTCGGGGGCGAGGCTCCCAAGCTCCTCGTCTTCGCCGCGGTAGAGGCGGGTCTGGATCAGCTTGCCGAGTCCGCCTACCAGCACCCGGATCAGCTCCGGGCCGATCCGCTTCTGGCTGGGCAGCTCGGCGGTCAGCTCGTCGAACAGCTCCGCGAGGGCCTCGGAGCCCCGGTCGGCGACCGCGTCGCCCAGCTCGCCCGCGGCGTGCAACTCGACCAGGCAGACGCGCGCCGCCGCGCGCTCCGAGCTCACGAGGCCGACGAACCGCTCGAAGAGCGCCCGCGCCTCCGCCTCGCCGCCGGGCCCGCGGACTTCGTCCAGCGCCCTCAGCGCCAGCTCCAGCAACGCATCGGCCGCCGCCGCCAGGCACTCGGCCTTGTTCGCGAAGTGCTTGTAGAAGTCGCTGCGCGAGACCCCGCAGACCTCGATCACGTCGGCCACCGTGGTCGCCTCGTACCCCTTCTCCGAGACCACCGCGACCACCGCCCCGAACAGCCGCTCGCGCTGGTTTCGGACCACCTCCGAGCGCGGCGTGCCGCTGCCCGGGTGCAGCTTCCGGTTCCTCAGCTCGGAGCTCTCTCCCCACGGCGTCCCGACCGTTGCGCCCGCAACATGGCTGTCCCTCAAACGGTGCTCGCTCTCGTTCAGTCGGATCCCGGAACGGCAGTTCAGCGCCGTTTCCGAAGACCCGAGGCCCCTCGTGGGACCTTTGCTTCCCTTTGGCCCGAGCCGGCCGTTCTCTTCGCGGCCTCACCTCGAGCCCAACCTACGCCTTCGGTGGCGAATCCCATGGTAGGGGCTCGACGCGTCTCGGTAAACCCGGATGTCTTATACGTTCGCTTCGGTCCTGGTGCCTGCCCGCTCCTGCCTCGCTTCCGGCGGAAATGCGCCCCACCGAAAAGAGCACTTGCCCTTCAAAAAAGCTTACGATATCATCGCCGTGCTCTAGAGCGCATCAACCCGAGCCCCCTCGCCGTTCCCTGTCGGGGTGGCTCAGCTGTACGCAGGCGGCAGCGCCGGCGCGGTTATTCCCACCGCCCGGTCCCGCTTGCGTGCTGAAAAGCGACTGGGGAGCCAGGCGGCCACCGAGACCCGTGGGCGGCTCTTTGGGAAGATCCGCCGCGTGTCCGCAGAGGGGCGAAGCGAGGGGTCCGATGGCGACGACCTGAGCGAGCTGCTGCGGCGGCGCGAGCTGACCCGCGACGCGGCCCGCCCCGACGCGGTGCGTCGCCGCCGCGCGGCGGGTGGGCGCACCGCCCGGGAGAACATCGAGGACCTGGTCGACCCCCGCACCTTCGTCGAGTACGGCCGCTTCGCGATCGCCGCGCAGCGCGGCAGGCGCGAGCTCGAGGAGCTGATCGCGCGCACCCCCGGCGACGGCTTCCTCGCCGGCACGGCGCGGGTCAACGGCGAGCTGTTCGGCGAGCGCGCCGCCTGCGCGGTGCTCTCCTACGACTACACGGTGCTCGCCGGCACCCAGGGGGCGCTCGGCCACCGCAAGAAAGACCGCCTCTTCGAGCTGATCGAGCGGATGCGCCTGCCGACCGTGCTCTACGCCGAGGGTGGGGGAGGGCGCCCCGGGGACACGGACTACCCGGTCGTCTCGGCGCTCGACACGCGCGCCTTCGCGCTCTGGGCGAAGCTCTCCGGGGTCGTGCCGCGGATCGCGGTCGCCGCCGGCCGCTGCTTTGCCGGCAACGCGGTGCTCGCCGGCTGCTCGGACCTGATCGTCGCCACCGAGAACGTCTCGCTGGGGATGGGCGGGCCGGCGATGATCGAGGGCGGCGGCCTCGGCAGGGTCGACGCCGACGAGGTCGGTCCGCTCGCGATGCAGGCGCGCAACGGGGTCGTCGACCTGGCGGTGGCCGACGAGGCGGCTGCGACGGCTGCGACCAAGCGCCTGCTCGCCTACTTCCAGGGGGCGACGCCGCCGGGGGCGGAAGCGGACCAGGCCGCCCTGCGCAACCTCGTCCCCGAGCGCGAGCGCCGCGCCTACGACGTGCGTCCGGCGATCGAGACGCTCGCCGACCAGGGCTCGGCGACCTTCCTCCGCGCGGGCTTCGCGCCGGAGATGGTGACCGCCCTGGCGCGGATCGAGGGCCGCCCGGTCGGCTTCTTCGCCAACGACACCA
>Ga0210101_1000575_pt1 | contig 11978 bp, 11 predicted proteins | sample Muzzi_PWC_D1_FD_185534 | JGI IMG/M metagenome (GOLD analysis project Ga0210101, IMG submission 185534) | Wetland microbial communities from San Francisco Bay, California, USA, that impact long-term carbon sequestration - Muzzi_PWC_D1 (SPAdes) | ecosystem: Environmental > Aquatic > Marine >...
TGGGTACGGACAGCAGCTTGCCCGTGCTCGAGCTTTCAATCTGGCGAAAAGCTTTAGGATCGACCTGCGAGATGATTTGCATGTCGCCGGCGAGCAGGGCGTTGACACGCGCCACCGGGTCCGTGATCGCGGTAATTTCGATGCCGTCGAGGTTGGGTCCGTCGCGAAAGTAGTGATTGTTCCTGACGTGCACCGACTTCACCCCGGGTTCGAAAGATTCCATCACGAACGGACCGGTACCGATGCCGGCTCCGGTGGTGCCATTTTGCACTATCTTGGACTGGTACAGCCCCATCAGGATCGGTAAATCGGCATCCGGAGAACTCAGAATCGCCTTGACCTCGTAGGGTCCGACTTTTTTCCATTCGGCGATCGACGCCAGTACCGACTTGATGACCGACTTGGAATCCTCGCCCTGATGCCGCCTCATGCTGTAGATCACGTCATCGGCGGTCATTTTTTTGCCATCGTGGAAAGTCACGCCCTGGCGGATCTTGAAAGTCCACTCGGTGGCGTTGCTGTTGGGTTCGAATGATTCCGCCAGGTCGGGCTGCGGCACCAGGCCCTCGCCGATCTGGCACAGGCTGTTATAGGTTGCGCGGCCGCGGGTATAGTCGATGGTCGAGGTGAACACGATCGGGTCGAGCTGGTCGTCGGGACCGTGCAGATTCGAGGCAAAGCGCAGTGAGCCGCCTCTCTTGGGCGTCGCCGCGAGCACTGCCTTGCCGTCGGTGAGCAATTGCTCGGCAACGGTCAGGGAGACGCCGGCAACCATCGCCAGCTTGAGTGCGTCGCGCCGGGTGACATCACCGCTGCCGCCTTTGACCATTTTATCGACCAGGTCACGATCGGCCTGGGTAAGGTGCCGGAACTTCAGTTCCGAGCCTGTTTTTTTGGGTTGTTTCATTGTCGCTCCTCGGTTTCCTGGGTCGTTTTTTCTGGTTGACGAAGCAGTATTTCGAAAAAGCCCGGAACGCCCGCCATGAAGCCGTTTCCCGGGTACACCGATCCGTCAGTCTGTTGTTAACAAGCTAGAGTAAAGCGCGGGTAATAACTTGTCAAAAAAAATGGTTTTTCGATTATCGCGATCGGTTTATTCGATTACCCCACAGGCAGGTGATATCGGCGCGTTATTGAGATAGAGTTAGCAGCCGATAATTCCGTCCGGGCTGCCAAACCTTGATAAAAACCCTGCTCACTGTCGGCTCGATACTGTTGAGTTACGGCCTGTTGCTGCTCGCCAACGGGCTGTTCGCGACGTTGCTGGGCGTGCGCACCCAGGTCGAGGGCTTTTCGACGGACCTGGTCGGTTTCGTCGTCGCTGCCTATTTCAGTGGCCTGTTACTCGGCGGCCTGTTCGCGGCGGGGCTGGTGACCCGTGTCGGCCACATACGCTCGTTCGCGGCTTTCGCCTCGCTGATGTCGGTTTCGGCGTTGATGCACCCCATTTTCGTGCACGGCGTCGCCTGGATGGGTTTCCGCCTGGTCGCCGGATTCTGCATGGCGGGCATGATTATCGTCACCGAAAGCTGGCTCAACGAGACCGCCACCAACAGGACGCGCGGCAAGATCCTGTCGATTTACATGATCACCAACTACTTCGCCGCCGGCTGCGGCAACTTTTTGCTGACCGTCGGCGACCCGTCGGACTTCGAACTTTTCAGCCTCGCGTCGATCATCTTTTCACTATCGCTGGTACCGGTACTGCTGACCCGCGCCAAGGCCCCGGCGCCGCCAAAGCCCGAACGCATGCACGTCTGGGAACTCTACCGCATCGCCCCGCTGGGCGTGGTCGGGGTGTTTTGCTGCGGGCTGGTCAACGCCAGTATCAACGGTCTCGGCTCGGTTTTCGCGACCAATATCGGTTTCGATCAGCACCAGCTGGCGACATTCATGGCGGTGCTGGTGATGAGCGGGCTGATTCTGCAGTGGCCGGTCGGCCTGCTGTCGGACCGTATCGGCCGCGGCCCGCTGCTGGTCTATATCCCGCTGGTGGTTGGGCTGGCTGCGATCTGGCAGCTGTTCGCCGAGGGCTTCGTGCCGGTGCTCGCCGGAGCGGCCTTTCTCGGCGCCTTCGTGTTCACGCTCTACTCACTGTCGGCGGCCACCGCCAACGACCATGTGAATTCGGACCAGCGCGTCCAGGTCGCCGGCGCGCTGCTGATTACCTACGGCGCCGGCGCGGTGACCGGGCCGATTATCGCCGGCCGGTTCATGAGCATGATGGGCCCGCAGGGGTTGTTTTTTTACATTGCCCTGATCGAACTCGTGCTCTGCGGATTCGCGATCATGACCCGTGGCACGCGCGTCGGCAGCCCCGAGAAACGCAAGCCGTTCGTCGCCGTACCGTCGACCCAGGCGACCTCCAACCAGCTTTACGTGTCCGCGCACCAGGCCAAGCCGGAGCACGTCCGCGAACCCGACGACAGCGATCACCTGCAGTGGAACGTCCCCCCCGACGACGATGACGACTAGCAAACCCGGCGCGCTCGAGGTTTCGCACCGCAAGGTCTGGATACTCGCCGGACCCATCATCCTGTCCAATATATCGGAACCGCTGGTCGGCGCTGTCGATACCGCCGTGGTCGGGCATCTGCCGGGGCCCGAATTCATCGGCGCGGTGGCGCTCGGCGCGCTGATCTTCAGCTTTCTGTACTGGGGTTTCGGTTTCCTGCGCATGGGCACCACCGGGTTCGTCGCCCGCTATTACGGCGTCGGCGACTGGCAGGGACTTTCGGATACCTTGTTGCGGGTACTGATCCTCGCCGTCGGCCTCGGCCTGCTGACGATCGCCCTGGGCTGGGTGATCGTCGACTTCGCGCTGTTCCTGCTCGACAGCAGTGCGGAGGTCGAAGGGCTGGCCGCCGATTATGCGCACATCCGTATCTGGAGCGCCCCGGCGGTGCTCTGCGTCTATGCATTCAGCGGCATTTTCATCGGCATGCACGATACCCGTGCGGCCTTCGTGCTACAGCTGGTGCTCAATATCACCAACGTATTGCTCGATCTACTGTTCGTACTCGGCTTCGGCTGGGGCGTCGAGGGTGTCGCGATCGCCTCGGTGATGGCCGAGTACCTGGCCGTCGGCGTGGGCGTTTTCCTGCTGCGCCGGCAGATCGGCCTCGCGTTTGCGGGTTTCGACCGCGGGCGCCTGCTGGAGCGAAGCGCGTTGATGCTGCTGTTCACCGCCAACTTCAATATCTTCGTGCGCACACTCTGCCTGCTGTTCGCGTTCAGTTATTTCACCGCGCTGGGCGCAAAGCAGGGCGAGATCATCCTTGCCGCCAACGCCATCCTGATGCACCTGCAAAGCATCATGGCCGCCGGCCTCGACGGCTTCGCGCACGCGGTCGAGGCGATGGCGGGCAGTATCTACGGGGCGGGGCGCCGGCGCCGGTTTCGCCGCGCGGTCGGGTTCACCGGTATCTGGGGTCTGGCGGTCGCACTGCTGGCGGGCGGGGCTTATTACCTGTTCGGTGCGTCGATAATTCGCCTGTTCACGGGTATCGCCGAGGTCTACGACAGCGCGCTCGAATACCTGCCGTGGATGGTGATATCGCCGCTGGTATCCGTATGGAGCTTTCAACTGGACGGTATCTTCATCGGCACCGGGCACACGCGCGAAATGCGCAACGCGATGATCGTCTCGCTGCTCGTCTACCTGGCTTTTCTCGAGTGGGCCGTGCCGGCTCTCGGCAACCACGGACTGTTCGCCGGGTTACTGGTTTTCATGTTCGTCCGCGCCGCGACCCTGGCATTCTATTTTCCGGGGATCGAGGCGGCGATGGTCTCCCGGAGCGAGGCATCGACGTGAACGCGATATTTCCCGCCGGTGCGCGCATCGCCCGAATTCCGCGGAGAGCGACCGATGCAGGCGCTTGAACCGCGCCACCGTTTCCTGCTCGGCGCGCTGGCGCTCGGGCACCTGAGCAACGACTGGGTGGCGGGCACGCTGTGGATTCTGGCGCCGGCGATCGCCGCGGCGATGGGCCTGGGGCCGGCCGAGGTCGGCCTGATCCTGACCGTCAACGGCATCGGCGCCGGGCTCGCCTATATCCCGGCCGGAATTCTGTCGGATCGCTCGTCGCGCCCGGGTTTGCTGATGCTGCTCTCTTTCTGGTGGGTCGCGCTCGGCTATCTGAGCGCGACCCTCGTGCCGGGCTTCTGGGCGGTCACTCTGCTGCTGGCCTTCGGGGTGATGGGAGATGCCTTCTGGCACCCGGTGGCGACCGGGGTGCTGGTCAAGGCGCTGCCCGCGCGGCGCGCGCAGGCGATCGGCATTCACGCCATCGGCGGCAGTCTCGGCGCCGAGGTGCTGGCGCCGCTCAGTGCCGGCTTCCTGCTCGGCTACTTCGACTGGCAGACTACACTGCAAATCCTGGTGATGCCGGTGATATTCATGGGTATCCTGTTCGTTCCCGTGGCCGCGCGTATCGGGCGCGAGCACCCCGCCGCGAAGCCGACGACTATCGATATCGCCGGCATGCTGCGCCAGTGGTCACGGCCGACGGGACTGGCGCTGATCGCGATGCTGATTCTCTACAACATGGCGCTGGTCGCACAGATGGCGATGGCGCCGCTATATTTTCAGCGCCAGCACGGCATGTCGCCGTTCGAATCCGGCGCGATATTCGCCTTCATCCTGGTCATCGGCTCGCTGTTCCAGCCGTTGCTGGGCAGGTTTTCCGATACCCGCGAGCGTAAGCCGCTGGTGCTGGCGATGCTGTTCGCGGCAAGCTTTTTCGCGCTGTTCGCAAGTTTCGCCTCTAGCCTGACCTGGGCGATACTGGGCCTGCTGCCGGCGATCGCGATTCTCACCGCGGTGCGCCCGGTGGTGCTCGCGGCCGCGGTCGAGTACTCGTCGAAATCGGAGTCGACCACGCTCGGTATCGTGTTCACGGTGCTCGACGGGGTCGGCATGGCGGGCGCGCTGTGCGCCGGGATTGTCGGTGAATTCGAGCTTGCCTATGCATTTCTGCTCGGCGCCGGGCTGGCTTTCGCGTCGGCGTTGATCTGCGTATTTCTGCGTTTTCCGAGCGGCGAACTGCCGACGGAACACGCCGCGATTTCACCGGTGGCTAGCCCAGGCGATCCTTGATGATTCGCCAGAGTTCGGGACGATTAGCGGCGACTTCCTCGCGCGTCAGGCCTTCCAGCGAGTGTGGATACTTGAGCCATTGCGCGGTCTCGAACAGATAGTAATCCGGCACCCGCCCGGTGCGGTTGCGCGACGGCTTGTAGTACGGCACCGCGACGCGGATGTCGTGCGGTGTATTGCGCCGCGCCTGCTGCTGGAGGTGACGGATCACGGCCTCGATCGTCAGCCCGGTGTCGAACACGTCGTCGACGATCAACAGCGAATCCTCGCTGGTGCAATGGCGGACCAGGTAGTCCATGCCTTCGATGCGGATACCGGGCGAACGCCCGTCGATGCCGGCATAAGACGACGTGCGGATCGTTATGTGGTCGGTATCGATCCCGTACCAGGCGAGCAACTCCTGGATCGCGATACCCATCGGCACGCCGCCGCGCCAGATCGCGACCATCATGCTGGGCCGAAAGCCGTCGCGGATGATATCGCCGCCGAGCCGAAACGAGTCTTCCAGCAATTGCTGCGCCGGGAGGTAGAGTTTTTCACTCATGGGGGATGCATTCGACCGGGTCTGTGGTAGGCTGCGCCAGAATATCACAGCCACTGGAATTAAGGGCGTAGCGCGCATGCAAAAACGCTTTGTCGAGGAACAGGATCTGCTCGAGGACGCTTACCGCCTGGCGGTGAAAATCTTCGACAGCGGCTTTCGCCCCGACTTCATCGTCGGCCTCTGGCGCGGCGGTTCGACGGTCGGTATCTACGTGCAGGAATGCCTGCAATATCTCGGTGTCGAAACCGACCACATCGCGATCCGCACCTCGTACCGCGGGCGCGACGATTATTTCCAGCGGCTCGAGCAGGGCGGAGAAATCCGCGCCCACGGACTGCAATACCTGTTCGAAAACCTGAATGCCGAAAACCGCCTGCTGCTGGTCGACGATGTCTATAGCACCGGGCGCAACATCGATGCGGTGATCGCGCGCCTGCGGCAGACGCTGAAGCGCAACATGCCGGATGAGTGGCGGATAGCCGCGCCCTGGTATCGCCCCGGCGCCAGCCGCGAGCCGGACTTTTATCTCCACGAGACTGCCGACTGGCTGGTGCTGCCCTACGAACTGACCGGGCTCAGCCGTGACGAGATCTCCGCGCATAAACCCTGGATCATGCCGTTGCTCGACGAACTCAAACCCGGCTGGCCGTAAGCTATGAAGTTTTCCTCCTTAACCGACCGGGTCAAGGGCGGCGCCGCCGACGCCTGGGACCTGCATTACGCGGCCAAGCGCGCCCGAGAACGGGGCGAAGACGTGATCGTGCTGTCGGTCGGCGATCCGGATTTCGCGACCCCTGACGGCGTGGTCGAGCGCGCCTACGAAGCGATCAAGGGCGGTGACACGCACTACACCTCGATTGCCGGGCACCATGGATTGCGCGAGGCGATCGCCGCGCGCCACCGCGCACTCTCCGGTCAGCAGGTCAGCGCCGACCAGGTGATCACTACCTCGGGCGCGCAAAACGCGCTGTTTTCCTGCGCACTTTGCCTGCTCGATCACGGCGACGAGGCGATCGTGCTGCAACCCATGTACGTGACCTACGAGGCCACGGTGCAGGCGGCGGGCGCGACCCTGGTGCCGGTGGTGCTCGATGCCGACAACGGATTCCGGCTCCGGCGCGAGGCGCTCGAGGCGGCGGTGACCGAGCGCACCCGGGCGATTTTCTACGCCTCGCCGAGCAACCCGACCGGCATTGCGCTGAACCAGGACGAGCTCGGCTATATCGCCGAGATCGCGCAACAGTACGACCTGTGGGTGGTCGCCGACGAGGTCTACGGCGATTTCGTGTTCGACGGAGAATTCCATCCCACCGCCTCGCAGTCCGGCCTCGACGATCGCCTGATCACCATCGGCAGCCTGTCGAAATCCTATGCGATGTCGGGTTGGCGCGTCGGCTGGGCGGTCGCGCCGCCGGCGATGGTCGAGAACATGGACAAGCTCGCGCTGTGCATGCTCTACGGCCTGCCGGGATTCATCCAGCAGGCCGCCCAGTACGCGCTCGAAAACTGCCGCGCCGACCTCGAGCGCATGCGCGACGCCTACCGGCGAAGATTGCAGACCATGCACGCGGCTTTCAGCGCGATGCCGGGCCTCGCGCCGCTGATGCCCGACGCCGGCATGTTCATGCTCGTCGACGTGCGCGGCACCGGCCTCGAAGTACCCGAATTCGCTCAAGGGCTTTACGACACGACCGGGGTCTCGGTGCTCGACGCGACCGCTTTCGGCCAGAGCGCGGCCGGCCACGTGCGCGTCTCGGCCACGGTCAGCGAAGCCCGCCTCGCGGATGCGATCGGTCGGATCCGCGGTTTCGTGGAGGGCCTGTAGATGGCGAAGCAAATCGAGCGCTGCTGGTGGTGCGGCGACGACGAGCTTTACCTGCGCTACCACGACGAGGAATGGGGTGTGCCGGTGCACGACGAGCGCGGCCTGTTCGAGTTCCTCTGCCTCGAGGGCGCACAGGCGGGCCTGTCGTGGATCACGATCCTGCGCAAGCGCGACAATTACCGCCGCGCCTTCGACGATTTCGACGCCCACAAGATCGCCCGTTACGGGGATAAAAAAATCCAGGCGCTGCTGCAGGATACCGGCATCGTGCGCAACCGCCTGAAGGTCAACGGCTTCGTCAGGAATGCGCGCGCCTATTTACAACTGCTCGACGAGGGCACGACGCTCGATGCGTACTTGTGGGATTTCGTCGGCGGTGAAACCCTGCAGAACCGCCGCAAGAGCATGACCGAGGTGCCGGCAACCAGCGCCGAATCCGACGCCATGGCGAAGGCGCTGAAGAAACGGGGCTTTACATTCGTCGGCAGCACCATATGTTATGCCTTCATGCAGGCGGCCGGCCTGGTCAACGACCACGTCGTCGGCTGTTACCGCCACCGCGAACTGACACGAGGTTGAAATGAGCGTCCAGGCCGAAGTCGAATACCTGTCGAAGCGCACCGAACGCCCGGTTTACTACGCGTCTTCCGCCGGGCGCAACGCGAAACACGAAATCGACCAGCCGATGAACCACGTCACGGTCGAGGTCGCCGACGCGCGCGAGCGCGACGACGAGGATGCGCCGCGCGAATTCGGCCAGCATCCGTCGGGATTCGACCTGCTGAAGTTCCCGAGTAAGGTCGAGAATTTTCTCGATCCCGGGCGGATCGAGCAGGTCTACGAGCCCGAAGTGATCGAGTTCCTCAAACGCACTACCGGCGCCTACCGCATACACCTGTTCGACCACACGGTGCGCGCTTCTTCCCCTGAATTGCGCGAAATCAAGAACCTACGCGAGCCGGCGACACTGGTGCACAACGATTACACCTCGAAGTCCGGTTTCGTCTGTCTCGACGAGAATCTCGGCGACGATGCCGAAAAACTCAAGCAGGGGCGCTTCCAGATCGTCAACGTCTGGCGGCCGCTGTCCGACCCGGTCGAGGATTACCCGCTGGCGCTGGTCGACGCGCGCAGCGTCGCGCCTGCGCAGGTCGTAGACACCGAGCGCCGTTCGCCGACTCACGTCGGCGAAATCCAGCTCGCGCTGCACGATCCGGCGCAGCGCTGGTATTACTACTCGGCGATGCGCCCCGACGAGGTGCTGTTGTTCAAGACTTTCGATTCGATCGACGGCGGCACTCGACCCTGCACGATTCACACCGCGATCAAGCTGCCCGACGCGCCACCCGGCGCGAAACCGCGCGAAAGTATCGAAACGCGGGCCTTCGTGTTTTTCGACTGATTATGAGCGCGGCAAGGGAGCGCAAACGGGCGCTGCTCGAAATCTGGCAGGCTGCGATCGACGCGGTTTCGGGTCGCGCCGCGGTGATCAACGCGCTCGACGCCGATGGCCCTTTCGAACCCGAACTGATCGTCGCGGTCGGCAAGGCCGCCGCCGGCATGTGCGCGGGCGCGCTCGAACGCTTCCCGCAATGCGCGGCGATGGTGGTCACCAAGTACGATCACAGCGACGCCGAATTACGCGCGCTGGCGCAGGTCGAAGTGATCGAATCCGCGCACCCGATCCCCGATGAGCATTCGCTTGACGCGGGAAGGGCGCTGCTGGAGCGCCTGCAGGCGATGCCCGCGGAGAGCAGGTTATTGATGCTGGTCTCGGGTGGTGCGTCGGCGCTCGCCGAGGCTCTGCCCGAGGGCATGACCCTTGACGACCTGCGCGCGATTACCGATGAAATGATCGCCACCGGCAAGACCATCGGGCAGATCAATGCGCGCCGCAAGCAGACCTCGCTGATCAAGGACGGCAAGCTGATCGAGGCCTTCGGCGGCGCCGAGGTTCGCGTCTACGCGATCTCGGACGTCGAGGGCGACGGCATCGCTACCATCGGCTCGGGGATCGGCGATTGCCACCGCGCGACCGCGAAGGCCGAATCGAAAATCATCGCATCGAATACTCTCGCCCGCGAACAGGCCGAAAAACGTGCAAGAGAGCTCGGTTTCGATGTCCGGTTGAACCAGGAAATCCTCTACGGAGACGTGTTCGAACTGGCACCGAAGCTCGCCATCCTGCTGCGCGACCCGGAACCCGGGGTCTATATAATCGGCGGCGAGCCAACCGTGATGCTGCCGAAAAAGCCGGGCCGCGGCGGGCGCAACCAGAGCCTCGCGCTGGCGCTCGCCGAGCATATCGAGGGCAGGGAAGATATCAGCATCCTGGTCGCCGGCACCGACGGCACCGACGGACCGACCGACGCGGCCGGCGGGCTCGTCGACGGCGGCACCTGGCAGGAGTCCGCGCGCGAAGCGCTCGAACGCGCCGACGCCGGGACCTTCCTCAAAGACCACGATGCGCTGTTCGTCACCGGACCCACCAATACCAACGTCATGGACCTCGTCATCGCGATCGTGGATTGACGGCAGGCGGAACGGTTTTGCCGTGCCGGAAATCGCAATCAGGCTTGATCGGTTGCCACTATGTGCCTATGGTAGATGCTGTAACGGTACACGGGCGGCGATCAACATTAATGAAGGATTGAAGTGACCTTGTCCTCTTTAACGGGTAAATGGAAATTTCATTCAAAAAACCGCAAGGTTTTTCAACCACTTGCGCCGATCTTCAATCCCCGGATAGTTAAAGAGGAACTCCCCCTAATATATATTAGGGGGTCGCAGGCCTCCTAAATGTGCTGTTATGTGGCCTTGTGCCAAAACCTGGTTTCTACTTCGAAAAGGTGAATTCGAAAGTAGAATTCAATTAATATTATATTCACCAATCACATTGAGAATTTAATAATGAGTAAAGGTACGGTTAAGTGGTTCAATGCCGCAAAAGGTTATGGTTTCATCACACCGGACGATGGTGGAAAAGATCTATTTGTTCATCATTCAGAAATACAAAGCGGTGGCGAGTATGCGACGCTTAATGACGGTCAAAAAGTTGAGTATGAAGTTGGCCAGGGCCAGAAGGGTCCTTGCGCAAATAAAGTTGTGCCCATCTAAATGCGGCGCACATAACGCTGCGCTGCAGACGGACAAAATAGACGCTACGCGCCCATTTTGCCGCTGAGCGCAGCGTTATGAGTTTTAAGGAAAAAGGCTTGGTTGTATGCACATTTATATTGCTTGTGATTTACCTGATCGCGTTCAATTTAATTCTTCCGCGCTATTGGCATGGGAGTCCTCGAATTATCCCCGAAACCTTTATTAGAACAACTGAATGGCCAGGAATATCGGCAACTCTTTTCACATGTAAATATCGGGGTCGGGCCTTTGATTTTGAATCGGGTAAATCCGTTAATTCAAAATCTAAAGACCTGACCCCATTTCCTAATTTCCTACTGACTGCATCTGGCAATAGACCACATCTGGCGTAGCTGCTCCGGGTGTCGGCTTTAGAGATTCACGCTCGGAAATGTGACCACAACCTCATTAGCGCCCACTAATCATCGATATTTCCCGCACGGAATTGCTTTTCGTCAGACACTGCCTAAGCTTTTTTTATGAACAAAGTAAATGACTTATCTTGATGAACAAACCGAATTTCGGCAGGCGTCGGCTGTTACAGGCGGGCCTGTGCATCGGCTGCGGGGTGATAATCCCCGGGCAGGCGAGCGCCGGCACTATTCACCAATTATCCGGGGGCGTATTCATCAGCAAGCGGTGGGCATCGCTAGCCGATCTGGTCCAGCCCGGCGACGTCGTCTCGACCAGCTACAATGGCCATATCGCCTTCAGCGTCGACGGAGATGCCTTCAGGCTGAGCGGATTCAGTTCGATTCGAGTCGGCAATCGCGAAAACTCACTGATCAATACGCTGGAGTTATTTACCGGTAAGCTGCTCAGCGTTTTCGCCACCGGCCGCCCGCGCAAGATCGTCACCGCATCCCTGACCATGGGCATTCGCGGCATCGGCGTTTATCTCGAAACTGCGCCCGGCAGCACTTTTTGTTGCACCTGCAAAGATTAAAGAAGATTAAAGAAGATTAAAGGGGTGATTAAAGGGGTCGGTGACAAATGATTCTCATTTTCACTATGCAAATGATTCTCATTTGTCACCGACCCCTTTAACGCTTTAACGTTTGGATAAAGGGGTAAGCTAAACGGGGGCTGTCCCGAGTTTTACTGTGGTGGGCCCTTGGTTACCTGCACAGCAGCGTCGTAATCCCGACCTCGAATCGCATTCCGTCGCCGTGAGCAAAGGGTCTCCAGGCCTCGCAGACGTCGTGCTGCAGTTCGGCTAGACTACTCTCGTCTTCCTCGGCGAAGCGCGGCGCCAGCGGCGTGCTGTAAATATAACCCCACAGGAAGTCGGCGGCGTCAGGCACGTCCAGCCTTACCGGCTGTTGCCGGATATCGATCTCCCGGAAACCCGCACTGACGGCAAGTTCGCGTAA
>Ga0210101_1000576_pt1 | contig 11976 bp, 12 predicted proteins | sample Muzzi_PWC_D1_FD_185534 | JGI IMG/M metagenome (GOLD analysis project Ga0210101, IMG submission 185534) | Wetland microbial communities from San Francisco Bay, California, USA, that impact long-term carbon sequestration - Muzzi_PWC_D1 (SPAdes) | ecosystem: Environmental > Aquatic > Marine >...
TCTCGACCCTCGCCGACCACACCGAGCTCGGCTCGGGCTTCAAGATCGCGATGCGCGACCTCGACATCCGCGGCGCCGGCGACCTGCTCGGCGACGAGCAGTCGGGCCACGTCGCCGCGGTCGGGTTCGAGCTCTACTGCCAGATGATCGACGAGGCCGTAGCCGAGGCGGGCGCCGCCGAGGATCGGGATGAGGCGTCGGAGCCGCTGCGCTTCGACGTCCCGGTGGACGCCTGCCTGCCGGCTTCCTACGTGCCCTTCGAGGCCGCCAAGATCGATATCCACCGGCGCATCGTCGCCGCCCGCGCGCCCGGCGAGCTGCGGGCGATCCGCGACGAGCTGGGCGACCGCTTCGGCCCGCCTCCCCCGGAGGCCGAGAACCTGCTGGCGCTGCAGCGGGCGAGGATCGAACTGCGCCTCGCCGGGGCGCGGAGCGTCGAGCTGCGCGGGGGTAGGCTCAGCATCGTCGGCGTCGAGCTCGACTCCGAGGCAGCCGGCAGGCTGAGCGAGGCCGTCGAGGGGGCGCTCTACGAGTGGCGCGAGAAAACCGCCTCGGTGCGGATACCGGATCAGCCGGCCGAGCGCCTGGCCGCTGTATTGAGGATGGCGGAGGCGCTGCGCGAGGCCGGCCGCTCGCCAATGGTCGAAAAAGATATGCTTCCTGCTTCGTGAGTTCGGACCCGGGTAGGAGAGGGACTTCTGGCAAGGGCGGGGGCGCTGGCGCCCCCGGTCCGGCGGCTGCGCGTCGTCTCGGCCTGCTGATCTTCGGTGCCGCCTTCGTCGTTCTCTTCATCGTGGTTGCGATCGCAGAGGGGGTCGGCGACCCGAGCGTGCCCTCGGGGGCCGTCGCGGTGGTCGAGGAAGCGCCGGGCGACGCTGGCGAAATCACCCAGGAGGAGTTCGATCATGCGCTCGAGTTGGCGGCGAAGCAGGGCGGCGAAGAAAATGCGCCGGAACCCGGTGATGGGAAATACGAGGAACTGAAGGAAGCAGCGCTGAACGCGCTGTTCGAAGCGGTGTGGCTGGAGGGTCAGGCGGCCGAAGAAGGCATCGAGGTGAGCGAGGCGGAAGTCGCCAAGGAACTGAAAAAAGTGAAGACGGAAAGCTTTAAATCCAAGAAGGAATTCAAGGAATTCCTCAAGGAATCCGGCTTCACCCAGGCCGATGTCAACGAACGGGTCGAGCTGCAGGTCTTCAGCACCAAACTTCAGGAAGGGCTGGCAGAAGCGGCGCCTGAACCGACCGCGAAGGAAATCGAGAGCTACTACGAGGCAGCCAAGGCCACGCAGTTCACGCAACCGGCCACGCGCGATGTGCGCTGGATAGTGAACAAAAGCCGCAACAAGGTCAAAAAGGCCAAGACCGCCCTGGGCAAGGACAACTCGGCCAAGAACTGGAACAAGGTCGCCAAGAAGTTCTCAGAAGATCCGGCAACCAAGAACAGCGGCGGCCTGCAGGAAGCGGTGCAGGAAGAAACCCTCGAAGAACCACTGGTCGAACCGGTCTTCAACGCGCCCGAAGGCGTGGTCGAAGGGCCGATCGAATCGCAACGCGGCTGGAACGTGTTCGAAGTCACCAACTCGGACCCGGAAAAATCCCAGCAGCTCGAAGAAGTCGAAGCCCAGGTGAAAGCCACGCTGGCGCAGCGGCTCGAACAGGAATACTTCTCCACCTTCGTCGCGGGCTTCGGTGACAGGTGGACCGCGCGCACCTTCTGCGCCGACGACTTCGTGACCGAACGCTGCGCCAACTTCAGCGGCAACGGGCATCCGGCCACCGCCCCGGAAGGGTGCTACGAAGCGAACCCGAAAGGCGGGCGGCCGGAAGCCTGCCCGGCGCCGGTCTTCCAGGCGATCCCGGCGCTGCCGGGCAGCGTGACGCCGCTCGAACCGCAGGGCAAACAGCTGGCGCAGCGCCCGCGGCCCAAGGAAGAAGAAGAAGCGGGTGCGCCGGGCGAATTGCAGCTTCCGGAAGGCGTCGTGCCGCCGACCGAAGGCGCTCCCCCCGCCGAAGGCGAATAGGCGCCGCGGATCAATAGACTGGCGCGCCGATGAGCGCCATCTCCTCCATCCACGCGCGGCAGATCCTCGACTCGCGCGGCAACCCGACCGTAGAGGTCGAAGTAGTGCTCGCCTCGGGCGCACGGGGGCTCGCCGCCGTCCCTTCGGGCGCCTCGACCGGTGAGTTCGAGGCGGTCGAGCTGCGCGACGGGGGGGAGCGCTGGGCCGGCAAGGGCGTCTCGCGGGCGGTCGAGAACGTCAACGGCGAGATCGCCACGGCGCTGACCGGCGCCCGCGCCGCCGAGCAGGGCGCCCTCGACGAGACGATGCTCGAGCTCGACGGCACTCCGAACAAGGGGCGACTCGGGGCCAACGCGATCCTCGGCGTCTCGCTGGCCGCCGCCAAGGCCGCCGCGGCCGACTCCGGGCAACCGCTTTACAGCTACCTGGCCGAGCTCTACGGCGGCGGCGAGCCGAACCTGCTGCCGGTGCCGATGATGAACGTGCTCAACGGCGGCGCCCACGCCGACAACTCGGTCGACTTCCAGGAGTTCATGGTCGTCCCGGCCGGCGCGGCGAGCTTCTCCGAGTGCCTGAGGGTCGGCGCCGAGGTGTTCCACGCGCTGAAGACGAGCCTGGCCTCGCAGGGGCTCTCCACGACGGGCGGCGACGAGGGCGGCTTCGCGCCCGACCTCGACTCGAACGAGGCGGCGCTGCAGGCGGTGCTCGGCGGCGTCGAGGCGGCCGGCTACGAGCCCGGCAGGGATGTCTTCATCGCGCTCGACCCGGCGACCAGCGAGGTCTTCGAGGGCGGCGCCTACGTGCTCGAGCACGAGGGCCGCACGCTCTCGCCCGCGGAGATGGCCGGCTACTGGGCGGATGCCTGCTCGCGCTACCCGATCGTCTCGATCGAGGACGGCATGGACGAGGAGGACTGGGACGGCTGGAAGCAGCTGACCGAGATGCTCGGCGAGCGGGTGCAGCTCGTCGGCGACGACCTCTTCGTCACCAACCCGGAGCGGCTGCGCCGCGGCATCGAGCTCGGCGTCGGCAACTCGATCCTGGTCAAGGTCAACCAGATCGGCACCCTGAGCGAGACGCTGGAGGCGATCCGCACCGCCCGCGAGGCCGGCTACACGGCGGTGATCTCGCACCGCTCGGGCGAGACCGAAGACACGACGATCGCCGACCTCGCCGTCGCCACCGGCGCCGGCCAGATCAAGACCGGCGCACCCTCGCGCTCGGACCGGGTGGCCAAGTACAACCGCCTGCTGCGGATCGAGGAGGAGCTTGGCGATGCGGCCGCGTTCCCGGGCCTGGACGCATTCGCCCAAGCATCGGTTCGTTGAAGGAATGCGGCCTTCGGCCGCAAAGAGGCGGACATGGCAACCCGCGCCAGGAACCGGACCCGCAGCCAGGCCCGGTCGAAACGACGCCCGGCGGCCCGTCGCAGGCCCGCCGCCCGCCGTGGGGGCAGCCGGATCAGATGGGACCGGGTCGGGCGGATCGCGCTGACGCTGGTCCTCGCCGCCGTCCTCTACTCGTACCTGAACCCGGCGATCGACCTGGTCAAGACCTACTCGGCGACGAGCGCGGCGAAGGCCGAATTCCACGAGAAGCTGCGGGAGAACAAGCGCCTGCACAGGCGGATCCAGACCGCCGACGACCCGATCGTGGTCAGCCGCAGGGCGCGCGCCCAGGGGATGGTTGCCGAGGGCGAGACGCCGATCGTCGTGCGGGGGCTCGGCGGCTGAGTCGCCTCCCCCGAGGCCGGCATGGTTAGCGTCGGCGCCTACGCCCTCAGCGTCGGCCTGCTGGCTGTCCTGATCGGTTCTCTGGGGTTCTCGGCGGTCTCGCTGCGCCGCCGGCTGATGCCGGCCTGGACGGGCGCGCCGGCGCGGTTGGTCGAGGCGATCGTCGCCGTCGCGCTCTTGATCTGGATCAGCGAGCTGCTGGGGGTCGTCAACCTTCTCTACGCGGGAACCCTCGTCGCCTCGACCGTGCTGATTGCCGCTGCGGTCGGCATCGGCCCGCGGGTCCTGTCGCGGCCGGCTCCCCCATCTGCTCGGACGCTGACGCGTCCTCCGCTATGGGGGACCCCCCCGGCCACGCCACCCGCGGGAGACGCGTCTGATGTCGACGTCGATCGCGGTGGGTGGCACGGATTTGGGGGACCGCCCCGAGGACGCTTTAGCGACCGCAGGGGCGGTGGTTCCAAATCCGTGACAGGACCCGCCGCGCCGGGTGCAGCGACCTTTGTCGCGGTAGTTGTGGTGGCGCTTGTGTTTGCGCACTGGGGGTTGACGGCGGTGGATGCTCTGGGCAGGGGGATCTTCAACTTCGATTCGCTCTGGTACCACCAGCCGTTCGCGGTCGAGATCGCGAAGAGCCACTCGGTGACGGGGATCCACTACACGGAGACCGTTTTCACGAACTGGTTCTACCCGCAGAACTCGGAGCTGCTGCACGGCGTGGGAATCCTGCTCACCCAACGGGACACGTTGAGCTTGTTCCTCAACTTCGGCTGGCTGGCGCTGGCCTTCCTCGCCGCCTGGTGCATCGGCCGGCCCTACGGCAAGGGCCCGCTGACGGTCGTGGCTGCCGGCGTGATCCTCGAGTGCCACACGCTCGTCGTCAGGGAGCCGGGAGCGGCCAAGAATGACCTCATGGCCGCCGCGTTGCTGCTCGCGGCCATCGCCGTCCTGATCAATGCGTATCGCCCGCGGGTGGCGGGTGGGAGGGGTCCCGGGGGGACGCGGCGTCCTCTTTTCCGCCCCAGCGGCGGCCTCGGACGGGGGAACAGCTCTGAGGCGGAAAACCCAGCGGCCACCCGGGACCCCTCCCACCCGACAGGACCCGCGGCCGAAATGCTCCCGCTGGCGGCAGCCGGGCTGGCCGTCGGAATGGCCGTCGGCACCAAGTCGACGGCGCTGGCGATGGCGGCGGCGCTGACGGTGGCCGTGATCGCGTTGGCGCCCGCAGGCCGACGCCGGGCCGCGGCGGGCTGGTGGTTCGCCGCCGGACTGGCGGGCGGCGGCTACTGGTACCTGCGCAATCTCGCGATCAGCGGCAACCCGCTACCCCAGCTGGAGAGCATCGGGCCGATCTCGCTGCCCCACCCGGAGCGGCTGCAGAGCGGCCGTCCCGACTTCTCGATCGCCCACTACGCGACCGACACGGGCGTCTGGCGCGACTACTTCGGCCCTGGCCTTGACAACGCCTTCGGCGCCCTTTGGCCGGTCGTCATCCTCGCCGCGATTGCAGGCGGCCTCCTCGCTCTTGCCTGGGGCCGCCCCCGCGTCCTGCGCTGGATGGGCGCCGTAGCCCTCTTCGGCCTCCTCGCCTACCTCTTCACCCCGCTCAGTGCCGCCGGCGCCGAGGGCATGCCCGAGGGCTTCGGCATCAACATCCGCTACGCGATCCCGGCCCTCCTAGCCGGGATCGCCCTGCTCCCGGTCGCACTCTTTCGTCTCTCGCCCAGCGCCTCTTCCGCGGGTGGCGGGGAGGGCGGGTGTCGGGGCACAGCGGCGTCCTCTTTTTCGCCCCACCCGCCAACTCGGACGGCCTCCGGCGATGCAGGCGAAAAACCCAGCGAAGCCCCGGCACCCGCCCTCCCCGACAGGACCCGCGGCCAGAGGCCATGGCTCGACCGGGCCCTGATGGCGGCCCTGCTCGCGCTGCTGGTGGCGACGAATCGCGCCGACGCGGCGCTGCGCGACCCGGATCGCCTCGCCGCCTGGCTGATCGCGCTGCTCTTCGTGCTGATCCCCGCGGCGCTGCTCTACGCGCGCAGCCGCGGCCTGCCGCGCGGCGCCACGGTCGGCGGCTTCGCCGCCCTCGCCCTGCTGATCGCCGCGATCGGCTACCCGGTCCAGCGCGACTACCTGCAGAGCCGCTACGCGAACACCGATGCGGCGACCGCGATCCCCGGCATGCACCTCGACTCCGCCTACCGCTGGGCGCGCGACGTCGAGGGCGCCCGCATCGGGCTCGCCGGAACCACCGCGGGCTTCCTCGAGTACGGCTTCTACGGCACCGACCTCTCCAACCGCGTCCGCTACCTCGGCGAGGAGGGACCGCACGGCGCCTTCAACGCGATCCCCAGCTGCGCCGGCTTCCGCGCCGCGGTCGACGCCGCCGACCTCGATTACGTCGTCACCGCGCCCCTGCTCAACTTCGTCGAGCCCGGCGACCCCGTCGCCTCCCCCGAGGCCGGCTGGCTGCGCGGCGACCCCGCGATTACCCCGATCGACCGCAGCGGCCCCGTCGCCGTCTGGCGCATCGACGGCACCCTGGACCCCTCAACCTGTCGCGACGAAGAGCGGATAGTGCCTCAACAACCTGATTGAGGCCTGTCCCGGTAGGGGCGGAACGTCTTGTACTTTTTCCGCGGCGACAACCTCGGACGGCCGCCGACTGTCTTCGGAAAAAGTTAAGTGGAGCCCCTGCCGGGACAGGCCCTAACCTTGCGGGCAATGCACTATCCGCTCGAGAACGCGCTCTTCCAGTGGGAGGAGGGGCTGCGCACGCTGCGCGCCATCGACGACCCACGGGAGCGGCGCCAGGCCGACGCGGTGGTGGGGGCGATCGACGTCGAGCTGCGCCGCCGGATCGGGCCGACCTTCTCTGCGGCCGAGCTCGCGGAGCTCTACGGGCGGGGAACGGACTGGTGCCTGCAGGTGGCGACCGACACCGCCCCCGGGCTGGCCGTCGACCCGCAGACGATCGCCGACGCGGCCTTCTGGCTCTACCTGAGCGGCGCGACCGACTTCGCCGGCGGCCGCCTGACTCTCGCATAACGGCGTCCTCGGTCGCTCGCGTGCAGAGCACGCCACGCTCCCTGCGTCTTGTTCTGCTCGGTCAGTCGTCCGCCGGGTCGGACTCATCGCCGGCGCGGCGGATGACGATCTGATCCGCGTCGATGCGGACCGTGACGGCGCTCTTGCCCGCCCAGTGCTCTTTGTACACCGGGTTGTCCTTGACGCCTGCGTCGAGCCAGAGGCCGTAGCCGTCGCGCTCGCCGTGGTCGAAGGTCGCCTCGAGCTCTTTGCGCCGGCCGCGACCGCCGCGCCGCCCGCGCCTGCGTCGCCGCCGCGGGCGTCCCTCGCCCTCGCCGTCGTCGCTGCCGCCGTCGCCTTTGCCGCCTTTGCCGGCTGCTTTTTTGCGCGGTTTGCGGGCCGGCTTCTCGTCCGCCTCGTCTTCCTCGTCGCCGTCATCGCCGTCGTCGTCCGAGTCGTCGGCCTCGTCGGGCTCCTCCTCGTCTTCGGCGGCCTCCTCTTCGGCGGTCGCCTCGGCAACCTCGGCCTCGATCTCGTCGCGCAGGTCGACCTCGCCGCTGCCACTCGACTCGCCGTCGGCGGTCAGGTCGTGCTGCTTGCGGAACTCGCGCAGCTCCGAGGCGGAGACCTCGAGCTGGTGCGCGATCCAGGCGTCGGTGCGGCCCTGCTGCACCCAGGCGCGGATCTGGTTCAGCTGCGGTTTCAGTGAGCGTCTTGCCATCGGCGCGCGAGTCTATTCAACCTTGACGGCGACCCGCGGTGTCGCCCGGCCACGGCTAGGCCATCAGGAAGGAGAGGGCCTCGAACATCGAGACGACGACGAGAGCCACCGTCGCGGTCAGGCAGGCCGCGAGCACGCTGAAGCGGACTTTGCCGTGCTGCTCCTTGCGGACGATTCGCCGCTCGCGGGAGCGATTCGCCGCGCGCCGGCGCAGCTGCTCGCGCCGCCGCCGCTCGAGGCTCGTCTCCTGCTCAAAGGCGACCTCGAACTGGTTGATGCTCTGTCGCATTCTCATAAGAGAGGCCCCGCAGGGCCCGCGCGGACGGTACCAAGTCGCATCAACGCATGCACCGTTGCATGCACAGTTCAAGCCGCCTCTCAGGCGTCGAATGTGAGCACGGTCACGGTCTGCAGGCGCCCCAGAGGCCGCGCCCGCGGCGCGCCGCGCGCAGCTCGAGGCGCTTGAAGCGCGCCGCGTAGCGGTCGTTCGGCGGGATCGTCAGCGTGCGGGCGAGCCCGCGGCGGATCAGCTCCGCGTTGAAGAGCCGCATTGCACTTTGTCCGTGCTGGGGCACGGACAAAGTGCGCCGCGGCAGATAGACGTAAGCGAGCAGGCGACCGTAGACGTCGCGCCGCTCGACCCCGAAGACGAGCCGCACCGGCCGCCCTTCCAGCCGCCGTTTGGTGAAGTGCGAGGCCTGCGGCCCGAAGCACTGCACCGGCGTGTCGGGCTTGACCGTCTCCGGCGTGTCGACGCCGATCAGCCGCACGTCCTCGATCCTGCCGCCGATCCGCGCCTCGACCGTGTCGCCGTCGACGACCCGCGCAATCACCGTCCGCGCCCCGGCGGCCGCCCCGGCCTGCGTTTCCCAGGGGCGCAGCACGACCAGGGCGACCAGGACGAGCAAGACGACGCTGCCGATGAGGCCCTTCCTCGTGGCAGCCACAGCCGCGGCGGTCCCTAGGGAGTGCGCCTGACGTTGCCCAGCAGCGTCTCCTTGATCTGGGCGATGATCTCCAGGGCCTCACTCCACTCGCGCTGCCAGACGTTGCGGCCGAAGATCACGCCGCTGCCGCCCGCCTGCATGATCTCGCGGCAGTGGTTGAGGACGGTGTCGTCGTCGACCTTGGAGCCGCCGGAGAGGACCACCAGCGAGCGCCCGGCCGACTCGACGCAGTGCTGGATCGCTGCGGCCTCGTCGATCTCCATCTCGTTATAGGGGGCGGGCGCGTCCTTGTCCTTCGCGGGATCGATCTTCGGCATGTTGAGCTTGACCACGTCGGCGCCCATCTCCATCGCCATTCGCGCCGCGTAATCGATCGCGTAGAAGGAGCCTGGGCCGCCCTTGGCTTCGATCGCTTCCCCGCGCGGGTAGGACCAGACGATCAGCGGCATCCCGTAGCGGTCGCAGTCTTCGCGCACGCCGCGCAGCTGCGCCAGGTCCTGGTCCTGGCGCGGCGAGCCGACGTAGAGCGTGTAGCCGACGGCGTCGGCGCCGAGCCGCACCGCGTCCTCGACGCTGGCGTTGCAGGTCGAGAAGGCCTGGGCGGAGGAGGGGATGTCGGTCTTGCCGTTGACCTTGAGGATCAGCGGCACCTGGCCGGCGTAGTCGGGGTAGTACTTCGACGCCATGCCGATCTGGCAGGCGAGAGCCGAGTAGCCCGCCTCGGCGGCGAGGCGGAACTGGTAGTCCGGGTCCTTGGAGGCCGGGTTCGGGAAGAAGTCGCGCGGGCCGTGCTCGATCCCCTGGTCGATCGGCAGCAGCATCAGGGTGCCGTTGCCCGGTCCGAACTCGAACAGCAGGCGCCGCAGGCGGGTCCGTTTGCCGGGCGCCAGCTCGGCGAGAAGCGATTTCTGCTCGGTCAGGCTCTTCAACTCCACGCTTGATTCCTCCTCGGGACGGGTGTCCCCGCAGTATGCCACCGGGCGCGCCGGTCGAGCGCCCACCACGGGGCGGTTATCCTCGATTGACCATGAGCGAGACTGAGCTCAGCGTCATCTGCAAAAACTGCGGCTCCGAGGTCAGTCCCTATGTAACCGAGTGCCCCTACTGCGGCGCGCGACTGCGCAAGCGGGCCCCGAAGCTGGAGCGGCGCGGCGACGGGCTCGAGGCGAAGCCGCGGCGCCGGCGGCGGGCCGGACGCCTGCTTCGGGTCAAGCTGCCCGCGCGCGGCAGCGGCGGGCCGCAGCGGCCCTATGCGACGCTCGCGGCGATCGTCGGCTCGGCCCTGCTGCTGCTCGTCGAGCGCGCGATCGGCGCCTCGCTGACCGAGGTCGGCGGCCTGCTGGTGCCGATCGACGGCGAGTGGTGGCGCTACCTCAGCGCGCCCTTCGCCTACGCGGACGTGGGCTACCTGTTCGTCGTCGCGCTCGGGCTGGCGATCTTCGGCCCCGGGCTGGAGGGCCGCCTCGGCAGCTTTGCGACCGCGGTGCTGCTGGTCGCCTGTGGCGCGCTCGGGATGCTGGCGGCGAGCGGGATCGCCGACGCGCGGGACGAGGTCGTCCTGATCGCCGGCGGCAACGGGATGGCGCTGGGCGTCGTCGCCGCCTGGTTTGCGATCCGGCGCGGCGAGGCGCGCCAGGCGATCGACCGCGACTACGACCCGATCGCCGTCGCCGTCGCCGCCGCGGTGCTGCTGGCGCTGCCGATCTTCGAGTCGACCGCCGACGTCTTCGCCGGCCTTGCCGGAGCGCTGGTCGGCGGCCTCGCCGGCCTGGCCGCAGTCGGCCTGCGCCGTGAGCCCACCCGCTGACGCGGGACGTGCCGGTGCTGCGAGGTCCATATGGACGTCTACGCACCGGCACGTCTAGGCTGGCGGGCGATGCCGGTGGACGACGAGAGCCTCGAAGCCGCGATCGAGCGGCTGGCCGAGGCGGAGCGCTTCGCCGAGGCGGAGACGATCGTCGCCCGCGCGGCGCCGCAGCTGCAGCGCGTGCTCGCCGCCGCCCTCGCCGAGGGCGGCTGGTTCGGCGAGTCGCACGAGAACGAGTCGCTGAAGGCGGCCACCATCCCCGACCCCGAACAGCGGATCGCCGCCGTGCGCACGCTGCTCGCCGAGGAGGCGCGGATGGGGATGATGGTTGGAGTTGCCGTCGGCTGGGCACTGAAAGAGGAGATCGGCAAGGGCGAGAGCCCCGACCCGGAAGGAGAGAGCTGAAGATGGAGATCAGGTTCCACGGCCACTCGTGCTTCGAGCTGAGCGAGGGGGAGGCGACCGTGCTGGTCGATCCCTTCCTCAAGCCCAACAACCCGACCGCGGTGCACAGCGGCGAGGAAGTCGAGCCGACCCACATCGCGATCACCCACGGCCACGCCGACCACATGGCCGATGCGGTGCCGGTCGCGCGCCGCACCGGCGCCCACTGCATCGGCGTCGTCGAGCTCGCCGAATGGCTCAAGTCGCAGGGCGTCGAGGACGTCTCCGACCCCAACCTGGGTGGCACCGTGCGCTTCGACTGGGGCTGGATCAAGCTCGTCCCCGCCTGGCACACGAGCACCCTGCCCGGCTCCGAAGAGGCGCCGTTCAGCGCCGAGCACGGGATCGCGATCGGCATGCCCGCCGGGATGCTGATCAACCTCGGCGGCCAGACCGTCTACCACGCCGGCGACACCTGCCTGTTCGGTGACATGAAGCTGATCGCCGAACGCAACCCGATCGATGTCGCGCTGCTGCCGATCGGCGGCCATTACACGATGGACCGCCACGACGCCGCCGTCGCCGCGCAGTTCGTCGGCGCCGGCACGGTGATCCCGATCCACTACGACACCTTTCCGCCGATCGAGACCGACGCCGAGGCCTTCAGGGCCGATGTCGAGTCGCAGGGCTCCGCGCGGGTGGCCTTGTTGAAGCCGGGGGAGACGCTTACCATCTGACGATGGAGCCCAGAGAGGCGACCGGGACCGGATCGCGGACCGAGCGCGAGGACTTCCAGGCGACCGCCGACCCGGCTCTGAACGAGGCCGCCGATCGCACCGCTGACGTCAAGCTGCTCACCTACGAGGAGCTCTATCTGCTCTGGGAGCGCCAGCAGTGGCAGACCCAGGAGCTCGACTTCAGCCGCGACCGCGAGGACTGGCAGGAGCGGATCGACGCCGAGGAGCGCTTCCAGCGCATGTACGGGCTGTCCTCCTTCTTCATCGGCGAGCAGAAGGTCGCCGAGGAGCTGGGGCCGATCATGCGCGCCGCGCCGACCGAGGAGCAGCGCATCTTCCTCTGCACGCAGATCGCCGACGAGGCCCGCCACGTGCGCTTCTTCGAGCGCTTCTACCGTGAGGTCGGCGTGCTCGAGTCCGACGACCTGGGGCAGATGCTGGCCGAGACGTCCGAGCACCTCAACGAGAACTTCGGGCGCCTCTTCGACGAGATGCTGGGCCGGCGCACCGAGCGGCTCTCGGTCGAGCCCGAGGACGGCGAGGCGCTGGTCGAGGCGGTGACCCTCTACCACATGGTGATCGAGGGGATGCTGGCGCTGACCG
>Ga0210101_1000577_pt1 | contig 11970 bp, 13 predicted proteins | sample Muzzi_PWC_D1_FD_185534 | JGI IMG/M metagenome (GOLD analysis project Ga0210101, IMG submission 185534) | Wetland microbial communities from San Francisco Bay, California, USA, that impact long-term carbon sequestration - Muzzi_PWC_D1 (SPAdes) | ecosystem: Environmental > Aquatic > Marine >...
CCTGTGGCATACTCCACCCATTCCAGATTTATGTGTAGGAGCGGGCTTGCCCGCGAAGACGACGTTTTCATCAACCACCTTCGCGGGCATATCCAAAGGGCACAAGAGCCCGCCCTTGCATTCGATTAGAGGAATAGCAGCGCAGGTTGGACTGTAGAAAGAGAACCCCGGTAATCGCAGTCACAATCTCCACGTCCGAGGAAACGGTACCTATCCCATGAAATGGCTCGACAGAATCCCCTATTCACTGCTGGTGCCGCTGGCCGTTGTGATGGCGCTGGCGCCGTTCGTCCCGGAACCGCACCTGTGGGAGAAGCTGAAAATGCTCGCTGCTGGAACACTGGTCAGACCGATCGATATCTTCGACCTGTTCCTGCACGGCACACCGCTGCTGCTCCTGGCGCTCAAGCTGTTGTCCGGGTTCTCGCGCAAGCGGGCATGATCGACGGGCGTTATGATCTCGTGCGACTGACGGAATCAGCATGATTTCCAATTCCATTTTCCTGTACCGAAAAGGAGCTCACCATGCGCTGGAAGACCGGCCGCCGCAGTAGCAACATCGAGGACCGGCGCGGCCGACGCGCCGGGCCCGTCGCCTTCAAGGGCGGCATCGGCACCATCGTGCTGGTGCTGGCCGCCAGCTATTTTCTCGGCATCAATCCGCTCGATATCCTGATGATGCAGACCGGCACGGGTACGGGCGCCGATGTCAGCCAGAGCGACTGGAAGCCCACGCCGGAAGAGCAGCAGATGGCGGACTTTGTGTCGGTGGTGCTGGCCGATACCGAGGACACCTGGACGGAGATTTTCCGGCAGTCGGGGAAAACCTACCAGGAACCGAACCTGGTGCTCTATACCGGCGCCGTCCAGTCCGCCTGCGGCACGGGCAGCGCCGCCATGGGTCCGTTCTACTGTCCCGGCGACCGGAAAGTCTACATCGATCTCTCGTTCTTTGATGAACTCAGGCGCCGTCACGGCGCGCCCGGTGATTTCGCGCAGGCCTACGTGATCGCCCACGAAGTCGGCCATCACGTTCAGAACCTGCTGGGGATCAGCGAGCGGGTTCAATCCGAGCAGCGTGGTCTCGGCAAGGCGGAAGCCAATGCGCTCTCTGTCAAGGTGGAACTGCAAGCGGACTGTTTCGCCGGGGTCTGGGGCAACCATGCCGATCGCAGCCGCCAGGTGCTGGAAGATGGCGATATCGAGGAGGCGCTCAACGCGGCCAGCGCCATCGGCGATGACCGCCTGCAGAAAGAGAGCAGCGGTTACGTGGTTCCCGAAAACTTCACCCACGGAACCTCCCGGCAACGTGTCGAGTGGTTCAAACGCGGCATCGAGCACGGCGACATCGCGAGCTGCAACACTTTCGCCTCCGGCTGACCTGCCGGAGCGTCATAAGGGATTCTACGTATAGATCATCCCCGCGAATGCGGGGATTCTTTATTGTCAGCTGCAAGCAGTTGAGGCTGTTCCATGGCGCCTTCCTGCAAACTTTGAAATTCCGTTTAGGCACTATAAAATGAACCTATCCTGATGATTCTTATGTAGGAAAAATCTCAAAAATACCCAAATGAAAAAATCCTTTTTTTACTTTTTGGCAAACTACTAGTAGTTGGGCGTAAAGGTATGAAGCAGGAACAACGACTTGTTGCAGAACTTTATCGATACATCGCGCCATTCATTGACGCATCGAAAGATGTCTATGTAAGTCTTGATGGTCAAGCTGCTTTGCTAGGCGTTCAGGCTGGACATTTTGTTGACGAAACAATACCAGATTTGTGGTTCACGATAATTGGAAACAATAAATCGTCGCATGCTGAAGCTAAGGCCCTTAGTCCAAAAAATAAAGTGCTGCTCATGCAAAGCCAACTTCAAGCGTGGAAAACATCCGGGGTTGGTGGCCATAAGCCTGATTTTTGGGTGGCTGTTAGTAACACATTCGACACTTTCTATCTTTGGGAGCATGCCGACTTTTCTCCAGTACTCGAAAAGAGCCGGAACATGCAGAAAACCGTTTCGCTTTCTTTGCCGTCCAGGATTCGCACTTTTGGCACAGTAATAGAGCTTGCGCTAGCTGTGTTGCAGCGCGCCCAACAAGGCGCTCCAGCCGACGTCGGCGCTAATACGCCGCCGTCGGCTGAGCTTTAACGTAATGTCGCAGTAACCCATGAATGACACTCGCAACCCATACATCATGGAAAACGGAGCCCCGAAGTTGACTTCGTCCGTGGTGGCGTTTATTGATATTCTCGGCTACAGCGAAAAAATGCTCGCTGCGGAAATGGAGGGTAACGGACAGCCCTTTCTCACCGAGCTGCATTCGGTGCTTAGTAGAGCGTTCTCTCATCTTGAATATGAAATATCTGAGGAAAATCCTCTTCGACAGTCCGGCTTGCTGAAGAAAGACCTATACATACTAAAAACATTTTCTGACAACATCGTTATTGGTTACCCAATAAGAGATGACGCTGAGTCGGAGTTAGGAAGCATTTTTTCGATGCTAAGTTTCTTTCAGTTGGAAATGGTAAACAGCGGATTTTTTATACGAGGGGCCATTTCTGTGGGTGATTTCTATGCCGATGACCGTGTTGTTTACGGCAAAGCACTAATTGATGCCTATAGGGCAGAAACTCAATTGTCTCGCGACCCCCGCGTGATACTAACTGACACCGCCGTCAAAGCTGTCGAAAAGCACATTACATACTACGGCAATCCAAAGCATTCACCGCAGGCACGTGATCTATATCGTGATCGATGGGCAAATATTTCTCAATTATCTCGAAAGCATCATGATTGCAGAGCACGAATACGGCCCATACTCAGATGAACTTCTGAAACACAAAGCCTCTGTCGAAACGAATCTCGAAAAGTATCTTGGTAACCCGCCGCTGTGGAGTAAATATTCCTGGGTGGCGACGTACCACAACTTTTTCTGTGAGCAATATTCGTATTTCAACGATGAGCACAGGATTGATAGCGGGAAATATCAAATGACACCCGCGCGTATCGAGTAGGGCTAGAAATGCGACGTAACAACGCCATCAACACGGACAGTAAAAAGCAGCGCTCCTTCGTCGCACCGCTTTTCACTGCCGGTTATGGCGAACGTTAGGGAACATGTCTGCCTACAAGCACGCATTGGTCATTGACGATACCTCTTCGGAGCAACGCTTGGCGTTAGCGGCGGAGGTGCTTGATCGTTGCAAGGGAGTTGTAATGCTGGACGGCGTGGTTGCCCTTCGCCCCACCCCTGGCGCGATCCTGTGCGAAGTTATTGACCCGATGCCAACTTCGCATCGCTGCGCTGAAGAGTTCAAGGTTCTTTTAGAGAACGCGGGTCGTATGCTGGCCGGGTCGAAGCTCGCGAGCCGGCTGCCACGTAGACCCCTTCAATGGCTGGTGGTGGAAGATAACGGTACCGGAACAGCGGAATTGTGGCCAGGACCTTAATAATCAAATCAAGTTCGCCCGCAAAAAGAGCGGGCCGTACTCCGCGAAAAAACGCGCGCCGCCTGTTTGAGCTGTTATGCGGTATAGATAAGGAAGGTAAGTAGTGAAGGTCAAGGAACTGATAAATTGATTGAGAAGGGTGGCTGGGAGCAGACCAGGATGAAGGGGAGTCATCGCCAATACAGGCATCCTGAGAAAGAAGGGACGGTCACTGTGGCGGGAAAGCAAAATGCAGATATACCACCAGGTACATTATCGAGCATCCTCAAGCAGGCTGGTCTAAAATAGTCACGAGGGAAATATCATGAAATATATGGTAGTAATCGAAAAGGGCGAGTCCGGGTATGGAGCGCATGTGCCAGATTTACCTGGGTGTATTGCTGCGGGTGAAACCCGCGAAGAGGTTCTGGAGCTAATTAAGGATGCTATTGAGTTTCATATTGAGGGTCTGATTGAAGCGGGTGAACCGGTTCCTCCTCCCTCCTCAGTCGGCGAACTCATTGAAGTTAACGCCGCATAGCAAGTCACCCCTGCAGACTACCTCCGTCGCTGCGCTCCTCCGGCGACGGCAGCAAAGATAATGGTGTCAGAGCACATATGTTCATAATATTAGAGAGAAATGTGCTCTCACACTATTTATACACGATATGATTCGAATCAAAACCCTGGATCACGTCGTCATCCGCGCTCGGGACGCCGAGAAAATGATCGGGTTTTATTGCAGTGTCCTGGGGTGTGTTATCGAGCGGCGGTCCTCGCCAGAATTCGGGCTGGTTCAGTTGCGTGCCGGTGAATCCCTGATAGATATAGTTGCGGTTGACAGCGAGATCGGGCGGATGGGTGGTGCTGCACCAGGAAAAGAGGGTCGAAACATGGACCACTTCTGTGTTCGGGTCGAGCCCTTTAATGAGGAAGCAATTCGCGAACACCTCGCGCAACACGGTGTGGTTGGCAGCAAACTTGAGACGCGCTACGGGGCTGAAGGCAATGGTCCGTCCATCTACATACAGGACCCCGAAGGAAACACGGTCGAACTGAAAGGGCCGCCGAATTAACAGGAAGGTAATGGTGTCAGAGCACATATGTTCATTAAATTAGTGAGAAATGTGCTCTGACATCATTTGCATATGAAAAGAGTTAACCTCAACTTTATCGTCGATGTTATGGCGTTCGCGGGCTTCGTCGTGTTGACCACCACAGGCGTGCTCATGCGCTACCTCCTGCCGCCCGGCAGCGGTCACTACTCGACGATATGGGACCTGGACCGGCATGAATGGGGCGGCATCCATTTCTGGGTGTCGGTGCTGTTCTTTTCGATACTGGCTTTCCACCTGATATTGCACTGGCGCTGGATCGCGAGCGTCGTGACTGGCCGGCCGCGGGAAGGCTCCGGGTTCCGGGTGGCGCTGGGCCTCGTCGGACTTGCAACCGTGGTCGCCCTGGCCAGCGCTCCGTTGCTGGCTCCCGTGGAGAGAGATACCAGCGACAAGGGAGCATCGTCGCTTTCCGCCCATCCCTACGAGGAGTTCACGATTCGCGGATCGATGACCCTGAGGGAAGTCGAGGAAACGACCGGGGTACCCGCCGCCTACATCATCAAATCATTGAAATTGCCGGACACGATATCGAATGAAGAGCGGCTCGGTCCTTTGAAAAGACAGTACGGGTTTGGAATCAACGACGTCAGGGATATCGTCAAGAAATACAGCGAAAGGGAACAATAGGGGTTCAGACTCGACGTAAAGTAATGTTGTCAGAGCACATATCTTTATTATATTAGTGAGAAATGTGCTCTGACACCATTTGTGGTGAGATGGGGGCCATCTATTTCATGAAAATCATATTACGGACAGCACTTGTTATTATTGCCAGCCTGTTCGCTGGTTCGGCAAGTACGTGCGCGGAAGAGGGTAATGCCCCGAATCAGAGTGTCAATCTGTCGCCGGATCTGCTTGAGCTGCTTCGGGCTGAAATGCGTGAAATCACCAGTGGCATTCAGGGTATGGCTTTATCGCTGGCGACAGCAGACTGGAAAGCAATTCAGGAAACCAGCGCGAATATACGCGCCAGTTACATCATGGAGAAGAAACTCGCGCCTGCTCAGGCAGACGAGCTGGAGAAAGCGCTTCCCGGACAATTCAGGCAACTCGATGACGAGTTTCATCAACGAGCGGAAAGGCTTGGGGAGGCAGCCGCAGTCCATGATTCCGAACTTGTAGCCTTTCACTACTCCCGCTTGCTGGAAAGCTGTGCCCGTTGTCATGCTGCCTTCGCGAGTAAACGGTTCCCGGGATTCGCTTCTCCGGCGCCACAGGCTCACCATCATTGAGCGAAGCATCATTCAGGGAAAAGGCGACGGATTTGTTTTCTGCATGCACAAGACGAATCCCGGCTGACTGGATAAACATGGCTACGAAAATACCCGCACAACTACTACCCGCGCTGGCATTGCTTCTGCTGTTCGGAACCACGGCTGTTGCAAGCGCCGCGGCTGCCGATTACGACCGGAAAAACGTGCAGGCCATCATTGTTACCCGCCAGGGGCTGGCGGATACCGTCGCCTACCTGGATGCCCGACGCGACCTGTTTCCCGCCGACGGCGAGGGGGAGGCGAGCCTCCCGGGACGCAACGGACGGCTGGCACTCTGGCAGGACTGGCAGGGGTTTCTCGACCGCATCCTGGCCCTTGACCGGCTGTCGGGGGAGACCTTCGCTGCCTACCATGCGGCCGATGGCGATCAACGGCAACAGGCTTTCCGGGTCGCCTATGCAGCGTTTCTCGCCCAGTACCGCCAGGCGCTGGACTTCATCGCCGTGGCGGAACGCAACCCGGCCATGCACACCGTGCTGAACGAGCCGGTCCCGGAACTCGGTCTGCCCGAACGTACCTATGCCCGCCTCAAGTTCCGCTTTCTAAATATCCTGCGCGGCGCCGAATTCGCCCGGCTCGATGTCATCTATAGTCTCTACGGCGCCGATCCCGAACTGCCGCTCACTCCCGGGCTGGAGGCCGACCGCCAGGCCCTGTGGCAGGCGGGGCAGGGCGCCGGTCCGAAGCTCACCGCCGAAAATGCCCTGCGGATCGTGCAGGATGCCGCACTGGCGAGTTGGTTCCCGGTTCAGAAAAATGTCTCCGAGTGGATGGGCGACACCAGGGTCTGGCGGCCGCAGACCTCGCTGATCAGCCATGCGCAGTTGGCTGCCTTGCAGCCGCAACTCAAACCCGGGGACGTGCTGCTGGTGCGGCGTGAATGGTTCCTCTCCAATGTCGGTTTACCCGGGTTCTGGCCCCATGCCGCGCTCTACGTCAGCACACCGGAGGAAAGGGCCGCCTTCTTCGACGATCCGGCGGTGCGCGCCTGGGTGCGCGCGGCGGGGGAGGAAAGCGGCGACCTGGAGGCGCTGCTGCGCGCCCGCTCGCCGCAGGCGGCGCAAACCGCCAGTGCGCCGCTCGAGGCCGGTCATGTGCCGCGGGTGGTGGAGGCGATCAGCGAAGGGGTCTCCTTCACCAGCTTCGAGCACGCCGCCGGCGGCGATTCGCTGGTGGTGCTGCGTCCGCGGCTGCCGAAGACCGCGCGGGCGCGCGCCATCGTGCGCGCCTTCCACTATGCCGGCCGCCCGTACGATTTCGATTTCGACTTCCGCACCGACTCGGCCCTGGTCTGCACCGAGCTGGTATCCAAGGCCTATGAGGGGGACGGTGAACTGCCGGGGCTGGAACTGCCATTGGTGGAGGTGCTCGGCCGGCCGGTGACACCGGCCAATCTGATCGCCCGCCAGTTCGACGAGGATTACGGCGGTGCGCATCAGCAGTTCGACCTGGTGGCCTTCCTCGACGGACAGGAAGCGGCTGGCAATGCCGTCCCTGCCGGGCTCGACAGCTTCCGCCGCAGCTGGCGGCGTCCCAAGTGGCACGTGCTGGTACAGAACACCCCGCTGTCGGGAGAGTGATCATGGTCAGCCGGCTGCCTGGCTGATGCGCGTCATACCCTGTGCCATATCCTGGGGATGGGGTTGATACCTAATCTATGACTTGAGAAGTCTGTCCGGTCATGGTCATTGAAGGCCGGCTTTCGACAGCCAGGCGTGTGCGCCAGGCTGACGTCAGATAAAGACAGATAAACTCCAATTATTACAATCATTTGACCGTAGCGCTTGGTTCCGCGTTGCCACGGGGCGACAGGTTTGCCCTACCTAGACTTCATTCTAGATCGAGATATATTTAATAACACCATGTAAATAAAATATATTAATATAGTTGGCATTCTATCTGCTGGTAACAAGGCGATTCCATCGCACGGCCTGTTCGTCGGCTGTGCGATACCTGAATCATGACCACGGCGGAAGTTCCCCGGGTTACCGGTCCGACAGTCGCCAGAGTGGAAAAGTCTGTGAACCGGCAACCAGTGATGGAGGCTAGAAAGATGAAACGACTCATAATCGTGCTGGCGATGGTGCTGCTTGGCGCCGGTGTGGCAAGCGGTGCGGCGGATTCCGCGCGCCTTCTGGTGATTGATATCTCCAACCAGGTAACCCGGGCGCTTAACAAGGAACCCAACCTGGCGGAGCGTGATCCCGCTTCGATGTACAAGCTGTTGAACCGGATCGTGGTGCCGCACTTCGACTTCGATGCCACGGCGAAGCTGGTGCTGGGGCGCTACTGGCGCGATATGAATCCGCAGCAGCAGCAGCGCTTCGTCCAGGAGTTCAGCACACATCTGGTGCGCTTCTATGCGGCATCGCTTGTGAAGTTCAAGGATCAGACGATTGATTTCAAACCCCTGCGCGCGCCTGACGCGGCCGATGATGTGGCGGTGCATACCGAGGTGCAGCAGGGGGACGGACCGCCCATATCCATCGACTACCGCATGCACCTCAAGGGCGGCGACTGGAAAGTCTACGATGTCGCAATCGATGGCATCAGCCTGGTGGCCAGCAATCGCAGCAGCTATGCCGCCGAGATCCGCAAGGGCGGCATCGACACGCTGACCGCGCGGCTTGCCCGCATCAACCGCGAGAACGGCGGCTAGCCCGGCCTGAACGCGCCCACGGCGCCTCACTAATTTAGTGATCATCGATAAGAAATCAACTCACCGCAGAGACGCAAAGAACGCAAAGTTTTAGAACCTATCACAAAATTCAACTTCTTTGATATGCGTTCGGTTTATGTAGGACCCGCGCCTCGCGGGGAAGCCGTTTGGACGGAAGCCCTGTTCTTTCCCGGCGAGGCGCCGGTCCTACCCGTCCCGGCACGAGCGGCGCCTGTTCCTGGCATCCGATCTGCAATTCACAGATGTGTTCTACTTTTTTTCGTTAGAGAATTTCTCTGCGTACTTCCGGCAATTGCTCCATGCATTGCTCTAACTCCTGCATCCATGCAGTCGTGCGTCTCTGCGGTGAGAATGGTGTTTAGGGACTGGCACAAATTAATAGAAACCCGGTTCGCCCGGCGGGCGGGTCCGGAAAATCTTCGCCGTCCACAGGTATTGCGCGGGATCCCTGCTCACCAGGTCCTCGATCAGCCGGTTCATCCGCAGCGCGTCCTGCGCGTTATCTCCGGTCGGAAAATCCTGCAGCGGTTCGAGGAACTTGATACTGAACCGCCGCCGTTCGGGCGAATAGACAGCCAGTGTAGGAATGACCGCCGCGCGGCAGCTCTCGACCAGTCGTCCCAGCAGCGGCATGGTCGCCTTGGGAATGCCGCAGAAGGGGATGAATATGCTGCTTTCCGCGCCCTTGTCCTCGTCCGGAAAATACATGAACCACTTGCCGCCGCGGGTGGCCTTCACCAGCGAAAGCAGGCTGGCCTCGTGGCTGTAGACCTCGCCACCGTAGCGGGTTCGGAAGCGCGTCACGATCCAGTCCATGAGCGGATTGCTGTGCAGACGCACCATGCTGACCATGGCGTATTGGTGTGACAGGCATTGCCCGGCGTACTCGATGGCCAGAAAGTGCGGTGAGAGCAGAATGATGTTCTTTCCCCCGTCCACCGCCTGTTCGACGTTCTCCAGTCCCTGAACGTCGAATTGTTTGCGCAGGTGGCGCGGCGAGCGCGCCAGCAGCTGGCCGTAACCGAGCAGGATATGCGCGGCGATGCGGAAATGCTCCTGGAGCAGACGGTCTCTCTCTGCGTCAGCCAGCTGCGGGTAGCAGAGCGACAGGTTCTTGCGCGCGATGCGCCCGGCCCTGGTGTCGATGCGACTGAGCAGCCAGCCCACACCGTCCCCGAGACCGGCCCGCAGGCGCACGGGCAGCCAGGCCAGGGCAACGCTCAGCAGCATGATGAACCAGATCGGCCAGTAGCGGGGCCGCAGAAAACGTCGCTGAAAAACGGGCTGGTGACTGGCGTTCATGGGTGAGGGCGGATTGTGTGGGGTTCATCCGCCGCACAGGCAACGGGATGACTCAAGCTGGCGTCTATCATAGCCAATCCTGTCCGCCGCTGCATGAGGCCGTGGGCCACAGGAGGCGCGTTCGGGCGCCTGGGCAACTCCAGGGTTATCACGCATGTTTGTTGACACCAGGCTCCTGACAGGGAATTGTTAACAACGAATGCGGTCAATGCCCGGTGAGGTGCGTTATCCTTTGACGCCTTGCGGGAACGTGACAGCCGTATTATGGCGGCTTGAATACGGGTAAAATGCGCCCTGTTGATCCCGGGTGGGCCATGAGAGACAACGCTCCGAGCGGTTGTCAGCCTGTCATTCCATCGCACAGATACAATGCGTTGTAGTTGTTTGCGATGGGAAATTCCTCTTCGACCCCGGGGTTCTTGTGGTAATCCATCAGGGACCGGGTAACCCGGCCAACGCAATGACGATGAGCAGCCTGCCAGCACAAGCGGAACCGGAGCCGGTGACAGCGCATTCCGACGAGCCGATATTCCATCCCTGTCCTCCCGATCCGGGCTGCCCGTACTGCAACGGCAGCATCACCCCGGCGCAGGCGCTGGACTGGTCGTTTCTCGACGGTGTCTATTGCATCTCGCTGAAGAGCCGTGAAGACCGGGCGCTCACAGTCGCTGCCCAGTTTCACAAGGTAGGGCTGTGCCGGCAGCTACTGTTCTATCGTCCGTTGCGCTATCCGGGACGCGGTTATATCGGTAGCTGGGAATCGCACCGTGCGGTGGCCGAACACGCCAGGGAGAGGGGGTGCGAGACCACGCTGATTTTCGAGGACGACGTGCAGTTCGTGCGTCGTATGACGCCGCGTTCGGTGCGCGCCATCGGGCGCGCCATCGAGCGGCTGCCGCCGGACTGGATGATTTTCTTCCTGGGACACTGGCCGCTGTGGGCGTATTTCGTGCGGCCCAATGTGCTGCGCACCAGTTCGGGCTGCGCGCATGCCTATATCGTCAGTCCGCGCCTGCTGCGCTGGCTGCACGAGCATCCCTGGGGTACACCCGGCATCAAGAAGCGCCGGCTCATCGGCAAGGCGCTCGATTCGGCCTACGCGATGCTTCCGGGGACCTACGCGCTGTTTCCGATGATCGCCACCCAGAGCGTCAGCCGCAGCGACAACTTTGCCGTCAGCCACAAGAAGAACACCAAGCTCAAGCACCTTGTCACGCACTCCAGGTATCGTGAATGGTTTCTGTCGATATTTATGCGCCCTGGCGAGGCGCTCGTGGTCATGCTGTCGCCGCTGTTCTTTATCGCGCAGATGAGCTTGCAGGGATTTGCCCGGCTCCGACGCCGTATCGCACGCCCCGGGAGCGACGCCTCCGGCAATACGCGCTGATTGGTGTCCATCCATAATGACTTGAATTCATAGCAAAGACGCAAAGAACGCATAGTTGTTGTGTGTATTTATCAATTAACTTCTCTGCGAACTTTGCGTCTTTGCGTTAAAAACGCAGTTTATACATGGAAACCAATTAGCGCTTAGTCGGCAAGCGTCGTGCTGGTAAGATAACGCTACATTCCAGAGTGCCCCGCAGAGCCATCCTCCCCATGTCAGAACGTATCCGCGAAATACCCTACAACTACACCTCTTTTTCCGACCGTGAAATCGTTATCCGCTACCTCGGGGAGGCGACGTGGGACCTGCTCAACCGACTGCGCGCCTCCCGGGTGACCGGGCGGTCGGCGCGCATGCTGTTCGAGGTGCTCGGTGATCTGTGGGTGGTGGACCGTAATCCCTATATCCAGGACGACCTGCTGTCTAGCAAAAAACGCCTGGATGCGTTGATCGGGGCGATGCACCATCGCCTCGACCAGATCGTGGCCCGGGCCGAGGGCAATGCCGATGCCCTGCAGCTCGCGGCTGCCGCCCGCAAGGCCGTCGGGCGTTTCTCCGACGGGTATCCGCGCACCCGGGAGCTGCGCCGGCGCATCCGTCAGCGCCTGGGGCGTATCACGCGCCGCGACAATATCGACTTCAGCGGCATGGCTCGCGTCTCCCATGCCACCGACGCCACCGACTGGCGCGTGGAGATGCCCTGCGTGGTGATCAGTCCGGACACCGAACAGGAGACGCGCGACATCGTGCGGGCCTGCATCGCGCTCGGGCTGACGATCA
>Ga0210101_1000578_pt1 | contig 11958 bp, 8 predicted proteins | sample Muzzi_PWC_D1_FD_185534 | JGI IMG/M metagenome (GOLD analysis project Ga0210101, IMG submission 185534) | Wetland microbial communities from San Francisco Bay, California, USA, that impact long-term carbon sequestration - Muzzi_PWC_D1 (SPAdes) | ecosystem: Environmental > Aquatic > Marine >...
TGCCGGTAGCTTTCGAGGCCGCGGGTATCGTCGTAAACGATATGTTCGACCTTCGGACAGCGCTCGAGCACTTCGAGCATCTTGTCGACCTGCTCCTGGTCCTCGACCATCGCGATCTTGACGTCCGCATTGTCGAGCACGTAGGCCATCTCGTCGGCGACCGAATCCTGGTAGAGCGGCACGGGCACCGCACCGAGCGCCTGTGCCGCGGTCATGCTCCAGTAGAGCCGCGGCCGGTTGTCGCCGATGATCGCGAGCTTGTCGCCGCGTTCGAGGCCGAGGCTGGCCAGCCCGCAGGCAAGCGAGCGGATTTCCCGCGCGGCCTCGGCCCAGGTCCAGGATTGCCAGATGCCGAGGTCTTTTTCGCGCATCGCATCCCGGTTCGGGCGCCGTTCCACGTGGCTTTGCAATAGCTTGGGAAAGGTGTCGAGAACGGTTTCCTGATCCTTTGCGTCCATAATCAGCTAATAATTCTTATTCTGAATCCGGTTGTAAAGCAGGTTCGAAAGCGCTTATTACAACGTTTATTTATCGTTCTGTAAAATTTATTTATCGCCATGGCCTGCCGCGGCCGCGCATTCGGGTCGCTGTTTGGCGACTGATATCCCCGTTCGAGGAAAAAGTCGGCTCGAAACGGTCTCGTCAATTGGGCCCGCGAATCCGGCATCCCGGCCGATTTTCGAACGCGAGGTTAGTCGTCGTAGCTGTAAAAACCGCGCCCGCTCTTGCGGCCCAGGTAACCGGCATCGACCATTTGCCGCCAGATCGGGCAGGGCCGGTACTTGGAATCGCCGAAGCCGTCGTGCAGCACCTTGATCACCGCGTAGCAGGTATCGATGCCGATCAGGTCGGCGAGCGCCAGCGGGCCCATCGGGTGCGCCATGCCGAGTTTCATGATTTCGTCGATTCCCTCGGCGCTGGCAAGCCCCTCGTAGTAGGCGTAGGCGGCCTCGTTGAGCATCGGGATCAGGATCCGGTTGGCGACGAAACCGGGACTGTCTTTCGCTTCCACCGGAATCTTGCCGATGAATTCGCCGAGTTCGACGACGCGAGCGCAGGTCTCGTCGCTGGTCTGCAGCGCGCGGATCACCTCGACCAGGGTCATCATCGGCACCGGGTTCATGAAATGCATGCCGATAACCTGCGCGGCGCGCCGCGTCACGCCGGCGATGCGGGTCAGCGAGATCGACGAAGTATTGCTGGCGAGGATCGCCTTTGGCTGGCAGAGCGTATCGAGCTGCTCGAAGATGCCGAGCTTCAGGGCCTCGTCCTCGGTCGCCGCCTCGATGACGATATCGGCGTCGGCGAGTTTTTCCAGCGAGGTCGCGGTTGCGATCCTGTCGAGCGTAGCCTTTTTATCGGCCTCGGTAATTTTTTCTTTGTTGATCAATCGGTCGAGGCTGCCGGAGACAGTTTTCAGGCCGCGCTCGACCTGGGCCACGCCGATATCCTGCATGACGACTTCGAGGCCGGCCGCGGCGCACACCTGCGCGATGCCGTTGCCCATGGTTCCGGCGCCGACCACGCCGACTTTCTTGATTTCCATGTATCTATTCCCGTATCAAAATCATCCCCGCGCAAGCGGGGATCTCGAAATGATGGCAATGTTATAAGATTCCCGCTTGCGCGGGAATGACAAAAGGAGAGTAATACTCGCGTAAGCGGGTATCTTGCATCAGGCCGACGTTACATGATCCCCGCTTGCGCGGGAATGACAAAAGGAGAGTCATACTCGCGTAAGCGGGTATCTCATACAGTTTCTGTGGTTTACGAGATCCCCGCTTTCGCGGGGATGACAATCGGCTGGAATTCCGTCATTTGCCGGAATTCCAGCCAATTGTCACATGTTACGGCGATACTGGCCGCCGACTTCGAATAGCGTATTGGTGATCTCGCCGAGCGAGCAATGGCGGACCGCCTCGACCAGCGCGGTAAAGATATTCTCGTTGTCGATCGCCGCTACGCGCACGCGCTCGAGCGCGGCCGCACCGGAATCGGCGTGACGCGCTTGAAAATCGCGCAGGCGCCTGATCTGGCTCTGCTTTTCTTTCTCGGTGGAGCGCGCGAGTTCGATTTCGCGTGCCTCCGGCGGATCCGGGTTCAAAAAGGTATTGACGCCGACGATCGGCAGCGAGCCGTCGTGCTTGCGGTGCTCGTAGAGCATCGATTCGTCCTGGATGCGGCCGCGCTGGTAGCCGGTTTCCATCGCCCCGAGCACGCCGCCGCGCTCGGAGATACGCTCGAACTCCTGCAGCACGGCCTCTTCGACCAGGTCGGTCAGTTCGTCGATGATGAAGGCGCCCTGGTTCGGATTCTGGTTCTTCGCCAGCCCCCATTCCTGATTGATGATCAGCTGGATCGCCAGCGCACGGCGCACCGATTCGCCGGTCGGCGTGGTGATCGCCTCGTCGTAGGCATTGGTGTGCAGGCTGTTGCAATTGTCGTAGACGGCGATCAGGGCCTGCAGCGTGGTGCGGATATCGTTGAAAGCCATTTCCTGGGCGTGCAGCGAGCGCCCGGAGGTCTGGATGTGATACTTGAGTTTCTGGCTGCGTTCGTTGGCGCCGTAGCGGTCGCGCATCGCCACCGCCCAGATGCGCCGCGCGACGCGCCCCATGACCGTGTACTCGGGATCCATGCCGTTGGAGAAAAAGAACGACAGGTTCGGCGCGAAATCGTCGATGTCCATGCCGCGCGCGAGATAGGCCTCGACGAAGGTAAAGCCGTTGGCGAGCGTGAAGGCGAGCTGCGAAATCGGGTTGGCTCCGGCCTCGGCGATGTGGTAACCCGAGATCGATACCGAGTAGAAATTACGGATTCGGTGGTCGATGAAGTACTGCTGGATGTCGCCCATCATCTTGAGCGCGAATTCGGTCGAAAAGATGCAGGTGTTTTGCCCCTGGTCTTCCTTGAGGATATCGGCCTGCACCGTGCCGCGAATGTTTTCCAACGCCCGGGCGCGGACCTCGGCGGCTTGCGTGTCGTTCGGCCGGCGGCCGTTGTCGGCCTCGAAGCGGTCGAGCTGCTGTTCGATCGCCGTGTTCAGGTACATTGCGAGGATGATCGGCGCGGGTCCGTTGATGGTCATCGATACCGAGGTCGACGGCTGGCACAGGTCGAAGCCGTCGTAGAGTGCCTGCATGTCGTCGAGGGTGGCGATCGATACCCCGGAATTGCCGACCTTGCCGTAGATGTCGGGGCGCTCGTCCGGATCGCAGCCGTACAGGGTGACCGAATCGAACGCGGTCGACAGGCGCTTGGCCGCGGAATGTTCCGACAACTGCTTGAAGCGCCGGTTGGTGCGAAACGCGTCGCCCTCGCCGGCGAACATGCGCGTCGGGTCCTCGCCCTCTCGTTTGAACGCGAACACGCCGGCGGTAAACGGGAAATGGCCGGGCAGGTTTTCGAGCAATAGCCATTTGAGCAGTTCGCCGTGATCTTCGAACGCGGGCAGCGACACCTTCGGGATGCTGGAGCCGGACAGCGTGACATACCTCAAGTCGGTGCGGATTTGGCGCTCGCGTACCCGGACCACGAATTCGTCGGCGGTATAGCGCTCGCGGATCTCGGGCCATTGCTCGAGCAGTCTGCGGGAAGTTTCGTCGAGCGCCGATTCGCGTTTCGCGAGCAGCGAATCGAGCGCATCGAGGTCGGCTTCCCCGGTTTCGTCTGTCAGCATACGACGGGTGCCGGTCAGTTGCTGACGCTCGCGCGCGGCCCTGACCTGTTGCCGCGCATGCGCATGGTATTCGCGCACCGTGGCGGCGATCTCGGCGAGATATCTCACCCGCTCGGCCGGTACGATGACCGTCGCCGAGGTCGATTTGCGCGTCGCCACGCGCGGCAACCGGCTCTCGCCGGTTTCGAGGCCGAGCGCCTGCAGACGGGCGAGGATCTCCTGGTAGACCGCGGTGGTGCCGTCGTCGTTGAAATGCGACGCGATGCTGCCGAAAACCGGCATAGCTTCGGGGCTGTCGCCGAAGGCCTCGCGGTTGCGCTGCATTTGCTTGCAGACGTCGCGATAAGCGTCCTCGGCGCCCTTGCGGTCGAACTTGTTGATTGCGACCAGATCGGCGAAGTCGAGCATATCGATTTTTTCGAGCTGGCTCTGGGCGCCGAATTCAGGCGTCATCACGTACATCGAGGCATCCGCCAACGGCACGATCGCGGCGTCGCCCTGGCCGATTCCCGGGGTTTCGACGACGATGAAATCGAAGGCGCACAGTTTGCAGGCGGCGATCGCGTCGCCGACTACCGCCGGGATTTCGCCGACCGCGTCGCGCGTCGCCAGCGAGCGCATGTAGATATTCGGATGGTCGATCGCATTCATGCGGATACGGTCGCCGAGCAGCGCGCCGCCGGTCTTGCGCCGCGTCGGGTCGACGGCGATGATCGCGATCCTGAGCCGGTCGCCGTGATCGAGGCGAAAGCGACGCACGATTTCATCGGTCAGCGAGGATTTCCCCGAGCCGCCGGTACCGGTTATGCCGAGCACCGGGATTTTACGCGCCGCCGCCTGCTGGCGGATCTCGTCGAGCAGAGCGCTGTCGACAGTGTCGTTTTCGAGCGCGGTGATCAGGCTCGCCAGCGCGCCGGTATCGTGCCGTGCGAGCGCCTCGAGCGTGGTCGGGGCCGCGCGGCCGGGATCGTAGCGGCATTGCGCGAGCATGTCGTCGATGATGCCCTGCAGGCCCATTGCCTGGCCGTCCGCCGGCGAATAGATGCGGGTCACGCCGTATTCCTGCAAGGCTTTGATTTCCGACGGAATGATGACCCCGCCGCCGCCGGCGAAGACGCGGATTTCGGGGCGTCCCCGCTGTCTCAGCATGTCCACCATGTACTTGAGGTATTCGACGTGGCCGCCCTGATAAGAAGATAGCGCGATCGCGTGCGCGTCTTCCTGGATCGCGGCGTCGACGATTTCGGCGACCGAGCGGTTGTGGCCGAGATGGATGACCTCGGCGCCGGCGGATTGCAGGATGCGGCGCATGATGTTGATCGCCGCGTCGTGGCCGTCGAACAGGCTGGCCGCGGTCACGAAACGGGCCCTGGTCGTGGCGGCGGAACTCGACGGCAGGGGAACGACCTTTTCTTCGGCGGAACTCATGGGAGCCTCGGCGGGTTAATTTCAGTTGCAATCTGCGGTGGGTTAAATTACCTTACGTTTACGTTAACGTCAACTATACTGTCGAACCGGCAACGCGTTGAATCACGACTTTTTACTCGCATCGATATGAACCGTCAATTCGACCCCAGGGACCCCGAATTCAAATCCCGCGTAATCCGCAGCTTCGATGCGCAGGCGGTGATGCAAACCCTGAACGCGAGCCTTGCCCTGATCGAACCCGGCGAAGTACGAATCGAGTTTCCTTACCAGCCGTCGCTGACCCAGCAGGACGGCTTCATCCACGCAGGTATATCCTCGACCGTGATGGACAGCGCCTGCGGGTACGCCGCGTTCACGCTGATGCCCGCCGAGGCGCGCGTGCTGACGATCGAATTCAAGATCAACCTGCTGGCCCCGGCGGCGGGCGAAAATTTCCTCGCCCACGGCCGGGTCCGCAAACCCGGGCGCAGTGTTTTCGTTGCCGAGGCGGAACTCTACGCACAGCGCGGTGACGAAGAGAAGCTGGTCGCCACGATGGTCGGCACCTTGATGGCGATCTATCCGCAATCGGCGGATGCGGAGACGTGATGCACGACGGCAGCGGCGACAGGACTTACAGCATCGGCGAACTGGCCGAGGAATTCGGCATTACCTCGCGCGCGCTCAGGCTCTACGAGGAAGAAGGTCTGCTCGATCCGCTGCGCGACGGCACGCGGCGGATCTACAACGAGCGCAACCGCGTCCGGCTGCGCCTGATCCTGCGCGGCAAGCGCCTCGGCTGGTCGCTGGCCGAAATCCGCGAATCCTTCGATCTTTACGATTCGGACCAGGGCGAGGAGGCGCAGCTCGAGTCGATGCTGGAAAAGCTGGCGCAGCGTCGTGAGCTGCTATTGGCGCAGAAGAGGGACGTCGAGCACGCGCTGGAAGAAGTCGAACGTCTGGCCGAAGACGCCGATGCCGCGTTGCGCGACATTCAGGCGGGACAGCGTAAACTGGGTAACGGCTAATCGGGAGGCACGCGATGATTCACTTTCCCTCGTTCAATTTCGATCTCGGCGAAACCGCCGACCTGTTGCGCGACGCGGTGCAGGATTTCGCGCAGGCCGAAATCGCTCCGCGCGCCGCCGAAATCGACCGCAGCAACGAATTTCCCAACGAGCTGTGGCCGAAGCTCGGCGAATTGGGCCTGCTAGGAATAACCGTACCGGAAGCCTATGGCGGCAGCGACATGGGTTACCTCGCGCACATCGTCGCGATGGAGGAAATCAGCCGTGCGTCGGCCTCGGTGGGCCTTAGTTACGGCGCGCATTCGAACCTCTGCGTCAACCAGATCAACCGTAACGGCAGCGAAACTCAAAAGCGGAAGTACCTGCCGAAGCTGATCAGCGGCGAATATATCGGCGCGCTGGCGATGTCCGAGCCGGGCGCCGGTTCCGACGTCGTCGGCATGCAGATGAAAGCCGAGAAAACCTCGACCGGATACTTGCTGAACGGCACCAAGATGTGGATTACCAACGGCCCCGACGCGGACCTGGTGGTGGTTTACGCGAAGACCGACGCGGCGGCGGGTTCGCGCGGTATCAGCGCCTTTCTGGTGGAGCGCGAATTCGGCATCGAAACCGCGCAAAAGCTCGACAAGCTCGGCATGCGCGGCTCCAACACCGGCGAACTGGTGTTCCGCGATGTCGAAGTGCCGGCGGAAAACCTGCTCGGCGAACTGAACCGCGGCGCGGCGGTGCTGATGAGCGGGCTCGATTACGAGCGCGCGATTCTGTCCGCCGGACCGACCGGCATCATGCTGGCCTGCATGGATGCGGTACTGCCCTACGTGCACGAGCGCGAGCAGTTCGGCCAGCCGATCGGCGAATTCGAATTAATGCAGGGCAAGCTTGCCGACATGTACACGACGATGAATGCGACGCGTGCCTACGTCTATGCGGTCGGCAAGGCCTGCGACCGCGGCGAGGCGGCGCGCAAGGACGCCGCCGGCGCGATTCTCTACGCGGCCGAAAAGGCGACCTGGATGGCACTCGAGGCGATCCAGGCGCTGGGCGGCAACGGTTACACCAACGATTACCCGGTGGGGCGCCTGCTGCGCGACGCCAAGCTCTACGAAATCGGCGCGGGTACCTCGGAAATCCGCCGCATGCTGATCGGGCGGGAACTGTTCAACGAAACTAAGTGAGGGATTAACCATGAGCGAAAATATTGTCATTACCGCGATCGCCCGCACCCCGATGGGGGGCTTCCAGGGCGTTCTATCGGGCGCCAGCGCCCCCGAACTCGGCAGCGCCGCGATCAGGGCGGCGGTCGAGCGCAGCCGGCTCACGGGCGAGGATATCGACGAGGTCATCATGGGCTGCGTGCTACCCGCGGGGCAGGGCCAGGCGCCGGCGCGCCAGGCGAGCCTCGGCGCGGGCCTGCCGCTTGCCACCGGCTGTACCACGATCAACAAGATGTGCGGCTCGGGCATGAAGGCGGCGATGTTCGCGCACGACATGTTGCAGGCCGGCAGCAATCGCGTAATGGTCGCCGGCGGGCTCGAAAGCATGAGTAATGCGCCCTATTTACTGACCAAGGCGCGCACCGGCATGCGCATGGGGCACGGCCAGGTCTACGATCACATGTTTCTCGACGGTCTCGAGGATGCCTACGACAAGGGCAAGCTGATGGGCGCCTTCGCCGAGGCGACCGCCGACAAGTACGGCTTTACCCGCGAACAACAGGACGAATTCGCGATCGCGTCGCTGACCCGTGCCCAGTCCGCGATCGACAGCGGCGCCTTCGCCGGGGAGATTACGCCGGTGGTGATCAAGGGGCGCAAGGGCGAGGTCACGGTCGATACCGACGAACAGCCCTTCAACGCCGATATTGAAAAAATTCCGACCCTGCGTCCCGCGTTCCGCGCCGACGGTACGGTCACCGCGGCCAACTCGAGCTCGATTTCCGACGGCGCCGCGGCGCTCGTGATGATGGGTGAGTCCGAGGCCGAAAGACGCGGTCTCGAACCGTTGGCCGTGATCCGCGCGCAGGCTTCGCACGCGCAGGAGCCGGCCTGGTTCACGACCGCTCCGGTGGGTGCGCTGAAAAAAGTTCTCGAGGCCGCCAACTGGTCCAGCGACGAGGTCGACCTGTACGAGATCAATGAAGCCTTCGCAGTGGTCACCCTGGCCGCGATGACCGATCTCGGGCTCGACCATGCGCGCGTCAACGTGCACGGCGGCGCCTGCGCGCTCGGTCACCCGGTCGGCGCCTCGGGCGCGCGTATTCTGGTGACCCTGATCGCCGCGCTCAGGCGGCGGAGCCTGAAGCGGGGTGTCGCCGCGCTTTGCATCGGCGGCGGCGAAGCCACCGCGGTGGCCGTCGAGCTGCCGTAACGGCGATGCAGTTAAGCGACGAACAGCGGCTGGTGCGCGACAGCGTGCGCGAGTACGTGCGCGAACGGGTCGCGCCGTTCGCCGCCGACTGGGACCGCGACGGGCATTTTCCCGCCGAACAGCTGCGCGAGATGGCCGGCCTCGGGCTGTTCGGCATGTTCATCCCCGAGGAATGGGGCGGCAGCGGTCTCGATTACCTGAGCTTCGCGCTCGCGATCGAGGAAGTCGCGGCCGGCGACGGCGCCTGCTCGACGATCCTGTCGGTCAACAACTCGGTGGTTTGCGGTCTGTTGCTGGCCTCGGCTAGCGAGTATCTCAGGAAAACCTATCTCAAGCCGCTGGCCGCGGGCGACTGGCTCGGCTGCTTCTGCCTGACCGAACCGCAGGCCGGCTCGGATGCCGCGGCGTTAAGGACCCGGGCCGAGAAACAGGGCGACTCATACCTGCTGAACGGCAGCAAGGCGTTCATCACCTCCGGCAAGCATGCCGACGTCGCGATCGTGTTCGCGGTTACCGATCCGGAGGCCGGCAAGAAGGGCATCAGCGCCTTCGTCGTGCCGACCTCCACCCCGGGCTACGAGGTCGGCGCGCTGGAGCAAAAAATGGGACAGCGCGCTTCCGACACCGCGCAGGTTTTTCTGAAAAATTGCCGGGTCGGCACCGATCACCTGATCGGCGAGCAAGGCGAGGGCTACCGCATCGCGCTCGCCAATCTCGAAGGCGGCCGCATCGGCATCGGCGCGCAAAGCGTCGGCATGGCGCGCGCGGCGTTCGACTGCGCGCTCGATTACGCCCGCGAGCGCGCAAGCTTCGGCAAAACCCTGATCGAGCACCAGGCGGTCGGCTTCCGGCTCGCCGATATGGCCACTCAGCTCGAGGCCGCGCGGCTAATGGTGCACAACGCGGCCTGCCTGCGCGATGCCGGCATCCCCTGCCTGAAGCAGGCCAGCATGGCCAAGCTGTTCGCCTCGGAGGCGGCGGAAAAAATCTGTTCCGACGCCATCCAGGTGCTGGGCGGCTACGGTTACCTGCGTGATTTTCCGCTCGAGCGCATTGCCCGCGACGTACGCGTGGCGCAAATCTACGAAGGCACCAGCGATATCCAGCGTCTGGTGATCGCCCGTCAACTGGCGGCTGAGGCATGAGCGTCATCGAGTCGAGGGTCGATACCCAGAGCGCGGAATTCGAGGAAAATCTCGACGCGATGGCGAAACTCGTGGTCGACCTGCGCGAGCAGGCCGAAGCGATTGCCCTCGGCGGCAGCGAAACTGCGCGCGAAAAGCACCTGGGCCGCGGCAAGATGCTGCCGCGGGATCGTATCGATGCGCTGGTCGACGCGGGTTCGCCGTTTCTCGAAATCGGCCAGTTTGCGGGCTTCGAGATGTACGGCGACGACAGGATCGCCGCCGGCGGCCTGATCGTCGGTATCGGACGCATCCACGGCCAGGAATGCATGATCGTCGCCAACGATGCGACCGTCAAAGGCGGCACCTATTACCCGATCACGGTCAAAAAGCATCTGCGCGCGCAGGAAATCGCGGCGCAAAACAATCTGCCCTGTATCTACCTGGTCGACTCGGGCGGCGCCCACCTGCCGAGCCAGGACGAAGTATTCCCCGACCGCGAGCACTTCGGGCGGATCTTTTACAACCAGGCCAACATGTCGGCCGACGGGATTCCGCAAATTGCCGTGGTGATGGGTTCCTGCACCGCGGGCGGCGCCTACGTGCCGGCGATGTGCGACCAGTCAATTATCGTCAGAAACCAGGGCACGATCTTTCTCGGCGGGCCGCCGCTGGTCAAGGCGGCGACCGGCGAGGTGGTCAGTGCCGAGGAACTCGGCGGTGCCGACGTGCACGCGCGCATCTCCGGCGTGGTCGATCACTATGCACAGAACGACCGGCATGCGCTGGAACTGGCGCGCGACATCGTCGATTCGCTGAATCGCGTCAAGCGACCGGAAATCGCGATGCGGGACGTCGTCGAACCGCGCTATCCGGCGGAAGAGCTATACGGGATCATTCCCGGCAGCCTGCGCAAGCCCTTCGATATCCGCGAAGTCATCGCGCGCATCGTCGACGACAGCGAGTTCGACGAATTCAAACAGCTTTACGGCAGCACCCTGATTTGCGGATTCGCGCACCTCTACGGCATGCCGGTGGGGATCGTCGCCAGTAACGGCATCCTCTATTCCGAATCGGCGTTGAAGGGGGCGCATTTCGTCGAGCTCTGCGCGCGGCGCAAGATTCCCTTGCTGTTCCTGCAGAACATCACCGGCTTCATGGTCGGCCAGAAATACGAGCATGGCGGCATCGCCCGCGACGGCGCGAAGATGGTCACCGCGGTCGCCTGCGCGCGCGTGCCCAAGCTGACACTGGTGGTCGGCGGCAGTTTCGGCGCCGGCAATTACGCGATGTGCGGGCGCGCCTACGGCGGTCGATTCCTGTGGATGTGGCCGAATGCGCGCATCTCGGTGATGGGCGGCGAACAGGCCGCGACGGTGCTCGCGCAAATCAAGCGCGACGGTATCGAGGCCGAGGGCAACAAATGGGGCGCGACCAAGGAAGCCGCGTTCAAGAAGCCGATACTCGAGCAGTACGAAACCCAGGGTCATCCTTACTACGCCTCGGCACGCCTGTGGGACGACGGCATCATCGATCCCGTCGATTCACGCCGCGTGCTCGGACTCGGGCTGTCGGCGGCGTTGAACGCGCCGCTCGAAGATACCCGCTTCGGCATTTTCAGGATGTAACGGGGATGCGGTCGATATTTATACCGGGGTTTTCCCTGCGCGCGGCGGGCGGCGGCTAGCGATGTTCGACAAGATACTAATCGCCAACCGCGGTGAAATCGCGGTCAGGATCGCCGCCACCGCGCATCGCCTCGGGATCTCCTGTGTCGCGGTCTACTCGGACGCCGATCGCGACGCGATGCACGTCCAGGTTTGCGACGAAGCTTATCGCGTTGGTCCCGCCCCGGCCGGCGAGAGTTACCTGAACGCCGAGCGTATACTCAAGGCGGCGGTCGCCAGCGGCGCCGACGCAATCCATCCCGGATACGGATTTTTGTCCGAAAACGCCGCTTTTGCGGAGTCTTGCGAGAGCCAGGGCATAGCTTTCGTCGGCCCGCCGGCGAAGGCGATCATCGCCATGGGATCGAAGAGCCGTGCCAAGGACCTGCTGGAGCGTGCGGGCATAGCGACGGTTCCGGGATATCACGGCGACGAGCAAAAGGACGAGTGGCTGTTCGAGGAATCGAAGCTGATCGGCTATCCGCAGTTGATCAAGGCCAGCGCCGGCGGCGGCGGCAAGGGCATGAAACGGGTCGACAGCGAAACGGAATTCCAGGCGGCGCTGGAATCGGCCCGGCGCGAGTCCCGATCGTCTTTCGGCGACGACAAGGTGCTGATCGAGCGCTACCTGGAGCGGCCGCGGCACGTCGAAATGCAGATATTCGCCGACCGCCACGGCAATT
>Ga0210101_1000579_pt1 | contig 11931 bp, 12 predicted proteins | sample Muzzi_PWC_D1_FD_185534 | JGI IMG/M metagenome (GOLD analysis project Ga0210101, IMG submission 185534) | Wetland microbial communities from San Francisco Bay, California, USA, that impact long-term carbon sequestration - Muzzi_PWC_D1 (SPAdes) | ecosystem: Environmental > Aquatic > Marine >...
CGATACAGATGGGCCGCCGGCCCCGCCTCCGCCCCATCCCGCCGCTCCACCAACCCATTGAACAACCGCACCGCCCGCCGGATCTCCACCCGCCCGGGCAGACGATGGACCGTCACCCGGTCACGGGTGATCGCCAACAACCACGACCCACCGCCGAAGTCGCCTGCCAGGTCCTTCCAGGGCGCGACCTGGAAGGAGAGGAGCGCTTCGTCCGACCCGAGGGCGGCGCGGATCTCGTCCAGACCGGCGAACCGCGAGGCCTCCAGACCCACGACACTTCCTGCGCCGGTTCTTCTGAGCCAGTCTGTCAGGGTTCTCGCTCTGTGCCGCTCACCCACTCGAAAGGCCTCGTGGAGCCCACGCTCCGGCCCCAGACCCCGACCGGTCTCCTCCAGGACCCGGCCGGCCAGCCACGAATAGTCGTCAGCCCAGGTCGAAAACAGACCAGCCTGCGCCGCGGAGCCCTGGGGCTGGCTGTCCCGAAACCGTTCGATCCGACCGAGGGCATCCCATGACCGGCCGAGCGCCTGCTCCGGCGACAGGTCCGCCCATGCCACCCGCATCGACTCCCGCCAAGCAAAGGCAGCGGACCAGGAGTCTTCCGCCTCTTGGGCAAGCTTCAGCGCCCTTTCCACAACCACCATCGCCCGGGCCGGATCCCTCCTGGTCCAGTGCCTGGCTTGGGCACAGAGGCAGTAGCTGCGATCCCGGTCGGTTCTGGCGATGCGCGCGCAGGCTTCGAGATGGCGAAGTCCGCCCTCTTCGGGATCCAGGGTTCCGAGAATCCAGTGAGCTTTCGCCTCGATGTCGGAATTGCCCGACCTTCGCGCAGCGTCGAGAGCTTCTTGCGCCCGGTGCCGCACCAGCTCGACCCTGGAGCTGACCGGCGTCTCCGCAAGCCCTTCTGCCGCGACCCGTGCGAGCCCGTACAGTGCAGCGGCTTCGCTGTGAGTCGCTCCTTCCTCAACCGAGAGTGATGCCAGATGGCGGAAAATCTGCTCGGCAGTTTGGAGGCGTCCCTGCTCCACGACGATGTTCCCGAGCGTCAGCAAGCACAGGATCCTCGTCCTTGCGTGGCCGTCAGTGCACGGCTCACCGCCGTCACGGCCCACGGAACCGCGAAGAAGCTGCTCCGCGCGATCGAGATCGCCGCCTCGCTGGGCCAATTGATTCGCCAGCACCCATCGTCCATGAGCCGCCAGATCGGGATCTCCGCTGGCAACGGCTACCCGGGCCGCCTCTTCCGCCTCGTGCTCGGCCGCATCCAACAGGCCGAGGCGGAAGAGCTGCTGCGCTCTGTTCTCCCGAGCGTAGATCTCTCCCGAGGCGTCTCCTGAGCGTACAAACGCAGCAGCCGCGTGCTCGAAGTGGTCCGCCGACCTCCGTGTGTCGTCCCAGGCGAGGAGCCCTAGATAGAAGCTGGGCCATGGGGCGTCCCGGTGGCGCGTGGAAATCTCATCCAGCCGGCGCCTCGCCGCCTTCCCCTCCGGACCCTCGGCTCTCGCCAGCCTATAAAGGCAAGCTGATGCTTGGCGACCGCTTGGCCCCTCGACCGATTGCCGCTCACAGACCTCCACCGGGCCCACCGCGGAGACCGCTTCGACCAGGCAAAGAAGTCCGACGAGGCATGCCCCAACCCGCAACCGAAGAAGGTAGCCGCAGGCATGCCGGCCGATGTTGGCGCTAAGCGGTTGCCGGCGGTTCATTCCCCTGACTGCCGCCCCAGTCGGGCGGGGTCACGCTCTCCGTCCGGAAGAACAACCCACCCTCGTACGTCGTCGACGACTCCTCGGAGGAGGGCGCGTCCCCTCCGCCCGAGGTCGGGTCGAGCGTCAGGGCCTGCACCTGCATCACCGGCTCGTCCGCCGCCTGCTGGTCGGCGGTGGCTGGGTCAGCCGGCGGCACCGGCGGCGGCTCGACCTTGAGCTCCGCCTGGCGCTTGAACGGCGGGAACTGCCACTCGCGCACCACCCGGCCGTCGACCTTCTTGCGAAGGAAGAACCCGAACTCCACTCGAGTGCTTTTGATGAGTCGCTCCTTTCGCTCCTGGGCCTTCTCTCCCGCTGCAGGGGCTTTCTGCTCCTTGGATTCTCCTCCGTCGGGAGCCGTTGGAAACTGCTGAACGCTCGGCTGTATGGTCATGATTCACGCTCCCCTCGTCGGCAGCCGCTCGGAGGATTACCGGGCGGGCCGCTTTGGCCAATCGGAGAGCCCGCCGCTCTCCGTCCTCCGTGGGAACGCAAGCCGGTGCCACTTTCCCTCACCCGCTCGATGCTTCCTCGAGGCAGCAGGCAGCCAGCGGTTTCGCGCCACTGGTTGGAAGGCTGGATGGGATGCTCCGGCGGCGATCAGATCACTTGAGCTGCTCCCCGTCTGAGCGACAGCCGTTGGAACGACGACAGCCAACGTGACTAAGCCAGCCCGCACAACGGCGAGGGTAGGAACACGCCTCACAGGTCTTCTTCCCCGGCCATGCGCGGCACCTCCGCCGGCGCTGGCCGGTCGATTCATGGGTGCTCTACTGCTTCTCGACTTGACTACGAAGTGTAGCGGAAAGGCGCCGAGTGGTGCGGCGGCAGTTGCACGACCTCTGGAGCTCACCCCGCGGGCTCGGAGAACCTGTCCGGTACCCGGCCGCTCCCCCCGGCCGAAGCCCGGCCCGGCGCGCGAACGGCCCGGCTTACTCGATCTTCGTCACGAACGTCACAGAGGCGATTCGGCCGCCCTCCGGCGTCGTCGCCTCCACCTGCCAGAAGATCGTCGCCCCGGACGGCAGGCTCTCGAGGGCCTCGTCGGGCAGCCGGTACTCGGGCTCGGCGAGGCCGGTGGCCTCGGCCACGAAGTCGGCCGTGTCCTCGGTCGAGACCAGCACGTCGTAGGTGGAACCCTCCGGCCCCGCGCTCCAGTGGAGCACCGGCTCCTCGCGGGACAGGGGCTCACCCTCGGGCAGGAGGGACTCGATGGCCACATCCTCCGCGTCGCGGTAGACCGCCGGCCCATCGGGGCCCTGCTGCTGGCTCCACCAGACCCCGGCGAGCCCCAGGCCGATGACCGCCACGGCCGCCGCCGCGGCCCATTGCCGCACCGTCCGCGGAAGGGCGCTCCATCGGGCTGACGGCGCGGCGGCCGGCTCAGGGTGGCGAACCCGCTCCTCCGTCTCTTCGCGCACCGCCAGGGCCAGGCGCCACTCCTCGGAACAGTCCGGGCACTCGGCCAGGTGGTCGACCACGGTGCGGAGCTCGTCCGCCGGCAGGTCGCCGGCGGCGGCCTCCCAGAGCCGGCCCGGCGCGGGGCACGCCTCCGGTGCGGGTCGGCCGGTGCCGGCGGCGAAGGCCTCGCGCAGGCGTGCGACCTCGACCGGGTCCATGCCCGGGAGATCCGGGGCGGTCATGCGTGCACCCCCTGCCGGTCGAGGCAGGCTCTGAGATCGGCGAGGCCGCGGTAGATCAGGTTTTCGGCGCGTTTCGGGTCCCATCCCATGAGAGCTCCCACCTCCTTGATCCGGTGGCCCTGGAGGTACAGGGTCACGGCGCGGCGCCTCGAGCGGACCATCTCGCCGAGGCAGGAGCGGATCGCGCGGGCCACCTCCCGAGAGACCGAACGCCTCTCGGGGTCCGGCTCGTTCGCCGGGAGCGCTCGAATCGGACCGCTTTCGATCGGGGCATCCATATCCACTCCATCGTCCTCCAGAGGAATCTCCCGGCGCCGTTTCCTGCGCCGGATCTCGTCGACGACGGCGCTGTACGCCGCCTTCCTCAGATAGGACGTTGCGAGCTCGGCGCTTCCCTCACCGTCGCGGCGCTTGGCCCCCGCGTCGAGCACGCGCAGCAGTGCCGTCTGCACCATGTCGTCGGCCTCGGCCCCGAGCCAGGAGGGGCAGGTTCGCCGCACCGAATGCACGAGCTGCTGGCGCAGGCGGCCGATCTCCGCCTCCGAAAAGCTCTGGGTACCGGGCAGGGCCATGGCCGTCAGGACGCCTCCGATCGCGGCGGCCACGCCCCCAGGAGCCGGGCGGCGTCGACGAGCTGGCCCACGTGGTAGGCGTTGTGGTCGGCGAGGAGCATGGCCTCGCGCAGGAGCGTCTGGCCGTCGCCCCAGGGGAAGGCCTCGAACAGATCGCGCTCCGGGTCGCAGACCAGCTCCTTCATCGCCTCAAGGTCGTTGCAGAAGGCCTCGACGCTCGCCTCCCAGGCACCGGGCGCCGGCGCCGCCTCTCCGGGCCAGTACCCCTCGGGCCAGGCCGGCGACACCCAGTCAGGGTCGCGGCTGAACTCCAGGATGTCCTTCTGGGCGATCCTCAGGTGCTCCAGAAGCTCCCACGGCGAGTGCGAAAACCCCGCGGGCCGCCTGCCGCGGAGCTCGGCCGGCCCGGCCTCGATGGCCGCGATCACCCGCTCGAAGCCCACGTGGGCGTGCTCGCCGTCGAGGAAATCGACCAGGCGCTCTCGAAGAGCCTGTTCGTTCATCGTGGTTCCCTCTGGTGTTCCCGGTCTTCGATCGAGCCCGACCTCATTCCGGACCGTGGATCTCGCCGCTGCCCGGGCCTTCCAGGCCGATGGCGAACATCCGCTCGAGATCGTGGTGGGAGTAGACCCGGAACGCGGTCAGGGTCTCCGAGTGGTTGATGCCCGTCACCTTGAGCATGCGGCTGGTGATCACCTCGGCCAGCTCCTCGGTCCCCCGGGTGCGCACCATCACCACCAGGTCGTAGCGTCCGGCGGTCGAGTAGACCTCCGTGACACCGGGGACCTTCAGTACCTCCTGGGCCACCTCGTTGATCTTGTCGCTCTCGACGTTGAGCAGCACGACGGTCGTGACCATTGGATTGTTCCTTCCCTTCGCGACGTTGACTCTTCCTGACGATTCGTCCGCGACCCACCGCGAGGCCCCTGCAGGCCACCGTGCGGGCCGCCCATCTGAACCGACCGGAGAATGACGGGGCTGACGCTCTCCCTATAATCCCACCTTATTCGAGGCCGTCCCTACTGCGAGCCGCAATTGCACGCAATCTCGGGGCGTGCTCGCGTCTCCCTTCCGCAACGTAGCTCGGCTACGCCTTGGTCGGTCGTCGCTGTGCTTGCCCCGATCTTACGCACACTTGCGGCTCTCGCTACGGCCCGGCCCTGAATAAGGTGGGATAATGACACCACGATCCCCCATGAACCATGAACCCATCCACATCGTCGGCGGCGGCCTGGCGGGCAGCGAGTGCGCCTTCCAGCTCGCCACCCGCGGCCTGCCGGTGGTGCTCCACGAGATGCGGCCCAGCCGCTCCACCCCGGCCCACAAGACCGGCGACCTGGCCGAGCTGGTCTGCTCGAACTCACTCCGGAGCGACGATCCCGAGCACGCGGCCGGGCTTCTCAAGCGGGAGATGGAGGCCTTCGGCTCGCTCATCATCGGTGCCGCGCGGGAGGCGTCGGTACCGGCCGGCGGCGCCCTGGCGGTCGACCGGGAGCGCTTCGCCGCCCTGGTGACCGGCCGGCTGGCCGAGCTGCCCGGAGTGGAGATCCGGCGCGAGGAGGTGACGGAGATCCCGCCCGCGAGCGGCATCGAAGCCGACACGGTGATCGCCACCGGTCCGCTCACCTCGGACGCCCTCGCCGCCAGCCTGGGCGCGATTCTGGGCAGCGATTGGCTCTACTTCTACGACTCGATCGCGCCGATCGTCGACGCCGAGTCCCTCGACGACTCGAAGCTCTTCGCCCAGTCGCGCTACGGCAAGGGAGAGGGGGACGACTACCTGAACGCCCCCATGGATCGGGAGCAGTACCTCGCCTTCCACCAGGCCCTTCTCGACGCCGAGGTGCTGCCGCTCCACGACTTCGAGGACGCCCGGTTCTTCGAGGGCTGCCTGCCGATCGAGGAGCTCGCCCGCCGGGGGGTGGACACGCTCCGCTACGGGCCGATGAAGCCGGTGGGGCTGACCGCCCCGGACGGTACCCGGCCGTACGCGGTGGTCCAGCTCCGCCAGGAGAACCTGGCCAAGAGCCACTACAACCTGGTCGGCTTCCAGTCGCGCATGAAGTGGCCGGATCAGCGGCGCGTCTTCGCCATGATCCCCGGCTTCGAGAACGCCGAGCTCGTGCGGCTCGGGCAGATCCACCGCAACACGTTCGTCAGCTCGCCGACCCACCTCGACAAGCTCTACCGCATCCGCTCCGCCCCGCGGGTGCGCCTGGCCGGACAGCTCACCGGCGTCGAGGGGTATCTCGAGTCGGCGGCCACGGGGCTGGCGATCGCCCTCTACCTGACCCTCGAGCGGACCTTCGAAGAGAGCGGGCGGGAGATCGAGCCGTTCCCGGCCACCACCGGCCTGGGCGCCCTCGCCCGCCACCTGACCGATTCGGAGGCGAAGCACTTCCAGCCGGCCAACATCAACTACGGGCTGTTCGAGCCCCTGCCCCGCCGGATCAAGAAGCGCGAGCGCCGCGCCGCCTACGCCGAGCGCTCCCGTCACGACCTCCTCGCCTGGGCGGCGGACCACGGCCTCGAAGCATCGCCCACCCCGTTCGGCGCTCCGGCCGCCGAGCGCACCGGGACGGCGGCCTCGGCCACACAGCGGGGTGGATGAGCCCCCGTGGCGAAGCGGACCTCGACCCAGGAACCGCGAGCCGGCGACCGGCCGCCGGGGCCCCTCGAATCGCTCGTCGGGCGGTATCTGCGCTACCTGGCCGAGGAGCGGAACCTCTCGCCCCACACGGTCCGGGGGTGCACGGGGGACCTGGAGCGCTTCGTCGGCTTCCTGGTCGAGTTCCTGGGCACTCCGGCGAGCGCCGTTGCACCGCAGGCCGTGGACCGCCTGGCGGTGCGCTCATTCGTCGCCTCCATGGCCCGCTCGGGCCTCGCCCGCACCAGCCAGGGGCGAGCGCTCTCGGCGGTCCGCGGACTCTTGCGCTACGGCGTCCGCGAGGGGGTGCTCACGGCCAACCCGGCCCACGGCGTCAAGACCCCCAAGGCGCCGAAGACCCTGCCGCGGCATCTCCGCCCGGGGGAGATCGAGACCGTGATCGAAGCCGCCGGCACCTCGGACCGGGAGGCGCCGGAGCTCGACCACCGCGACCAGGCGCTGCTCGAGCTCCTCTACGCCACCGGCCTGCGGGTGGGCGAGCTCGTCTCCCTCGACTGGCCGGACCTCGACCTCTCCGCCAGGGTGCTCCGGGTGCTCGGCAAGGGGGGCAAGGAGCGCATGGTGCCGTTCGGCCGACCCGCGGAGGCGGCGCTCCGCGCCTGGCTCAGCGACTGGGAGGAGGTGCGGAGCCGCGCCGAGGGGAGCGACCCCGCCGCCGAGCCGGTTTTCCTCAACCACCGGGGCGGCCGGCTCACCGCCCGCTCGGTCCGCCGGGTCGTCGACCGGGCGGTCGAAGCCGGCGCCGTCGCCTCCGGCGTCCATCCCCATACGCTGCGCCACACCTTCGCCACCCACCTGCTCGAAGCCGGCGCGGACCTCCGCTCGATCCAAGAGCTCCTCGGCCACAGCTCGCTCTCCACGACCCAGCGCTACACCCACCTGGACGTCGACCGCCTGCTGAACGTCTACAGAAGCGCCCACCCCCGGGCCAAGGACAGGTAGGGTGCGCTTCAGCGCACCTGGCCACGGTCCGGTGCGCTGAAGCGCACCCTACACGCTCGCCCCTCCGAAGCGAGCCGCTCCAACAGGAACACCGCTCGACCCCCGCCCCCTGCTACAATCCCTGCCCCGTGAGCGCCATGACTTCCAGCATTCATCCCAACATTCAATCCACGACGGTCCTGCTGGTCCGAAACGGCGGCAGCGTATGCATGGGCGCCGACGGACAGGTCACGCTCCAGCAGTCCACCGTGATCAAGTCGGGCGCCAAGAAGGTACGCCGGGCCGGCCGCGGCCAGGTGCTGGTCGGATTCGCCGGTGGCGGTGCCGACGGGTTGACCCTCTTCGCCCGCCTCGAAGCCAAGCTCGAGGAGTACTCCGGCAACCTGGAGCGGGCGGTCGTCGAGCTGGCCAAGGACTGGCGCACCGACCGCGCCATGCGCCAGCTCGAGGCGATGATGCTCGTCGCCGACGCCGAGCGCAGCTTCTTCGTCGCCGGTAACGGCGAGCTACTCGAGCCCGATCCGGGCGACGGCGGCGCGCTGGCCATCGGGTCGGGAGCGAACTTCGCCCTCTCGGCCGCCCGCGCCCTGCTCCGCCACACGGAGATGTCGGCCCGCGAGGTGGTCGAGGCGGCGCTCGCCATCGCCGGCGAGATCTGCATCTTCACCAACGACAACGTGACCGTCGAGGAACTGTAGAGAGGGCGGGCTCGATGGCTTCCACCACCACGCAGGAGACCGCGACGACCGGCCTCCACCTCGAAGACATGGCGCCGCGGGAGATCGTGGCCGAGCTCGACAAGTACGTCGTCGGCCAGGCCCTGGCGAAACGCGCCGTCGCCATTGCGCTGCGCAACCGCTGGCGGCGCCAGCAGCTCCCGGAAGAGATCGCCGAGGAGATCGCGCCCAAGAACATCCTCATGATCGGCCCCACCGGCGTCGGCAAGACGGAGATCTCCCGCCGCCTGGCGCGCCTGGCACGGGCCCCGTTCTTGAAGGTCGAGGCGTCGAAGTTCACCGAGGTCGGCTACGTCGGCCGCGACGTCGAGTCGATGATCCGCGACCTGACCGAGATCGCCTTCTCCATGGTCAAGGAGGAGATGCGCGACGCGGTGCTCGAGGCGGCCCGGAGGCAGGCCGAGGACCGGCTCGTGGAGCTCCTGGTGCCGGCGCCGCGCATGCCCGGCATCGGCATCTCGGAGCATCGGGAGACGGACGGCGAGGAGCGTCACGAGGGGCTGCGCGAGACGCGGGAGAAGTTCCGGGAGCGCCTGCGCGCCGGTAAGCTCGACGACAAAGAGGTGGAGGTGGAGACCGAAGAGGGCTCCTTCCCGAGCCTCGAGATGTTCACCCCCCAGGGGGTCGAAGAGGTCGGCTTCAACCTCAAGGACATGCTGCCCGGCATGTTCAACCGGCGGCGGCGCCAGAAGGTCAAGGTCTCGGACGCCCGGGAGATCCTCACCCAGCAAGAGGCCGACAAGCTCATCGACCGGCAGCAGGTGGCCCGCGAGGCCCGGCAGCGGGTCGAGCAGGGCGGGATCATCTTCCTCGACGAGATCGACAAGGTCGCCGGGCGCGAAGGTGGCCGGGGGCCGGACGTCTCCCGCGAGGGCGTCCAGCGCGACCTGCTGCCGATCGTCGAAGGGACTACCGTTTCGACCAAGTACGGCATGGTGCGCACCGACCACGTCCTGTTCTTCGCCGCCGGTGCCTTCCACGTCTCGAAACCGTCCGACCTGATCCCGGAGCTCCAGGGCCGCTTCCCCATCCGGGTCGAGCTCGACGCCCTGACCGAGAACGACTTCGTCCGCATCCTGACCGAGCCCGAGACCGCGCTCACCAAGCAGTACGCGGCGCTCCTCTCGACCGAGGGGCTCGAGCTCGCGTTCACGGACGACGCCGTCGCCGAGGTGGCGCGCCTGGCGGTCGAGGTCAACTCCCAGACCGAGAACATCGGCGCCCGCCGCCTGGCGACCCTCATGGAGCGCCTGCTCGACGAGGTCTCCTTCGAAGCGCCGGACATGGAGGGCGTCGCGCTCACCATCGACGGCGAGTACGTGCGCCGGACGCTGTCCGATATCGTCCGAGACCACGACCTCTCCCGCTACGTTCTCTAGGAGGCGGCGCTTCCATGACCGACCCCACCATGAACCGGCCTCACGCTCCGTCCGGCACCGCCGGACGACTCCGCTCCTGGTCGCCGCTCGTCGTCGCCCTGCTGCTGGTCGCGCCGATCGCGGGCTGCGGCAAGAAGGGTGACCCGCTGCCGCCCATCCGCCAGATCCCCGCGGCCGCCCGGGACTTCCAGGTGACCCAGCGGGGCGACCAGCTCCTGCTGTCGGTTCCGTACCCGACCACCACCGTGGCCGGCACGCCCCTCGCCGGCGTGGGTCAGGTCGCCTTCTGGCAGCTCCTCTGGGGTGCGCCCGCCGACGGCGACGCGAGCGCGCGGCAGGTCGATCAGCGCCAGTTCGTCTCCGGCGCCCAGGCCGGCCTCGTGCTCGGCAAGGCGGAGGTGGACGAGGCCGTGGTGGGCAACCGGGTCGCCCTGGCCATGCCCGTCTCCCGGTTCGAGGGCGAGGGCGCCGAGGTGGGGGAGCACGAGCAGTCCATGCTGACCCTGGCGGTCAAGACCCAGGGGCCGGCCGGAGAAGAGTCCGGATTCTCGAACCTGGTGAGCCTCGCCCTGCTGCCCGCCCCGGCGCCGCCGACCGGTCTCTCGGCCGAGGGTGAGGACCGGGGTATCCGCCTGTCCTGGGAGTACCCCGAAGCGGTCGAGGACGCGGGCGAGGAGGCCGACCAGGAGGCCTCTGAAGGGGAGGCCGACGCGGCGAGCGAAGCCAGCGAGGCCGCCGCCGAGGAGGCCATGGCGGAGGCCGCTCCCGAGGACGAGGCCACGGAGGAGGCACCGCCCGAGAGCGCAATGGCCGGCGACGCCCCGGCGAAGGACCGCGGCATCCTCGGCTTCAACGTCTATCGGCGCCTCGCCACCGAGCGGCGCTACGGCGAGCCCGTCAAAGAGATCGGCCGCCGGGCGCGCACCTTCGTCGACCAGACGGCGGTCCTCGGCCAGCGCTACGTCTACACGGTCACCGCCGTCGCCGAGCGGCGCCCGGTCGTGGTGGAGAGCGCCTTCGGCGAGGAGGTGGAGCTCGACTACCGGGACCGTTTCGCGCCGCCGACCCCCACCGGTGTGGTGGCCCTCTTCCAGCAGACCGGCGGCGAGAACCGGGTCCGCGTGGTCTGGCGACCGGTGGAGAGCGACGACCTGGCGGGCTACCGCATCTACCGCCGCGGTCCAGAGAGTCAGCAGTTCCGGTCGCTCAGCGAGGATCTCGTCACCGGCACCGAGCTGATCGACGTCGAGGTCTCCTCCGGAGCCACCTACACCTACCGGGTGACCGCCGTCGACCGCTCGGGCAACGAGAGCGAGCCGTCCGCACAGGTGAGCGCCAACATTCGGTAGCTCCCCGATGGAAGCGGCCCTGCCCTTCATCAAGATGTCCGGGGCGGGCAACGACTTCATCGCCCTGGTGGAGCCGCTGCCCGCGGGGGTAGCCCTCGGCCCCGAGCGGATCCGCACCTGGTGCCGCCGGGGCCTCTCGCTCGGCGCCGACGGCCTCTTCGTGCTCGCCCACGAGGGGCCGGGCGCCGTCCGCATGACCCACTACAACGCCGACGGCTCCGCGGCGGCCCTCTGCATCAACGGCACCCGCTGTGCCGCCCGGCTGGCCTTCGAGCTCGGCTGGAGCGCGGAGGACGACAACGATCGGGTCACCGTCTCGACCGGCGCGGGCGAGCTCCGCGCCCGGCGCCTCGCCCCGGACGAGATCTCCCTCGAGCTTCCCGACCCGATCCCGGCGGGCGACCGGGCCCCGGTCCCGATGGCGCCGGAGGTGGACGGCCAATCCTGGACAGGCTTCTTCGTCACGGTCGGCGTGCCCCACTTCGTCCTCGCCTGGGACGGCGACCTCGCCTCGGCCCCGGTCGCCACGCTCGGCCCCGCGCTCCGCTCCCACCCCGACCTCGGCACCGCGGGCGCCAACGTCGACTTCGTCCGCTTCGTGACGCCCGGCCGCATCGAGATCCGGAGCTTCGAGCGGGGCGTCGAGGCCGAGACCCTGGCCTGCGGCACCGGCGTGCTGGCCGCGGTCGCCGCCGGCCTCGCCACGGACCGCTCGGCGCTCCCCGTCACCGCCCTCACCCGGAGTGGCTTCGGGGTGCGCGTCGAAGCGGCCGGCACCGACGGCTGGGCTCTGGCCGGCGACGCCCGCCTCATCGCCCGCGGCGAGCTGCTGCCGGGCGCCGCCGTCGTGCCCCGACCCCCGGGCTGGTAGACGGCGCTGCGCCCCCAAGCCG
>Ga0210101_1000581_pt1 | contig 11927 bp, 10 predicted proteins | sample Muzzi_PWC_D1_FD_185534 | JGI IMG/M metagenome (GOLD analysis project Ga0210101, IMG submission 185534) | Wetland microbial communities from San Francisco Bay, California, USA, that impact long-term carbon sequestration - Muzzi_PWC_D1 (SPAdes) | ecosystem: Environmental > Aquatic > Marine >...
TAGACCTGCGGCTCGAGCGCGCGAAACGCGAGATCCTCGAGTTCCCACTTGAGCAAGCCCATGCCCAGCCGATTGGCCAACGGCGCGTAGATATCCAGCGTCTCGCGCGCGATTTGCCGGCGCATTTCGTAGTCGCCGTGCTTGAGCAGGCGCAGGCGCTCGGCGCGGTAGCACAGCTTGATCAGCATCACCCTGACATCGCTGGTGATCGCCATCAGCAGGCGCCGCAATTTTTCCGCCTGCTCGGGGCTGTCGACCCGGGCCGGAATACCGTCCTTGAGCGTATTGAGCTGGTTGACGCCGCGGGTCAATTGCACGACCTGGCGGCCGAACTCGGCTTCCAGCGCCGGGTAATCGAGCGTATCGCGCAGGCCGGGATCGCTCAGCAAGGCGGCGATAACCGTGTCGCGATCGCTACCCGATTCCAGCACCCGCGCGGCAACCTCGATACCGGTCGGCCTGCCCTTGTCCGGGCGCGGCGCATTCGCGGCGAGTTCGAGTGCGTGTGCAAAGGTTTCGCCCCAGCCGTGCCGGCGCGTGACCGCGTCGACAAATTCGCTGTAGCTCTCGCCGGGACCGGCGGTATGTTTGGCGCTGTTGCTGCTATTCATCGCGCAGCGCTCAGGACCTCAATATCTTCATCGGCGAGATATTATAAACCCTGCGGCTGACCAGCGTGCCGGCAATCGTCAGCACGCCGCAGGCGGAGAGCAGGCTGTACGCCCAGACCGCGGGCGAAACGTGAAATGTCATGTCGAAAAAGTAGACGCTGATCGCCCAGCCGGCAAACGTCGCGAAGGCCGCCGCGAAAACGCCGATCAACCCGCCCATCAGTGTGAATTCGAGCACGTGCACGCGGTAAAGCTGGCCGGTATGCGCCGACAGCGCGCGCAGCAATGACGACTCGATCTCGCGTTCCTGCCGGCCCGTCTGGATCGCGGCCAGCAACACGATCATCGCCGAGGCCAGTGCGAACAGAAAGAAAAATTCCAGCGCCACGCTGGCCTTGTCGACGATATCGCGCACCCGTGCCATCAACTCGCTGATGTCGAGCAGCGTAATCGACGGGTATTTGCGCAGCAGTTGCCGCAGCGCGGGCTTGTCCGCCGGCCGTATCAGCGCGCTCATCAAACCGGTACGCGGCAAATCGTCGAACGTCCCCGGATTGGCGATGATGAAGAAGTTGGGTTTGAAGTTTTCCCATTCCACCGTGCGAATGCTGGTAATCGGCGCACGCCGCAGCACGCTGCCTATAGTCATCGTCAATACATCGCCGACTTTCAGGTCGAGGCGCTCGGCGAGGCCCTGCTCCACCGACAATTGCGGGCTCGTATCGCCGGCATCGAACCAGTGTCCGGCGACGATCCGGTTCTGATCGGGCAGCCGCGCGGCCGAGGTCATGTTGAAGGTATGCCGAACCATCGACTCGGCGCGCGGATTCGAAAACTCGATGGTATCGATATCGACCGAGTCGATCTGCGTCAGCCGCGCGCGTACCAGTGCATAGGGCCGCGAGGTTTCGATGTGCCGCTGCTCGAAAAATTTCGCCACCGCATCGATATCGTCGCTGCCGATATTGACCAGGAAATAGTTCGGGATGTCCGCGGGCAATTGCGCCTGCCAGTCGCCGAGAATTTCATCCTTGACCACCGCGATCATCAGTATCGCGATCAACACCAGGCTAAAACCCGACATTACGAAAATCGCCCCGCGCGCGCTCGACTGCAGGCGGCTCAGCAGGTACTGGCGCATCCAGAAGCGGCGCCTCGTGGAGTACAGCAATAACTTCACCATCGAGCCGAGAATCAGCGGCAGCAGCAGTGCGCAACCGAGGATCAGGCCCAGCGTCGCGACCGCCAGCAGCGAACTTTGCATCAGCAGGATCAGCACGCCGAATACCGCGGCCAGCGCGCTGCCCGAAATCAGTATGCCGCGCAGCCACGAGCGGCGGCTGACCGTGGCGCGCAGCAACTGCATCGGCGGCGTCGCGGTGGCGTTGACCAGGTAAGGCAGCGAAAAGCCGGCCAGCGCGATCAGGCCCACCAGGCCCGCGGTCGCGAACGGCCGCCAGTCGAATACTGCCGGCAGCGTTCTGCCGAACCAGGCCACCAGTGCCCACTGCAGCGCGTACTGGGCCACCCAGCCGAGCAGGATGCCGACGACGGTGGCGGTGATCCACAGCAGGCCGAGTTGACGCAGGTAGTAGCCGAACAGGCTCGCCTGGGAGATACCGAAGGCCCTGAGCATCGCCACCTTCGGCGCCTCGCGGCTCGCGGTATAGCGCGCGGTGATGGCGATCGCGGCCATCGCGATGACCAGCGTCAACACGATCGCCAGCGCAAAGAACTTGCGCGTGCGATCGAGTGCGCGGCGCATTTCCGGGCGGGCGTTGTAGAGATCCTGGATTTCCTCGTCGGGTTCGATCCGGGTCTGCAGCCAGGCTTTGAATCGCTTCACGTCGGCTGCCGCACCGGCAAACATCATGCGGTATTCGACCCGGCTGCCCGGCACCACCAGCCCGGTGGCGGGCAGGTCGTCGAGATTCATCAGCACGCGCGGCGCGAGATTGAAGATCGCGCCGCCGCGGTCCGGTTCGTAGGTCAGCAGCCAGCTGACCCTGAAGTCGGCCTCGCCGAGCCGCAGCGACGAACCGACCAGTTGCGCCAGCTTGGTATCCACCCAGACTTCTCCGCGCGCGGGAATTTCGTCGGTCGCCGACTTTTTACCGGCGATCTCGCTGGACCGCTCGAGACGGCCGCGCAGCGGGTAAGCCGCGTCGACGGCTTTCAACTCGACCAGCTGCGGGTTGTCGTCGATGAATATCGCGGTGCGCAGGCTAACGCTGTGGCTGACCTGCAATCCCTCGCGCCGCGCCTCGGCGCCGTAGGCGGTGGAAAACTCGCGCCCCGATTGCAGTACCATGTCGGCGGCCAGCAATTCGCTGGCCTGCCGGTCGAGCAGCAAGCCGATACGATCGGTGATCAACTGGCTGGCGGTGACGATGCCGACGGTGATTACCGTGGCAACGAGCATCAGCCAGTAGGAGTGCAGCGTGGCGGGCCTGAAGCTGATCATTCCCGGTTCTCGATCAGGCTACCGGCTTCGATCAGGATTTGCCGGTCGCCGCGCTCCAGCAATTCGTTTTCGTGGGTGACCAGTACCAGCGTGGTGCCGAAGCGATCGCGCAGGTCGAACATCAGGTCGGCGATCTGCCGGCCGGTGGCGGCATCCAGGTTGCCGGTTGGCTCGTCGGCAAACAGTACTTGCGGCTTGACGGCGAATGCCCGCGCGATCGCGACGCGCTGCTGCTCGCCCCCCGACAGGTGCTCGACGCGCGTCGACGCCTTGCCCTCGAGTCCCACCTGCCGCAGGCTTTCCATCGCGGTCTGCGAGGCGTCCTCGGCGCCGGCGAGTTCCAGCGGCAGCATGACGTTCTGTAACGCGGTCGCCCCCTGCACGAGGTGAAACGACTGGAAAACGAAGCCGACCTTGCCGGCACGGATCGCCGAGCGCTGTTCCTCGCTGCGGCCGTGAAGATTTTCGCCGAACAGCAGCACCTCGCCGCTGCTCGCCTGGTCGAGCCCGGCCATCAGGCCGAGCAACGTGGTCTTGCCGGAACCCGAGGCGCCCTTGATGACCACGGCCTCGCGGTACTTAACATCGAGCGAGATATTCTTTAGGATGTCGAGCCGGCCTTCCGGCGTATCCACGTATTTCCCGACCCGGTTCAACTCGATGCAAAGATTATTCTCGGCCATAGTCCTGTTCGTCCTGCTGGGATACCACGGCGGCGCGCTCGCGGCTCAGGCGCCCGCCAGAATCCTGATTCTGGGCGACAGCCTGAGTGCCGCGCACAACATTCCGATCGACAAGGGATGGCCGCAGTTGTTCGCCACCAATATAAGGGCGAGTTTTCCGCAAACAACCGTGATCAACGCCAGCATCAGCGGCGAGACGACCTTCGGCGGTTTGCAGCGGCTGCCGCGGCTGCTGGACGAGAACAAACCGACCCACCTGATCATCGAACTCGGCGGCAACGATGGACTGCGCGGCCTCGATTTCCAGCAGACCACCGACAACCTGCGGCAAATGGTGCGCCTCGCCCAGGCGCGCGGTATCGTCGTGCTGCTCATCGGGGTGCGCATGCCGCCCAACTTCGGCGCCGCCTACAACGCCCGCTTTCAGCAAGTCTTCGAAACCGTCGCCACGGAATTCGATATCCAGTACCTGCCGAAATTTCTCGACGGCGTGGCCGCCAGCGATCCCGCCCTGATGCAGGCCGACGGCATCCATCCGACCGCGCTCGCCCAGCCCATCCTGGCGCGCAAGGTCGAGGAGCGCATGCGGCGCATACTCAGTCACTGAGCAGGGCTTCGAGCTGCCACAGGTCGGCCACCTCGTGACCCGGTGCGGGCAGGTGCTCGGGCCATGGCGTTTGCTCGCGGTTGACCCACACCGCCTGGAACCCGGCCTCGGTGGCGCCGACGACGTCGTACTCCGGATGATCGCCGACGTAGAGTATCTCCGCCGGGCTCGCCGCGAAGTGCCGCGCCAGGTGCCGGTAAATCTGCGCATCGGGCTTGGCGACCTGCAGGTCGGCGGCGCTGACCGCGTGCTCGATCAGGTGACCGAGGCCGACATGGTCGACGCTGGCATTGCCGTTGCTGATCGCGCCGAGCCGAAAGCGGGTTTTCAACCGTCGCAGCGCGGGCAGCACATCTTCGTACAACTCGACTTGCTGGCGGGCGTGAAAGAACACCTCGAAACCGCGCCGCGAGACCAGTTCGCCGTCGTAATCGTATCGATCGCCGATATGGCGCAGGAAATCCCGTCGCATGGCGGTCATGTCGACCGAATAACGCGCTTCGCGGGCCGTGAATTCGCGCCGCAGGGCGACCAGCTCGTCGGGGCCGTGGCCCTCGGTGATGCGCGGGAAATGCCGCTCGAGCCAACGGTACAGGGTTTCCTCGGCGCGGTGGATCGTCGGCATGCACGGCCACAGCGTATCGTCGAGATCGAAGGCGATAACGGTAACTCGGTCGAACACGTAAAAGCTCCTGGCAAACGGCCCCGGATTTTAAAGGTTTTGCGTCACGCGCGAAACAAGCGCGGCAACGACCGGCCCCGTGCCGAGGCTTTATTCGCCGGCGAATGTTCTTTACTATGACCGCAATCTTTCACGACCCTGATTTGATGAACAACGGCAGGCTAAGCCATCGCGTAGACGTTTCCGGAATCGCCATCGGCGGCGGTGCCCCGGTCGTCGTGCAATCGATGACCAACACCGATACCGCCGATATCGACGCCACCGTGCAACAGGTGAAACTGCTCGCCGATTCCGGTTCAGAGCTGGTGCGCATCACGGTCAACAACGACGCCGCGGCGCGCGCGGTACCGCATATCGCGGAACGCCTCGAGCGTCTCGATTGCCGCGTGCCGTTGATCGGAGACTTCCACTTCAACGGCCACAAGCTGCTCGCCGAGCACGAGGCCTGCGCGCGCGCGCTGGCCAAGTACCGCATCAATCCCGGCAACGTCGGCCGCGGCAGGAAACGCGACCCGCAGTTCAGCCAGATGGTCGAGATCGCCTGCCAGCACGGCAAGCCGGTGCGCATCGGCGTCAACTGGGGCAGCCTCGACCAGCAGCTGCTGGCCAGGCTGTTAACCGAAAACGCGCAACTGGCCGATCCGCTACCGCTGGACGCGATCAACCGCCAGGCGGTGGTCGATTCGGCGCTCGAAAGCGCCGCCTTTGCGGAGCAAATCGGCCTGCCCGCCGAACGTATCGTGATCAGTTGCAAGATGAGCCGCGTCCCCGACCTGGTCGAGGTCTACCGCACCCTCGCCGCGCGCTGCAATTACGCGCTGCACCTCGGCCTGACCGAGGCAGGCATGGGCGACCAGGGTATCGTCGCCTCCAGCGCCGCGCTCGCCATTCTGCTGCAACAGGGTATAGGCGACACGATTCGCGTGTCGCTGACCCCGGAACCCGGCGCGACGCGCGAGCGCGAGGTCCGCATTGCCCAGCAAATCCTGCAATCGCTCGGCCTGCGCGCGTTTTCGCCGAGCGTCACCGCTTGCCCCGGCTGCGGGCGCACCACCAGCGAGTACTTCCAGGTGCTGGCCAGGCAGATTCAGCAGGAACTCGACGCATCGATGCCGCAATGGAAGAAAACCTACCCGGGCGTCGAAGCGATGAAAGTCGCGGTCATGGGTTGCGTGGTCAACGGTCCCGGCGAGAGCAAGCACGCCAACATCGGTATCAGCCTGCCCGGCACCGGCGAACAGCCGGTGGCGCCGGTCTACGAAGACGGGCAAAAGACCGTGACCCTGAAAGGCGAGCGCATCGCCGAGGAATTCATCGGCCTGGTGAAAGACTACGTGAAAAGCCACTACGCTCGACCCTGAGCGCCGTGAATCAGGTCTCCTCGTCGTCGATCCGGCAAGCGATCAGGTGGCTCCCGTCCGCGGCGTCGACCCGCGCAACCGTGACCCGCGCCTGCATCGGCGGCGTGACCGAGTTGCCGGGGGTCAAAACGATCTCCAGGCGACTGCCGACATCGAAAGACCTCGCCGAGGTGAACAGGATGCCGCCGCTGCTCAGGTTGACGACCTTGCCCTCGTAATTCTCGCTGCCGCCGACAGGCGAAAAACTCAGTTCGCAATCTATCGGCATGCGCAGGAAACCGCGTTTTTCGGCAAAATCGCTCATCCCGGTCGCGGCGGTCTAGAGCTTGAACAGTTTTCCGAAGTTGGCCACGTCCAGTATCTTGCGCACCTCGGGAGAAGCCTCGGTGATTTCGATACTCGACGATTCGCCACCGGCGTGTTCGCGCAGCAGCAGCAGCATGCCGAGGGCCGAACTGTCGAGGTATTCGGTTGCCGACAGGTCGACGACGTACTCCACGCCGTTACCCGCGGTATCCGCGTAGGATGCGCGGAACTCGTCGTATAGCTGAAAATCGAACTTGCCGGCGACCGCAATGGTTACCTTTCCGCCATCATCGGATACCGTCATTTGAATTCCCATGGATCGTTCCTCAACTCGCCAAATCAAAAACCGGGGCGATTAAAACATTACAGTGTCCTTCTGGTCCAGCATCGATTGCTGCCGACTCCGTTCGACCTGTCATTTCAACCGTCTTTAGCGGCAAAAAACCGCCTGACGACATTCGCAGTGCTGCCGTTAGCATTTCGCCAACTCTTTCTTATAGACCAGGTTGCAGCTTTTTTCAGCGCGAAAACCGGCTTCGAACCATGAATCCGGGCTACGTCAGTCGACGCGCTCGATCTCGTACTTGCGCATTTTCTCGACCAGGGTGGTGCGCCGCATATTGAGCATGGTCGCGGCGCGCGCGACCACGTTATTGGTTTTCGACAGGGCCTGTTCGATCAGTGAAATCTCGATATCGGTGAGATATTTTTTCATATCGATACCGTCGCTGGGCAGTTCGCCGATACCGATCGACGTTCGGGGTACCTCGATATTTCGCTCCGCGCGGCTGTCGCTGCGCGCCCGGGATTGCCCCTGGTAACGCTCGGGAAGATCGCGCGAATCGACGACCCCGTGCGGAAACAGGATCGCCAGCCGCTCGATCAGGTTGGCCAGCTCGCGCACGTTGCCGGGCCAGTCGTACTGCTGCAGCACGGCCACCGCTTTTTCGCTGAGGCGCACCGAACCCCGGTTCTCGCGCTCGATGCGCGCGATCAATTCCTCTATCAGCAAGGGAATATCCGAACTGCGCTCGCGCAATGGCGGCACCTCGATCGGAAACACGTTGAGCCGGTAGTAAAGGTCTTCGCGAAACCTGCCCTGCTCGATCTGTTCCTCGAGCCGCCGGCTGGTCGCGGCGATGACCCGCACGTCGGCATTCAGCGCGCGGCTGCCGCCGACCTTTTCGTAGCGGCCGTCCTTGATTACGCGCAACAGCTTGGCCTGCACGCTGAGCGGCATCTCGCCGATCTCGTCGAGAAAAATCATGCCGCCCTCGGCGAGTTCGAACTGGCCCTGGCGCGCCCGGCCGCCGTCGCCCAGCGCGTCTTTTTCCTGGCCGAACAATTCGCTTTCCAGCATGCCCGGCGGACTCGCGCCGCAATTGAAGGCGATGAAAGGCCTGTTACTGCGCGCCGACTGGGCGTGAATGTTGCGCGCGATGATTTCCTTGCCGGAGCCGGCATCGCCCATGATCAGGACCGATGCATTGGTGTCGGCGACCTGGTCGATCATCAAGTTTATTCGTTGAATGGCGTTGCTGCTGCCGATCAGCGGCGGGCAGTCGCGATTGTGCATGCGCCGTTCGCGCTTGTTGTGCTTGCGCGCCTGGTCGAGTACCTGGGCGAGCGAATAGTAATCGGATTGAAAGCAAAGCCCGGAAATGAACGGCCGTTGCACGACGATCTCGCGCGCACTCAGTTCCCAGCGGTCGGCCAGCAGGATAACCGGGTACTGGCACTGCTCCTCGGCATTGCGTTCCAGAAAGAAATTCGCGATGTCGTCGCCGCCGATACTGAAGATCGCCAGGTAGTTGAACAGTTCGCGGCGGGGAATTTCGGGTAACTGCTCAGGGGTGACCAGCTTGGCCTCGACCTTGATGAAACCCAGCACGGCAAGAAAAGAATGCCCCCGCGTATAGTTGGAATCGACAACCAGAACTTCATTACTGTCGACATTTCCGCTGATTTCCATCGTTCGCAGTTACTCCGAAGAGCGTTGTTTCCGAGTGAAGCCAAATTTTTGACGGCTTTTATTGGAATCTAAGTCTAGTTCAAGCTGACGGTTTTTTGACGGCTAATCGGGATTTATTCGATAAAATTTTTTTATCGAAAATTGGTGGCACATCGCCGCGGGGCAGGCGCGGCCGGATTCTCCGGCCGGGTTCGCGGCTAGATCGGCTCCAGTGGCGGATCGAGCAGATTGAACAGGCGCTCCATGTGCTCGACGGCCTCGCGCCCGCTATCGGTCAACTGGCCACCGTCAGGCTCGGTAATCAAGCCTTTTTCATGCATGCGTCCGGCGGCGGCGACGATCGCCGGATCGGGATTGTCGTGCACGTCCATGGCCACCGGCCCGCCCATGCTGAAACGCCTGAGCAGGGTCAATTCGTCGATCAATTCTGGGTCCAGGTGCATATAGTCCTCCGGCCTCAGGGCCTGGCCATGTCCTCACTGTCCTTTTCGGTCAGCATCAGATCGCTGCGACTGACGCCGAGCGCCAGTGCTGCCGTGGAGGCGACATAAATAGACGAGTAGGTTCCGACCACGATGCCGACGATCAGCGCGGTGGCAAATGCATGGATGACCTCGCCGCCGAGAAAGAACAGCGCGATCAATACCAGCAAGGTCGTGAACGACGTCATCAAGGTACGAGAAAAGGTCTGGTTGATCGACATGTTGACGATTTCGAGCGGCGGCGTTTTGCGAATCTTGCGGAAATTTTCACGCACCCGGTCGAATACCACGATGGTATCGTTCAGCGAGTAGCCGATAACCGCCAGGATCGCCGCCAGCACGGTGAGATCGAAGTTGAGCTGGAACACCGAAAACACGCCCAGCGTGATCAACACGTCGTGAATCAGCGCGGCCACGGCGCCGAACGAAAAGCGGTACTCGAAGCGAAAACCGACGTAGATGAGGATCGCGATCAGCGAATAAAGCACCGCGAGACCGCCGTCCTCGGTCAATTCGTCGCCGACCTGCGGGCCGACGAAATCGACCCGGCGCACATCGATATTGGAATCCCCGGCGACTTTCTTCAGTATCCCGATCACCCGGGTGCTGATTTCGGCCTTGTCCGATTTCTTGTCCGGAACCAGGCGAATCAATACCTCGTCGGCGCTGCCGAAATGCTGCACGATGGCGTCGGCGAAGCCGCCTGCTTCGAGCGCGCTGCGAATCGGCTCCAGCTCGACCGGCTGCGGGTAACCGACCTCAATGATGCTGCCACCGGTAAAATCGATACCGACATTGAGCTTCAGCGTCGCCAGGCTGACGATCGAACCGAGCATCAGTGTCGCCGAAAGAATCATCGCCGGAAAGCGCAGCGACATGAAATCGAGGTGTCTGGCAAGGAATCCGGCCATGATCAGATCGTCAACCTGGTTATGTGTTTACCGCCGTAAATCAGGTTGATCACGGCGCGCGTACCGAAAATCGCGGTAAACATCGACGACACGATACCGATCATCAACGTCACCGCGAACCCCTGGATCGGCCCGGTGCCGAAGCCGAACAAAACGATGGCGGCGATGAAAGTAGTGATATTGGCATCGGCGATGGTGCCGAACGCTTTTTCGTAGCCCGCGAATATCGCCGCCTGCGGGGTGTTGCCGTTACGAATTTCTTCGCGAATACGTTCGAAGATCAACACGTTGGCGTCGACCGCCATGCCCACGGTCAAGACGATACCGGCGATGCCGGGCAGGGTCAGTGTCGCCTGGAAAATCGACAGGATGGCGACCATCAGCACCAGGTTCAGGCTCAACGCGAGATCGGCGACGATGCCGAACAGCTTGTAGTAAACCGCCATGAAGCCCAGCACCAGCAGGAATCCGACGACCACGGAAATGAAGCCGCGGTTGATGTTTTCCTGGCCGAGACTCGGCCCGATGGTGCGCTCCTCGACGATGACCATCGGTGCGCGCAGCGCGCCGGCGCGCAACAGCAGCGCCAGGTCGTGCGCCTCGCGGGTACTGTCGAGCCCGGTAATGTGAAAACGCTTGCTGAGCTGGTCACGGATGGTGGCGACGTTGATCACCTCCGACTTGGTCGTCCGCACGCGCTTGGTCTGGCCGTTTTCCTTGCGTATTTCGAACTTGTCCTCGATGAAGACCACCGCCATCGGCTTGCCGATATTGTCGCGCGTGACCTTGGCCATGCGATCGGCACCCTTGGCATTCATCGTGATCGACACGTCGGGCGTGCCGCTTTGCTTGTCGATGCCGGATGCGGCGCCGACGATCTGGTCGCCGGTGACGATCACGCTGCGCTTCAGCAGTACCGGTTGGCCATTGCTTTGCCGGTACAGCCGGCTGCCGAGCGGCGCCGTGCCCGAGGCCGCGGCGGCGGTCCAGTCGGCAAAGGTGCCCTGGACCAGGCGAAATTCCAGGGTCGCGGTGGCGCCGAGGATTTCCTTGGCGCGCACCGTGTCCTGCACGCCGGGCAATTGCACCACCACGCGATCCTCGCCCTGGCGCTGGATAACCGGCTCGGCGACACCGAGTTCGTTGACGCGGTTCCTGAGCGTGGAAATATTTTGCTCGACGGCGGCGCGGCGCTCTTCCTCCAGCGCCTTCGCGCTGTAGGCGATATCCAGGTACCAGCTGCGATCATCCTTGCTCTCGGTGAACACGTAGTCGCGGAACTCGTCTTCCAGCGACTGCTTCGCGGCGTCGCGCTCGGCCTGGTCGGCGAAACGGACCTTGATCATCTGGGGGCTGGTCTGCAGGCCGCGGTAGCGGATTTTCTGTTCGCGCAGGAAGGTACGCATATCGCCCGCCGCGCGTTCCAGGGATTTTTCGATCGCCGATTGCATGTCGACCTCCATCAGGAAGTAGACACCGCCGCGCAGGTCGAGGCCCAGGTACATGGGCAGGGCGTGCAGCGCGGTCAGCCAATCCGGGGTCGCCGGGGCGAGGTTCAGCGCCACCGCGTAGCGCGAATCGATGGCATCGAGGGCCTGGCGGATCTGCGTGGCCGCCTTGAGCTGCACCTCGGTGGAATTGAAACGCACCAGCACGTTGTTACCGTCGCGTTCGATCGACTTGTAATCGATATTCTGGTTTTGCAGCACCGTCTTGACGGTATTGATCTCGGCATCGTCGACCAGGTTGACACGGTGGGTAATCTGCACCGCCGGGTCTTCGCCATAGAGATTGGGCGCGGCGTATATGGCCCCGATAATAATAATCAGGATCAGGAGAACGTATCTC
>Ga0210101_1000582_pt1 | contig 11916 bp, 11 predicted proteins | sample Muzzi_PWC_D1_FD_185534 | JGI IMG/M metagenome (GOLD analysis project Ga0210101, IMG submission 185534) | Wetland microbial communities from San Francisco Bay, California, USA, that impact long-term carbon sequestration - Muzzi_PWC_D1 (SPAdes) | ecosystem: Environmental > Aquatic > Marine >...
CGCTCGCAACCGTCATCAAGGCATACCACTAGTTCGCGGAATGCCCCTGCATCCGGGCGACGGCGATCATCACGTTCCCGTTCGGCAGCATAGGCTGATTAGTAAAGGTAACAAATGCGGTCTTCAGTTTGATATATCGGGAGATAAAGCCTGATATCGGATTACAGCGGAAGATTTCCTGAATGAACAACGAGATTTCAACCTATCAACGTCTGGGCGGTGAACAGACTGTTCACCGCCTGGTCGACCGGTTTTATGACCTGATGGATAGTCTGCCGGAAGCAAAAATAATTCGAGCGCTGCATCCACAGGATCTGGCAGGCTCGCGTGACAAGTTATACAAGTTTCTGTCCGGCTGGCTGGGTGGCCCGCCACTCTACCAGGAAGAGTTCGGTCATCCGCGACTGCGTGCCCGTCATCTGCCTTTTGCGATTGGCCCAAAGGAGCGTGACGCCTGGTTGCTATGTATGGAGAAGGCTCTGGATGAGGTGTTTGTACAGCAGGGAATTGATGACCGTCTGCTCTATTATCACCTGTTACAGTCCCTGCGCAAGACCGCCGAGCATATGCGTAATCAGTAATATATCCAATGCCGTGCCTATGTCTAACGTGAATTCATGTCCAAGTGGATCAGGCATTGCCTATACAAGCTGTTGTGGTACTTATATTGAGGGCCATGCTACGGCTCTCACTGCGAAACAGTTGATGCGCTCGCGCTATAGCGCCTATGTCATGAAAGCTGGTGACTATGTTTTGCGGACCTGGGATGCGACGACACGACCACAACTGTATGAACTGCGCCGGGCTATGTCGGTAACATGGCTGGATCTGAAAATCATAGAGATTATCGGTGGCGGTGAAAATGATACCGAGGGGACGGTTGAGTTTGTCACCCGTCACAAGGTCAACGGCAGGGCATTGCGGCTGCATGAATGCAGTTCTTTTCGCCGCCTGAATGGCCAATGGTTTTATGTCGACGGCACCATGAAGTAACAAAAGAGCAAAGTATTCTAGTTTCCGATGCTGAAAATCACTGCGCTTTCATTGCGGCGTGGCCCACGCGAACTGCTGCACCAGGTCAGTTGTACCATCCATGCCGGTCAAAAGGTCGGGCTGACAGGTGCCAATGGGGTTGGCAAGTCGTCGCTGTTTGCCCTGTTGCGGGGTGAAATCCACGCTGATGAGGGCGAATTTTCCCTGCCCCCCGGGACGATAATAGCCCATGTAGCCCAGGAAATTCCTGCGCTATCAATCCCGGCGCTTGAATACGTGCTTGACGGTGATACGGAATTACGCAGGCTTGAGCAGCAGATTGCTGTTGCTGAAGGGGCTGGCAACGGTGACGAACTGGCGCGCTTGTATGAGCGACTGGAGGCTATCGATGGATATGCTGCTCCGAGTCGTGCCGGACGACTGCTGCACGGTCTGGGATTTACTCCGGCGCAGGTGCGAGTACCGGTTGGTGAATTTTCAGGTGGCTGGCGTATGCGCCTGAACCTGGCCCAGGCGCTGATGTGCCGTTCGGATCTTCTGTTGCTCGATGAACCAACCAATCACCTCGACCTGGAAGCCGTGCTATGGCTGGAGGAATGGTTGGCAGCCTATGCGGGCACACTCTTGCTGATTTCCCATGATCGTGATTTTCTTGACCGGGTTGTTACCCAGATTGTCCATATCGAACAGCAGCAATTGACGCTCTACAGTGGTAATTACTCGGCCTTCGAGCTGCGACGGACCGAGCGACTGGCCGCTCAGCAATTCGCCTATGAACGCCAGCAACATGAGTTGGCCCGGATGCGGCGCTTTGTCGAACGTTTCCGTGCCAAGGCCAGCAAGGCCCGCCAGGCGCAAAGCCGGGTCAAGGCGCTGGAACGTATGGAGATCATTGCCCAGGCCCATGTCGATTCGCCGTTCGACTTTGCCTTTCGTGAACCGCTACAGCGGGCCAATCCGTTGTTGCAGTTAATCAAGACCGGTACCGGTTATGCCGCTACTACAATATTACGCGATGTAACGCTGACCTTGACAGAGGGCGATCGTATTGGTCTGCTCGGGCATAATGGCGCCGGTAAATCTACCCTGATCAAATTGCTCGCCGGTAAGGTTGAGGCGACTCAGGGCGAGCGGCTTCCGGCCCGGGCGTTGAATATCGGTTATTTCGCCCAGCACCAGCTTGAACAGCTTGATAATGAGGCCAGCCCGTTGTTGCATCTGCAACGACTGGATAGGCAGGCGACAGAACAGGAACTAAGGAATTTTCTGGGTGGTTTTGCCTTCCATGGCGAGGCGGCGACCGTGCCGGTGGCACCCTTGTCGGGTGGTGAAAAGGCTCGTCTGGTGCTGGCCATGATCGTCTATCAGCGGCCTAATCTGTTATTACTGGATGAGCCGACTAACCACCTGGATCTGGAAATGCGCCATGCCTTAACCACGGCTTTACAGGATTTTGCCGGCGCCATGGTGGTGGTTTCACATGACCGGCATTTGTTGCGTACTGTCGCTGATCAATTGCTGCTGGTGGATGACGGACATGTCAGTCCCTTTGATGGTGACCTCGACGATTATTGTCGCTGGCTCAGGGAGCAGGAGCGGGACAGGGACTCCGCCGTTGTTACTGAAGGTTCCGCCTTTAACAAAAAAAAGCAACGCCAGCAGGCAGCCGAACAGCGGCGTATAGTGCAGCCGCTACTGAAAAGGCTGGGACAGTTGGAACAACAACTGGATAGCCTGCATGCCGATAAGCAGGAGCTACAGGAGCAGTTGCTCGATCATAGCCTCTATGAAGAACAGAGTAAGTCACAGTTGACGCAGGTGCTTCACCGCCAGCGTGAAGTGGATGCCCGATTGCAGGATATCGAACGGCAATGGTTACTGCTCAGCGAAGAGCTGGAGGCCTTGCGCTAAGCACCGGGCACCATGCTCTGCTGCCAGGACTATGGTTTATCCGGATTTATTTAAAGCGATAGCCTTTGGGTACGACGACGATACCGTCATCCGAGAGGGTGAAACGCTCGCGGTCCTTGTCGTTGTCATAACCAATCCTTTCATCGGCCGGGACGTGAACATGTTTGTCGATGATACAGCGGCGTAGCATGGATCTGGCGCCGACATGCACACCCTCGAACAAGATGGTGTCTTCTATCATGGCCTCATCATCAATAAACACCTTGGGAAAAAGGATGGAGTGCTGGACGCTGCCGCCGGCGATGATGGTGCCATCGGCGAGTATCGAATTGATGAAAATACCCTCGGTGCCGGTATTGCCGGGTACCGTCCTTGCCGGAGGTGTCTGTTGCTGATAACTGCGGATAGGCCAGTCATCCTGATACAGGTTAAGCGACGGGACCGGCTTCAGCAAATCCATATTGGCCTGATAGTAGGAGTCAATCGTACCGACATCTCGCCAGTAATGATCCGGGGTAACCCGGCCTTCCTCGGTGCCGAAGATATGGGCATACACCTTATGGTCCTTGATCAATTGCGGGATAATATCTCTGCCGAAATCATGACTCGAATTATCATACTGATGATCGTTGTACAATGCTTCGGTTAATAACTTTGTCGAGAAAAGATAGATCCCCATGGACACCATGGCCATATCCCTGTCACTGGAGACCGGTTCAGGATGATCCGGTTTTTCCACGAAGTCCTTGACCCGTTGTGTATTATCGAGAATAACGTTGCCGAAGGACCTGGCTTCTGCCAGGGGGACTTCCATGCAGGCGACAGTCAAATCGGCACCGGTTCTATTGTGCGTATGCATCATCGCCGCATAATCCATGCGATAGATATGATCACCTGAAAGTATCAGGGTGGTATCGGCGCCGCTACGTTCGATCAGGTAAAGGTTTTGATGAAGGGCATCCGCCGTGCCCATATACCAGCCTTCGCCGGTGCGCATTTGTGCCGGTACCGGCGTGATGTAATCACCCAGTTCGGGATTGAATATCGACCAGCCGTCACGCAGGTGTTTTTGCAATGAATGTGACTTGTACTGGGTCAGGACCAGGATGCGGCGCAAACCCGAATGGAGACAATTCGCCAGGGTAAAATCGATGATGCGATACTTACCGCCGAAAGGTACGGCGGGTTTGGCGCGATCCCTGGTCAGCGGGTGCAGGCGTGAACCGACGCCGCCGGCGAGAATGAAGGTGATGGTACTGTCTAGTTTTTCCATAATTTGAGTGTATCACCTAGATGTTTGTTGCGGACAAGATATATATAAGCAAGACATTGAGAATCAGTAATGCTATCGCCAGACCCCTCCAGAATGCGACCGGGTTACGCTCGATCAGCGGCTCGGTCATATTTTTTACAAAGGACTTGTGCGGGTGGCTAAGATCATAATTGAACTCGGATAGCAGATTATAGCGCTGTTCCGGATGCAAATGCACCGCTTTTGCCAGCGTGCCATCCAGCCATACCGGTATTTCATCATTGAACTGATAGGCATGATGGTAGTGGACGTGCTTCAGATTACGCGCCGTCAGCGCCTTGCCGTACGGCAAGACCCCTGTCAGCATCTCATAGGCGATTACACCCAGGGCATAAATATCGAACCGATTACTGCTGCTGTGGCCGAGATAGTGCTCCGGGGCGGCATGATTCAGGGAGCCGAGAGGGTGATGTTGCTCCTGTGGCGTGCTGATTTCCCGGATGCCGGCGATCTTCGTTGAACCGAATCCTTTTATTTTCACGGTGCCGTTGTCGTCGATGATAATATTTTCCGGTTTCAGGTCCTGATGCACCATTTCGAGGCGATGGAAGGCGCGTATGCCCGTAACCAGCTGATTGACAATATTTCGTACTTCCGCGAGTGTAGGCCGGGGGTGGTCGGTCATCCACTGCCTCAGTGTCTGACCTTCAATGTACTCGGTCACGTAATAGAGGAAGGACTTTCGCTGTAGCGGTTCCAGGACCCTGAGGACATGCGGGTTGTTAATGCGACGACCGACCCATTCTTCGTGCAGAAAACATTCGATATATTCAGGATCACCATCAAAACTGTTTGACGGTGTCTTGATGATCACTTTCTCATCGGTGTCTGAGTTAATGGCAACATAGATCCGGGTTCGTTCGCTGGCGTGCACTTCCCGTACAATGCGGTAGCCGTCAAGCACCATACCGTTATCCAGTGACGGCGGAAAGGGCAGTTCACTCAGGTGATGATGGAACTCCTCTTCATCCTGGCCTGGCAGCCGTTTGATACGTAATACCTGGCAGGTAACATTGTCATCGCTGCCATTTTCAAGGGCACGGGTCATGATTGCCCGGGCTGCCCGCTCCGGATCATCATGACGGCTAAGCAGATCTGTCAGTTCACGACTGTTGATAAACTCATACACACCATCGCTGGTCAGCACATAGATATCATCGATCTCTACCGGCAGCTTGCGATAATCGATCTCCAGGTTTACCGAGGCCCCCATGGCGCGACCCAGGAAGGCGCGATGGCTCGTCCACCATACCTGGTGGTCCTGGGTCAGGCATTCCAGTTGCCGGTCACGCAGGCGATAGATACGGGTGTCGCCAATATGGAAGAGATGGGCCGTCGTCGACTTGATTATCAGTGCGCTGAGGGTTGTCAGCATGCCGCCATTCGTGCGTGCCACCTTCTGGGTCTGGGCGTGCAACCAGCGATTCAGGGCCCCGAGTACGCGTTGTCCTGCGGTCTTGACGGTCCATGATTCCGGAGAGCTGAAATAATCTTTGAGAAACCCGGTGACACAGGACTCGCTGGCCTTACGCGCCGTTTCACTGCTGCTGACACCATCGGCGATGACCATGGCGATACCTTTGGTCGTCAGCAGCGGCTCCTCGGGCAGGTAAATACCACAGGCATCCTCGTTGTGTGGTTTGATGCCCTTATCGTTGCCTTGTCCCGCACTAATGGATAATTTCGAGGTCATTGTTAAGGTAATACTCAGGGATTGAGGATAATTAATTTTTCAGACATGATGCTGTTTCTCTATATAGAAGTGACAGATAACACTTGCCTAACAACATCCATGCCATATAGATATAAGCAAACAAAACAATGAGATACTTATAATTCATGCATGAAAGAGGGTAGAAGCGTACCTTTAAGGTGCGTCTTGTTCAGGGTATGTGCAGTGATGGTGAGCCGTAACTGATTAGCACCAACAGGCCATGTAATCCTGTCAGCATCATTCAGGGTGAGTGAATCCTGCCGTTAACCTTTTACCGGCACCAGCTAGTGGCGTCACGTTAATGGAAGGAACGATGTCAAACGTATTTTCACTATCAGTACTGAATATCCCTGTCAGGGGCTTGGCAGGCGAGGGTGAATTCGTATATAGTCGAGCTATGAGCTTTTTACCATCACACATCTCTATCTCTGTTGCTGCCTCTCTGCGACTGCTGCTGCCGTAGGCGGCAGACTCCCTTTATTTAAAAAATTCAAATACTTAAACTGGTCTCCGGGCTGGATCCGGGACCGTTATCTTTGTCTTTGTCGGGATGTCGGTTACACTGGCTTCTCGTTGGAGAAGGGCATGAATGCTAAAGAAAAATTGATTATTTTTGATACCACGTTGCGTGATGGTGAGCAGAGTCCCGGGGCGTCGATGAACCGTGAGGAAAAACTGCGTATCGCCCGGGCGCTGGAGCGCATGAAAGTCGATGTCATCGAGGCCGGGTTCCCGATCGCCAGTGATGGCGATTTTGAATCGGTGCGGGCGGTAGCACGGGAGATCAAGGACAGTACCGTCTGCGGCCTGGCCCGGGCGCTGGATCGTGATATCGATCGTGCCGGCGAGGCATTGAAGGACGCCAACTCCGGACGTATCCATACCTTTATCGCCACCTCACCGATTCATATGCAGATGAAACTGCGCATGGAACCGGAGCAGGTGCTGGCGCAGGCAGTGGCAGCGGTTAAACGGGCCCGCCAGTATACCGATGATGTCGAGTTCTCTCCCGAGGACGCCGGCCGTTCGCAACTGGATTTCCTGTGCCGCGTCATCGAGGCGGTGATCAAGGCCGGGGCCCGCACCATCAATATACCGGATACCGTCGGTTATAACGTGCCGGGCCAGTTCGGTGAATTGATCGCTTCGTTGATCAAGCGGATCCCGAATGCCGATCAGGCCGTATTCTCCGTCCATTGTCATAACGACCTGGGCCTGGCCGTTGCCAACTCGCTGTCGGCGGTACTCAACGGTGCACGGCAGGTCGAGTGTACGATCAACGGCCTGGGTGAACGGGCCGGCAATGCCTCGCTCGAAGAAGTGGTGATGGCGGTGCGTACACGCCAGGATGTGTTCGCCTGTGATACGACGCTGGATACGACACAGATTTTACCCTGCAGCCGTCTGGTCTCCAGTATCACCGGATTCGCCGTGCAGCCGAACAAGGCGATCGTCGGTGCCAATGCCTTCGCCCACGAGTCCGGCATCCACCAGGACGGGGTGCTGAAGAATCGCGAAACCTATGAAATCATGCGCGCCGAGGATGTCGGCTGGAGCGCCAATCGCATGGTCATGGGCAAGCATTCCGGACGTAACGCCTTCCGCACGCGGTTGCAGGAACTGGGCCTCAGCTTGTCCTCCGAAGAGGAATTGAACGAGGCCTTTGCCCGCTTCAAGGCGCTGGCCGACAAGAAACACGAAATCTATGACGATGACCTGCAGGCACTGGTGACCGATACCAGCATCGCGGCCGAGAATGAATGTTTGAAACTGGTATCCCTGAAGGTTTGTTCGGAAACGGGCGAAACGCCACAGGCCGAAGTGACACTGCAGTTCAATGGAAAGGAGGTCAATGGTCAGGCCAGTGGCGGCGGCCCGGTCGATGCCGTATTCAAGGCGATAGAACAGCAGGTCAACAGTGACAGCCAGTTACTGTTGTATGCCGTCAACAGTATTACCAGTGGTACCGATTCCCAGGGTGAGGTGGGCGTACGGCTGGACCGCCAGGGCAAGATCGTCAATGGCCAGGGCGCCGATACCGATATCGTCATCGCCTCGGCCAAGGCCTATATCAATGCCCTAAACAAGCTGATGGCAGATAATAATCGCGCTCATCCGCAGGTATAAATAATATGACTTAAGACGAAGATTGGAGTGTTGTAGCTATGGCGGTGACGGACTTGCAGCGACAGTATCTGGATGCGATGGGTATCCAGACGTGGGCGCTGCGACAGGAAACTGAGCCAGTGGAAGAAACTGCAGGCGAAACTACGCTGAAGTTCCTGCAGCCGCCGGTTGCCGATGACTGGCAGCGGCTGCAAGAACAGGTGGTACAATGCACGGCCTGTGACCTGCACAAACAGCGAACCCAAACGGTGTTCGGTGTCGGTAATCATAATGCCGACTGGATGATCATCGGCGAAGCACCAGGGGCCGATGAAGACCGTAAGGGCGAGCCGTTTGTCGGTCGTGCCGGCAAGCTTCTTGATGCAATGCTGCTGGCGGTGGGGCAGCAACGTGAACAGGTCTTCATCGCCAATATCGTCAAGTGCCGGCCGCCGAACAATCGTGATCCACGCACCGAGGAGATACACCAGTGCCTGGGTTATCTGCAGCGCCAGATCGCGCTGGTGCAACCGCGCGTTATCCTGACCGTGGGAGCGGTTGCCGCCCGTACCTTGCTCGACAGCCAAGCCCCGGTCGGTCGACTGCGCGGCCGCTGTCATCATTACGGTGAATCAGGGATTCCTCTGGTGGTGACGTACCATCCGGCTTATCTGTTACGCTCACCCGGTGAAAAACGCAAGGCCTGGCAGGATCTGCAACTGGCCCGTAAGGTGGCAGCAGCCGCTGCAGTCTGATTCTCCAATAAGCGAGGTTATGCGTGGCAGTTGAAGAGAAGAAGATTTTCCGGGTGATGACAGAAGCGGACATCCCGGCGGTACTGGCGATTGAACATCAGGCCTATGCCTTTCCCTGGACCGAAGGGATATTTAATGACTGCCTGCGCGTCGGTTATCGATGCCGTATCCTGGAGTGTGACAATGAAACCGCCGGCTATGGCATCACCTCAATCGCAGCCGGTGAGTCTCATATCCTGAACCTGTGTATCCGTCCGCCGCTACGGCGACAGGGGCTGGGACGGCTGTTACTGGATTACCTGCTGGATGAGGCGCGTAAATCCGGGGTCGAAACCATGCTATTGGAGGTACGGCTGTCCAACCTGGCGGCAATCAATATGTATCTACAGGCCGGCTTTAACGAGATCGGCCTGCGTCAGAATTACTATCCGGCCGAAAACGGCAAGGAAGATGCGTTGTTGATGGCGTATACGTTCTAAGATGGGACTTAGGACTTAGGACTTAGTGCTAAGTGAGGCGTGAGGAGTAATGGTAAGGTCTACGGTTTTGCAGGTTGTTTGGGTATATAAATACTGGCAGGGCAACATTCTTCGTAAGTCGCGATTCCGTTGCGATGCTCATACCAGACACGGGATTTATTGACGACATTAACCGCAAACAGCATAACAGGTACTTCAATAAGCACGCCCACCACTGTGGACAATGTCGCACCAGATTCAAAACCGAAAAGTGCAATTGCAGTAGCAACGGCCAGTTCAAAGAAATTGCTCGCGCCAATGAGCGCCGAGGGCCCGGCTACGCAGTGGGGTGAGCGGACTTGTCGATTGAGTAAATAGGCCAATCCGGAATTAAATAAAACCTGAATAAGGATGGGAACTGATAGCAAAACGATTGTCAGTGGCTCGGCAATAATCTGCTTGCCCTGAAAACCGAACAACAATACCAGTGTGCCCAGTAAGGCAATAAGAGCAAATGGATGAATACGCTTAATGGTTCGCTCAAGCTTCATATGACCCTGTTCTTTTTTGAGCAGTGTATTCCGCCAAAGGTGGGCAATAATCAGGGGTGCCACGATATAGAGTAACACCGATAGTAATAGCGTATCCCAGGGTACCGTAATCGCTGATAATCCCAGCAGCAATCCTACTATCGGGGCAAAAGCAAATATCATTATGACATCATTAAGAGCTACCTGTGTCAGCGTAAAATGAGGCTCACCTCGCGTCAGCTGGCTCCACACAAACACCATGGCAGTGCACGGCGCGGCAGCCAGAATAATGAGGCCGGCAATATAAGAGTCTATTTGATTTTCAGGAAGATAATCACGGAACAGGTAACCGATAAATAACCAGCTTAATAATGCCATGGAAAACGGCTTGATACTCCAGTTGACAAGCAAGGTGATACCTATACCTTTCCAGTGTTCGCTAACGCCTTTCAGCGCTTTTAAATCAATCTTTAGAAGCATGGGAATTATCATAAACCAGACTAAAATAGCCACAGGCAGGTTAATGTGTGCTACTTCGACGCGCCCCAGTGTTTGGAATGTACCAGGAGTAAGCTCACCTAGCCCGATACCTGCAACGATGCAAAATGCTACCCACAGAGTGAGGTAGCGTTCGAACAGTCCTATACCGTTGTATTTTTTACTTGCATTACCCATCGTTTCATTTCGTGTGTATTTGTTCCAAACGCGCGATTAATTCTTCAACACGATGCCGAATATCGTCACGACTTGCCCTGAACACTTCCATGATTTCGTCTTCTGTCCCCGTTGCTTTTGCCGGATCATTGAGAGGCCAATGTTCCTTGCGTGTACCTTTTGGAACGACAGGACAATTTTCGTCTGCATGGCCACAGACGGTTACCAGGTAATCGGCATCCACCAGCATGTCATCTGTGAGTTGGGTGGACTCCTGGTTTGAGATATCGATGCCAGTTTCTTTCATAACGGCAATGGCCCGTGGATTTTTACCATGAGCTTCTATTCCTGCTGATTCCACGTGAAGCCGGTCTCCCCCGAGGTGTCTGGTCCAAGCTTCAGCAATCTGCGAACGACAGGAGTTGCCAGTACATAAAAACAATAAATTCATGAGTTATTTCTACTTAGTATGTTTCAGGCACAGCAGTCTGCGCCTGGCCGGTCAGGCATCTCTGCTAAAGTCGCGTGGTCACTGATAAAAGGTTCCTGGTTTTTGGCACCATCAACAGCCCCATCAATGATGGCCTTCGCCCAGGCTGGCAGATCTGCGTTGAGTTGGTAATAAATCCATTGACCCTGACGTCGATCTGACACAATGCCAGCGGAGCGTAGCATTGCCAGATGCCTGGAAACTTTGGGCTGTATGACATCCAGCGCGTGGGTAAGTTCGCAGACGCATAGCTCCCCCTCATGGGCCAGTAGTATTAAGCTACGCAGACGGGTGGAATCGGAAAGTGCCTGAAAGAGTTGTTCGGGGATTAAATCCATTCATTCAATATACGAAAAAACGTATATACGGTCAAACATATATCTCTGGCTGTTCCATGTGTTGTTCAAAATAAGCACGAACGTCTTCTTTCCTTGTGTAACACTCTTTCTATTTCGATAGAATCAAGCATGTTGCATTGATCTGTTGAATCTGCAGCCGTTTCGGAAGTCACCTCCTAATGACCAAATCCCTGTTTTTGGTTTGTTGTTCTCGTTCCCACTTACAGCATGGGAACGAGAGAAAGCTGTTTGCTTCGTGTCAATCAGGCCAGTTTACGGTATTTGATCCGTTGCGGCTGGTCGGCATCGGTGCCGAGGCGGCGGTGGCGGTCGGCTTCGTAATCGGCGTAGTTGCCTTCGAACCATTCGACGTGGCTGTCGCCTTCGAACGCCAGGATATGGGTGGCGATGCGGTCGAGAAACCAGCGGTCATGCGAGATGACCACGGCGCAGCCGGGGAAGTCGAGCAGCGCCTCTTCGAGGGCGCGCAGGGTTTCGACATCGAGGTCATTGGTCGGCTCGTCGAGTAACAGCACGTTGCCGCCGCTGCGTAGCAGTTTGGCCAGGTGGACGCGGTTGCGTTCACCGCCGGATAACTGGCCGATGTTTTTCTGCTGGTCGGTACCCTTGAAATTGAAACGGCTGACATAGGCCC
>Ga0210101_1000583_pt1 | contig 11908 bp, 9 predicted proteins | sample Muzzi_PWC_D1_FD_185534 | JGI IMG/M metagenome (GOLD analysis project Ga0210101, IMG submission 185534) | Wetland microbial communities from San Francisco Bay, California, USA, that impact long-term carbon sequestration - Muzzi_PWC_D1 (SPAdes) | ecosystem: Environmental > Aquatic > Marine >...
CACCCGCTGGACCATGTTGCGTTCGTCGCTCATCGGTTTCCTCGCCGGTATCCTGCCCGGGGCCGGCGCTTCGCTGGGCAGCTTTCTGGCCTACATGTCGGAAAAAGCCATCGCCGGGGAGAAAGGCAATTTCGGTAGCGGCGTCGCCCGCGGTGTCGCCGCGCCGGAAGCCGGCAACAATGCGGCTGCCGGCGGCGCGCTGGTGCCGATGCTGACCCTGGGGGTTCCGGGCTCCGGTACCACGGCGGTCCTGCTGGCATTACTGGTGACCCTGAACATTACCCCGGGGCCGACCCTGTTCACCGATCGGCCGGAGGTCGTCTGGGGCCTGATCGCGGCCCTGTTGATCGCCAATTTCGTTCTCCTGGTGATGAATGTGCCACTGGTGAAGATCTTCGTGCGGGTTTTGCAGGTACCGCCGGCTATCCTGCTGCCCGGCGTGACGATGATTTCATTCATCGGTATCTACTCCCTGTCGGGAAGCTATTTCGACCTGTTGTTGATGATCGCTTTCGGTTTGCTGGGATACCTGCTGCGCAAGCTCGACGTACCTACCGTGCCGGTTATTCTGGGCATCCTGCTGGGCGGCAACATGGAGGACGCGCTGCGTCGTGCGATGGTGATCTCGGACGGTGACGCCGGCTATCTGTTTTCGTCGCCGATCGCGATCGGCCTGTGGATTACCGCGATCGCCGGTTTCGTCGCGCCGATGTTTCTGCGCGGCCTGCTGAAAAAACCCCAACGTATCACCGATTGATTCGTTTCGGGCTCGCTTTCCACTCCCGCCGCCGATAATCAGGGGGAACACAATACCCGTCTACCGCAATTCGGTGCTGCCCGCGGCCTTTTTCGGGTATTCCGGTATCGTGTCCGCCGAATTCGGGTCGACGATATGCGACGGGCTTTTAATCCGTGGGCGATACATAAAAGTCGCTTGCAATCGCCGTCGAAGAGGCGCAAATTGGCCTGCGGAATAATAAAAATACCACTGAAAACAACCACTAATAATAGATACGAAAGGAGGAAGGCGATGAAATTTTCCAAGTTGTTTAGCCCAGCCGTGCTGCTGGGCGCAATACTCGCGAATCCGCTGTACGCCGCCGACACGATGGAATTGAAATTCGGTCACGTCGGCGCGCCCGGATCGCTGTTCGAGGCCTCGGCGAACGAGTTCGCGCGGATCGCCAACGAGCGACTCGGCGGCAAGGCCAAGGTTGTCACATTCGGTTCCAGCCAGCTCGGCAAGGACAAGGAATTGCTGAAAAAGCTCAAGCTCGGCACTGTCGATTTCGCGCTGCCGTCCTCGGTCATGTCGTCGGTGGCGGACGAGTTCGGCCTGTTCGATATGCCTTACCTGGTCAAGGACCGCGCTCACATGGCGCGTATCGAAAAGGAGATCTTCTGGCCGACGCTGGCGCCGATCGCCGAGAAAAAGGGATACAAGATTCTCGCCGTCTGGGAGAACGGCTTTCGTAACATCACCAACAACGTGCGGCCCATCAACGTGCCCGCCGACCTGCAGGATCTCAAGCTGAAATCGGTGTGGCGAGTCAAGATGTTCAAGGCCTACGGCGCCAATCCGACCCCGCTGTCGTTTTCGGAAGTGTTCGTCGCGCTGCAGACCGGCACCTTCGACGGCCAGGAGAACCCGCTGGCGCAGATCGCCAGCGGCAAGTTCCAGGAAGTGCAGAAATACCTCTCCATGACCGGGCACGTTTACACGCCGGCATACGTCACCGTCAGTACCGAGCATTTCGCCAAGCTGCCCGCGGACGTGCAAAAAATACTCGAGAGCGCCGCCAAAGATACCCAGGCCTTCGTCTACAGGAAAGCCGAGCAACTCGAGGTCGACCTGCTCGCCGAGCTCAAGGCGGGCGGTATCCAGGTCAACGTCGCCGACAAGCAAGCATTCGTCAAGGCCAGCGCGCCGATCTACGAAGAATTCGGCACCACCGTTCCTGACGGCAAGGCATTGATCGACAAGGCCCTGAGTCTTGCCAACTAGCTTGCGCGGGCCCCGCCTCGCGTTCGCGGGGCGGGGCCCCTGCCGTTCGTCTTTTGTCTATTGAACGCAATGGCGCTGGCTTGAGCGGGTTCGACAAGGCTCGTGCACTGTTCGAGCGCCTGCTGGGAGCGATAACAATTCTGCTGCTGCTAAGCCTGGCCGCGGTGGTGGTGCTGGGGGTGATTTATCGCTGGGCCGGCGAGGCGCTTTCCTGGTACGACGAGGTCGCCTCGGTGCAGCTCGCCTGGCTGACTTACTACGGCGCCGCGCTGGCGGCGCTGAAGCGCGCCCATATCGGCGTGCCGAGCCTGATCGCCGTGTTACGCCCGGCGCTGCGCATACCGCTGGTCATCCTGGCCGAGATCACGATCATCGGGTTTTTCCTGGTGCTGGCCTGGTACGGGTACGTCGTGCTGCTGATCCTCGAAGGCGATACGCTGATCAGCTTGCCCGAGGTCAGCACCGAGTTCACGCAGTCGGTAATCCCGATCGGCGCGATTCTGTTCGTGATCGCGGAAATCCTGAACCTGCCGCAGATCTGGCGCGAGGCCACCGGCCGCGCCAGCGTCATGCGCCACGAATAGGCCGGGAGTCTTGCCGCGATGATCGTGTTATGCATGTTCCTCGGCCTGGTCGCGTTGGTCATGATCAACGTGCCGATCGCGGTCGCGCTGGCCGTCGTCGCGAGCGGGGCCATGGTCTACGCACATGGTTTCGATGTGTTGCCGAACGTCGCGCTGGTGATGATGGACGGGGCGACGAATTTTCCGCTGATTGCGATTCCGCTGTTCATTCTCGCCGGCGCGATCATGAATTCCACCGGCATATCCAGGCGCCTGATCGCGTTTGCGTCGGCCATTTTCGGCTTCGTCCGGGGCGGGCTGGCGATGGTTAACATCGGCACTTCCCTGTTCTTCGCCGAAATATCCGGCTCGGCGGTCGCCGACGTGGCCGCGCTCGGTTCGATTCTGATCCCGTCGATGAAAAAGAAGGGTTACCCGGGCCCTTTCGCCGCGGCCGTGACCTCGTCTTCGGCCACGCTGGCGGTCATCATTCCGCCGTCGATCCCGATGATCCTGTACGCGGTGATGGCGCAGAGCTCGGTGGTGCAGCTGTTCGTCGCCGGTATCGTTCCCGGCATCATGGGCGGCGGCCTGATGATGTTTGTTGCCTACCGTTTCGCGGTGCACTACAACTACCCGGTCGAGGAAGTCTTCAAACTGAAACGGGTGGCGGAGACTTTCCGCGATGCCGCGCTGGCATTTACCCTGCCGGTGATCATCCTCGGCGGCATCTTCGGCGGCTTCGTGACCGCCACCGAGGGCGCGGGCCTGGCGGTGGTTGCGGCCATCGTCATCGGCATGATCTACCGCGAGCTCGACTGGCGCCACCTGAAGCAGGCAATGATCGACGGCGGCGTGCAGACCGCGGTGGTGATGCTACTGGTCGCGGCGTCGGTGCTGGTCGGCGAATACCTGACCGAGGCCCAGGTACCGCAGACGCTGGCCGACGGCATCGGCAACATCACCCAGAACAAGTACCTGGTGCTGGCATTGCTGAACGTGTTTTTCCTCGTCGTCGGCCTGTTCCTGCACTCCGCGGCGGCGATCATCCTGGTGGTGCCGATCGTCATGCCGCTGGTGCACCAGGTCGGCATCGACCCGGTGCACTTCGGCATCATCGTCACCCTGAACCTCGGCATCGGTCAGCAGACACCGCCGGTGGCGAGCGTGCTGGTTACCGCCTGCTCGGTGGCGAAGGCCGATATCTGGGAGGTCAGCAAGGTCAATATTTATTTTATCGGCGTGTTGTTCGTGATGCTGATGCTGGTGACCTACGTGCCGGCGATTCCGATGACCCTGGTCGATTTCTTTTATCGCTGATTTTCGAGGAGGCTCGACAGAAATGTGCTCAGACCTGATTCGAGTGGAACGCGACGTCGATATCGCGACCGTGGTGCTGAACCGGCCGGAAAAACTCAATGCGCTAATCAAGCCGATGTGGCGGCAGCTCGGCGAAACCCTGCAGGAGTTGTCGGCCGACGACAGCCTGCGCTGCATCGTGCTGCGCGGCGCCGGGGAAAAGTCTTTTGCGCCCGGTAACGATATTTCCGAGTTCGAGGATGCACGCTCCACCAGCAAGCTGGCGAAGCAATACGGCGAAATCCACCACCGGGCGCTGGCGGCGATTTACGAATGCCGGCATCCGATGGTTGCGTTGATCCAGGGTATTTGCGTCGGCGGCGGACTCGAGATCGCGGCGCTTTGCGACCTGCGTATCTGCGGCGCGTCGAGCCGTTTCGGAGCGCCGATCAACCGTCTCGGGTTATGTATGGGTCTCGCCGAAATGCAGGGACTGCTGTCGCTGGTCGGCAGGGCCGTGACCCTCGAAATCCTGCTCGAGGGCAGGGTATTCGGCGCCGACGAAGCGCTCGCCAAAGGCCTGGTCACGCGCATCGTCGGCGACGATGCAGTGGTCGACGAGGCGTACGCGACCGCGCGCCGCATCGCCGAAGGCGCGCCGCTGGTGGCGCGCTGGCACAAGCAGTTCATGCGCCGGCTCGCCGACCCGGCGCCGCTGACCGAGGCCGAGAAAGATGCGGGCTACGCCTGTTACGACAGCGAGGATTTTCAAATCGGCTACCGCTCGTTTCTCGCCAAGACGAAGCCCGAATTCAAGGGCAGGTGACCGCGGCTATGACGCCACCCCTGGCCGGTCTGAAAGTTATCGAACTCGCGCATATCATGGCCGGTCCGGCCTGCGGTCAGCTGCTCGCCGACATGGGCGCCGATGTCGTCAAGGTCGAGAAGGTTCCCGATGGCGACGATACCCGGCGCATGGTGCCGCCCGAGATCGACGGCGAATCGGCTGCCTTCATGATTCTCAACCGCAACAAGCGCGGCACTGCCGTCAATCTGAAAACCCCGGCCGGCCGCGCGGTGTTACTGAAGCTGTTGAGCACCGCCGACGTGGTGATCGAGAATTTCCGCGTCGGTACCATGGAACGCCTGGGGCTCGGATACGAAACCCTGCGCGCGCAAAACCCGGGGCTGATTTATTGTCAGATTACCGGCTTCGGGCGCACCGGCCCCGCGGCCGATCGGCCCGGATTCGATCTCATCGCCCAGGGCGTTTCCGGGCTGATGAGCGTGACCGGGGAGGGTGCCGGCCGGCCGCCGATCAAGGCCGGCGTTCCGGTTGGCGATATCGGTGCCGGCATGCTCGCCGCAATGGGGGTGCTGGCGGCCTATATTCATCGACTGCAAAGCGGCGAGGGGCAGATCGTCGATACCTCGTTGCTGGAAGCGAGTATCGTCAATACCGCCTGGGTATCGGCGATTTATTTCGCCACCGGCGTCTCGCCCGGCGCGCTCGGCTCGGCGCACCCGATGTCGGCGCCTTACCAGGCGATGCAAACCGCCGACGGCTGGATCAATATCGGCGCCGCCAACCAGGCCAACTGGCTGCGCCTGGTCGAAGTCCTCGAAATGCCCGAACTGGCGCAGGACGAGCGTTTCGCCAATAACGCGGCGCGGATGCAAAACCTTCCGCCGCTGATCGAAATGCTCACCGAACGACTCCGAACGCACACCACGGCCGAGTGGCTCGAGCGGCTCGAGGCGGTCGGCGTGCCGGCCGGGCCGGTACAGTCGATCGGCGACATGCTAACGGATCCCCAGGTGCTGGCGCGAAATATGGTCGTCGAGGTCGAGCACAGCCGTCTCGGGCCCACTCGTGCGCTGGGATCGCCGGTGAAGTTTTCCCGCACGCCGACGGCGATTCGGCGCGGCGCCCCGTTGCTCGGGGAACATACCCGCGAAATACTGATCGAACACGGTTACGGCGACAGCGAGATCGACGCGCTGGCCGCGGCCGGCGATATCATCCTGGGCTGAATATTACGCCAGGGAGCACGCATGCCAGATGCCGAAACGCGGCAGTATAATCCGGCCCGCGCCGGCCACAATCACGCGACGAGGACGAGAAGTCATGCATAAAAAGTTTAATTTATTGTTTCTGGGTGCTTCCTACGGTTCCCTGTTCGCCGCCAAGATCGCGCTGGCCGGTCACGACGCCTGCCTGGTGTGCCTGCCGGAAGAGGAACAGCTGATCAACGAGCGGGGCATCGTTATCCGGCTGCCGGTCCGCGGGCTCGAAAATAGCGTCGAAATCACCTCGAAGGACTTGCGCGGCCAGGTTTCGGCGACCTCGGCCGTGGCCGCCAGGCCGGACGATTACGACCTGGTCGTGCTGGCGATGCAGGAGCCTCAGTACGGCGCGCCCGGGGTGCGGGAATTGATGCAACGGGTCGCGGCTTCGGGCCGTCCCTGCGTATCCATCATGAACATGCCGCCTCCGCCTTTCATGGCCCGGCTGCCGGGCGTGGATCTCGCCGACCTCGACGCCTGCTATACCGAGATGTCGGTATGGCGGGATTTCGACCCCGCCCTGGTGACCCTGGCGAGCCCCGATCCGCAGGCATTCAGGCCGCCGGGCGAGCCCGTCAATACGTTGCAGGTGGGGTTGCCGACCAATTTCAAGGTCGCCGAATTCCCGTCCGCGGAACACAATGCCTGGCTCAGGCAATTACAGCGGGATATCGAGGATATCCGTTACCAGGCCGAGGGCAGGGAAGTGGAATTACCCGTCAAGCTCAAGGTGCATGCTTCGCTCTTCGTACCGCTGGCGAAATGGCTGATGCTGCTGACCGGGAATTACCGCTGCATACTGGATACCGATATCCAGTCGATCCGCGATGCCGTGCATGGCGATCTCGAACAGTCGCGTAAAATCTACCAATGGGTAGGTGCGTTGTGCCGCGATCTCGGCGCCGGTGACGACGACCTGGTGCCGTTCGAGAAATACGCCCGTGCCGCGGAAAGTCTCGGCAATCCTTCGTCGGCCGCGCGCGCACTGGCCGGCGGGGCGAAGAACATCGAGCGTATCGACCGGCTGGTGCAGGCGCTGGCCGCTACCAGGGGCAGGCAACTCGACGAGGTGGATCGAATCGTGGCCCGGGTCGATGCCTGGCTGCAAAGAAACCGGCAAGCCTGACGCTGGTTTGCAGGCGATCCGGAAATTCTACCCCGGGGAACTCCGGAATTCGGCAGGCGGGTCTCCGCCGGTGCCTTCCGGTTTCAGGGATCCGCGCAAAGTGGGGCGGTAAGCTGCACCGAAGTGCTCCCGGGCGAGGATTGAATCTCGATATCCGCGCCCAGCAGTTTCAGGCGCTCGGTTATCGCGAACAGGCCGTAACCGCCTTCGGCGGAGCGACGCGTGCCTACGGTCCCGACATCGAAACCGCACCCGTTGTCGGTGACGGTCAGTTGAACGGTATGAGGATTGCTGTGCCAGGCGATGACGACCTCGTCGGCCCGGGCATGTTTGAAGATATTGTTGAAAAGCTCGCGAACGGACTGAAACAAAACGATTTTCAGCTCCTCGGAGAGATTCAGCGCGCCGATCTCGTTGCTGATCCTGACTGCGGCGCCCGATCTCTGCCGATACTGGTCCGCCAGCCACTCGATGGCGGCCCGCAGGCCGAGTTCGTAGAGCACCGGCGGGCTGATTTCGAATATCAGCGAGCGTGTTTCCTTTAGCGAGCTGCCGAGGAGTTGGTTGATATCATCGACCTGGTCGATCATTTTTCGAGACTTTACGGAAGCCTTCAACTTGGCCAGTCCCATGCGCGCGAGTACGAGTCTTTGCACCGTGCCGTCGTGGAGTTCCGAGGCAATACGCCGGCGTTCGCTTTCCTCGGCCAGTGAAATCTGGCTGGCTAGAGATTGCAGTTCGAGCTGATAGGCTTCGAGCGCAGCCGCTGCTTCGACTTCGATGCTGATATCCTGAACGTATACCAGCACTTGCGACCAGTCGTTGTCATCGGTAGCGATCAATTCGCAATCCCGGATAATCGGAAATTCGCCGCCGCTCTCTCGCCGGGTCGTTCCCCGATACCTGACCCGGGTCTGACCCTGGCTAAAACCCTCCAGTACCTCGATCAATGCCAGGCGCTGGTCTTCGGTCAGATCGGACTCGGACATGTAGTCACGACCCATGTTGTCGTCGTAACCGAAAATTTTCATCGCCTCGAGGTTGGTATTGAGAATGTTGTGCACGTCGGTTCGTTTGCGGATCAATTTCGGGTTGTCGATCAGATGTCGGCGTAGATCCGTGACCCCCTGGTTTTCGAGTTCCTCGACCAGTGCCTTGCCTGCCGACCAGTCGGATTCGAACAGCGCGACCGGCGCGGATTCGAACAGGCGCCGAAAGCGAAGTTCGCTGGCGCGCGACGCCTGTTCGGCATTATGCCGCTCCGTCACGTCGGTAACCGAGTAACCGATCGCCAGCATTTCGCCGTTTTCCTCGAATACCGGAAATCGGGTTACCACGGCACGTCTGCGATCCTCGACGACCACGCGGGGCAAATCCTGCTCGATGGTGATTGGCAACGATGTTTCCCAGACCTTGTTTTCCAGTTCCCTTTCTAGCTCCAGGTATGCTTTATCGTGATCGAATACCTCGTTGGCTTTACGTCCGACCACCTCCAGCGCTGACTTTCGGGTCCAGGCTTCGTATTGTTTATTGACGTAGAGGATTTTGCCGTTGCGGTCTTTGAGGAATATGGCGTCGGGGATCGTCTCGAGGATCAGCCGGTAGCGCAGCTCGTTTACTTCGGCCTGTTTGCGTTCGCTGATGTCGAAAATCATCCCGACTATCCGCATAACCTTGCCGCTTTCATCACGATCGGTTGCGACGCCGCGGCTTACCACCCACACGTAGCTGCCGTCGCGGCGTTTCAGCCTGTTTTCGCATTCGAAAAATCGAGTATCGCCATTGATATGCTCGAGATAGGCTTCCTGCAGCTTGCCGTAATCATCGGGATGGACATTGTCCTCCTCCCAGTCGGCATCGGCCTCGAGATAACCCGCTTCGTATCCGAGAAAGGTCATGAGCCCTTCGCTAAAGCTGTATCGATCGCGTTGCAGATCGAACATCCAGCTGCCGCTACTCAGGAATTCGAGTACCCGGGCATCGAGTGATCTGTTGTTTCCGTTGTCAGCCTTGCTGGCCAATGAGTGCACCGCTATCCTGGTCTGCCGCTCGGGCGAAATACCGATATTATGGAGTTATTGATCCAGCCCGTCACCCACCCACATACAGGGACTGCTCGACATCACCGCAGCGATGGCTTCGCTGATTTCGTCGTGCACATTGTCCTTCAGCAGGTAACCGCTGGCGCCGGCCTTGAGCATACCCCGTACATAGATCGGGTTGGCATGGGCCGACAGGGCGAGAATCCTCAGCGCGGGAAATTCGCCGAGTAATTTCGCCGCAACGTCGAACCCCGATTCCTCGCCGAGGGATACGTCGAGCAGGACCAGGTCGGGCTTGTGCATTGCGGCGCTTTCCAGTGCGGCACTGCCGTTGGTTTCCGCGGCCACCACGCGGGCCATACCCGTGGCCTCGACGATGGCGCGTAACTCGAGCAGTATGCCTTCCTGATCGTCAACCAGCATTACGTTGTACAAGACAGAATCCTCCAGCATACGCGGCTCACCGACCGGCGGCGCTGACAGACATTGCGTGGCAACGCGGTGTTTTCCCTGTACCGGCAAGTGTCAGGCCATTGGCCCGGCACCCGGGGTACAGACACGCTAGTCGGCGCGTTCAATCGTTCGATATCCTGATGACGGGCTGCTCCGCCAGGGGTGGAAAAATCCGCGGAATCGCAATCCCGTAGCCCTGCACGAAATCGACGCCGATATTCGACAGGCAGTCGAGCACGGTGCGGTCTTCGACGAATTCGGCGATGATCTTCTTATCCGTGGCGTGACCGATTTCGCTGATCGAGGCGATAATTGCCCGGTTGAAGGGATCGTTGACGATATTTTGGGCGAAAAAGCCGTCGATCTTGATGAAATCGGCCGGAAAGTTTCTCAGGTAGCGGAACGAGGAGAATCCGCTGCCGAAATCGTCGAGGGCAAAATGGCAACCGAGAGTGCGCATGCTATGCATGAATGTCAGCGCCTGCTCGAGATTGGCGACCGCGGAAGACTCGGTAATCTCGAAGCATATCCGGTCTGCCGGAATCTGGCTCATCGCCAGCAAGTCGTGGATGATCTTCAGGAATTTCGGGTCGCCCATGGACTGCCCGGAAAGGTTGATAAAACACAATCCCAGCGCGTCGAGCGCATCGGGGTTATCGGCCATGGTGTTCAGCACTTCGTTGATCACCCAGAAATCCAGTTCCGATGCCAGGTTGTAGCGTTCGGCCGCGGGAAGAAACGTATCCGGCATGACGACATTGCCTTGCCGGTCCTGCATGCGCAGCAGGATTTCGTACCAGCATTTCTCCGCGGCGATACCCGGTACCGGAACGATTAACTGGTACTCCAGGTAGAAACGCTTTTCCCGCAAGGCACAGGGGATTTCCATCGCGTAGTTCATTTCCTGGTTACGCCGGTGCAGCAAGTCGTCGTGCCGGTCGAAAACCTGCACGCGGTTGCGCCCGTGTTCCTTGGCCGCGTAAGTAGCTCTCTCGGCGACCCGCATCAAGTCTTCGATCGAGTCGAGGTCCCCGGTTGCGGTCGCCATGCCGATGCTGGCGCTAAGCTGGAGTTGATTGCCGCGAAAATGGAAATGCCCGTGCTTGATGGATTTGCAAATCAGTTGCGAGGTGCGCATCGCGTTTTTCTCGTTGGAATCGACCAGCAAGATAGCGAATTCGTCGCCGCCGATACGTGCCAGACAATCGCCGCGGCGAATCATCCGCCATAGTAGCCTGGCGACCTGGCGCAGAACTTCGTCACCGGCACGGTGACCGCAGGTATCGTTGATGACCTTGAACTGGTCGAGATCGATGTAGAGCAGGGAGACATCGACTCCGCTTTTCGTGTTCGCGGCCAGAATCCTGCGGGCCAGAGCCTCGAATTGCCGGCGACCCGGCAAGCCGGTGAGGCCGTCTTCGCGGATCTCGACGACAGAGTCGAAGCTTGCCAGCTTTTCCCTGAAGCGGCGCTCGAATCGGGCCCGGTATCTGGCCGCGCTGGCCAGCAGCAAGAGAATATAAATCGCGGTAAAAATTGATAATTCCCGATCGAATTCATGCCCGTCGATCCACAGGCTGATCACCACGGGCACGAGAACGCCTGCGACGAACGCCCCATAGGCCCACGACAGGATGCCCAGGGGAGGCAGGGTAGCGGCGGCCAGGGCGCCGATGAACACCAGGGTCAGCAGATTGACCGCGGTATCCTGGTTGTTGGTCAGCATCACCGCGCCGAGGCCCCAGAACAGGCCGCCCAGGATTGCGGTGGCGGTAAAGATCCGATACCAGTGCGTCAGGTTTCTAATCTTTTTGTCCGGGCGAAGGAACCGTCGGGATAGCAGAAACTGCAGCAGGTAAACCACTCCCAGGCCGGCACAGGGCAGCGGTAGCCAGCCGAAACGCTGCTGAAAATAAAGGAAACCGGCGGAGAACAGCAGAATCGCGGCGATACTCGCCGCCGCGATCGAGGATTCCGCTACCAGATGAAGTCGAGCCTCGGTCAATTGCCTGTCGACTTCGTCGCGGGCGATCGAATCCGGGGCAAGCGTTGTCGTTACCACGTTGCAGGTGCCGGGGAAAAATACCACGCAAGAATAGCCGGTTTAGCGGTCGACCCCATTCAGGGAAAACCCTGAACGTCGGCCGAGAAATTCGGTATTCGTGGCTATCTCCTGCGGTATGATGCCGGGGCCCGGCGATCAGTCGTGCAACGAGGTGATGCCCTCCCGGATCGCGTATTTGGTCAGTTCGGCGATGCTGCGGATACCCAGTTTATCCATGATTCGTTTGCGGTGGGTTTCGATCGTCCGATCGCTGAGATGCAGAATGGCGGCGATCGAAGCGGTGGATTT
>Ga0210101_1000584_pt1 | contig 11904 bp, 6 predicted proteins | sample Muzzi_PWC_D1_FD_185534 | JGI IMG/M metagenome (GOLD analysis project Ga0210101, IMG submission 185534) | Wetland microbial communities from San Francisco Bay, California, USA, that impact long-term carbon sequestration - Muzzi_PWC_D1 (SPAdes) | ecosystem: Environmental > Aquatic > Marine >...
AAGCCTACGGCCCCGGCACCAACGAGAAGCTCGTCGGCGAGGCCCTCGCTCCCGTCCGCAACCGGGTCGTCCTGGCGACGAAGTTCGGGTTCAGGAACGGGATTCCCACGGATGGCCTGGACAGCCGGCCCGAGACCATCCGGGCCGTCGCCGAGGCCTCGCTCACGCGGCTCCGGACCGACAGGATCGACCTCTTCTACCAGCACCGCGTCGATCCGGAGGTCCCGATCGAGGACGTGGCCGGAACGGTAGGAAGGCTCGTCGACGAAGGGAAAGTCCTCCACTTCGGGCTTTCGGAAGCGGGTCCCGAGGCGATCCGTCGCGCCCACGCCGTGCAGCCGGTCACCGCCCTCCAGAGCGAGTACTCGGTCTGGTGGCGCGAGCCCGAGACGAAGACGTTTCCGACGCTCGAGGAGCTCGGCATCGGCTTCGTCCCGTTCAGCCCGCTCGGCCGGGGGTTCCTGAGCGGGACGATCGACAGCACGACCGAGCTCGCCCCCGACGATTTTCGCGCCAACGTCCCACGATTCTCGGCGGAGAACCGTCGAGCGAACCAGGCCGTGGTCGATCTACTGAAGCGGATCGCCTCCCGGAAGGAGGCGACGCCGGCGCAGATCGCGCTCGCCTGGCTGCTCGCCCAGAAGCCGTGGATCGTCCCGATCCCGGGCACGACCAAGCGGCACCGGCTGGAGGAGAACGTGGCCGCCGCCGAGATCGAGCTGACGGCCGAGGACCTGCGGGAGATCGAGGACGCGGCGTCGAAGATCGAGATCCAGGGCGCGCGCTACTCCGAGAGCTGGCAGCGGCTGGTGAACCAGTAGCAGTCTCTGGTCAATCCATGCCCGCCCACGTCGACGCCCCAGAGCGGGTGTTGCGGGGCCTACAACCCCGACTGGATGACCGCCGCGCAGGCCGCCAACGGTACCCCTGGCGGCTCCACCTTCGCCGAGGCGTTCCGGACCGCCTGCCCGCTCTCCTATGCCTTCCAGTTCGACGACGTGGCGAGCAGCTTCCAGTGCTCGAACGCCTCCGGGGAGGTGGGCTACCTGGTGACGTTCTGTCCGGGCGAAGTGGCTGGCCCGCTCTCCTGATCGGAAACGCGCTACCGCGGGTTCTCTGGCATCCGGCGAGGGCGGGCAAAAGCCCGCATCGTGGGGTGGAGTCTAGCTACAACTCAAATAGACACGGAAATGCTAACTTGAGTGAGGCGGAGACAAGGCAGCGAACGCGGGCCGGAGGATCGAGGCAGCGGCCGGCTCCACCCTTGAGGAGATCACCGTCGACGAGCCCGCGGGTGCCCGGTTGTGCTGAAGGGGCCTTCTCTCGAAGCGGGCGGCACCCTCACCCCTTCGCGCCGGCCCGTTTCCCGCCCCGCTCGTCCTTCTTCCGCGCCTGCGCCCGCTCGCGGGCGATCTGGGAGCGGTAGAGCTGGACCAGGAAGTCGTAGAGCACCAGCTCGTGCTCGGGGCCGGCGGAGCGGCTCAGGCGGTTGACGAACATGTGGATGTAGCTGGGGACGATTCTGGCCAGGGGTGGGGTGAGCTCGCCCCGGCGCTCGCGCTTCTGGAGCTCCTGGACGATCGGGGCGATCCCGTGGGAGCGCCGGGCGAGGATGGCGAGGCCGGGCCGGTACTCCTCGTCCGCCGTCTCCGGCCCGGAGGCCAGCAGGCGCTGGAGGGCGGGCCGCTCCTGGCGTAGCCGGTCGGCGATGGGGCTGCGCAGGAGATCCTCGTACCGGTAGCGCCGGGCGAAGCCGTCGCGCGCCCGCTCGGCCAGGGTCTGCCGGGCTTCGAGGTCGAGCCCGAAATCGGCCAGCAGGCGATCCATTCCCAGGAGGATGAGGCGCCAGCGCAGGTCTGCTCCGGCGTCCCCGGAGCACCACTCGAGGAGGGAGACCACGGCTTCCGAGTCGTGGAAGAAGAGCTCCTCGGAGAGCTCCATGCCGGCCTCGCCGCCGTAGCGCTCCATCTCCCGCTCGTAGGTGTCGAGCTGGGCCTTCCACGCGGTGCCGGAGTCGAGCAACCGGCTGAAGACGCCCTCGAGCCGGGGTTGGAGCTCTTCGCGGAGCCGCCCGGGGTCGCCCCGGAACCGGACCCTGAGGTGCCAGAGCGGGTCGCCGTAGCGGATGAAGAACCAGCTCCGGGCGACGCCGGTCTCGATCGCCCAGCGCCCGAGCGGCGCGAGCTCGTCCCGGAGCACCCGGTCGGCGCTCGCCGTGCCTGAGTAGAGCTTCGCGTACAGCCAGCCGGCGCCCGGCGGCAAGATCCGGGGCAGAGGCGTCCGCTCGACCGCGCCGGAAGGTCCCGCGGCCGGAGCGGGGGCCACGGCCTTCGTGGCGGCGGCGTCCTCGGCCGGTTCCTCCGCACGCCGGACGAAAGGCACCACCAACTCGTGGAAGAAGCGGCCCTCGGGCCCCTCGGCGCAAAGCTCGTCCGGCCCGGGGAAGACCTCGGTGAGGACGGCCTCCTCGCGGCCCTTGATCACCTCGACGACGGCGTCGAGGCTCAGGGGGTTCCCGAAGTCGAGGAGCAGCTCGTTGTCGCCGTCGGCCAAGGCCGCAAGGCGCGGCATGCGGCGCTCGTGCCGCCAGCGTTGCGCGAGACGCCAGCGCTTCGCCCCGGAGGCTTTGGCCAGCGGCTCGATCTCGCTCGCCGTGACCCGCCAGCGGGCGCGGGAGAAGACGAGCCGGCCGCTCACCACGCGTGGCAGGAACGGCGCGGCCTCGAGCGGCCCCCAGCTCCAGGAGACGGCCCCGGTCCGGCCCTGGGTCTGGAGCGCGGCGAGGAAGCGGTAGAGGCCGAGGCTCGAGCGGCTGGTGTTGTGGGCGTTGGTCAGCCGTGGGATCACCTCGCGCCCGAGGCTCTTCGACCGCAGCCGGATGCGATCACCGATCACCGTGACCAGGAGGTCTTGGGCGGGGAGCTGCTGTTCTCCCGGGGCGCCGGAGTGGCCGAGGAACGGGATCTCGAAGCGCCGCAGGAGGGGGCGGGCGAGGATGTTGCCGATCCTGCCCTCGGGCAGGTGCACGATCTCGGCGAACACGGCCTCTGGGGCGAGAGCCTCCTCCGCCGCCAGGTGCTCTTCGACGCCCGTGCGGATCGCCTCGTCGGTGTGGCAGAAGCGCCCCAGGAGGCGGGCTCCCGAGGGTCCCGCCGCGTGCTCCACCAGCAGCCGGAAGTCGCCCGCGGTGAGCGCCTCGGGCGAGGAGGCGGCCAGGCTGACCATGGTGTGGAAGGCGTCGGGGAGCGGTGGCCGCTCCATCCCTTCGAGAGCTTTTACGTCGGCCTCGCCGAGTGCCATCTCGGTCTCCCCGGCGAACAGGGTCTCGGAGAGTCGTCGCAGGAACAGGGCCTCGCGCTCGGCCCAGGAGATGGAGCGCCTCTCGGCCCGGGGCAGCATCGCCAGGCCCGAAAGCAGCGGCGAGGCCTCGGCACCCGCCTGGTTCGAGCGCTCGAAGCCGATGCCGCTCTCCTCGTCCAGGACCTCGAGAAGGGGCACCTCGCACCCCTCGCCGTAGCGCTCCCGGAAGGCGGACGAGAAGTCGTCGATCCGCGGGTTCTGCCAGACCGGAGAAAGCCGGTAGAGGAGGTCGACGCCGCGGAGGATCTCGTCGACCACCTCCGGCGCCAGCGTCACCTCTGCAGCCGGCTTGACGAGGTCGACCTGGAACAGCCGGGACATCTCGACCGGCACCTCCAGGGGCTCGAGGTCGGTGGCGATCTCCTGGTACCCCTCGGCGGGAGAGCCGAGCCCCCGGGCGTCGATTCCGGCGAGGGCGCGCCTCGAGCGCTCCAGCCGCTCTTCGGCCTCCCCTCCCACCCCGAGCTCGGCGAGCTGCCGCAGCAGCCCGGGCGTGCTCTCCTCGCCCGTAACCTCCAGGGCCAGGTCGGGGACCAGGATCTGGTTGTCGACCACCTCGTGAAGGAACTCCCTGGCCTCCTCGACGGTGATCTCGCCGTCGGGGTCGGCGGCGACGAGGGCCTCGGCGAGCTCGCCGAGGCACGCGCCCCCTTCTGCCGGGTCCGCCGCCCGTTCGAGGATGAGCTCGAGGGCTTCGAAGGCCTCGACCGCGACCAGGTGATAGGTCCGCAGGCGCCCCACCAGCCGGGCTTCGGCGTAGCGCAGCCGTCCGCCGGAGGCGTAGAGGCTCGAGTTCGGGCGCAACCGGACGGCTTCGCGGGTCGCCGCGTCGCGGCCCAGGTGCTCGCACAGGGCGAAGAGGTAGTCCATGTCCAGCCGGCTGTGGCGCCGGTAGGCGCTCCGCGGCACCAACGCCAGGCGTGAGGCTTCGGAGTCGGCGGCGACGGACCCCGGCGTGCAGCCGGCGAAGAGCCCGAACGGGGTCGACCGCGATGCCATCCGGAGGAGGTACCGCACCAGGCCTTGTTCGCTCCGCTGGCCCTTCTTGCTCTCCGGGTCGCGCCGCCACTGGCCGAGGCTCCGCACCAGCTCCGGCGAGGCGAGGAAGACCGCTTCCGCGATTTCCGGCCGCTCGAGGAGCACCCGGAGGCGGTCGCGCAGCAGCTCCCGGTCGTGGGTCAGGGCCTCCTCGATCGCCCCGGCGTCCTCGCTGCCGTTGGCGGCCTCCCCGGCCTCGAGGGCCCGCAGGCCGTCACCCCAGGCCTCGATGTCGTCGAACGGCAGGAGCGGCGTCCGGAGGACGATCGGGCCGCACTGTCTGTAGATGTTGTAGATGCTGTCGATGCTGTCGATGCGATCGGTGCCGTCGCCGCTCATGCCGCCCCCGCCTCTTCGGTCGTCTCGACTTCCCGCGGCGGGACCGAGACCACCATCACCCGGTCCCACTCCGGCTCGACGTCGCTCGCGGCCGCCAGCAGGGCCAGGCCGACCCCGGCGGTGCCCATCAGGAAGCCGGCGTCGGCCACCCACTTCCCGCCGCCGCCCACCTCCGCGTACCAGGAGGGGAAGCCGGCGACCCCCTCGCCCGACCGGCGCGAGGCGAGGGCCTGGTCGATCCAGGAGAGGGCGGTCTCGCGCAGCACCGGATCACCGGTCGCCTGATAGAGGCGGACGAAGAGGTGCGCGTTGCCGGCGAAGCCGTGGCACAGGCAGGCGTCGTCGACGCCGGTTACCTCGGCCGAGCGGTTCGCCGCGCCGTGGGCGAGGGCGACGGCATCCTCCTCCCACTCGGGGCGCCCGAAGCTCCGCGCCGAGAGCAGGAGGACCGCGGCTACCCCCAAGTCGCCGTAACACCACGCGGTGCGGGCCGGCAGGGGCCCGGTGTCCGGAGCGAAGTAGGCGGGGAAGGCCGAGTTGCGGTCCTCCGGGTCCTGTTGGGCGAGGAGCCACCGGACCGTTCCGTCGGCGAGCTCCTCGATCCGGGGGTCGGTGAGCCCCTCGCTCCGGGCCGCCGCCAGGAACCCGAGGACACCGGGGACGCCGTGGGCGACGCCCAGGTTGTAACAGCCTTGGGGCATGAGCTCTCGCTGCCTGTCGAGCTCCCACTCGGGAGGCGTGAACCAGGTGCAGCCCACCTCCGAGCGCTCGGCGGTCGCTTCGAGGTGGTCGATCACCCGCACGAGAAGGGAGGCGGCGGTGGGGTGCGGCAGGCGTTCGAGGAGGTACATGCCGTAGCCGGCGACGCCGCGGATCAGCTCGTAGGGCTGCTGCCCCGGGCTTTCGAGAAGCTCTTCGACGGCGCCGTCGATCGGGTCCGTCAGGTCGTCGTCGCCGTCGAAGAAACCACCTCTCAGGTGCTCGATCGTCCAGCCGACTCCGGCGAATCCGCTGTAGAGCGACGGGCCGATGTTGGCGCTCGCCAGGCGATCGATCGACTGGCCGAGGCATTCGAGCGCCCGGTCCCCGGCGTCGGAGCCGGGGCGCGCGGCGTCGAGGTAGGCGAAGAAAAGCGCCAGCCCCGACATGCCGGCGGCAAGGGTCGGGTTGGTCGAGAGGCCGGGGTCCGAGGCCAGGTGCTCGGCCAGGGCGCGCTCGATCTCCTCGATGACGGTCCAGGCTTCGCGGCGGGTCTCGCCGGAGGTGATGGGTTGCCACATGGTCTGGGTTCAGGGGGGCTCGGCAGTGGAGAGTCGGGGCCTGAGGGGCACGCCGCGCGGACCGCGGCGTGCCCCCCGGTCCGGTCTTCTACCTCAGCAGCACTTCGAGAGGTCCGTGCAGGTGTCCGTGCAGCCGTCGGTGGGACAGGAGCAGTCGCTCCAGTCGGTGCAGCTGTTGCAGCAGGTCTGGGAGATACCGCCCACGACGCCGGTCATCTCGCGCTCGGACAGGTTGCGGAGGGTCTCCTTGCTGAGACTGAGCTTCTTGGTGATCTGCTTTTTCATTATCAGGTCTCCTTTCGACTGCGGTTGTACGGCACCGCGCAAGAAACGAAGTGCCGCGGGTGAGCTGCTGATCTGGGCAGGAGGGGACTCACCGAGCCACCTCCCGGCCCGCGCTCTGCCGGGAGGCGGCGTCGTCCGGATGGTCGCTCGGGAGCTGGGCCTCGGCGAGCTCCCGGTAGACCCCGGGTCGACCGACGAGCTTGTCGTGGGTGCCGGAATCGACCACACGGCCGTTCTCGAGCACCAGAATCAGGTCGGCGTCGCGGATCGTGCTCAGGCGGTGAGCCGCCACGATCGAGGTCATCTCCAGGCCGCGCAGGTTCCGCTGCACCTTCTGCTCGGTCACGGCGTCGAGGGCGCTCGTGGCCTCGTCGAGGATGAGCACGCGAGGCCGGCCGACCAGGGCGCGGGCGAGGGCGATCCGCTGGCGCTGGCCTCCTGAGAGCGAGGTTCCGCCGTCGGCGAGGACGGTCTCGTAGCCCATGGGAAGGGCGCGGATCTCATCGTCGATCTCGGCCAGCTTCGCGGCCTCGACGATCCGCTCCATGGGCAGGTCGGGGTCCTGGAGCGCGATGTTGGCGCGGATGCTCGAGCCGAAGAGGAACGACTGCTGGGGCACGTAGGCAAGCTTGGCGCGCAGCCAGTCCCGCGGCAGCTCGCCGAGTGGGCGGCCGTCGTAGAGAACGCTCCCCGACTCCGGTTCGAGCAACCCGGCCACGACGCCGGCGAGGGTCGACTTACCGGACCCCGAGGCGCCGGCGACGGCCACGAGCTGGCCGGGAGCAGCCTCGAACGAGACGGAGTCGAGGGCGGGCGGGACCAGCGGGCCGTAGCGGAAGGACACGGTCTCGAGCGCGACCCGGCCCTCCAGCTCCGCCGGCTCCGGCCACTCCCGGCCGTCCGGTTCGGCGGGCGTCGAGAGGACGTCGTCGAGGCGCTCCATGTAGCTGCCCAGGAGCTGAAACTGCGCGGCGTTGCCGACCAGAGCCGAAAGCGGCGCGAGGAAGCCGCCGGCCAGGGCCGCGATGGCCAGCATCGAGCCGAGGGTGAGGTCCCCGGCCATGACCCGTGCGGCGCCGAAGAGCAGGATGGCGATCGGTGAGGCGAGGCCCAGGGCCGAGAGGGCCGAGTTGACCAGCGCGTCGAGCCGCCCCCGCTCCAGCGAGGTGTTGAGCTCGCGGGTGAACAGGCGCGACCAGGAGTCGACCGCCCGCCGCTCGGCGCCGCACGCCTTGAGCGCTTCGATGCCGGCGACGAGTTGCACCTGATAGCTCTGGGTGGCCGCCTGGGCCTCCAGCGTCTCCGTCGTCAGGCGCCTTCGCTGCCGCACCGCGGCCACCAGGATGCCGACCCGGATCGCCGCCAGGCCGGCCGCCAGGAGGCCCAGGCGCGGATCGGCCACCAGGAGCAGAGCGAGGTACGAGACCACCATCAAGCCGTCGAGGGCGCCGGAGAGCACTGACGAGGTCAGGATCTCGCGGATCGTGGAGTTGCTCGCCAGACGCATCAGCAGGTCGCCCGCCGAGCGCTGCTGGAAGAAGGCGAACGGCAGCCGCACCAGGTGCTCGAGGAAGTCGGACGAGAGCTGGGCGTCGAGCCGGGTGCGCAGAGCGAGGAGGAGCCTGGCGCGAATCAGGTTGACCGCCAGGGAGAAGAGCGAAAACGCCGCCGCCCCGGCCATCAGGATCCAGAAAAGCTGTCGGTCCCCATGCGGGATGACGTGGTCGACCACCTGGCCGGTCAGCACCGGCACGGCGAGAGAGGAGACCTGGATCAGCAGCGAGATGAGCAGAATGGGGCCGAGCGAGGCGTTGTGACGCTGGACGCGCCGCAAGTAGCGCCGCAAGAGCGGCCGCTTCTCGCCGCCGGGCTCGAGCTCCGGCCCCGGCTCGAACGTGAGGGCGACGCCGGTCAACGTGCGATCGAGCTCTTCGCGCCGTACGAACCGCCGGCCGCCTCCCGGGTCGAGGATCCACGCACCACCGCGATGCGCCCGCTCGAACACCACGAAGTGGAAGAAGCCCCAGTGCAGGATGCTGCCCGGCTCGAGCAGGGCGAGGTCCTCCGGTTGCTGGATCTGGACACCGCGGCCGCGCAGGCCGAAGTGTTCGGCGGCGCGGATCAGGGTGTTGGCGTCCAGGCCCTGGCGCCCGAGGCCGGTGACCTTGCGCACCTCTTCCAGCGCCACGGTCTTGCCGTGCCAGCCGAGGGTCATGGCGAGGCAGGCGGCCCCGCAGTCGGCGGCGGCGGTCTGCGGCACGTAGCGGATGCGCCGCCAGCGCCGGGCGACCGCCGCGCGGAGCAGCGGCGCGATCCCACCGCCCGGCTTCTCGAGCTCGCGCAGAGCCCGCTCCCGGAAGGGGCCCTTCGGCAGCGGGGTGTTCGGTGCCCCGTCTCCGGTCACCGCGGGCTTGTCTGGGTCCTCCGCGGGGTCTTGCAGGCCGGCCGCAGGTTCTACCAGGCCGGCCGCAGGCGCTACGACGCCCGTCGCCAGATAGGGGGCAGCGTGAGCCGCGACGGTTTCGAGAGCGGCTACGTCCCGAGGCTCGAAGAGCGGCTCGTCGGCCCGCCGGAGGGCGGTGAGCACCGCGGCGACCTCGCCCCGGCCAGTGATCACGGGCACCGCGAGGAACCGGTCGTCCGGCCTTCCGTTCGGGTTGTCGACCTCTTGGTCGAATCGGGGGTCTTCCCCGACCCTCGAGAGGCAGAGGGTGACGCCGGTCCGCGAGACGAACCCTGCCAGGCCGACCGCCGGCGTGTGCCGGACCTCGAGGCCGGGGGCTCCGGCAGCCGACGGGCGCAACCCATCGTGCTCCCGGTCGAGGAGCAGGCAGTGGGCCCGAGCGGCGTCGGTGGCGCCGACCGCGCCGGCGGTCGCCGCGGCCAGGGCATCGGTCAGGTCGTCGGGGGTCCGGGCGAGGGCCAGCCGGCGGAGGATGTCCGCGTCCACGACGCGGTCCAGGGGAAGGCTCGCTGGCGGGCTCTGCCGGCGGGCTCCTCCCGTCCGCCCGGCGGCGGCGTCCGCCGCGGCCACGAGCAGCGCCACGAGGTCCCGATCGGGCAACCTCCCCCGCGAGAGGTGAAAGAGCCGATCGTCGTCGATCAGCCGCTGGAAGTCGTCCAGCGACCCTGTTGCGCCGAGCACCAGGACGACGCGTGCGGCGGAGTCCTCGCGGTCCAGTCCGGCCGGTCCGGCCCATCCTGCCAGAGCGGTCTCGACCTCCTCCGCGGAGTGGCCGGGACCGAAGCAGAGGACCCGGGCGGGGCTGTGGGTATCGGTCGCTGGCCGGAGGGCGGCCGCGACGTGCTGGAGGGAAACGCCGCGATCGGCGAGGGCTTGCTCGACGCGGTCGGGCGGGGCGCTCGCTCCGATCCAGAGGATTGGCTCGAGCGCGCGCGTACAGCCTGCGGGCTCGTCAGACTCCCGACCGGTCGCCGGCCGATCTGAACCGGAGTCCGGGTGTCGAGCCGGTCCCGGCTCGGAGGTCGTGCTCTCCCTCCTCGCTCGACTCAATACCGCTGTCCTCGCGTTGGGGCTCGGCGCCCGTTGCACGGTCAGGCCGGTTCGAGCCGACCCAGAATCGAAGAAAACTCGACGATGATAGCAGAAGAGAAGACGACGACAATCGACTAACTAACCATTGAATAATCAAGGCGCTAGCAGGCCATTATTTCAGATGATGATTTAAGTAACTAATTCTGTCCGATGGATGCTCAGGCCATGCTGACAGTGAACGGCTCGTAGGCCTCGAGCATGTTTGCGGTCCACGTGGTGGCGCCCTACCTGCTGACCGCGTTCATCGAGCGCCCGGACCGGCTGATCTACCTCGGCTCGAGCATGCACACCGGTGGCGACGCCAGCCTGGACGACCTCCAGTGGGAGAGGCGCCGCTGGAACGGCTCGCAGGCGTACTCCGACAGCACGCTGCACGACACGATGCTGGCGGCAGGTCGAAGCAGGTCTCGCGCCGGACCGTCTGGTTGCCCTCGGTCACCCGCTGCTCGGTGTACGTGCGGCAACCACGGGTTGTCTGGCACCTGTTCCGCGCGCTAGACAAGAAAGGCCGGGCCCTCCGAGGAGGAGCCCGGCCGGTACAACGAACCTGTCGGCCGTCTAGGGGGACGGCGGCACGGAGAGCGACTCCAGGAAGTTGATCAGAGCGTCCCTGTCGGTCGTCGAGAGCGTCTGGAAGGCGTTCACCTCGGCGATCGCTTCGCCCTGGTTGGCGTTTCCGTCCGCGCCGTCGTGCATGATGATGGCCTCTTCGAGGGTCCGCGCGCGGCCGTCGTGGAGCCACGGACCGTTGTCGGCCACACCCCACAGCTTGGTGGTGAGCCACTCCTGGTTGGGGATGAGGTTGCCCCCGTCGTCCGCCTGCTGCGGCGTCTGCTGCGCGAGGTAGGTGCCCAGGTCGTGGCGCTTGAGGTCGCTGTAGAGCGGCACGGTGACCGACTCGTCCAGGTTGGCGGTCAGCCGTGGCCCGAACTCGGGCGGCAGCGAGCCCGGATTGGTGAGGTCGATGCAGTAGAACCCGCTCGGGCAGACACCCAGGGCGCCCTTGGCCGCGTCGTCGGCCGTGTTCTGCGCGTCGACGGCCTCGAGCGCCGGATGCTTGGTGGCTTCCACCTCGGCGAAGCTGCCCAGGTTCGGGAAGGCGCCGTAGATCGAGGTCTCCGGGCAGTTGTCCGCCGGATGGGCGAGCTGGATGCGGAACTGGGGCCGCCGCCGGGTGGTGAGGCTCTGCACGTGGCAGTTCGTGCAACCGATCTGGCCGAAGACCATCTCACCCCGCGTCCCGGGGACGAAGCTGGGGGAGACCGGCGGTCGCAGCATGCCGGTGAACGCCGCCAGGGCGGCCACGTTGCCCAGCGACTGCTGGACCTGGAGGCTCTGCTCGTTGGCGGCGAAGGAGGTGTTGTCCACCGCCATCTCGTTCCTGTAGCCGTCCAGGTCGCAGTCGTTGTTGATGCCCACCACCTCCACCGGCTGCATGCTGAAGTGGAAGTCGAGGGCGCCCTTGCAGAAGCTCCGGAGCGTCGCCGTCACGCCCTTGTGCTGGAAGGGCCGGACGATCAGGTCCGCGCTCGAGATGCCCTTGACCTGGGAGACGTCTCGGGTCGGGGTGTTGCAGGAAGTGTCCGGGCAGGTGATGGTGAGGTCACCGAAGTCGATGCCCTTGGCCACCAGACTGACCGTGATCGGGGTGCCCGGATTCTGGGCGGCCAGGGTGGTGGCGTCGGCCTCGAGCTGCTGGAGGACGCCGGTCATCTCGATGGCCAGCTCCTGGACGTAGCCGGTGCCGAACGCCTTCGGCGGCACCCGCACGATGTGGGTGAGGCGGGTGGCCGTCTGCTCGGTCGTGGTGTTCGCGTCGGGGAAGAAACTGTTGCTGAGGAGGACCGAGGCGAAGTCCGCGGAGCCACCGACGCCACCGGGCTTCTGGGTGCGGTGGAGCTCCCCCTCGGGCACGTAGGTACCGGCCGAGTTGTGGCAGCCGAAGCAGGCCTGCGAGTCGAGGCCGTTGACCCGCAGGAACGGGATCTCGGTCCCCGGGCCGGTGACCGCGGGCCCCCACTGGGCCAGGCGCTGGCCGGACCGGGG
>Ga0210101_1000585_pt1 | contig 11885 bp, 20 predicted proteins | sample Muzzi_PWC_D1_FD_185534 | JGI IMG/M metagenome (GOLD analysis project Ga0210101, IMG submission 185534) | Wetland microbial communities from San Francisco Bay, California, USA, that impact long-term carbon sequestration - Muzzi_PWC_D1 (SPAdes) | ecosystem: Environmental > Aquatic > Marine >...
CCATACAGCGAGAGGTTTTCCGCCGCGAGGGTGCGGCCCGTGGCACAACGATAGGAGGGCTGAGACGATGAAAATCCCTGGCTATGACGAATGGAAGCTATCCGGCCCGCCCGAATGGGAAGGGCCGACCTGCGACTGGTGCGGCGGCAATGATGACATCCGAGTTGTCTCCGAAGGGCAAGGGTGGGTAGAGCCGACGCTTAGTTGTGAGGACTGTTTTGACGCCCGCGACGACGGCCCCCGCTTCGATGACCTACAGACCGCGCAGGAATATTATGAGGATGAGGCTGATGCCCGCGCCGACTATCTCTATGAACAGCTCCGGGATCGGCTGCGCGAAGATGCGCCCTGAAGGAGCGACAGGATGAAGCACTTCGGAGACCCGTGCATTCACTGCGGCACGCCGCATGATGATCTGGAAATCGGCCCATGCAAGGGCGATCCGGCGAGGGTGAAAATCTACGCTTATTCGATCATCCGTCAAGCGCATCAGCAAACGTCCGGGCGTGACAACGTGCGGTGCTACATGAGCGACGGAACGATCCGCGAGGAAGCGCACCACCCTTCGACGCACTGGCCATACAGCGAGAGGTTTTCCGCCGCGAGGGTGCGGCCCGTGGCACAACGATAGGAGCCTAGGACATGGAAAACAATCTTCAGAATCTACCGCCCGAAGTTTTCGCGACTATCCAAATTCGGACGATAGAGCTTGTCGAACCCGTCGTGTGTTTCACCGAACATGGAGACCTCGTGACCATCCCGGTTGGGACAGTTTTCCGGTTTTCTGAGCGCGTCAGATAGGGAGGCCACGTTGACAGAGCTTGAGCGTGAATACGCCCGCGAAATTTTCGCCAGAGCAACTACGGCCGCCGAGAATGCGATGACCAAGTTTCCGCAGCCAAACTACGTTCTGACGAAGGTGGCCGAGGAAGCTGGCGAGGTCGTCAAGGCCGGGGTCCACTTCGCCGAGGGGCGTGATTTCACATGGGCCGACCTTGAGGGCGAATGCGTCCAGACCATTGCGATGTGCCTGCGCCTGCTGGTCGAGGGCGATCAGGTTCATGGCATCACGCCGCCGCATCGCGCCAGATAAGGAGGCCCGGAGATGGACAGTCTGACCAACGCCGAGCGGCTAGAGCGCCGCGCGTATGAGACCAAAGGCGGAGACGCGCTCTTGGTGTCGTCTGCGAAGGAAATCCGCGCGCTTCGGGCGCTCATCGCGGAGGCGCAGGACAATATCTGCGCGGCCTATTGCCCTTCGGTAAAGCGCACCGGCGAAGAGTGGCCGCACGTCGATCTGTGCAAGCGGCTCAAGGCTGAATCATAGGGAGCCCAAATGATGTCATCATTCAGAGATGCTTTCGGCGGCGGGGGGTGGGGTGTTTATGGGAATGTATTCGAACATCGGCGCTACCTTGATAAGATGCCAAACCGGCGGCGGCGTTGCCGGTGCGGATGCGGTCAGGCTGCGACTCACGTCGGCAAATGCAACGGCATAGCGATGACTCAGCCAGGATGTGAACTTTCGATCAGGCGATGGGTCCGCGATGGCCCGTGGCGCCAACGAGGGGAGGAATAAAATGCTCACCTCACGCCAGCGCCAATTCGCCGAATACCTGGAAGCCGAGCTTCGCGCCGGCCACCCTTGGCCGACCTACCGCAAGATTGCAAGGGATATGGGATGCGCTGTCAGCAATGCGCATTGGCACATCCAGCAGCTCCGAGCCAGGCTTGTGCGCCCGCGCCGCGAGTGTTTCCGCCTGAAATATTCCAACCGTTGGAATGGCAAATCGTGGCCAAAGATGGAGAAAATCGATGACGATTTCTGAGTGTATCCTGGCTGTCGCCAAGGCGTTTAACGTAGAGCCAAAGTGGATCCTGAGCGACGATCGCAGCCGCGCGGTTGCGTGGCCGCGGCATGCGGCGATGTGGCTCGCGCGTTCCCAAGGGTTCACCAGCCCCAGGATCGGCAGGAGTTTTCATCGCGATCATACCACGGTTCTATACGGCTGCAATAATGCGGAGTTTCTAGCTGATGACGATGAGGAATTCGGCGATCGGCTGCAGATGGCTTGGATTTTTCTGGATCGACGGCGCGATGCGACCGGACCAGCCAATGAGTTCACCCGCGCAACCCCCCATGGCCCAAGGGCACGCGCTAATCTAGGATCGGGCCGATAAAGGCAACCTCCGGCCACAAGCTGGATACTGCGGGAAAGGGCGGAGTCGGTCAATCGGCTCCGCCCGATGCGTTCCCCCTTGGTGTCAGATGCTGCTGTTCGCCACCCGCCAAAACCTGAAAAAACTTGACGAAAATGGAGGCGCGCGCTTAGATATTCCCGCGCCTCCCGCTGTTTTCGTTTCCCCTCAGCTCGATAAGTGGGGGCGCATCCTGCACAGGCGGAGTTTTTGCCGATGATTGATCCGAGTGACTTTGCCTGGTTTGTCGCGCTCGTACCTCCGGGGCGTGAGAAAGCAGCGCGGACCATATTCCGAAATATTGGGTTGAAAACGCCAGTCATCTATGTCCCAATGCGGCGAGAATTCAGGCACGCCAACAAATTCACTCGCACAAAGCGCCTGAAACGCGCGATTGAATACCCAATAGCCCCCGGCTACTGCTTCATCGGCCATGATCGCAGATATCCACCGAAATGGGGTTTGGTCTTCAGATTTGGTATAGTGCGCGGCACTTTGGGCCAGGATGGCATCCCAGCCCCTCTATCGGCGGATATCGTGGCATCAATGATGGACCGGGAATCCCGGCATGAATTCGCGGCCCCGGAATACCAACGATGGATGGAGACCCATCACGAATGGGCGCTGGGCGACATGGTGACGGATGGCACGCTGCGCGGAAAGGTCATTGAAATCTGCGGATCTATGGCGACAATCGAGACACAGCTATTTGGAACACCCCGGAAGGCGACTGCACCAATCAAGAAGTTGCGCGCGGTGGAATAGGTTGCAATCCCGATCGGGTTGTGTAGAATGATCATCGGATGACGCTGCGATCCGGTGGACGCAACCGACCCTGGCCTTGCTTAACCCGATCGGGACCAGCAAGATTGCCGGTGGGCTTCCAATGGCGAAAGGCATCATGACATGGCTGGATTCAAGGCAAAGAAACCCTCGGCGGCTACCATGCGCGCCGCCGCGGGTTATAAGCGCTATGGGGCGCAGGCGTCCAAGCAGCCAGGCTGGGGCGGCATGGGGGCCAAGGCAAAGAAAGCGAGCGGCCCAAAACGAATGCGAGCGCCGAAGAAAAAATGAGGTAGCCGCAAATGCCATTAAAGCGTGGATCATCCCGAAAGGTCATCAGCAGCAACATCCGGACGGAGATGCGCGCCGGCAAACCCCAAAAGCAAGCTATCGCCATCGCCATGGATAAAGCGGGCAAGGCTCGAAAGAAGAGAAAAAAGAGGAAGGGGAAATAATGGACGATCTCAAAGCCATTCGCCTCGCATACCGCACACGCCTAAAGGGCGCACCATGGAAGGACGTCGCCAAAACCTGCGGCGTATCAACTCCCACCGCCCGCAAGCTCGTCGCCAGATATCATGAGCACCGCAAAGCCGGCACATTATTCTCCGACATGCCCGGAGAGGACGCCGACTGGTATAGAGCGCCGATCTACAGAATGCGCACTAAACCCACACCGGAATACCAGGGCTAAACCATGCCACCGACACCCCCGACAAAAACCCAAATCCGCATGGGAGACGAGCACAGACTTAAGATCAAAAATTCCAATATCCTAAATGCCTTGATCAAGCATGTAGAGGGCAAGCGGGAAATGAGCAGCTCGCAAGTCTCAGCGGGCCTCGGATTGCTAGGCAAGGTGCTCCCAAATCTCACCGCTGTTGACGCCAACGTAACAGGCAATGTCGCCGTGACGATCGAGCGCATCAAATACCTGTTGGATAATGACGAAGATCCAGATTCCTAACTGGCGGCCGCGGCCTTCGCAGCATAGAGCGTGGGATTACCTGGAGCGAGGCGGCAAGCGCCTTCTCATGGTGTGTCATCGCCGTTGGGGAAAGGACGAATTGGCGCTGAACTGGACTTGCGCCGCATCACACGATCGCCCAGCAACATACTGGCACATGCTCCCGCAGGCAGCGCAGGCACGCAAGGCTATTTGGGAGGCTGTAGACCCGCACACCGGCAAGCGCCGCATTGACATGGCATTCCCTAGGGAGTTCCGCAGCAGCACGAATGAGGCGGAAATGCTCATTCGGTTTACGTGGGGCTCGATCTGGCGGGTTGTGGGGTCGGACAATTATGATGCGCTTGTCGGCTCGCCACCGGCTGGTGTGGTCTTCTCCGAATGGCCGCTGGCAGATCCTGCGGCATGGGGCATTATCTCGCCGATCCTGGCGGAGAACAACGGCTGGGTGATTTTCCCGTATACGCCGCGCGGCAAAAACCATGGGTGGTCGCTCTATAACAGCCGGAAAGACGATCCCAAGTGGCATGTGGAGCTTCAGACGGTTGACGACACCGGGCTGATCAGCGCAGAGGCACTGGCCGAGGACCTGGCAGACAAGATTGCCATCTTCGGTGAGGACCAGGGCCGGGCGCTTTACGAGCAGGAATGGTATTGCAGCTTCGAGGCAGCAATTCAGGGCGCATACTACGGCGGGGAGATGAAGCGCGCTTCGGACGATGGGCGCATCTGCGGCGTACCTGCGGAGCGTGGGCCCGAGGTTATCACGGCGTGGGATATCGGGATCGATGACGCAACCGCGATCTGGTTCGCGCAGATGGTCGGTCGGGAGGTCCATGTGATCGACTACTACGAGGCCAGCGGAATGGATGTTCGGCACTATGTCGATGTGCTGCGCGAGCGGGGCTACAGCTACGGCGAGCACCTGATGCCTCACGATGCTGGCTATCGGGAGAAGGGCAGCGGCAAGACCTACGCGCAGCAAGCGAAAGAATCCAATATACCGGGGCGCGTTAGAGTCTTGCCGCGCACTGACAATCTCTTGGGTGACATCAACGCAAGCCGCCAGTTCATCGCCAAATGTTGGTTTGACGAGGATCGCTGCCAGCGTGGCATCGAGGCGCTGAGGCAATATCGGCGCGAATGGAACGATAAAATGCAGACATGGCATCAGCGGCCGCAGCACGACTGGACCAGCCACGGAGCGGACGCCTTCCGATACCTGGCGACAGGATTCGAGGCCGCGCAGCCTGTCACGCTTCCGGTTCGCAAGAAGAGGTCGGCATGGGCCGCATGAATGTGAGAGGCGCTAATGCCTGACTTCAAGGTGTTCAAAAAGTGGGTGACCACAGACTGGCGCGCGCACCGCAAATGGCGCGAGGAATCCCGCGAGGATTTCAGCTTTGTTGCCGGCGATCAGTGGAGCGAGGACGAAAAGGAAGACTTAACGGAGCAGATGCGCCCGGTGATCGTTTTCAATCGCACGGCGACGATCATAAATGCCGTGGTCGGCTCGGAAATCAACAACCGCACCGAAGTACGTTTCATGCCGCGGACGCTCGGGGATGCCGAGGTCAATGAGCAATTGACGAAGGGGGCGGAGTGGTTTCGCGATCAGTCAGGGGCGGAGGAAGAGGATAGCCAGGCGTTCTTTGATAGCGTTGTCTGCGGCGTTGGCTGGTCCGAAACGCTGATGGATTTTGAAAGCGATTCCGAAGGCGAACCGAAAATGGAGCGGATCAATCCGCTGGAAATGTGTTGGGACAGCGGCGCTGAAAAGCGCGGCCTGACCGATGCCCGCCGCATTGCCCGGGTCCGCAAGATCAGCATGGACGAGGCGGAGGAAATGTGGCCCGACGCCGACAAGTCGGCATTGTCCGCAGACTGGCTTGATCAGCGCGGCGAGGAAAAGCAGTCATCGATCCAGTGGTCAGACGACGATTATTCGCACCACGATGATGATGGGGACGATGACGGCGAGGACGAAGAGGAAACCGCGACCATTGTGCAATTGCAGTACCGCGTTCGCATCCGCGAGGTCGAGTATAAGGATCCAATCACGGGCGCGCGCGGCGTTCTGGGCCGGCGCGAATTCAATCGGTTGCGCGACATGATCCGCAAGATGGGCCATGATGTTCAATTCCCCAGCCGTGAGATAATCCGCTATGAGTGGAAGCAGGTTATCATGGGCAATGAGATTCTCGAGGAGAACAAACCTTGCGCTGACCGACCGACGTTCACGCCGATCACCGGCTATTGGGACAACACGAAGCGCCAGTGGTATGGCCTCTTGCGGCAGATGAAAGACCCGCAGAAATTTGCCAACAAGTGGTTGTCGCAGACGCTGCATATCATCAACAGCAATTCAAAGGGCGGATTGCTGGCCGAGACGGACGCCACGGACAATCCGGAGGAATTGGAGGAACAGTGGTCGGCATCCGATGCGGTTGTCTGGCTGCGGCCGGGCTCTATTGCGAACAACAAGATACAGCCCAAGCCTTCGGTGCAGATGCCTGCGGCTCTCATGCAGCTGACTGAATTCGCAATATCAAGCATTCGGGACGTGTCTGGCGTTAACCAGGAACTGCTGGGAATGCGGGACCAGAATCAGCCGGGCGTTCTGGAATATCAGCGCAAGCAGGCGGCGATGACTACGCTCGCGGTGCTGTTCGACGCTCTCAGGCAATACCGCAAGCAGCAGGGCGAAGTTTTGCTCTACTACATGACAAAGTATATGGCGGACGGGCGGCTGATCAGGATTTCCGATGAGGAAGGCGAGCGCTTCGAGCGGCTGCAGCTTGACCCGAGCATCCGGAAATATGACGTGATTGTGGACGATGCGCCGAGCTCTCCGAACAACAAGGAGCGTGTTTGGGAGACAATCACGGCCTTGATGCCGGTTCTGGTTCAGGCAGATCTTCCGAAGCAGCTGTGGGGCGAAATCATCGCTTACGCGCCATTCCCGGCTGCGCTTATCGAGAAGATGAAAGAATTTGCCATGAAGCCCGATCAGCCCGACCCGGAGACGGAGAAGATGAAGGCGCTGACGATACAGAAGCTTATGGCGGAGGTGGAAAAGGCCAAGTCTGGCGCGGACAGGGATTCCGCAAATGCGTTCGAGAACATCGCGCAGGGCTTGCTTGCCCTGTCCAAGGCGCAATCTGCGCCGCTTGAGGCCAGCCAGGAAATCATGAAGGACGCCGCACAGAAGGAACTGGCGCTAAGCAAAATGGGGCTGGACGCTGATAAAGCGCGGATGGATACGGCAATGAAAATGACGCAGATTATTGCGCAGAGTGGCAGGCAGTCTAATGTTCAGTAGGTCGTTCGGGCATGTCACATTCCCATGGCGTGCCGTCAGGATTTTCCCTTGGGACGGGTGGCCCGCCTGCCGGGAATTTTTTGATATAGCACCCGGTTTGCTCCATGGCCCCGAGGATTGCGAGCCTTCTGCCGCTAACAATGCTGATACCAAACGCCTTGCCTATGGCTTTGAACGACATGCCGCTCATTCTCAAATCATAGGCTTTACGGTATCTGGCGCGCGTAGCATCGTATCGCTTTATCTGGCGTTTTCTGCGCTCTTTTGCTTCCCGTTCCAGGTTTTCTCTTTTATTTGCGGCGTGGAAAATTCTTGGATGAGCGTGCATCTTGTTGCTCACGAGCGCAAAGATAGCGTCATAGAGAGCCTTGTATTGCGCAGAGCTGGGGTTAAAGCCGATGGTGGAAAAGACCTCATCGGTAGCGCGCTTGGTGTAGCGAGTAGAGAGCTTGTCCAGATCGTCAACAGGGCTCTTGGACGTTTTGGCGATATTGCGGGCATCCCGAAAGAATCCCTCTGGCAGCGCAAGGCAGTTGATACTCATAGCGGGCAATCCTCATCAGTTCCCATGGGTTTGCCAGAATAGCACAAAACCCGCCGCCGGGGAACGGGCGTTCGAAACTCCATCGTGAAAGGGTAGCCAGATGGATGATGATAAGCTGACCGAAGAAGAGCAGGCCGCGCTTGACGAGAGCATGGCGGATGACGGCGACGAAACAGAGGAAGAGGAACAGCAAGCCGCGCCCGCAAAGGAGGCGGCAGACGACGACGACGGCGAGGAAGACGGCGACGCTGAACCAGAGAAAGCAGAGGCGGAGCCGAAGCCGGAGCCTGAAAAGAAATTCGTTCCCCTGCAGGCGCTTGATGCCGAACGGGGCAAGCGGCGCGATGTGGAGGCTGAACTTACCGCCTTGCAGGCCAAGTTCCAGGCTATGCAACCCGCCCAGCCCGCCCAGCAGGATCAGCCGGACGAAATGCCGGATGCTGTGCTGGAACCGGAGAAACACCGGGAATGGTGGGCAAGAGAACGCCAGAGGCTGACCGAACCATACGAGAGAATGCGCCAACAGCAGGAGCAGCAACAGCGTTTGGCGAATGAGTTCAGCCAGTTGAAGCGTTATGCTGAAACGCATGAAGCCGCGTTCCGTGAGCAGTACAAGGATGCTGACTATGACGGAGCCTTGAAATACATGCAGGACAAGCAGGCCCGCATTTTCAAGGCGATGGGATATCAGCCCTATGAGATACAGCAGAAGGTTTCCGAGGCAGAGTTATCGATCGCGGTCGAGGCCGCGCGGCGTGGACTAAGCCCCGCGGCGCTGGTTTACAACCTGGCCATGGAAAGCGGATTTTCGCCGACTGGCTCCTCTGGCGATGCAAGCGATGATGTTAGTGAGAATATCACGCGGCTTGCGGATGTTCAGCGGCAGACCCGCAGCATAAATGGCGCGGCCGGTGGCCCGAAGCCTGATGAGTTTTCCGTTGCAGACCTGGCGAATATGACGGAGAAGCAACTTGATGCGCTCGAAAGAAAAGACCCGGAGAAGTTCCGGAGAATGATCGGCGCATCTGAGTAAAGCCTAAACCCGGTGACGGGGTAAACGGTCAATCGGCAAGTCCGCCGTCAAGGGACTTTCGCGCCTCCGCCTGCGTTAAGCGAGAGAAAATCACGTTAACCTCCAATCGGTACAAAGGGGCCTCTCATGGCTAAGACCGAATTTGGCGTTAACCACACTCTTGCAGTCAAACTGTGGAGCAAGCTCCTAGCCAAGGAAGCGATCCGGAAGACCTGGATCGGCAAATTCATCGGCCGGGACGACAACGCTCTAATCCGCGAGAAGGTGGAGCTACGCAAAGACGCGGGCGACAAGATCACTTGTGGCCTCGTGTTGCAGCTTGAAGGCGATGGCGTCCAGGGCGACGGCACGCTGGAAGGCAACGAAGAGAGCATGCAGTTCTTTAACGATTCCGTGCTGGTTGACCAGTTGCGCCATGGCGTGCGGTTGAATGGCCGGATGACGGAGAAGCGTGTTCCATACAACCTGCGGGAGCGGGGACGCAACCTGCTGGCCGACTGGTATGCCAACCGTATGGATACGGCTTTTGCCAACCATATATCGGGCAACACGGTCCAGACGGACACCCGGTACACGGGCAACAACTCGACGAGTGCGGCCACGACAAACCGCATTTTCCGGCCCAACTCGGTAGCCGCCGACGAGTCGCTTACTTCCACGGATATCTTTTCCCTGGAGCTGATCGACTATGCAAAGGAGCTGGCGAAGACGTCCAGCACCGCGGCGTCAACCGGGCCTCTCGTGCGGCCGGTCATGTATGAAGGTTCCGAGATGTATGTCATGTTCATTCATGACTATCAGACGACGGACCTCCGTACATCGACGTCCACGGGGCAGTGGCTGGACATCCAGAAAGCTGCCATGCAGGGCGGCGACGTGACCAAAAACCCGATCTTCTCGGGCGCTCTTGGTGTCTACAACGGCGTTATCCTGCATGAGTGGAACCGCCTGCCGCTCGGGATCAACAGCACTTCCGGTGCTGCGGTTTCCAGCACAAGGCGGGCCGTGCTATGCGGTGCAAATGCTGCCATCATCGCCTTCGGCGGTGCCAACAGCGAGACCCGATACACCTGGGATGAAAAGACCTTCGACTATAATAATCAATTCGGCGTTGCAGCCGGATCGATCTGGGGCATGAAGAAATCTATCTATGCTCCGGAGTCGGGGTCAACCAACCAGGAAGACTACGGTTGCATCGTCGTTCCCACCTATGCCGCCGCGCATACTAGCTAAGGAGCGATGACATGACCAACAAATACTCGGGCACGCAGTACGAGACCAATCAGGTTCACTACGTCCGCAAGCGGATCACTTTCGCTGACATCGGAACGGTGGTGTCCCTCGGTTGGACTCCGGAAGGCTCTACGGTTATCCGTGGCGGCGTCCATATTGAAACCGCGTTCAACGCGGGGGCCAAGACTCTCGATATTGGTTTCCGCAATGCACCCGGTGGCGAGACGGACGATCCGAACGCCTTCGCAACCGTTCTCACGCTGGCCGCGGTTGGCGTGATTCCTACCGACGAAATGGCATCCACCACGCCGGTAAGGCTGACCAAGGGAGCGGAAATCACCTGCTCGCCTGTGTCGGTCGCGGCTACGGCTGGCTCTGCCGTTGTCTGGATGGAATTCATCGTGGACAATGACGGCACGGTGGGCTCGTAAAAACATGCCGGGGGCTTCGGTCCCCGGCTTTCCCTTCATCAACAGGAGATCTGACAATGGCCGTTTCCGGCACAAACTCGCTCTGGCAGGATGGCATCATCGATGTCGGCACGCTGAAAATCGGCAGTGTCGCAGTCACGGCCACGCCTGCTGAGTTGAACATCCTAGACACGGTGACCGCTACGGCCACCGAGTTGAACTATCTCGACATTGCGACTCTCGGCACTGGCGCGGCTTCCAAGGCTGTCGTTCTCGACGCCAACGGAGCCTATACCGGGCCGACCACCGAAGACGCGGTTTGGACGTGGAGTGTTACCAGCACTTCGACTGACGGCGGAACCTCGGTGGAGCCTTTCGTTCACAATACCACCATGACCGGCGTCGGCGGCGTCGGCGGTCGGGCTCGCTTTGAGCTTGACACGGCGGTTGCTCTTGGCGGATGGGCTAATGCGCTCAAGGCGCAGACTCAGTTCGCAAGCGGCGGCGCGGTCACTGGCCTCGGCTCGGCGTTCGTGGCCGAGTTGATCACGGGCGACGGCATGTCGGCGGGCTCTTATGCTCCGCTGGAAATCGAGCTTGGAATGCCGAGTGGCGGCCTGACCGGCTCCCGGACTTCGTTCATTTCGTTCAACCTGTATGGCGCTGATGCCGGCACGATGGACGACAATGGCTTCCTGTTCGATCTGAACGGCGTAACTGCCGGTGCGGGCGATCTGTTCGCATCGAATGCGAAGTCGGGCATTGGCATGACGCACACGCTGAAATGCCAGATTCTCGGCACGACCTACTTTATTGCGTTGCACACCAGCGCCAACTTTGGTGGCACGTAAGCATGGCGCCTGAGAAACTGAACGAGTACCGCCAGCGGCTTGTCACGCAGCAGCGTGATGCCCTGGCGGCATTCCATCAGGCGTCCGGTGCGATCGCGCTGATAGACGCCCTGCTTGCCGACGAAGCCAAGGGTGAGCAGGGCGTTACAGCGGAAATGCTGGATAGCGCCATCAATGAAGCTGTTGAGAATGGCGAGGTTCCGCAGCCGGTAATGAACGGCTCCGGATAATGGCCGGCCCTTTAGCGTGCTGGCACATTCCGGGGCTTCGCGTTCACGGTGCGCCGAAATGCGCGTCCGATGGTGTCACGCGGGCCATGCAGGGCCTGCCCGGGCACTCTCGGGAGCGGGTGGATGATCCTGGGCCCGAGTACCGCTTCGGGATCGTGCGGCACCCCTTATCGCGGCTGGTGAGCGGGTGGGCGTTCTTTTGCAACGATGGCCGCCTGCATAATCAGCCTACGCTCAGGCAAATCGGATACGCCGCGCACATGCCGTTCTGGCGGTTTCTCGAGGTCTCGCTTGCAAATCACTGGCGCAACCA